>Ga0126377_10000094_pt1 | contig 43766 bp, 67 predicted proteins | sample PanSoiMetPlot_22_FD_92647 | JGI IMG/M metagenome (GOLD analysis project Ga0126377, IMG submission 92647) | Tropical forest soil microbial communities from Panama - MetaG Plot_22 | ecosystem: Environmental > Terrestrial > Soil > Tropical forest > Bulk soil | place: Panama | collected 2016-02-17 | reverse complement strand
GTCGAGCAGATGTGGACGGAGTACGGCGGGCCTGCGTACCCGGATGCGCCGGATCCAGACAGGCAGCCCGGTTCACAATGGCCCATCGCTAATGAGGTGTTCGTTGAGGTAGAGCGATTGGAGGAGAAGTAATGGCAACGCCAGCGAAGAAACCGACAACAACAACGACGTACCGCTACATCGGGTACAAGGCTCAGATCCTCGAAGGCGGTCGGCCTCTCGCTCCTGGTGACTTCGTGGAGCTGACCGTCGATGACTTCACCGGCAATAACAACATCAACCAGACTCTGCTCGACGACGGTAAGCTGATCGACGCTTCCGGTCTGACGGCCAATCAGACGATCAACCCAGAGGGAGGTGACGCTACATGAGTACGCTTGTACGTCCTGGCGTCAACGTCACGCTGCGCTCGACGCCTCCGGTCGCAAGCATTCCGACCGACACAGGCGTCTGGTTCGTTGCAGGCACGACCGACGCAGGGCCGCTCGCCGCAACTCCGATCCGCAGTATGGCCGACTACACTCGTCTGTTCGGAGCGCGAGTCAGCTACAGCGTCTTGTATGACTCGCTCGACACGTACTTCCGCGAGGGTGGCGGAACTGCGTATGTCGCTCGCGTCGTCGGCCCTGCGGCGGTGACGGCGAGCAAGAACCTACTCGACGCAAGCTCCGGTGTCTCGCTGATCGTATCGGCGCTCGGGCCTGGGTCGAGCGGCAACAACATCAAGGTCGGCGTTCGATCTGGTAGTGGCGCCGGTACATTCGTGGTCTTCGTCCAAGATGCGAACAACATCGAGGTCGAGGCCACTCCCGACTGCGCCACTCCTGGAGCCGCCATCGCCTGGTCTCAGAACTCGAACTATGTCCGGATCACTCCGGGAGCTTCTGCTCTTAACCCGGCCAACATCGCGGCCGGTGCGCTCGCAGGCGGCAACGACGACCGCAACAACATCACCGACGCGCAATGGGCGGCGGCTCTGGCGAACATCTCGCCGGATCTCGGCCCTGGCCAGGTCTCGGCACCTGGCCGTACTTCCGACATCGGACATCAGCAGTTGGTCGATCACGCTCGGGCCAACCGGCGTGTGGGGATCCTCGACGCACCCGACACTGCTACGGTCGCCACGCTGCTGGCGAGCGCGACCGGCGCGCGAACGGGCAACCAGAGGTTCTCTGCGATGTTCTGGCCTTGGCTGATCGTTCCTGGCATCATCGTCGGCGCTCCGCGTACCGTTCCGCCGTCGGCCCTGATTGCCGGCCTCTGTTCTCGCAACGACACCGGCGGGGTCGGGCAGGATCAGGCGGCTGCTGGAGATCACGGCGTCTCGGTCTTCGCATCCGACCTGACGCAGAATCCCGTTAGCGATACGGTGCGCGGTCAGCTCAACACCGGCTGCGTCAACGTCATCCGCGAGATGTTCGGAACCATCCGGAACTACGGCTGGCGCTCGCTCGTGGATCCGCTAGCAGATCCCGACTGGGTCAACTTCGGCTGTGCACGGCTCTACATCAGCATCGCCGCGAGCGCGCAGGCAATCGCGGAGTCATTCGTGTTCGACAAGATCGACGGCAAGGGAGTCACCCTTGCGTCGTTCAACGGAGCGCTGAGCGGACTCCTGCAGGGCTACTACAACAACGGCGATCTCTATGGCGCGTCGGCGTCGGATGCCTTCTTCGTGGACACCGGGTCTTCGATCAATACTCCGACGACGATTGCGAACCACGAGCTGCACGCAGTGCTCTGGGTTCGCATGAGCGAGTTCGCCGAGATGGTTCAGATCGAGGTCTACAAGAAGCCAATCACGGAGGCGTAACGGATGGGCGTTCAGCAGAACATCTTGGGTACTCGCCAAGACACCTTTATGGTGACACTCATGGTCGAGCACCCGCACAAGAATGGACAATACCTCGACTATGGGATCTGGGACACTCGCACCGGCGGCGAGATCGACAGCGAGGAGCACCTGTATCACCCGGGCGCGATGAAAGAGCCGTACTCGCTCGGTGGCCGGGTCAACCCGGGCAACATCATCATGTCCCGCAACTTCCGCGTCGGTCGCGATCTGCAGGCGCAGAGCATCCCGGGCGGCATCCAGACGTTGATCGACGCAGCCGGTCGTTCTCGCGTCATCATCACGATGTTCACGATGGATCGCTACAAGAACGTCCACACGCCGGCAATCGTCTGGCGCGGCACGCTCAAGCGCGTCACTCTGCCGGAGCACAACTCGGAGAGCACGAGCGATCCGGGCATGCTCGAAATCGAGTGCTCAATCGACGCCCCGCCGACCGCGACGGGCTAGTACAAGAAGGAGGGAGCAATGTCTGAGATGGACGAGCAGCCGGTACTCGCGGCGGACATCACGGCTGCTGACGACGAAGATGAGCCGAAGACGCTCGCAGATCAACTGCGGCTGCGGCGTCAGGAGATCGCGGAATCCAGAACTGTTCTACTGCCGATGACGGGCTACGAGGAGTATGGTGTCGTAGTTCAGCACCGGCTCATGGATCGGAAGGAGGTCGAGAAGATCGGCCGCAAGATCCTGGCTGAGACTCGAGATCGTGGAGAGCGGAACATGCGCATCCTGCTCGACACGATCATCAACTCGACGACCGGATTTTATCTGCAAGAGTTGGGGAAAGATCCGGAGGAGATCAAGGATGACAGGAAGGGCGACGCTCCTGTCTTGACTTGGCCGATGTTTGCATACTACCTCGGCTGGGAGCCGAATGGTGGCCCGGATGACTCGCGTTCGGCTCTGGAGTTCTGTTTCGGCTTCAACGAGTTCTCCATCGGCCAGTATGGGATCATCCTCAACCGTTGGATGGGAAACACCGGCGTCAAGATTGATGAGGAGTTCTTGGGGGAAGTGCTGTAGAGGTACCCGATGAGATCAAAGCCGCAGCCCAGGTCGCTCTCTCCGGACAAGATCCGCGTGCATACTTGGAAGAGTCCAGCTCCGAGATCCGCGCTGAGATGTTTGCGATTGCGCGCGAGTACCAGAAGCTGCTGCTGCTCCTCAATGACGATCTCGCAATCAAGGTCATCAACCGACTGGGCGAGGCAATGAAGAAGTAATGGCCTGGGGCAATACCATAGCCGAGATCCGCCTGGTGCTGTCGGGCCGGGCAGGAGTCATCTCCGGTCTCTCTGCCGTCGAGAGTCAGATGGGCAAGGCGCAGGTTGCTACGGCCCGGTTCGGTAAGTCAGGGGAAGAGGCCACCAAGCGGGGATTCCTACTCAACCAGGTTCTCTTCACGATGCGCCGCTACGCCTACGCAGGAACCATCGCACTCACTGGCCTCGCGTCGGCGGCGATTGCGATGGGAGTCAAGTTCGACGCCTCGATGGAATCGAATCAGATCGCCTTTGAGCAGTTCCTCGGCTCGGCGGGGGCGGCTCGCAAAGAGCTGCTGTTCTTGTACCACCAAGCGGCGGTGACTCCGTTCGAGTTCTCCAACATCACCGACGCTGCTCGCCGGTTCCTCGCCTTCGGCTTCACGCTGAAGGAAACCAATGACTCGCTCAAGGTGATCGGCGATACGGTCGCGGCCTTCGGCGGTGGCGGTGAGCAGATCGAACGGATGGTGACGGTCTTCGGTCAGATCCGCGCTTCGGGTCGTCTGCTCGGACAAGACCTCCTCCAGCTTGAGCAGCAGGGCATCCCGGTTATCGACATCCTGACGAAGAAGCTCGCCAAGTATGGAGTCACGCGAGCGATGCTGTCTCGACCGGGCGAGCTTCAGATTCCGTCCGAGATCGGCATCCCAGCTCTCTTGGAGGGTATGCGCGAGCGGTTCGCAGGAGCGGCAGCTAGGCAGGCCAAGACGTTCACCGGTCAGCTCTCGACGGCGCACGACCTGATCTCGCAGATCATGGGAGGTCTGACGCTCTCGTCATTCAACAAAGCCTCGCGGGGCGTACTGCCGGCTTTCAATAAGATGCTGACGGAGATGAGTCAGCTAGCGATCAAGCAAAAGGGCAAAATATCGCTCGACCAGGTTCTCGGGATCGCGCAGGCTCACTTCCCATGGCTGGGAGGGTTCATAGGTCTCATCAAGGTGCTGGGCCTAACTCTTAGCATACTCGGGAACATCTTGAAGCGTACGGTCTTGCCCGCGCTCGTTGCTGTCAGCTGGGTCTTCCAGTATGGCTTCGCTCCATGGCTCCTACCAATACTCCGTTTCATCAACAAGTTCACGGTACTCTCGTACGCTCTGCTCATCATCGTTGTTCCTCTCACCTTCGCTCTGATCGCGGAGGCTACGGTCTTGTCGGTTATCAAGTCGGCTCAGATGGCAGCGACAGCCTCCTCCTTCATCTTCGGTATGGCGCAGAGCTTCTTGCGTCGAATGGTTTTGCTCACTACCGACATTTTGACTGGTCAGCTTTGGGCCTACATCTCTCTGCGGATCGCGATGATCCGGTTTACGGTCACGACGAAGCTCGCCGCCGCCGCCGAATGGCTTATGTCGCGGGCCACGATTGCGGCCACTGTCAACTTCCTGCGTCTCCGACTCGCAGTTGTTGCGACCTGGATCGCTCTGCTCGGGCCGGTCGCCTGGATCATCGCCGGGATCGTCGCGCTGATCGCCATCCTAGTTGTTCTCTACTTCAAGTGGGATTGGTTCCACAAGCTTGTAGATCGCACCTGGCACTTCATCAAGGATCACTGGATGCTGCTCGCAGCCATTCTGATCGGGCCGTTCGGTCTCTTCTTCAAGTTCGTCTACGATCACTTCGATCAGATCGTCCGCTGGCTGCAGAAGATCATCGACAAGGTCAAGGACGTTCTCGGTTGGTTCAAGAAGATACCTGGAGTCAGCTGGCTGATAGGAGCGGCCAAAGGAGCCTGGAACGTTACCAAGAACGCCGTTCAGTTTGCATCCGGTAATGTTGGCTACTTCCCGGCCTTCCCGAACGCGCCAATGAACTCTCAAGGTGGAGTCCTGCAGAGTCCATATCATGGCAGCTTCGCTGGCCCAGTGCAGAAGAGCATCGCTACCGGCCAAGCATACGGTACAAGACTTGACTCGACCGTTCACACTAACATTCACATCGATGGAAAGAAGGTCGCTGAGAGCGTGTCCAAGCATAGGCAGAACGCGCAGGCGAGGAAGTAATGCCGGCCGATAAACCTCCTGAGAGATTTTTCTACACCTTCCGGTCGAGCGAGGGTGTACAAGTAAAGATGCTCCGTGGCGATGGTGCGCCGAAGATGACCGGTGGCGGCGGTGGCTGGAGTACGGTTGCCCGGCCGCGCCGTACCGCTCTCACCCAGTGGACAGGCCGCGACCCGTACCGGATGGACGTTCCGATCTTGTTCGACGGTTGGCATGATAGGCGCAGCGTTGAGAAAGACATCGCGCGCCTCAACAGGATGCAGATGGGTCATGACTACGATCCGCCGCCGACTGTTCACATCGAGGGAGCAGTTCCGATCAAGGGCGCGAAATGGGTAATCGAATCCATCGACTGGGGCGACGACGTTATCTGGTCGGGTGGTGGCGCCGCCAGGAGAGCCGCTACATCAGGTAGGTACTGGCGACTGCGGCAGGATGCTATCGTCCATCTGATGCAGTTCCAGGAGACGACGACCATCCATATCACGACCGTGAAGTTCATTCCGAACTACTACGAGGTCATGAAGCAAGGCGAGACTCTCAAGAGCATCGCGAAGGCGATGTACGGGAATGGGAACAAATGGAAGGACATCCAGAAGGCGAACCCGAAGATCCGTGATCCGAACAAGATCAAAGTTCATACGAAACTGAGGATCCCATGACCGCGAAGCCGACCGCACTCACCGCTCGCCAGAAGATGGAGCTGTCCAAGATCCCGCAGCAGAAGCTCCAGCGGGAGATGATGCGAGACGATCTCGACCTAGAGCGGATGGTCATCTATCTAAAGCAGATGATTCTCTTCGACGCGGTAGACCGGGTGATTGATGTCAACGTAACTCGCTCCATCGACGGCGCGAGTACGATCCAAGTCTCTTTGAATGACTACGACCGTACCATTCTCCGCTCGGCTGCGATCAACTCGAAGCTGGACGTACAGATCGACGGTATGTGGTTCCGACTCGTCAAGGTTACAAGAGAGGTCGGCAGCGACACGTTGGAGATGACTTTCGAGCAGCGCGAGATTGCGGTTCTGCGGAGCTATCCGAAGCTCACTACTCCCGGCCACAAGAACACCGCCGACGACGCGGTGCTAGTTCAGCCGAAGATCGCTCACCGCAAGAGTACGACGCGCGCCGAGTTCATCCTCAACCTGATTCGCGAGGTCAAGGAGTTCAATATCCCGGTCGTCATCCCCGAGCTTCACCGGGTACAGCCCATCGAGAAGAAGTCAGACGGTAGCATTGACTGGGGAACGCCCGACACGGTGTCGTCGCAGCCGGGAGTAGCAAAGGATGCGCACAACAATAACTTCTGGACTGATCCAATCACCGGAGCGATGCAGGCGATCCTGAAGGTCAATACGAAGCCAATCACGAAGGAGCAGATCAACAATGCCAATATCGTCTTGGCGGTCGGTCTCGGGATGGGAGCGCGGCGGAAGGTTCTTCTTTGCGCGATCACGGTATGTATCGACGAGTCGGAGCTTCACAACTTGGATCACGGTGACGGTACCAGCATCGGGATCTTCCAGCAGATCGACTCGTGGGGCAGCTTCGATGACCGTCACGACGTAGCAACCGCGAGCCGGATCTGGTACGGCAAGCTCTCGTCCATCGGTCGTCCGGGGCAAGATGCCATCGGCTACGACAAAGATCATCCATTCTTGTCGGTCGGAGAACTTGCGCATAACATTCAGAAGAACCGCGACCCGCTCGTGTACTATCAGTTTGTCTCGGAGGCCGACAAGATTCTGACCGCATTCGGTCTTCCGGGCAAGCGTAACAAGGATGGGAGCTACGATCCTTGGTCGGAAGGCGCGGCTGCGGACGCAAACAACAATATTGATACCAGCGTCGCTCCGACCAGCCTAGAAGACTATCAGTACTACCGGGGCATTCCGAAGGGCACCAGCGGAGCGGGCCGGTACTGGGAGCGTGAAGACAACTGGGCTTGCATTCGCAGGCTCGCGGAGGAGGTCGGCTGGCGAGCGTTCTTTATTGGCGGCGTCTTCTACTACATCAGCGATGACGATCTCTTCAAGATGCAACCGATCATCACTGTCACCGAGAGCACTAAAGGCATCAATGGGATCGGCTTCGACTACGACATCGGCAAGAAGGGCGCCACTCTCGAGATTCAGGCTCAGGTCGGCCGCTGGCTAGCGCCGCCTGGAGCCATTATTGTGGTTCAGCAGATGGGGCATCTCGACGGCCGCTGGATGGTCAACCAGTTCACCCGGAGTCTCTTCAGCTCGAACGCTGACATCAATCTGTCGAAGCCGAATCCTCGCTTGCCCGAGCCGAAGGATGATCAGCTGAGCGGTGGCGCGATTGACTGGGCTCATCCGCAAGGTAGTTCTCCCGGGTCAGCTCCAGACCTTCCCGATAACCCGACCGTCCAGCTTCCTGCCGACTTCACCCCAACTCATCCCACCGACGGTCTGTCCGGCTATCCGGCCATCGATGTGTTCTGCAATCCTGGCGATGTTGGACTCTCTCCCGTCGATGGAGTCGTATGGAAGCTCTCCGGTCATGATCCGAAGGAGGGCGGGCCGTCAGGTGGCGCCTACGGCTGGTCGGCCTACGTCAAGGGGGACAAGGCCGACTACTTCATCACTCATATGATGAAGCGATTTGTTCAACAAGATCAGAAGGTACAGCGTGGCGATCCGATTGGACAGGCGGCCAACGCCGAGATCGCGCACATGAAGGAAAGCGATACTCACTTCCACGTCGGGAAGCACGACCTATGACGCAACTGGATCTCGACCTCCCCGCACGCGCCTACTTGCCGCAGGTCTGGAAGGCGAAGGTCATCAATGCTCCGCTCAACTTCACTGCGAAGATGGACATAGCGATTCCGGACATGCATTCGGACATCCTCTGGGAGCAAGTTCGTTGGCAGGCCCGCGACAATATGTCGCTGCCGGAGTCAGGCGACGATGCGCTCGCGATCTTCGATAACAACCGCGAGCCGTGGGTGGTAGCTTGGTGGCCGGCTGCCAGGAACTCGCAGGTCACCAATCAACTCTTTTCTTCCGGCGCTCCTATCAATCCGGTAGACAACGACATCTGGATCGCTGAAGATATTGATACGATGACAAAGAGGGCCATGTACCAATATGATCAGCCGAGTGCGAGCTGGCGGCGGTTCTCGGATATGTCAATCATTCCGACTTGTCGTGTTTACAAAGGAAGTTCTTACAACGCTGCGACCAGTGGCCAGAATGGGCCGATTCCTTTTGATGGTTCTTACCTCGATACTGGCAACATGCACAGCAATACTACGAACAATAGCCGTGTCACCGTTCCGATCACAGGCATGTACATCTTTCTTAGCGGTTGCATGTTCTCGCCTAATGCATCTGGTGCTCACCGATTACTCTTTTTCATGCAAGACGGGAATCAGAGTTCTTGGCAGGGCGTCGGTGGTGTTGTAGCGGCAATGTCTTCCGGAGGCGTTCGCGCTCAGGCGACATGGATTACTAACTTGAACGCAGGGAGCTACGTGGAAGTAGGTTGTTATCAGGATTCGGGTGCCGCGCTTACGCTGACCGCCGATGGAATGCCTGGCCCGTGGTTGTCTTGCGCATACTTAGGAAGGTGGTCATGAGTTCAACTGAGTTCCCGCATTTCGATCTTCCTTTCAATCTCGGGCCGCAGGGCGCGGTCGTGAACGAGCAGGACAGCCTTGAGGATGTCGCAGCTTGCGTCGTCGCGATCCTTCAGACTCATCTAGGTGAGCGCGACGACCTGCCCGATTTCGGTACGCCTCATATGGCATTTCAAAAGATGCCACTCGGATCCGACGACATTCTCAATTTGATCTCGCAACAGGAGCCGCGAGCGGTACTCACGATTGAGGAACGGCCGGGCGCGAGCGGCCAGCTGACCGATCTCATCAATGTTGGCGTATCCCTCTTCCAGAAAGGTGACGTTATATGAGTACGCCTTCTGGCTACATCCTGTACCCGATTGAGGTCGATTCGACTGAGCTGCTGGATGAAGCCTACCAGCTCATCAAGAGCAAGTCTCCGAACTGGCAGCAGAACGATGCCAACCTCGATGTCTGGATCATGCAAGCGACGGCGGCGCAGGCGGCGGATCTTCTCAGTCTTGCGAACAACGTTCCCGAATCCATCTTCCAGTACTACGGTTCATCCATCGTCGGGATTCCGCCGAACGACGGCGCATCGGCGCTCGTTGGCTCGACCTGGACGATGTCGGATAGCCTTGGTCATACGATCCCCGCCGGTACTCAGGTCTCGATTCGCGACAGTGCTGGCGTTGAGCATGGCTTCGAATCGACCGCTGACGTCGTCATCCCGGCTGGCTCGACCGCGACCGCTGCGGGCGGAATCACTTTGCAGTCGGTAGAAGTTGGAGCATCCCTTAACAATCTCGGCGGTGCGGGTTACGCAGCTACTCTGATTGACACGCTCGCCTACGTCAGCTCAGTAGTGCTCACCGGCCCGACAGCTGGCGGTGGAGATCCGGAGCTTTCGAGTGAGTACAGTGACCGGCTCGCGCGCAAGCTACAACGCTTGTCGCAGCGTCCAGTCCTGGCCGCCGACTACTCGCTAGCGGCACTTGACGTTGCCGGCGTCTATCGCAGCCTCGCGCTCGACGGCTACAACTCCTCGAACCAGACGTACAACAATGAGAGGTACCTCGGCATCGCGGCGGTAGACTCGGCTGGTGTCCCGATCTCGGCTGGGATCAAGACGAACCTGCAGACATACCTGGACGGCCTTCGCGAGACCAACTTCGTCGTCAACGTCTTCGACCCGACGGTCAGCTTGATTAACGTCACCTATAACGTCAAATGTCTCACCGGCTATACCACTGCGGTCGTCAAGACGAACGCCGACGCGCAGGTCAACAACTACCTCTCGTCCGCGAACTGGGGCCAGGATCCATCGGTGCTCGACTCGTCCGCTCGACTTCAGACCTGGGTACAGACGACGCAGCTTCTCTACAACAAGTTGATCCAGGTACTCGGAAACACCGAGGGCGTCAACTATGTGATCTCGATGACGATGGCGATTCAGGGTAACACGCTCGGCACTGCTGATATCACTCTGCCCGGGGCTGCGCCGCTGACGAAGCCGAACACTATCACTGGGACGGCGACTCCGTGAGTAGCTACGGCTGGCCGATCAAAGACGTCACGGAGCGGATCTATCTCTCGGTCTCGCCGCTTGCCGGCCCTGACGCTGCGCTCGGCTGGCCTCTGCTCGCTCTTGTCAATGCACTCGGAGAGATGTTTCAAGATGGAGCCGATCTGGTCGAGGATAGCATCAACGGCGATCCGGGTTGGAGCATCGTTCTCGACATCAACAGGATCCCCGATGCCGGTCTCGACTGGCTGGGCCAGTTCCTCGGATCGCAGTTCTATACTGGTATCACGAGCGACCAGAAGCGGCAACAGATCCGCGACAAAGTTTCCTGGCAACGCGGTACGCCAGCGTCAATCATCGCGGCCGTGCGCCTCTTTCTGACCGGGACGGCTACGGTTCAGCTCTCGGAGCGAGATAGCAGCCCGTATCACTTCAACGTAGCGATCTGGGCTTCAGAAGCTCCGGCGTCTACGGTCGCGCTCCAAGCTTACGTGAACCAATACGCGAAGCCTGCCGGTCTGCAATGGACGCTGACGGTCAACCCCGGCTCGCCGCCGTCGGTGACGTACGCGCAGATCTATAACGCTACCTGGACGTACAACTACATGTACACGAACTTCCAGACCTACGCGGACATCCACTAGGGAGGGATATGCTCACTACAACCAGACGCGGGATCTCATATCCCAACCCGGATCGGAGTGACCGCGCAGACATCTCGCTTCACATCAGTACCGTCGCGCTCGCTGCTGACGCTGACGTTCTTTTCCAGCAGGGTACCGACGCGGCGCGGCAAGCGGCTCCTCATCAGAGCGGCGGCGGCAAGTTCTGGTGGGCGACCGATACGGCCCTGATGTGGTACGACGACGGGACTACTTGGCGTCAGGTACAGACGCCGCAGCTCTCTGTTCCGAATACGCAGACCGCCAACTACACGCTCGCGCTCGCCGACTCAACCAAGACGGTCGAGATGAACGTCGCCAGCGCCAACACCATTACGATTCCGACGAATACAGGCGTCGGCTTCGCCATCGGAACAACGGTCAACCTCGCTCAGCTCGGAGCTGGGCAGACGAGTATCGCAGCGGCCGGTGGAGTCACGATCCGCTCCTACAACAATAACCTGAAGCTAGCCGGTCAGTACGCGATGGCTTCGGTCATCAAGCGTGCGACCGACGAGTGGTGGGCGGCAGGAAACCTGGTACCGTGAATCCAGTTCCCATCGGAGTTCTCATCACCGACCGGGTCAAGCCGACGGTCTCGATCTCGAACCCGGGTCAAGGCAGCAGTCAGACCGGAACGATCACTCTCTCGGCGAGTGCGTCTGATAATGATCAGATCGTCGGAGTTCAGTTCTATGTCGATGGAGCGCCGTTCGGAGCGGAGGATGTCGCCTCGCCATTCTCGATTCCGCTCAATACTGCGTCGCTCTCGACGGGCACTCATTCTGTCTACGCAATCGCTCGTGACCGGCTTGGCAACACGCAGCAGTCCGCGACCGTTACCTTCAGCGCGACCGACCAGCATCCTCCGAGCGGCAGCATCTACTCGCCTGCGAACGGCGCGACGGTCTACGACACGATCACGTTCGGAGCTTCGCCCAGCGACGACGTTGCCGTCGCCTACGTCCAGTTCAACATTGATGGCGGCGGCTGGACGGGCGGCATCGGCTCGCCGTACCAATGGAGCTACGACACGCACAATCTTGGCGTCGGTTGGCATACGATCTACTGTATGATCACTGATACGTCGAACAACCAGACTCAGATCTCGAGCGCCTTCTACGTCAATAATCAGCCTCCGGGCGGGAGTTACGTTGACATGGGTAGCTTTGTCCATAGTGACGGCGGCGTAGATCGCTGGACGATTGACTTCTATCCGAACTTCAATCCCGAGGGTGGCTACATGGATGCCAACCCTCGTAACCTGCCAGGCAATCCGAATCCGACCTACTACAACATGCGAGCGCGCATGTACTGCCACCAGATGGAATCGCCGCGAGCCGGGGCGTACCAGCACCTTGGCCTCTGGCTGAACGGAGCACGCTACCCGACCGGCCCAGACCAGCAGATCAGCTCGCAGCAGGGCGAAACGGACAACTATGGCCCGTACTTCGGGATCGGTGGCGGCAACTACATGTGGGTCGAGCGATGGGGAGACGCGCAGGATGCTGCGATCACCTGGCTCGTCCGGGTCTACTATGACTTCACTCCGAAGTACGCATCGTGACCGAGGAAGCATTCACGCAGATGCTCAGTTTGCTGCTAGAGCGATTCGATAAACTTACGTCGGAGTTAGAGCGAGTTGTAGATGCGCTAGAACGGTTGGTGCAAGTAGCTGAAGAGGAAAGCGAGGAGGGGGCATGAACGTCGAGAAGTTTGCGCCATTCTACAAAGCGATCACCGGGGCTGTTGTTTCTTTCCTCTCCGCTTTGATCGCTGGACTACAAAACGGCGGTCTATCTTGGACTGAGATCCTGACCGCAATCATAGCTCTGCTCGTCGGTGGCGGCGCGGTCTTCACAATCCCGAACATCATTCCCGGAACACCGTCACCAGAGCCGACACCTACGACCGAGACAACGCCATCAGAGCCTAACTACTAGACGTGACGTGCTTGCATTCATATTCCCAACCGATCCAGCGGCCTGGGGCGCATTCCTCACCGGGATGGCGAGCATCATCGCAGTACTGCTCACTCTGAGAAAGTCAAAGGCGAAGGGTGAGGCCGATTGCAGTCAACGAATCGAAGAACTCAAGGATGCATTCAAGATCGGTACCAAGTACGAGCTTCGGAACAACATCACCGAAATCAAGAAGAAGGCGGCTGACGGATGATAAAACGATTCTATGAGTTCTTGAAATCGCTCGGCCCTACGACTGTACTCGGGTCGGTGGGCGCTTTGGTTTTGGCAGCAGCATCGGGAGTCTTCGCAGCAGTGGCACTTGGCGTCGGCTCGCAGGCTCCAACGGAGACAACTACGGTCGATGTCGGTACCAGCACCGTACCAGGGCCGGCAGGGCCAGCGGGGCCGGCAGGCCCGGCAGGGCCCAAGGGAGATCCCGGTACACCCGGCGCGGAGAGTTGCCCGACCGGCTCGACGTTCAAGGCCGTACTCTTCAACGCACCAGGCGGACAGACGACGATCTACACCTGCGTGAAGAATCCGTGACACCCTGGTCTATCGTTGCCGTCGTCGCGATCCTCTGCACCATGGCAACATTCTGCTGGGGTCTCTGGCTCAATGCGGTCTACCCGAACGGCCTACCGCTTGAAGAGCAAGAGTTCGAACCGCCTGACGGCACAAAGGTCTATCCGTCCGAGGAGCAGACGGGCACCTGGCCTAATCCCTCATAGCGTAGGTCAGCCAGCGGATCTCATTCTCGAGCTTCACGACCGCGCTCTTGCCCCACTTGATCTCGTCGTTCTTAATCGCCCAGCTAGCTACGAACCGGATCTCTGACTTGAGTTGGGTGATGTGGGCCTCGACGAACAGAACCCAGTCGAGCTGCGCGCCTTCCTGCCTGGTCTTGTCATCGACCTCTATGGGCGGGAGTTTCCGGATCCAAGAACCGAGCGATTGACGCAGCGCATGGTTCACTCGCTTCGCTCTCTTTTTGTCCAGAGCCAGCTCCTCATCGTCGGCCTCGGATCCAAGCCGCCGCGAGATCGAACCGGCTACAAATACAAGCGCGAGCGCCGAGACTAGGCGACCGCGCTGCTGATCCTCCATAGCCGGTATGTCGAGGTTCCGAGGCAGTTGTAGAGCCGAATCCCAGTATTGGTCGAGAAACTCCGAACGTACGTTCGTATTCAAGCCTCTAGGAGTGGCGGACACGTCTTCGGAGACCTCGGGAGGAGGATTCCCCGCATCGGTACGTTTCTTCGTCTGTCCGGCCCTGTCACTGCGTGACATGGGCCTGTCCCTCTCCCGGCCTAAGCGGAGCGCCCCGTTCGAAGTCGTTGGTGCGCAAGATCCGGCCCGGAGTGCCGCAGAGCGGGCACGTGTTCTGCTTGTAGAACGTCGCCACTACGCAATCGGCCGTGAGACAGGCAAAGAGCGTATATGGTCTTGTTTTCTCTCCTAGTCTCAATACCCCACCAGCCTTTCCTGACGGTCTTCGAGCTGGGCTTGCTTCTGACGCGCCTTCAAGAGACGTTCGTGTACGCGGTGATTCTGACGATCCTCCTGGCGTCGGTGTTCAAGCGCCATTAGCACTCGGCGCGCGGTCTCCTGCTGAACCGAACAGTTGACGCCGTGCATGATGCGACGGAGAGTATTCGCCCCCACGAGCGAATACTCTGCCGCCGCCTTGTAGCCGCCGCACCGGTCAACCAGCTCCTTAACGTGGGGACGGATCTTGTTGCAATCAATCGTGGTCTTGTGGTACGGCTCGTAACTCACTTGTTCTGTTCCTCCACCCGGTGCCGCCGGGCATCGTTCTCGGCTGCGCGCCGATTCGTATGACTCTTCGGTGCGAGCCACTTGCAGGTCTTACATTCCGCCTGATAGTGGGTACCGAACAACGTCGTCACGATGACGTCGGTCTCGTGCCTCGGCTTCTCGTTCATTTCTCGATCCTGTGGAACTCCGAGCGGAACTGCCGGTTGCTCTCTCGCGCCCAGGGGAACGGGCATTGGCCTTCGACGTTCTCCCACCCCTGGAACGTACATTGATGCTGGATTGCATCCATTGCCTCGTCGGTAGCCTGTGGGTGCTCCGCGATGTACTCCTTGGAGTCTATAGCCACCCCGGTCTTCTCACAACTGATCTTGACGTACCGATTCAGGAACGGATATTTGCCGACGAGGATGTCGCGAGCCATCCTCATGACGCTGACGATCTCCCATTGGAACATCGAGCAGCCCCGATAGGCGTAGACATTGATGAACTCCCGGAGCGGGTACTCCATCATAATGTAGTTCGTCGTGCCTTCGGGGAGAATGTAGCGCGCGTCCTGATAACTTACGTCGGCCTGCGTCGCAGCTATGTACGCCTGTCTGCACTTCTCGACTGCCTCGCACCAGACCTGACGGACGTCATCAGGAGCGTTCCAGATTGATTCGGGCATTCGCTGTTCCGGCCCGCTGCCGTAGTAGCTCGCCCGCATCGACTGTTGGTGGTACGCCGCCTTGCGCGTTCGGACGATCTGATGTGTACAGGCTCGAGATACACCAGATACCTCGAACACGATGACCTGGGACTCCAGGGCGGTTTGTAGACCGCCCCGGAGCATTTCTTCCCAGTCCCTCGTGTCCTCATCCGGCCCGTACAAGTTGATACCGATGGTCGCGCGGGTCGCCTTCGACAACACCTTCGTGAACTCGGGGTTCAGTCCCTGGACGAGTTTGACGGTGATTCCGTCGTCGCCTACCTGGATGGTGTCGTTGTCTGCGGGCGATACGTGATGACCATCGTTCATCGAGTGACGGTTGAACGCTACGTCACGGAGCAGCGGTGATTCTTTCTGGTCACCCCATTGCCGCGACGCTTTGTACATTCCCGGATAACGAGGGATCCAACTCATGCTGCTCTCGCCGCCCGCTTCGCTTTGGCAGCATCGGCTATGGGCTTGCCGGCCTTAGAGGTAGGCCCGGGCGCCATACTTTGCAGACCCTTTAGTGCCCTTGCGCGAATCCGAATCTTCGCAGGACGACCAGCAGACGGTTGCGTAGTTCCGCTGAGCGGGTTACGCACCATCGTGCCCTTCTTGACCGGCGACACGTACGTGTGCGCGAACTTGACATAAGGGCTGATCGTGACTTCGTTGCCCTTGCCCAGCTCGTCGGCGACGGTCTCGAAGAACGCATTGACGATCTCGCGGATGTCCCGCGTAGAGATGCCAGTCTCTGCTGATGTCTCGCTGACCAGTTCACGCATGCGGATCTTTTCCATGCTCCCTCCTACTTGTTGTTTAAAGATACCCGTAGCAGTTGGGCCAAGCCATAAATCCTTGCCCGCGTAAGGTTCGCTCGGCCACTCCGATGATGTAACTTATTGAGTAGCCGTGCATCGGCCTGCCTCCTTTGTCTCCCATTTCTCGGACTGGCCCACCGCCGTAAGTGTGCCATGTTCGTGGAGTGAACTGCGGCCCGAAGTAATACCCGTTGCCAGTATTGGTGTACCACATGTCAGAGACACCCTTGGATTCGCAGTTCCTTACCATGCTCCACCAGTTGTGCGCGGTCGTGCTTACTTTCTCTGCCTGGGCTGAAGATGTCGCGCCGAGAGCTAGAACGGCGCTTAGTACACTCAGCTTGCGCACTATGCTCGCCTCCTTGGTCGATTACGGAAGTCAGGACGACAGCCTCAGGCCGTCCCAGCATGGCCCCGAATGGCCTACTACGCGCGCCTCGGCCAAACATATTAACCCTATTGCCATGCATCCCATTTCGCTCACTCCTCGTCGCCGCCGTTGTCGCCGTCACCGCCTTCGGTGTCGTCACCGCCTTCCGGCTGCGGCTCCGTGGTCTCCTTGAGCATGTCCCTCCTCTCATCATGGTTGTAGGGCCCAGATGTCGCTGACTCGCACTTCGCGTGCCGCCCGCCAACTGGGCTTTACACCGCGCACGAGGATGACATCCTCATTGAGCGCGATCTGCCAGAGCTTCTCCTTCAACTCTGGATACTTGAAGCGGTCGATACGGATGCTGAGTAGATCGGTACCGTCGTACCCGGCCATGAGCATCCACTCGTTGAGTTCTGGATTCCTAACCGTCGCCGGGTCTAGCTCCTCGCCGGTACGGGCGCGGTTGACCTCGAAGATGTCTCGCAGGTTCTTGTGGACGGCTACTCCTATCCAAACGACCTCGATGTCTTCGCCGCGCTCGTATGGAACCTCTATTGCAGTATGGGTAGGCGACGGTAGCTGCCGACCCTTGCTGTCAATCAGGTTCGGGAGGTCGGCCTTCACCGATTCGATCATCTTGTCGAGCTTCGTGATCCCGAATGGATCCTCAGAGGTCGCATAGGCGACGAGCTTGTCTATGGTCTTCGGGCCGATGCCTTTGACTTCAATCAGCGACGACCAGCCGATGCCGCGCCAACCGAGCGGTTCTTTCAACTTTTCTTCGCGCCAGTCGATGATCCTCTGCGCCATCGACTCACCGACTCCGGCGATCTGATCGAATCCAGGCCGAAGCCTACGACGGCCCTCGCGTTGCCAAGTCATGCCAGAGCGTCGGAGGTCGTACGGCATGATCCGGAATCCGTGCTGGATCGCGTCACGCAGCATAATCACCTGTCCGTCGAGTTTCGCCTTGGATGTTACCGTAGCTTTAGCGTTCGCGCTACCGCCCGCACCGCCGCCCTGCGCCGTCTTCTTGTCGGCGCGATGGAGCATCGCTTTGTAGAACACGTCGGGGTGGTGCTGCTTGAACCACATTGTCCACCATGCGATGTAGCCGTAGCTTACGGAGTGGGCTGCGTTGAACGCATAGGAGCCGCTGGTCGTCAGGTCACCCCAGATCGACCGGGCCATCTCATGATCTATAGGCGGGTAGCTCGTCCGTTCATGGATCGTCGCCGCGCCCTCCCAGAACCGTTCCCATTGACGGTTGAACTCTTGATCTCCGAGCTTTCGACTAATGATCTTGCGGATATAGGCAGCGTGAGTCCAGTCGAAGTTTCCGATCTCTCGGACAATCTGAAGGATTTGTTCTTGGTAGACGATTTGGAACTGAGTGAATCCAGTGATATGCTCAAGTGCAGGGTGACGTAGATGAGGCTGTTTCTCTCCTCGCTTAATGTCCACATAGTCTGCAACTGCTCCATTATGGAGCGGGCCTGGTCGGGCGAGAGCCGTAACATGGCAGACTTCGTTGAAGTTATCTGGCCGGATTGATCCATTAACCATTCGACAAGCTCGGCCTTCAAACTGAAAGATCCCGACAACGTCATTCCTCCTGAATCCCTCGATGGTTTTCTCGTCCTCAATTGGGATGTCGTAGAGGAACGAGACTGGCTTGCTCAGGTCTCGACACATATTGACGAGCGCGTCGAGCGCAGATAGCCCAAGCAGGTCAATCTTGAGTACGCCGAGGTACTCAGCATCGTACTTGTCGATGGCGACGACCTGAACCTTTTTCTTCTTGACCTCGCGCTCTAGGATCGCGGTGATCTCGGTGATGGGGCGGTTTGAGATCGCGACCCCGGCTGCGTGCGTACCGAACGTCTTGACGTTGCCCTCTAGCTTCGTCGCATCCATGATCTTCGGATGCTCCTTGACGACGGCCGCCGCCTGCTCGAACTGTTCGATGGTATCCTCAATCGTCGCGCTCGCCCGCAGGTCTCCCGACGACCGTTCCAGCAGGACATCCTTGATCTTGTCTACCTCGTACTTCGGGATCCGGTGAACCTTCGCAACGTCGTCGAGCGCCGACTTCGACTTGAACGTCATGAAGGTGCCGATCTGACTTACGCACTCTCGTCCGTACTCCACCACCAGATAATCAACGATCTCGCCCCGCCGGGTAGATTCAAAATCAAGGTCAATGTCTGGGAGGTCGAGCCGGGTGATATCGATGAATCTCTCAAAAACGAGATGCGGGAAGAGCATGGGGTTGACTTCCGTAATGCGTAGCAGCCAACAGACCAGACTCGCAGCCGCGCTGCCTCGTGCTGGGCCAACTCCAATATCGTTATACTTGGCGAACTTGACCGCATCAGCGACAATGAGGAAGTAATCAACGAAGTCTTTTTCTTCAATGATTCCCATCTCGTATCGGAGCCTGCGGCCGTAGTGACGGCGCTCGGCAAGCGATAGACGTTCGACTCCGCGTTCATGCCAGCCCTCTCTGATCCATTCACGGAAGACCTCCTTTGAATCCGTCCCCTGCGGATCCTCGTATCGCACCATTGGTAGGCGCGGCAACTCGACGGTACAATCGGCTGCAATCTCTTCGGTCATGAGGATCGCGTTGATCGCTTCCTGCCTAGTAAGGCCGGTCGCGATGAGTTTATTGAGTATCGAGAGGTCGGTTGCCGGCGGGCAAAGCTCGGCGCTGTAGCCCCAGGATTTCGCCAAGTCTTCCGGGGTAGACCTTCCTCCCGACCGGAGCGCATGAAGAACCTTCTGTAGCTCCTTTTCGGTCGGCATCGTGTAGTGGCAATCTAGAGTCGCAACGAGAGGGATGCTAAGCTCTTGTGCGATTCTTGCGAGTTGAGGGTTAGCTTGACGAGTCCCCTCAAGCTCAGGGAAAGCCTGTACTTCGATGAAATAAGCATCGCCAAATGCTCGACGGAACCTTTGTGCCACTCCAAGCGCGCGACGGTAACTCGCAGACTCCGGTTCGATACCTTTACCGCCCATGAGCGATGTATAGAGCAGAGATCCCGTGCATCCAGATAGGACAACGAGACCGGCCCGATGTTCCGTGAGCATCTTTCCACTGACGGTAGGCTCATAGTAGAAGCCCTCCTTGTACGAGCGAGTAACGAGTTGCAGGATGTTCCGGTACCCTTCTTGGTTCTTCGCGAGGATCGTCAGGTGGTTCTTGAGCTGCGCTCTCCGCTCCTGGTCGATCTCGCCGGTGTAAAGCTCTATGCCGAAGATCGGCTTGATACTCTCTTCCTTCGCAGCCTGTTCGAACTTCGCGTGACTCATCACGCTGCCGTGTTCGGTTAGCGCGAGGGCTGATCCGTTGAGTTCGGTGATTCGCCGGACGTGCGCTTTCGGGAGGGCGAAGCCATCAAGAAAGGAATAGGTGGAGTGGTGGTGGAGAGATACAAACCGTAGCGGCCTTGTAAGACGAGGATTGTTCCGAGTCTTTCGCTCCTTAAGTACAAGCGCGGGGGTTTTGTCATGTTCGTGGATCAGCCTCCCATGAGCGTCGAGCTTTGCGTGGTCGGGCGATTCGCCGCGCTGGATGCGCCCGCTGAATCCGAGCTTCGCCTTGCCTGGGCTCTCGCCCCGCTGGATCATCCTCTCATCCCCCGTTCGATCTGCTTGATAAGGAAGGCCGCGTAGTTGATGGCGTCGAGCGCGTCTTCAACTAATATCCCTTCAATGTCTGCGATGTGCTGGTCGATGGCGTTGTTCGTACGGAGATGTTCGCGTAGCTTATATCCCTCCTGGAGCCGCAAAGTACGTTCCGCTAACTCGCGGATCTTGTCTGATGGCGGGAACTCAAGCCATAGCTGACCCCTGACAGCTGACTTCTCCACGAAGATGGCGTGTGCTCGTTGGAGCACGCGGAAGTGCTCGCGCTCAAACTCCTCATACATGCTGCTTCCACCAGGCGCGGATTCTTCGGTTGATTTCACGGTCGGCCTCCTTCAACTCGAGTTTGGTAGGCCACGGTACATCTCGGTTGTACGCAGTAGCGGCCATAATCGAAACGTGATGACCGATGACTTCATCAGCCGCCAGACACATCTCGGGTAGGTCGTCCAGGACGGCGACAATCCGATCCGGATCAACGCGCTCGACTAGCTGCTGGTACTTGTCTTCATCGAACAATATGCCTTCGTACGGAATCGCGTTGCGATTGAGCCACTCGACTGTATCCGGTACGATGTTGTCGAGCGAGAGGTAGGGCCGCGTCGTCGTGACCCAGATCTCGATGTCGAGCGCCCAAATGCGGTTCATCATCACTCTTGCGTGCGGGAAGATCGGCATGGTACGCTTCATTCCGCCCTGGCGGTACGCGAGCTTGACATCATGCCAATCCTTTTCGCCTAGTCGAAACTCTCGTAACCACCATTGTTTGAAGCTCTCCTCGCCTGCGTACATCGTCGCGACCCGGTGTGGAGGTCGGAAGTATTCCAACGCAAAGTCTACAAAGTGCTTGTGATAGTTCCCGAGCGTACCGTCGATGTCTACGGCGACGACCGGCACTATCCGAGCGGAGCATTTACTGCAGAGCACGAATGACCTCATTCCAGGAGTGATGTGTAAACGCATGCTTGTTCCACTTACCGAACCGACCGAGACGTATGATGTTCGGTCGGCAATCGCAATCCGTATAGAGCGGCTTGAGCCCATCGATGATCTGCAGCCCCTTCATGACCGGCGTACCTTCGAGGTAGCGCGGTACCTGCTTCGGTGAGTATTCCCAGGACTGGTACCCTCGAATGACGGAGTAGCGATACCAACTGCCGAACCCATTGAGCGGCAGCCCGTTGTAGTACATGACGTTCCATTGCTGCGGCTCCGAGGTCGGGCCGTGCAGTACCCAGATCGGCTGCGCCACGAACTCGTGTTCCCAAACCTCGCAGAGTATCTTCGCCGGTATGGTTGAGAAGACAACATCGTGAAGGATCTCGATGCTGCGGATCACCGGCATAGTTAGAGGCTTGTGGATAACGAGTCCCTCGTAGAGCGCCCAGAGCTTGTCGTAGGCCGCCGCCAGATCCCAGCCGGGAGTTGGGCCGTCTTCGAACTTGTCCCAGCTGACGTCCGCGTCCCGGCTGCCGTAGACGTTGAGCGCGTAGCCTTCCTTCGTGCCGAGCTTCACTACGTGGATCTCCATCTCTGGAGTCTCCGGACTGACCCCATAGATCGGCTCGTGGAGATACTGCGCGCCGAACGTCCTGCTTTTACTCTTGAGCGAGAAGATCGACACGTCGTGACCCGACTCGACCGCCGCATGCGCGGCGATGAGACCAGCAGGCCCACAACCCAAGATAGCCACCTTCACTCGATCTCCACGTGAAGCCCGATTCCCGTTATCTTGATGACCTTACCGTTGTCGAGCACGAATGTTAGCTCCTGCATGCTTCCGCTTCCCATCGCACCTATGATGTCGCCCATCCCCATGATACGCCGACCGATGAGCTGAACGTTCCGCTCGGTCGAGCGTAGGATGGACTGTTCGATGTCTTGGGCTCCTCCTCCGAATAGGGATTGCTCGTGCTCTCCCTCGCGCTCGAAGCGCACTCTGTCGCCGCCCGGTACCTCGCCCGGTGGACGTACCGCCGGTGAGTAGTCTTCATCCTCTACCATCTGACCTCCCTCAGTAGGCCGTGGAGCGTCGGCTCCACGACGTTGTCCGGCCCGTCTTTGCGGATCATCCTCGCTCCGTAGAGCTTGTTGATGACCGCGTTCGCGTCCGCCCGGTCTACACCTAGTACCTCTTCGATGTCCTGGCGACGGAAGCGACCCGAGTTACGCAGCAGCTTGGCGAGACCGCGCCGCGTCAGGAGAAAGTTGCGGATCTCGTCGCGGTGCTCTTTTGCTTCCTCCGCGTCTAGGATCCGTTCTCTTGATCGCTCTGCGTATCCAAGCGTTGGCATCTCGTAGACGATGTCCATGAACTTCGCCGCATCCTGAACGTGTTCTTTCGAGATGACAATGCGTTCACCAGAGTCGTCACATGAAAACGTTCTTGCCGCGAGAGCAGCGGCCATGCGGGCGATCTTGATACGAGCGTTAGCTGCCTGGACAAGCGGCGGATCCTCCACGTAGCGACCGCCCAGATCCATCGCTGTCTTATAGACCGCATCCTCCGCTCCTCGCGCCCAGACTACCTGATCCGGCTGCCGCGTCCATACCCACATCAATAGAGTATGACACGCCTCGCTTGTGTACTTGAGTTCCCCGACCGAAAGACGCTTATTGAACTCTCCTGGAGGAACGTCGTACTTGGATAGTGCCATGGCCAGGTCGAAGCGGGCAATGTCCTCAGGGTTACCAATGAGGGGTCGCAGCGCGTCCACCCCATAGGTGTACTGATCCATGCCGCCCGAGCGCGGGTTGCCGAGCCAGAGTAGTCTTGTTCGGGCAAACGTTACCTCCTGCTGAATCTTGGTAAGACGGGCCATCCCCGACGCCCGCACGTCGGACATCTTCGCAATCTCCTCAGGGTGGAGGCCTGATAGCTCATCGATGACAACCAGTCGTCGGTCGTTAAGTGGTATGACACCCCAAGTGACGGCCCAATCTCGACCAGAAATCTGTTGGACGCCTCCCACCAAGCCAGCAACTGTCGCAGCTTCGCCTCCGACGATTTCTCCCGCGCCGTAGTGCCGAACAAGTCGTTCAGCAGCTTCAGATTTTCCTGTACGTGTGTCTCCAACAATGAGAGACTCGATCCATCCTCTGTGGACAAGCTGACCTCCGAACTTGAACGAAAGAGGCGAGTGGAACGTTAGATCCATGACTGCGTGCATCTCGGGGCGTCCGATGATCCGAGTCACGTGGCTTGCCATCTCGCGTTCGATCTCGCTGAGCTTTCGAAGTGGCCGTTGCCGCCCTCTTGTTTGGAACCGCTTCATGAGCTTCTTCGCCGCCGGTGTTAGGTCAAAGTGATCCACGCTCGTCTGCTGCTGCTGTACCTCCCAAGCCAGAAACTCGTTACTCTGATCCCGGGGAGACGGGTAACGTGCTCCCGTCACTACGACCGTAGTATTGCTCATTGTGTCGTGTCGTCCTACCGAAGTGATCTTGATGTTCTTGTAATCCTTCGCCTGCGTTCCGTCGGAGTGGTCGATAGACGGGCGAGCGAACAACTGCTCGACCGCCTGGTGATCCTCTATCTCAATCTCGAGCTTGCCGCATTTCTGCGCGCCGTACTCTAGCCGCAACATCTCGTGTATCTGTTGCTGCGAGCTATCGAGCATCCCGAGTATCTTGGGGCTGGTCGGCGGGATCTCTAGCTCGGCCTCGCCGTTGGCCGCGATCATCGGGCAGATCTTACATTTGGGGCCGGCATCTTGAGTACAATGGAGCTTCGCCTTCAACGGTATCGAGTAGCCCGGTTCCTTCTTGCCTTTGATCGTTACCTGGAGCTTGACCGGGTCTCCGATCCGGTGCGCGTCGAAAGACTCTAGCACCGTGATGATCCCCGGATCGCCGCTTGCCTTCTTGAGCGGGGATGCCTCGGAGAGCAGGCTTTCGAAATCTGAGTTGTCGTGCTCCAACCAGTAGTCGGTCAGATCCTTGCCGTGCTTCGACTCCATCTCGTACGGCAGGTCAACGATTCGAACGTCCGCGAGTCTACCGAGGCTGCGGGCGATCTTGCGAGCGCCTGTCGCGCCCTCGGCATCTCTGTCCTGGGCGACGAAGACGAGCTTGCCCTTGAAGAGATGATTCCAGCGCGGGTACCAAGTCTTCGCTCCGCTCGTTCGGGTGACCGCCGCGTAGCCGTGCTGGATCGTCAAGAGCGTATCCCATTCACCCTCGCAGATGATGATCCGGTCGGCGTCGAGCATCTTGATCGGAAATATCTCCGTCACCCGCATACCTTCGACGCTCCATATCTTGGTACGGGCGTCGGGGCGACGCGTGTAGCGCCGGACGTTCCATAGCTCGTTCTTTGGCCCGCGGATCGGGATGGTGTAAGCATTCTTGAGTCGGTCGTATCCGATCTGAAACTCCTGCATCGTCTTCGTATGAATCCCCCGGCCGATGAGGTAGTCACAGACGGTCTCGTCGTCAAGTAGAGCCTGGGCCCAGTCGTTGATCGATGCCTCCGTGACCACCTCACCGCTCTTGCCGCGCCGAGGAGAGCCGTTGAAGCTGGCTCTCCCCGGATCAACCCAGAGGTTCTTCTGCATGATCAGGTCGGTTACGCGACCGCCGCCGCAGCCAGCGAAGCAAAACCATTCGCCGGTCAGTGTATTCAGGGATGCGGAACGGTTATCGTCCGTATGAAGCGGACAGTACATATCCCACTCCCCGTTGCTCTTCGCCCTACCGATGAGGTATGGTTGGAGCAGGCGGATATGCCGCGCCGAAATAGCCATGACCTGACGGGAGTGAGGCTAGAACGGGTTGGCGGCTTTGTCGTCTGCCCGAAGTGCGGCAACCAACTTCTCTTTCGTCTGCCTCCCGCCGATCTTGATATCGGCATCTTGTTCGTTCCGAGTGGCAACCTCATCCTTCAGTTCCTGAAGCTCCCAATCCTCGTAGTCGTCGGTCTCCTCGCCTTCGCCGGATCCGTCGCCTGCGCCATCCTGCCACGACTCGGCAGCCTCTGCGAGAGCGACGATGGCATCGATGTACTTCGAACGGGTCTTGCGACCGGCGATGTTCCCGAGGATGCCGAGGTCTTCCGCGTACGCCTTGATGTCGTCGTCTTCCCACTCGGCGTAGAAGTCGGCGTCGTTGCGCAGATCCTTCATGAGTTCCGGGTCGAGAGTACCCGACCCATTCTCTCCTGCTTCGCCCGCCTCCTCCTCGCCCGAGTCTTGATCCTCCATGATCGCGTCGATGGCCTTGCCTTGGGAGAAACGGCCGGTGAGGGTGAGTCCGCGAGCTTCAAGCTCCTCCTTGAGGTCGTCGTTTGACCAGGCCTCCAGCTCGTCGCGCGTGAGCGGCTCGTCGTCGCCGCCTCCCTCGGGCAGATCTTCGCCATCCTCTTCGATCTTGCCGGGCGCGAACAGGTTGCGGACGCGCCCCCGGTACTCGCCTTCAAGGTTCGTGTCCGCGACGACCTTGACGTTGACCTTCTTGCCGACCTGTTTGGCCGTATCGAACTGGCCCTTGGCCGGCAACTTCAGAGAATCGGTCAGCTCGCGGAACTTCCATCCGTGAGCCGCCTCGTTGTAGTTCGGGTCGTCCGGCGTCTTGACATACGTCCAGAGGCGGGCGTACTCCGATCCCACGTCCACGACAACCTCGAGATCACGGACGTTGCTACCGTCGGCCTTCTGAGTGCGAGGCGTCATGGCGGCAATACTGCCAGCATAGAGTCCCGGCTGCGGCTGCTCGCCGCCTCCGCTTGACTCGACGTTCGACACGTCGTACTTGATGACTGCCACTACTGTCTCCCTCCTACTCTACGTCGTCGTCTGATTGGCACAACCTCTCCGCCCGGGCGACCCTCGTTGATCGCGGAGATCATAGAGGGTAGCGTCGGATTGATGATGTCTCCGCTACCGAAGACCGTTCCGCCGTCAGGCAACTTCACCTGACACTTGGCGTAGTAGTTCTCGGTCGCGTTGGTATGGAGCACCCTGACTGTGCGTTTCTTTCCTCGGTGCTCGCGGGTCTCGATAGCTCCATACCCGACGATGTTCATCATACCGCAGATCTTCTGGGGCATCATCTTCCCTTGGATCCAGGGCCAGATACATGACGGGGTTACTCCGTTGTCGTTCGGCTCCCACCAGAACGAGTGAGCCGTAATGCCGAGGTTGACGGTTCCCGCGCCTACCGTATGGCGTACCCATTGCCCGAGCCGCCACATGTTGACCCGGTATTCGCCGCGATCCGGGCCGTACTGCTCGCGATCCTTGCGTGCGAGAGATCCGACCGGGCCTTTGCGATCCAGCACGTTCTCGTAGACGTCATCGAGTCCTACGTCTTGGAGGAGCGAGATTGAGTCGAGCCAGAACCAGTCCCACTTGTCTCCTTCGTGCTGGATGTACTCAAGTCCCTCGAAGATTTCCTCCCACGAGCGCACGACCATCTCCTGAACTCCAGATCCGATGATCGGGTCTGCATGGTCGATAGGAGGTCGCATAACGAGGATCTTTGCACTCTTCCCTCCCGTTCCTATGAACGTCGTCTTGCCCCAGCCGATGTCAGCATGGATAAGCATACTGATCTTCGATGAGGCTCCTACAGGTTGTATATTGGGCATCACCTATCTCGTTTCGTCGGTGTATACTTCATGTTGTTCGTACGGATCCCACTTCTTGCTCACCATGGTTCGCATGTCAACCCAGTCTACTCCGATCTCGTGTAGCTCGCAGAAGTCGAAGCACCAGCAGCCTGGACAGGTAAACTGGCCCTGGTTCTTGTACGCCTTTTCCGGCGAGGCGCGAACCTCCTCTATGTCCTTGAACTCTTCAAGTACCTGCGACCTCATAGCTTCCCGCTCGTAGAAGTCACGGAAGATCGGAGTGCGGACGAAGTAGGGTGCCGGTTGTTTCTTGCTTACCGCGCCATCTTTATTCAGCGCAAAGCCGCCCTCATCCTTCGGCCGTGGATCCGGAAATGCCTTGCGCAAATGATTGAATAGGATCCCCGCTGGTTTCTGGTTTGGCTTGAGTAGGCCGCGCTCGTAGATCCAGTCAAGTCCCCAGGTGTAGTAGCTCGTCGCCTGCGGGTCGAGCGAGAGGTACATCACGTTGATCGCCTTCGCCGTCTTGTGGTCTACCATCTGGATCTTTTCCGTTCGCCGGTTCTGGATGATTAGGTCTATGACGCCGACGTACCAGAACCATGGAACCTTCGTTCCGGGATGGTAGACCATCTGCTTGAACGGCTGCTCGGTAACGAGTACCTTCCACTCGTCGTCCCTGCCGTAGTGCTCGACGTAGTGGGTGAGCATTTGAAACCCGAGATCGCGAGCTTCCGCCCACACCTCATCAGCTTCCAGGTCATCAACCCGGAAACCAAACTCACCTTGAGCTTTGGCCTCCTCATCGTAGTAGCGGATGAAGCTCTCGGCGGGATGAGGGCCGCGCCGGATCCCCGGCTTGTAGTAGTCGGCCAGCGCGAGATGTACGAGAGACCCGAACCGTAGCGGTGGAACCGGCGTCGTAGGCTTGAGTACCTCCTCAAACTCCTGCCACCATTTCCAGCGGCACCGCTTGAACGTCGCTCGCTCCGATGTCCGAAGCATCGGGAGACCGTCGTGCGATGGAAGCCGACGGGCCGCAACGACGGCCTCCCGCTGCTTCGCAATATCTGAGCGCCGCCTGGTGCGGGTGATTGTACGTGGCATGGTTCCCCCTCCTACAACCGGCTGCCCGTCGCCTCCGGTTGCTCGTCAACGAAACGTCCCGGAAAGTCTACTAGATGCGGGCGTGGAAGTCTAATCTTCGGAAATAGCGAACATTTTCTGATCACGCTGACTTGATATGCCGGCTCGCTCGCGCGAAATAAGCGCGCCCGCGAGCCGCCCATACCCTCCACAGCCTCGTATACGCGCATACGTATGCGCTTACACGTAGGCGCGGGAGAGCAGGGCAGCCTCGGGCGCGTTAATATAGATGGGCTCCTGCCTCCCCCGTAGGGGGAGGCTGGCCCGGTTGGTACCCACGTTCCTTCTTCACGTTTTTCACGAGAACCAGCGTTCCATAGCCTTGAGTTCGGCCGCCGAAAGCGGCTCATCGTATGGCTCCGGTCTCTCGTAGCGGGGCGTGTGATCGTCGTTTTCTGCATTCAAGCGATCTTCGCGATGCCTGTCCAGGGCGCGTTCTACGCCCATCCAGACGCCGATAATCGCTAGAATGACGATGAACACGTGATAGATCATTTCGACCTCTGTTTCAAGATCTGCCGACGGAGATCCAGCACGTTCTTATTGATGTCGAACTTCGCGTCATTCACCCTCTTGATGTACTCTTCGATTGTCCCTCGCGACCGATAGACCATCGCAGTTACTTGATGGTCTCGAGTTGTATCGACCGCTCGGTCTGTCACCTGCGTCTGGTCGTCGGGGTTCCACGTCTCATCGAGTACGTGAACATCCTTCGCCCGATTCAACGTAACTCCGACGCCAGCAGCGGCCGTGACGATGACCGCTACGCGAACCTTGCCTGACTGGAAGTCATTCATGATTCGCTCGCGCTCCTTCGCCTTGACCGCCCCCGAGATGATCTCGCAGCCGATCCCGTAGTTGTTCAGGTATCGGTAGATCATCTCGGCGGTCTCGCGGAACTGGCTCGCAACGATGGCCTGGTCTTCGCCATCCGGATCCTCCGGGTCAATCCCGCGCTCTGCCAGGTTGTTCAGCAGGTACGGAATCTTGCCGGACTCCTCGGTGGCCTTGACCTTCATATCGATGTGGCCAGTATCCTCGTCCACCGACAGTACCTCGACCGCGCACTTGTGGTTGGCGAACTGCTTCAACCGCGTATACTCGGCCAAGATGGAGGTCGCGGACAAGTGGTACTCATCGATGCGGATCTCCGCAGAGCGATGAAACTCCTCGTACTGCTTCGCTTGCTTCGGAGTCATATCGCACCATACGTCGATCCATTGCGTCTGAGGCAACTGCGGCAGTACTTCTGTCCGCAGACGCCGGACGGCATGGGGAGCGAGAGCTTGATAGAACGCATCCTCGCGCCCCGGGATGATGTTGCCAATCGTTCTGTGATTGCCCCAGGTGTTCTCGATGACCAGCCACTGAGCGGCCCAGCGCCATTTCGACGTGAACTTCTCAGGCTCCAGCCAGTGGAGAGCGCCCCAGAGCTTGACCGGCTTACCACCCATCGGTGTTCCGCTCAGCCCGTACTTCCTGTGAGCCTTGATTCGCACCGCCTCCTGAGGGAAGCGGTTTTGAGCGACCGGCAGACCAGTCTTGTGAAACTCGTCAATCGTGAACGAGTTCCACTGCTTGATCTGCGGATACGATTTCCGCCTGATCATGTCAGCAGTTGTCACGAACCAGAACGGCTTTCCTTGCTTCAAGCACCGTTCATACGTCCGCTCGGCTGCCGCCTTCTCATCAGGCGTTAGATCACCCGAGTAGGTGATCACCGTATGATCCGTCCATCGTTCGATCTCCATCCGCCAGACCGTATCGAGCGTCGATTTCGGCGCAACGACCAGGTGCGGGCCGATCTCCAAGTCAGCCTCGAAGACCGACCCAATCACCTCAGTCGTCTTGCCGAGTCTCGGCTCCAACAGGTTCAGGCAGCTAGTCGTCGCCATGAACTTCACGTCCGCCCGCTGGTACGGTCGGAACCACTTGGCTAGCTTCGGGAGCTTCTTGCTCAGCTTCAGTTCCTTGAGCGGTACATCGTCGATGACCGACAAGCTCTTCAGCGTCAACTCCCGTTTCACTTCCTTCCGGCCCCAAGCGGAGAGAGCCGCGCCCAGTTCAAGTCCGTCACCGAACTCTTCTCTGAGCCGCCTCATCACTATCAGGTCGAGCGGAAGTGTCCATAGTGGCCCACCGTTATCCTTATTGACGAACCTGGCTCCAAGAGGCTTGAGCCGATTCATCGCCGCAACGTGCTCTGGTGTATAACGGAAATGAATCGCGCAGCGGTCACCTGACTCTGTGAGTTCCGCGAACGCTTGCACGCTTACCTCTCTTCATGCCTCGGTAGACTCCATAGACCTCGCACCCACGAGCCGCGAACTCCCACCAGTGGGATGGCTCGGGAATGACGAGCTTGCGTCCATGCAGGTTGGACTGAATGCTGCCCGCTTGATCCGGACTTTCTGCTGTCCAAACAAGCGCCCAGCGATTCGGGTTGTTCAGTAGAGGAATGAGACGACTTGACCAGCTGATGGCGTTGCCCTTCGCTGGTAGAGCATCTACAAACTCTACCTCCGGTTGACTCATTAGTACCCTCCTTTTTGGTTACGGCGAGTAGCGTCCTGGGAGTCGAACCCAGGTGCGACCATCACGCTCAAGAGATTTGGGGAACCGGGGGAGGGTACCATTCTACCCCGGTTCCCCGTCGCGGCAGCGGTTCTGTGTCGCGCCGCGAGCTTGTAGGATGGCCCGACACGGCCTCGCGGGAGTCTAGCCGATCTCCCGCCTAGCTGGGATCCTGCCAGCCCGGAAACAATACGGACAGGCTCTCCCAACTATGGTCGTAGTCTTGCCCGACCGCTCGTTGAAGACGCGGCGCGGACGTAGCCATTCCTTTTCTGATACCAGGAACGGCCGACCGGCCGCTGTGCCCTGGCAATCTTTGTGGCCACAATAGACGACAAGGAACTTGGGAAAGCTCTCGCTCCTCTTCGCCTGGTACACTGGCAACTTACTCTCGAAGTCACTCATGGGAGCAACTCGAAGGCTCGCCTGTACGTGCACAGGAAATCCTCCACTTCATCCGGATCCTTGCGCCGCAGTATGCGAGGCAAGGCTTCCATTGCGATTGACGTATTCCATCCACGCAGTTCGAAACCGAGCGCCTTGAGGCCGGCTGTTGTCCCTGCGTGCAAGTAGATCGAGTCGGGCTTCAACTCAAGCCAGGCACCGAACCGTACAGCGACATCATACGTCGTCATCGGCCCGATCCCTGGAGTTCGCAGGAGTTCGATCAGGTGGTACAGAGCGCCGAAGGTCTCGCATCGCATCAGCGCGGGAAGGTACTTCATGAGCTTCTCTTCCAACGCTGGCAACGCAGGCGATACCTTCGACTGGTGGTTGTGCATCTTTCCGTTGTTTGGCCTTCTGCTTCGAACAGCGCGGCGTAGAGCTACTTGACCCGAACCGTCGAGAGCACAGGCATCCGGAATGTTGTCCCTGAATCTATGGACTGGGCTTTTCGGATCCGCACGTCGCCGCTGGAAGTCATACCAGAGAGCTGGCATACTGTCCATAGGCTCCGAAGGCGGATCACGCTCCCATTCCTTCAGGATATTCATTGGCACCCTCCTTTTGGATATGAACTTCGGAAGGCCCGCCCCCGACGGGCCAACCGCAGCTCATCGTCCAGTCCTACCTGGATCTTGCAGCCTTATCTCAGCGGCGGCCACTGTCCGAAGACCTCCAGGATCGGTGTAAATCTGGATGAGTGATTTCTTGCGTTCTGCGAGTTCGCCAAACCGCTCATAGGCTCCTCGCGGCAAGAACTGCTTGAACTTCACCATGGTGTACGGCCCCGCTATGAACGGGACTGAATCCACCTTGCTGACTACCCAGACGCGGCGACCGGGATAGAGCAACTGCTCAAGCTCATCCCAATCGCCGCTCTTCTGGGCAACGATGACCGCCGCTAGGAAGGGTTGCCGCCTGCCCGGGCCTGCCGCTGCTTGCGCGTGCGAGACCGGGTGGGGGCAGCCGCCGACGATGCCGCCGACGCCTTCTTGCTGCTGCGGGCCGACGTGCGCTTCACGGAGCGAGTCTTGCTTCCGCTCTGCGCCGTCGTCTGCTTCTTGGAGGAACGAGAGGAACTGCCGTTGCCGTTCCCGTTCTCCTTCTTGCCGCGAGTCAGACCTGCGGCAACGTCCACGCCGCCGACCAGCTCCTTGACGTCCGCAACGGAGGTCTCGAACTTGGCCGCGATCAGCTCCCAGCGGTAGCCTTCATCCTCGTAGAGCCTGAGCACGGTGTTCTCCGTGCGCTGCCGCTCCGGGATGACTTCCTCTTCACCGGCCTCGACCAGTGCCCTGCTGAATTGCATGGACGAGAAGGCGCCAACCGGCACGCCCAACTCGTTCGCCACAGCACTGTGGCTCGTGGTGCCGCGCTTGATCGCCTTGACGATGTCGCTCGTCGGCACGTTGTTCTCTGTCGGACGACCGCGACCACTGGACGTGGATGCAGCCGTCGTCGTCTTGCGACTACGGGGCATTCTATGCTCCCTCCTACGGTTGATGGTACCCAATACGCCGAGTATAGCGTACGGGATGGTACCCGTCTACCCCTGGTTTTCCAGGAGAAACGTGGAGTGTGACCTCCCGCCCCCACCCAGTAGGTGGGAACGGCGGGTCACCGCACCTTGAGAACCCGGTATCCCTGGTTCTTGATCTTACGATTGAGGTACTCGCCGCTGCTCTTCGCCCGAGCCACAGCATTCGCACGCTGCCGGCTGACTCCGAAGTAGATGTAGCGGCTGCCGTCAACGAACTGGACGACCATCATTGGCGCAGCTTCCGCCGCCTGAGGCCATCCAACCCAGCTGATATTGCTCGACTGGACTCGACGGATGTTCAGCGGGATCGGCCCCGCCTCGGTGATGAGGACGTGGGTGTCGATGGGCTCCCAGGTTTCGTCTAGAGGCATCATTCACCTCTCTTGTAGTCGAGGCAGAGATGGAAGCCGTCGATGTACGGTTTCTCGGGCTGCATTATGATCCCGTCTTCGAGGAGGTAGGCAGCAATCTGAATCTTATTCAGATCAATGCCCGAGTCCTCAGCTTCAATCTCGAGATTCATGAGCATTCCGAGGTAGTCGCGGAAGTTCATGACAGCCCCAGGATCTTTCTGCAGTCAGGGCCGATGCCCCAGGCGCGGCTGGTGTCATCGGTCAACTCGCGACCGCAGCGGCCGCAGTGCTTGAACTCGACGCCGAACCGCATGAGGCACTCGTTGGCCCCTTGTTCCTTGATCAGAGAGTGGATCTTCATACGGGTCTTGACGTCAACGACGCCATACCGCTTCCCATGACCCACGATCTGATCGGTGAACTGGTAGCCTTTCCAGTCGCCTTCCTTGGGCGTACGGAGTTGGAAGAACGAGACCTTGTTCTTGTGACCAGGTACGTTCTCAACTCCATAGCGCCCGTCGTCCAGACCGGAATCGACCGCCTTGCGCTTCTCCCAAGGCAAGCTGACTAGCTTCTCGATGACTGTACTCAACCTGCTCTTCGGTAGCTCCGAAGGATAGGTGTCGAAGTCAGCGGTGGCTAGCCAATCCTGTTGCTCCTCGGACAAGCTGCTCAGATCTTTGCCGTCCCGCAACCTACGTGCCCAACCAAGCTGTGGTTCGGTCGCGGTCGGGCCAGTGCTCCGGAACTGATCCGGAACCTCTGTCCTTTTGACCATTTTGGTACCCTCTCTTTCTGGAGCGGTATGCTCCGGAACGCCCGTCGCACTCGGGCGAACCGCAACTACCTCTCGATGGTCGCGACCTCGTATGAGGCAACGACATACGAATCGGAAACTTCAAGTTGCTCGACTTGTTCGCAGATCGCGTACCAGTGACCTTTGAATCCGGCGATGTCGTTCATGTCATGTTGCATCCAGGCTTCCTCACCGACGGGATCCCAGCTCTCGCCAAGATTGTCGTGAGTATCGACAACCCTCATCTGTCGAGGGTAGGTCTCGTTGATCTCCATATCGCGAAGAACAAGCACGTCGCCTATCTTCGGCTTTGGTAGATCGTCACCCGGCATGAACGGGTTGCGAATGTCGTCTTCGAACGGCAGATCGGTCATTTCTCCTTCTTGACTTCTTCGACCTCGACGGTCACATCGACCTCGCTGTCGCCGATGGTGAAGTCTCCGAAGTCGCTCAGATCCCAGCCATCGACAATGTCCATGGCGTCGTCTTCGTCTTCGGCCTCGACCTCGGTGACACCGTTGATCGTGATCGTGAACGTGACCTTGAACTCCTTGTCCAAAGCGGTACCCTCCTCTCGGTTCCGTGCTCGGATGAACACGAGGCCACCCGCCCCCACGGGTGACTTCCTGCTCATTTTCCGAGCGACTTGCGTCCCTTGACGCCCTTCGCCGGATGGACGCTGATGTTGGCGGACTTCCCGGCCGCCGACCCGCCGCTGTACGCAGCCGAGTCGAACTTGCGGTTGTCCTTCACCACCGCCCCGCGCCGACCGCCCATGTCTGGGAACTGAGCGAACATGAACTCGCGGTTGATCTCGCGCTGATCGCGGAGAGCGAGTTCCATTCCCGTTCCGAGCTTCTGAGCCTGTTCGCTGCGCATCTCGCGGAAGCGAGTATCCAGAGCACTCACAAACCCATAGCCGAAGTTCCGGCGGTAGGTCTTGAAGTGAGCGTAGTTCTGGTCGATGCCCATGCGCTTGCACCAACGCCGGTAGGCGTGGGCTTCCTTATGCCGAGCATCGCTCACCGTCATGCCGAGGTCGTAACCGGCCTCCTGCATCACCTTCGCAACCTCGAGCCAGCCCCAGCCAGCTTCACGGAATGTCCTCAGGTTCTCCTCGTAGCCCTTGTTCGTATCCACCTTCGGATGAACAGCGGCGACGAGCTGAGTCATCAGAGAGCTGAACAGCAGCGTCATGTAGCCGAGATCGCTTTCCGTACCGATCACCGGCACCATGCCCGATGCGTAGCCGCCCTTCTCGTGCGAGTAGTGCTGCTTGTGAAAGACGATGACGCAGTTCGCATGCCGAGCGACCGAGTTGAACAGCGTCCAGAGCGCATCTGCGATCTCCGGGAACGGCCCAGACTCGAACGCCCAGTTGTAGTCGAAGTCACGAATGACCGGCTGCCTCTGATCGATGCGGCCCTGGTTGGCCTGTTCGAGTTCCCAGAGTTCGATGCTGTACTTCATCATCAGCTCGTCGGCTTTTGCGAGAAACACATCGCGCTCGCCTTCGAACTCTGTGGACTCTGCCTTGGCCAGCAGACCCGCAATCTTCCGCAGCAGGTCATCCTTTTGGTTAGCGTTCATTGGTACCCTCCTACGGGGTAATGTACTCAGAACCACTCTGAGTACAAGGCCACCCGTCGCACGCGGGTGACTTTCTACTCAGTTCCGTTCCCAGATCGTCTGGGGGTTATGAACGGCCGGAGCGGTATGATACCGCATCCGGTCTTCGCCCCGGTAGATCAGGCCGTACGCGATCCCGCCATTGAACTGGTTGTTATACTGGACGATCTTGACGACCTGAGGGACGCCATCTTCCTTATCGCCAGGATACCAACCGTCGCCGTCGATGATCGCTTGTACGATCTCTCGACTATTGACTGTCGCCATCGTTCTCCTTCAGGACACCGGTGTCCAGCAAGTATTGGCGATACCTGGCGAACACCTTGGCTTTGCGCGGCTGCTTCGCGAGATCGTCGAGATTGACGCCTGCTTGGCGCATTACGTGAACCGCTTGAATAGATGGCGACTGCCGCCAACGCGGGCCGTTGGGACGCTCGATCTCCAGCTTCAGCTTGTAGTAGATCTGAAGTAGACCGAATGCCTTGATGCCCTTGGGCGAGTCGATTATGAACCCACCTTCACTCATCTTGCTCCTGTTCTGCCATAACATCGATGAAGATGTCCTTGGCTTCGCGGTACTCGTCACTCTCATACTCGGCTGCTAGTTCTTCAGCTCGAGCTTTTGAGACGATGATGTCCCACCGCTCCCGACCTTCGTTGTTCGCCATCCTCTCGTCAAACCTGAGATGGATACGTTCGCCGTCGGTATGAGGAACGGGGTACCAGGTAATCCGACGTGTCCAACCCGGTCGCTTATTTTGCCACCGTTTTGTCCACATCAGTTGTCCCTGACGATGACCACTTCCTCGGTGCGGACGATATGTTCCTTACCCGCATCGGGGCCGTTCGTGGCGAAGAACTTGATCCACTGGATATGGTGCTCATCCATGAAGACTTCCGCGCCTTGAGCATACAGCACCGTATCCATTCCCGGCGCAAAGTACACCTTGATGCGGTAGCTCAGCTGGATGTTGCCCGGTTCCAGCGGATCGTTGATTTCGCCCGGTGACGGGTTCATCATTCGGTACCCTCCTTCGGATAGTGTTCAGCTCATCTGAACACGAGGCCCGGTTGCTTCCAACCGGACTTCCTACTCAGACGGCCATCAGATCTCGGTGCATCTCGCGGATCTGCTGCTCGACGCCCTCGTGGAACGAGTGATGGTAGACATTGAGCAAGTCATCCTCGCCGTCTTCATAGCGGTCGAGTTCTTCCTTGCAGATGTCTTCCCAGGTCGGATTGTCCGACCATTCGCCACCGAGATGAGGCATTGGCAGAGAGTCGAGCACCTCAGGATCGCCCTCATCGATGCCACGCAGCAGACCTTCGAGAACTGCGAGCGGAGCATCGGTGTTGCCGTCGATTAGCCAGGTAGCCGCTGCCCTTCCGTCGTTGACGCCACGCGCCGAGATCGCATCTATGTCTGCTTTCTCGTGCGTCTTGTCTTCGACCCGATGATCGTAATCAGCGACGGCCATATCCAGGCTGAGGTGATAGTGGCCCCAGCTGAACGAGTCGGCGATAATGACGGTCGGATCGGACTTCAGGACAGATGTCCACCGCTCCCACGTCACATACGGATCCGTGACGTAGGTTGGAGTGTAGACTTCGCGGACGCAGAACACGATTGAACGGTATGTGATCTGCGTGCCGTGATTGACGTCTTCCTCTTCTGTCTTGTCGAAGACGCGACAGGCGATGACTGTTCCGTGAGCGCTGAGATTCGCGCCCGGTCTCATCTTCGCATGCATTTTGGCACCCTCCTTGGGCAAGTAGACTTCATTCCATTATGAAGTCTAGCCCGCCCGTCGCACACGGGCGAGCTACGCTTCACGATGGGCCTTGAAACCCAACTCCGATCTTGAAACGACGCTCGAACTCCAGCATGATCGTGAGCCGCCGAACTTTCAACTCTTCGACTTCCATGACCATCGCGCCGTAGTCGAGCATCATGCCGGCGACAAAGGCTTCGAGAACATCGTCATCCCAGGTCTTCGGATCCGGGTCGTCAATATCTCTAGCCATCGAAGCCATCCACGTACTCGCCGCCCGCGAGTGAGACATTATGCGTCATCAGGATCGCTTCGTCATCAGCCATCATGACGCGCTCCTTCCATTCGACGCGATTGCCGCATTCGGGGCAGTAGTTGGGCAGCCTCGGATTGATCCAGCAGAGCTGATGCCGGCAATCCGGGCAAGAGAGAAACCGGAATGGGATTCTCTCATACGAGACCGGCCGCTCCATCAGTCTACGATCCAGCCGTCGGCTTGGATCGCTTGGAACGAGTTGTACTTGATCTGCTTGACCTCGCCGAGCTTATCGACGCTGTCAGGCAGAACGTCGTAGATGGTGCCGATGAAGACGACGTGCATGAAGTTGTTCAGCTCCAGCAGGTAGCCGGTCTCCATCATCCCAGTGCTCAGGTTCCGCCGCTTCAGCGGCAGCCTGGGCCAACAGGGCCAGTCACCCGGAGTCGCCATCATGATGATGTCTTTCTCCGGGCCGAACGCCGGTTTGTATGGCGAGTAGGTACTCGCATCATCAAACATTGGCATAGGTACCCTCCTTATGTACGTATTCAGACCATCTGAATACGAGGCCGCCCATCGCACATGGGCGACTTCCTACTCAGATGACTTCGATCTCGTCTGGCCGCAGCTTGACGAGCGTACCTTTGTCGATCTCGTCGATCACCATTACGTGAACTATCATCTTCAGATAGTCCATGTAGTAGACCTGCGCGACGATCTCGCCGTCGGGATGCTGCCTGACTTTGTCGCCGTACTCGATGTCCTTGCCGTTCGCGTCAATCATCGGCGTTCATCTCAGCTCTGATCTTCGCGAGCTGCGAGATGTAGGCTCGCGCGCTGGCCGTCTTGTTGTCTTCCAGCCATGTTTGCGCACGTTCCCAGACTTCCGACTCATAGCCGCCGATCTGCATAGCTTCGTCGGCGACGCCCTGGTTGTAGCCCGCGTCGAAGCCCATGTCTCGAGCTTTGGAGATCGCCTGGACGAACCAATCCTCATCCCAGTTATCGCCGATAGCCTCGATGACCGGGATCACAGACTCGTTGTCCTGAGCGACTTTGATCAGAGTCAGCTTCTTCTCAAGCTCGGCCCAGAACGCTTCCTCCATCTCATCCTCGGGACGATTCCCGGGGATGTCGTTGACATTGACACCTGGAGGCATATTCCATCCAGTCAATTGGTACCCTCCTTCGGTTGGTTCGGTACAGCCCGAACACAAGGCCCCATCTTTTTACGGATGGGACTTTCTGCTCAGCCTGTTGCGTTTAGCTTCAGCCAGAGTTGCTCATCGTGCTTGCTTTTGACCTCGCCAGCACATTCGAGCGTATTGTACTCGCCGTAGTCTTCCCACGTCATTTCGTAGGCTTCTTTCACGGTCGGCGCTTCGACAACATCCCAGAAGTGCAGGTAGCCATTTCTGTCCACGCCTTCCGCGCTCGGCTCATAGAGGAAGCCATGTATCTTGTACTTAGGCATTGCTCTTCACCAAGACAACAGCGAGTCCGAAGTCCTTGCGGAACCGCTCCTGATCGCGATAGTTGCGGATCATCCAGACCATCTCCGAAGCCCAGGCGCGATCCGTCTCCCATTGCGGGATGATCTCCTTGTACTGCGGATCGTCCTTGTACTTCGCGATGTTCTTCTCATCCTTGAGCCGGTAGCGGTTGTAGTTCGCGATCAGATTGTTCAACCGCCGCTCGATCTCATCGAAGTAGTCCATCTTCCGCATGACATTGTCCTTGCCGATGCGCATCATACCGCGCTCGACGTCATGCTCGACTTCCTGCCGAACGTGCAGGTATGCCTGCCATGCTTCTGATTCGTAGTCAGGCATTACGCCACCTGCCATTTCTTGATGCCGTTCTTCAGCATCAGCTCAGGCTCGGCCTCGACAAAGTCGGGGTTGAGCTTGACCTCATAGCGGAGCTTCGTTGCCGCCTTGATGCGGATCGGTCGCTTCGTCTTGAGGTTGGTGGCGTTGTAGCCTCCGTACTGCGACTCACCGTCAATGCGAATGACGCTGAGCTTCCCATACGGAGATGACGTGTGCTTGATGGCGTAGTATGCGCCAATCCGCACATCCTTCTTCTTCATCGGTACCCTCCTTGTTGGCCTTTCTGTGCCAGGTTGACACAAGCCGTTATGCCTCGCAGCATTACGCTTCTCAGCATAACAGCTTCTATCAGCTCAGCAGCGACAACGCCATCCCGACACGTCGGGCCGCGTTGAAGCCGATTGACTCGATTCTCGTGATTCCGACGAACTCGACGTCATACTTCTTGCCGGTTTTGACGAACGCCATCACCATCCCGACGCTCGAATCATCGTCGGCATAGTCGCCGTAGCCGGGATCAATCCCACGAGAGAGCATCTCGGCGCAGATCGCTTGCAGAACAAGCGGCTCAACCGCCGTCGTATCGTTGTACCAGATGCCTTCTCCGTCCGGATTGGGGCCGGACATCCAGAGATCGCGGAACCCGAGTCCATCGTCGCTTGACGGGATCGGCAATGCTTCCTTGGCAATGCAATAGAACTCTTCGACCAAGGCAAACACGTCCGTCTCGTCCGCATACGTCAACTCGCGTCCGTACAATGGCGCGTTCATCTCGCGTACCATTCCCGGAGCAAGTCCGGGCCTTTCACTTCCAAGGCATGATTCGTCTTGATTACCATGCCAGGCGAGACCTGATCGCCATCGGGGTCGGAGATGTTCTCGAAGACCGTCAGATCGGCCCAGAACAACTCGCATTTTTCGTTGACGCAGAGAGCGTTGTACTCCTCGCGTCCGTCATCCTTGATGGCGAGGATGACGCCCTGTTGGACTTCATCCCACCACCGGATCACGGGGCCATGCCAGTGCTCCATAGCTTCTTGGGGTGGCATGGCGAACGGCGGGAGCTTATGCCACATCGTCAAGTCACGCTCAGCCATCGGCTTCTCACGCCACTCGACATATTCCGGGCCTTCGCTCTCATGTTGCGTTACGATGTAACGCATCTCATAGACCTTCCCGTCATCCGGGTCAGTCCATTCGAACTCGGACATTTTGGTACCCTCCTTCTCGCACTCATCATGAGTACGAGGCCATCCTCCCCCAAGGATGACTTCCTACTCACTTCTTCTTGTCGCGCTCCTCCGCCATCTTGTCGATCTCGAGATGGAAGTTGTAGTCTTCCATCACTTGCGCGGCCGTAAAGCCGTACGGATGAACGCCGACATCCCAGTTCGCATCGAACGCCCGGGCCAACACAGGCTCGGCCTTATCGTTGCCGGGGTACATATTCGACGCGAGGGCATAGCCGGTTTTCTTTGTCCGCTCCAGGTAGCCATCGCCTTCGGCCTCGACATCGATGATGATCGCCGAGATCCAATCGCGCAGCTCCTTGAGCATCTCAACGTGATGAGGCTGCAAGCCAGCCGTCATATTCACGTTGGTGTTCATAAAGTACGCGAGCGCCGCGTTCAACCCACCTACAGGTTGAACTTCGCGGTACTCATCGGATCCGACTTCGTTGCCGAGGTAGTTGTCCTTCGCCCATTCCTTCACCTTCTCAGGTAAGGAGTTGACTTTTGCTTCTTTCTTGGTTGCCATCTCATCTCCTTCGGTACCCTCATTACGGTTTGTTTGTTGCCGTACTCAGCTTTGAGCACGAGGCTCCATCCCGTCGCATGCATTGCATGCCCGCTAGATGGAGCTTCCTACTCAACTCTTCTTCGCCGCCGCCATCAATGCAACGCCGAAGGAGCCGAGATTGACCTGCTTCGGATGCTGGATTGCATCCTTGATCGCATTTTGGCTTTTCATCGGTACCCTCCTTTGATCCGTACTCGTATGAGTACGAGGCCATCCGGCTTTCAACCCGGATGACTTCCTACTCACCTTGTCGCGTTCTTGATGACGTTGATCGCGGTAATCATTCCGCGAACTTCACCGTTCAACGTCGCCTCCTTCACCTCATCGCCGACCTCTTTGCACTTGCACATTTCTGCGAAGCGGTCATCGCGGATCGCTTCAAGCCGCGCGAGGATGACGTCGAGGTTCTTCATGACCGCTTCACCGCATTGCGGCGGTTTTGCCGGCGCATTCCGTCCGAGATGATCTTGACCTGCTCGCGCCCCGCCCGAATGCGCTTCAACGTGCCCCGGTAGTTGGCGAGCTGCTCATCGGCGATGGCCGTCGAGAAGCTTGACTCGTTGGACTTGCGGAACTCGCGGAGTTCCTTCATCCTGTCCATTACAAGCATCTCGAGATTCGCCAAGTCAAGCGAATCGAGCCTCACATCGGTTTCGATGTAGATCGACATATCTTCTCCTTATGTTAGGTACCCTCATTACGGTTGGTTCGCACTTGCCCTCGGGGCAAATACGAGACCGGGCCATTTTTCGATTTGGCCCGACCTCCTACTTGATTCCGAGGTCTTTCAGCTCATCGCTCGGTTTCTTGCTTACCTTCTCATACGTCGCCCCGAGATGTTCAAGGCATCTTCCCTTGCTCATCTCAGACTTCGTACAACGCTTCCCGCCGAGAATGAGCGGGATGAAGTAGTAGTCGCTTTGGCCGATCTTTCTTGTTTTCCGGTTGCGGCGAATCAACTTCTCTTTCCCGCCAACGACGTAGTTACATTGACGAGTTGCGAACGTCTCGCTTGGCTTCCCCTTGCGACCGAGGCCGCGCGCATCATAGTCGGGCAAGCCAGATAGGTTCGTCAAGCGAGCGCGGTACATCGCCTTATTTCTTGCGCGCGCTTCTTGCGTCTTCTTATCCATTCCATTCCCTCCTTATTTGCGGGCGGGCGTTTTGCGCCGCGCTCCATCAAGGAGAGTCGCGTCTTGCCGAGCGGATGAGAACGGACGGGAACCATCCACTCGGAGCGCGCCTCTCCTTGATGGAACGCCGGGCGTCCGTCCTTCGGACGCCCGACGCCCCGCCGTAAGGAGGGGGTACCATTATAGAGTTTTCAAAGATCGCAACCTCGGTCTCATTACTCGCTCGTAAGCTCGTCCTACCGTTTCCCCGCGTCGCCGGTCGCGCCCTACTAGATGGGCTAACGCCGGTCGGCTCCGGTCGGACGCGACGAGCGAGGGTCTCGATACCATCCGGGCCTCTTTTCCATATCGGTTCTACCCCTACTACCAAGGGATCGCCCAAAAGCCGCCGTCCCTCGGGTTGGCAAGTAGCCGCCCTACCCATTATTCTTTCGAGTCTCGCTCGTCCGTATCCGGCCGTCGGGCGGAGGTCGTAGTCTCCCCGCCGCGCGCTTGACCCTCTCTTTTGGCCGATCTAGCTTCGCCTACTTGAGAGGCCGGACTCGGACTAAATGCCGACCGGAGGCGTCTCCGTCTCCGGCCGGTTCCGAGATTGAGTTTTCAAGGTACTCGCCTCAAGTTCGAGGCCAACCCGACTCGTCTTCGACGAGTCGGTCGAGTCTACCCGATTCATACGGTGTTCCGCTAGGGTACATACGGAAATCTTTACGGAATCTTAACCTGTGCGTACTTGGTCTGTATTGGAATGCTATGGACTCTTACTCTGTTCATACGGAGTCGGTCGCTTGATATGGGGATCCTGTTCAATTTTGAGTTGAATGTATTGGAAGGCCATAAAACGTTGGGTTTCACGAGCTTGGTTTGGTTGACGTGAGTAGGCTTGAGAGGCATAGGACGGCAAAACTGTGATGAGTTGCGTGTGAGTAAACCACTAGGGCCAAACTCAAAAATACATGAATTGCTCTGTTTTTTCAGCTTACGCTGTGTTGAGTTGTAGTAAGCGTGAAAACCTGTGTTGAGTTGAGTGTGTTGACATGTGTATTCCACGCCCAGAACTCGAGACGCCACATATCAACACAGTCGCCGGTAAGACCCCGAGACGTGTGTTGAAATGCATGCCTTAGATTTTCAGCTTCGCATGTGTTGATATGAATGCCGAACTTCGCAGGCTTATGAGTTGAGTTGTGTTGAGTTGAGTTGGCCCGAACGTGCGTTCGTATCACTCTCAACGCATATCAACCCGACTCTCAACTCATCCCCCGAAAGGGGTAGGCCGACCGGCCTATCAACTCAACCGATACGGACTAACTCAAAAGGGGTAAACGAATATCCCCCGAACGGGGGAGGCGGTCTCGCCCGATCTCGGCGACTCTACGTAGGCGCCGCTCGGCGCTACCCCCTATCTAAGGAGAACGGACGATGACGAATACGAAGACCCCCCTAGACCTCGCCCGCGAGACCGCTCGCGCGTTCTACGCCGCCGAGGAGACCGCCCGCCCGGCGGACTACCCCTACTCGCCCGCCGACGCGACGAAGGCCGCAGCGTCCGCGAGCGGGATCCCCGCGAGCCGACTCGTCCCGGTCGTCGCCGCCGTCTACTACCTCGAAAACGGGCGGCGCGCGCCGATCTCGTTCCGCGCGAAGAATCCGACGAAGGCGACTATCGCTAAGGCGGTCGTCGCGCGCCGCGACCGGGGCGGTCGTCTCGGGCGGTGGGAGGTCGTCGCAGCGTCCCTC
>Ga0126377_10000093_pt1 | contig 43898 bp, 32 predicted proteins | sample PanSoiMetPlot_22_FD_92647 | JGI IMG/M metagenome (GOLD analysis project Ga0126377, IMG submission 92647) | Tropical forest soil microbial communities from Panama - MetaG Plot_22 | ecosystem: Environmental > Terrestrial > Soil > Tropical forest > Bulk soil | place: Panama | collected 2016-02-17 | reverse complement strand
TTGGTGGTGACGCCCTTCGAGGTCGAAGGAACGACCGCTTCGAGGACCAGGTACAGGATCCCAGCGATCGCGAACGAGCCCAGGAAGCTCACGTCGACCCCATCAGCGAGGTCTGCGAGCGGACCCTTGTAGAGGGTGGTGTTGATCGCCAGGAGGCCGAAGATGGAGCCGGCCACCCAGGCGAGCGCCGCGCGCCAGTCCCAGCCTCCGCTGAACCAGTAGGCGCCGCCCCGCTCGCCGCGGTTGAACACCTGGAGGTCGTCGAGGAGGTAGCGGCCCCGGGAGCGCAGGAAGCCGATCCCGACGATGGCCGCCCACGGCGCGCTGATCGTGAGCAGGATCAGCGCGGCGGCGACGATCGACTCCGACGCGTCCCAGACCAGCGAGCCGAGGAACACCAGCGCGGCGGACAGGACACTCACGATGACGGTCGCCTGCGCGCGGGTCAGGCGCGCGACGATGGCGTCGAGGTCCAGCCCGGCGCCGTACACGCTCAGCGCGCCGAACCCGACCCCTCCGAACAGGGCGAGCGGCAGGAGCAGCACCGCGTACCAGGTCGGCGAGTCGGTGGCCAGGCTCTGCGGGAAGGGGGTGAACGGGTCGGCGAACGTCGTCGCGACGATCGCGCCGACCGAGGGCGGGACGACGAAGCCGATGAAGATGGCGAGCAGGGCGACCGGCACGAGCCTGGATGCCGGGTGGCGACGGGGCGAGATGTAGCGGGTCCAGTCGCCCATGATCGTGACCAGCTGCAGCGCGCCGGCGATCCCCACCGCGACCGTGGACAGCAGCCAGGTCTTCCAGAAGCTCCCGAGCATGTACTGGCCGCCCTGGTAGCCGAGGTCGATCTTGCCGGCGAAGGCGGGGATCATCAGCAGGATGAGGAGCCCACCGGAAACCATCAGCACGGTCGTGACGCGCACCAGCAGGTGGTAGCCGTACACGGCGACCAGCACGACCAGCAGGGTGATGACGGCGTACGCGATGGCGAGGGTCCCGTCGTTGACCGGCGTGTCGAACAGGCGGGCCAGCACCGCGACCGTGGCGCCGGCTCCGGTCCAGATCACGATCGCCACCGCGACGAGCAGGATCGCCAGGCCGATGAACGACCCGATCAGCCGGCCGCGGACGCCGAAGTGCGCGCCGCTCGCGGTCGCGTTGTTGGTCGCGGTCCGGGAGCCGATCAGGATCAGCGGGATGAGCAGCGGCAGCCCGATCAGGGTCCCGACGGCGATCGAGCCGATCGCCGCCCAGGTGCCCAGCCCGAAGGTGATCGGGATCCAGCCGTAGATCAGGCTCCCCAGCGCCACGCTCCCGCCGAGGACGATGGCGGCGAACGTCCACGGCGTGCTCGTCCTGGCTTCCTCGTCGATGCGGTCGACCCCGACCCGCTCGAACTCCACGGTCCTCCCCGGCTCGGCGGCGGGGACCGGGTTCCTGGGCGCCTCGACGCCGCCTCCTGGGCTCTTCATTGCCGTCCTTTCGCGATGCTTCAGTAGCGGAAGTGGACTTCGTCGAGCGAGTCCTCCAGCCATGCCCTACGGCGCAGCGGCTGGTCGGGGTCCCAGCGCAGCTCGGGCAGGCGTCGGGTCGCCTGCTCGACCAGGATGCGCAGCTCGAGTCTGGCCAGCGGAGCGCCCAGACAGTGATGCCGGCCGGCGCCGAACACGACGTGCCGGTTGGGCTGCCGCCGGATGTCGAACACGTTCGGCGTCGGGAAGCGACTCGGGTCCCGGTTGGCGGAGGTGAGCCATCCGGTCACCCACTGGCCAGCGCGCACCCGCTGGCCGCCGATCTCGGTGTCGGCCAGCGTGATGCGGCGACAACCCGGGAACGCGGGATACCAGCGCAGCACCTCTTCGACCGCGCCGGGGATCAGGGACGGGTCACCACGGAGCGTCTCCCAGTGACCGTACTCGGTCAGGAACAGCAGCGCGTCGCCGATGCTGGCAGCCGTCGTCTCGGCGCCCGCCCAGATCAGCATGGCCAGGTAGCCCACGATGTCCCAGTCGCTCAGCGGCCTGCCGTCGACGGCGTAGCCGCCGGCCTGCGCCTGCAGCAGCTCGTGCAACCGCCCGGGCCGGGGGGACACCCGGTACCGCTCGATCAGCTGCTGGAAGAACTCGGCCATGTCGGGCTGCGCAGGCAGGGTCGACGCAGCCCCGGCCGTATAGAGTTCTTCCCGCCACTCGTGCATCCGTTCGGCACAGATGGGGTCGACGCCAAGGACCCGGCAGATCACCTGGCCGGGTAGCGGCCGGGCGAGCGTGGCGACAGCCTCGAACCGCCCGTCGCTGGTCGTCTTGACCTCTTCGATCAGGTCGACGGCCAGGCGAGTCACCTCGTCGCTGAGCGCGTGCACCACACTGGCGCGGAAGGGCCCGGCGACCGCGGCCCGCAGGTCGCTGTGGCGGCGACCGTCGGCGGCCCACAGCCCGACCAGCGTCGGGTTGACTCCCGTCAGGTCCGTGAGCCAGCTGGACGAGAAGGTTGCGCGCTCGTTGAGCACGCGCAGGACGTCGTCATAGGCGAAGACGTGCCAGGTGTCGAGCGCTTCGTCGAAGAACACGGGAGTCGTGGGATCCCAGAAGAGCGGTGAACGCTGCGTCCACAGCTGACCGCCTGAGATCAGACTCGTCATGTCGACCACCCTTGACCGCGTGACGGCGCGTGGGTCGCGGCAGAAGGACCGGTGCAGCTCACCCAACAGGTCCAGTACAGGCGTATCAGGGCGGAGGTTGTGGAGATCCCGGCCTCGGACCGTCGACCGCACCGATCTCCTTGTAGGTAGCAAATCCTACTGCTGGTAGCAAACGGCCTCAAACATATTCCAGCGACAAGCCGGTCAGCAAGCTTGCCTCAGGCTTCGCCACCCCAGACCGACGGTGCGCTACCGGTCGCGGTGGTGGTCTCCCGGTGCGACCTACCAGACCAGCTCGAGGGCGAGCGGGCCGCGCACGTTGATCGAGGGCCGGACGCGGATGGTCTGGTCCGTCGCGAGCCGCAGGTCCGGCAGCCGCTCGCCGAGCACGCGCAGGGCGATCTGGCTCTGGGTGCGGGCGAGGAGGGCGCCGACGCAGGTGTGCACGCCCGCGCCGAACCCGAAGTGGCGGGTCGGCGGCCGGGTGACGTCGAACCGGTCGGGATTCTCGAACCGGCTCTCGTCACGGTTGGCGGAGGCGAACGCCAGCAGCACGTCGGCGCCCTCGGGCACGGTCACGCCCGCGACGGTGACCTCGCGGGTGGCCTTGCGGAAGATGGTCGGGACCGGCGAGTCGAAGCGCATGACCTCCTCGACCGCGCCGGGGATCAGCTCGGGCTTCTCGCGCACCAGCTCCCACTGGTCCGGGTGGTCGAGCAGCAGCCGGACGGCGCTGCCGAGCGTGTCGGTCGTGGTGATGTGGCCGGCGCCGAGGGTGCCGGCCAGGCTGCCGACGATCTCGGCCTCCTGGTCGAAGGTCAGCTCGCCCTCGCCGGGCGCCAGTGCAGCGACGACGTCGCTGACGAGGTCGCCGGTCGGCTCCGCGTGCCGGGCGCGGACGTAGCGCGCGATGAGGTGCTGGAGCGCGACGTACTGGCGCGCGGCCTGGACCTCGTCCGTCTCGGGGAGGTCGACGCTGCCGAGCCGGAACATCGCCTCGGTGCCGGCCCGAGCCGTCGGCACGTCCGCGGCGTCGATCCCGAACAGCTCGGAGGCGGTCTCGACCGGCAACGGCGACGCGAACTGCTCGATCAGCTCCACCTGCCCGTCGTCGGCGAACGCGTCCACGAGCGCGTCGGCGCGTGCGCGGATCCCCGGCTCCAGCACCCTGACGCCCGGGGCGGTCAGGCGCCGGGCGTAGGGAGCGCGCATCCGCCGGTGCACCTCGGCGTCGGAGGTGACGTGGTCGGGCTTGGGCGGGTAGCCCTCGGCGAACGCGGCGAACGTCGTCGGGTACAGGTCCCGGACCGGTCGCAGGCTGTTGACCGAGGAGAAGGTCTCCGGGTCCTTGAGGACCGCGTCGACGTCCTCGTAGCGGGTCACCACCCACGCGCGCAGCCGTGGGGAGTGGAAGACCGGCTCGACCTGGCGCGCTTGCGCGTAGAACGGGTAGGGGTCGTCCAGGTGCGCTCCGAGCGGGTCGTAGCTGTCGGCAAGCTGGCTGCTGCTCATCAGGCCTCCTTAGGCGAGCAGTCGCAGGGACGCGAGGGGTGACCAGGCGCGCTCGACCGGCGACCGGGCGCGGGCGCGGGCACCACGGGTCAGAGCTTCACGGCCTGCGGTTCCAGTTCGGCGGCGAGTCTGCGGGCGTGGTCGAGGAGGCTGGTGGCGGCGGCGGTGCGGAAGACCCGGGTGGCGCGCTCCAGCTCGGGCCGGGCGTCGGCGGACCTGCCCGCGGCCAGGTGCGCGCGCGCTGCCCGCAGCCGCACGGCGGCCTCGTCGTACACGGCGCCGAGCTCGGCGTAGCGCTTGGCTGCCAGCTCGAAGTCGCGCTCCGCGAACGCCCGGACGGCCTGGTGCCACAGCGTGGGCGGCAGCTCGGCGGTCAGCGCCGTCGGCTTGTCCAAGTCCACCATGAGCGCGGCCTGGTCGGTGGTCGCGAACGCGCTGCGCGGGTGGGCGCGCTGGTCCTCCAGGAGCTGGTCGAGCCGTTGCGCCGCCTCCGCGGGACGCCCTTCGGCGACCAGGATGCGGCCCTCGAGGGCGAGGCTCATGTGCTGGTAGCGGCGCGACCGCCCGATGCGGGCCAGCTCCTGCGCCCGCTCGCAGTCGGCGCGCGCGCCCGCGAGCTCGCCACGACCCAGCCGGATCTGGCTCCGGACGACCCGCGCCCAGGGCTCATGGTTGCCTGGCTGCGAGCCGCTCACGCCGGTGAGGTACCGCTCGGCCAGCTCCAGCGCCTTGGTCCAGTTGCCGGCGGCGTACGCCAGGGTGGCCCGGGGGATGTCGAACCATCGCGAGACGATGTCCTTGGCGTCGACCAGGCGCGCCTGCTCCTCCAAGACCTCGGCGCAGCGGCGAAGGTCGCCGTTGCACCAGGTGGCCAGCGGCGGGCCGAAGCGCGCGAAGTTGACCGTGGCGTGGCCGGCCTCCGCCAGCATCTCGATCCCGCGTTCCAGCCGCGCGAGGCTGCTGGAGTCGCCAAGGTGGAGGCGTGACTGGCCGTCGGCGACCAGGGCGAGGCCCTCCACCTGCAGGAGGTCCAGTTCGCGGGCGAGGCGCAGCGCGTGCTTCGAGGCGGCGATCGCCTCGTCGAACTCGTCGCTGAGCATCAGCTCGACCGCCTGCGCGCCGAGCGCGAACGCCAGCTGCGGGCTGGGACGGGTGTCGCCGGTGAGCGCCTGGTCCAGGTAGGTGCGGGCGGCGCGGTGGTCACCGCGGATGCGCGCGAGCTGGCTGAGGGTGATGTTGATCTCGATCGCCCGGTCGGACTGCCCCGCCACCTCGAACGCGTCGCGGGCCTCGATGAGGATGTCGTCGCCGCTGTGCTGCCCGTACGCCTGCGCCTGCCCGAGCTGGTAGAGCAGCTCCGCCCGGTCCGGGGCGTCCTCCGGCCACAGGCTCAGCGCGGCCCGGTAGGAGCGGGCGGCGCCGGCGATCGCGCCGAGCGCTCGGCAGCGGTCGCCGGCGGCGCGGAACGCCAGGCGCGCGCGCTCGGCGAGCTCCTCGGTCGGCTGCCCGGCCGCGCCGGTCAGCTCCAGCGCCTGCTCGTAGTGGTGGGCGAGCAGCTCGGTCCGGTCGGTGATGCGGTCGGTCTCGTGCGCCTCGAGCCAGGCGGCCACCCGCCGGTGCCTGTCGGCCCGCTCGGCGCGGACGAGCTGCCCGTAGGCGACCTCGCGGATGAGCGGGTGCCGGAACATGTAGGCCGGCTCCTTGCCGCCCAGCCCGGGCCCGGCGCGCACCAGCAGCTCCTGGCGGGCCAGGTGCGCCAGGGCCGAGGCCAGCTCGGCCGGCCCGAGGCCCGACAGCTCGGACATCAGGTCGTTCCAGCCTGGCTCCCCGATCACGGCGAGGTCCTGCAGGAGCCGGCGGTCGCCCGGATCGAGCTGGTCGATCCGGGCGGTGATGAGCTGGTGGACGGTCTCGGGGACCGGCAGTGGCGCCTGGATGGTCGAGCGGTCGCGCACCATCCGCACGTACTCCTCCAGGAACAGCGGGTTGCCGGCGGCGGCGCCCAGGAGCTGGTCGCGGGTGGCCGGGTCGAGCACGATCCCCTTGACCTCCAGCAGCGAGTCCAGCAGCACCCTGGCACCCGCGGCGGACAGTGGGCCGAGGGAGACGGTCGCGGTGTTCGGCTTGCCGCCGCTCCACTGAACCTCGCGTTCCAGCAGCTCCGGGCGGCCGGTGCACACCACCAGCAGCGGCACCTGCCCGACCCGCTCGACCAGCTCCTCGACGAAGGCCAGCAGGGCGCCGTCCGCCCAGTGCAGGTCCTCGAAGACCAGCACCAGCGGCCGGTCGTCGGCCACCGCCGCCAGGAACCGCGCCCACGCGGCGAACGCCGCCTGCCGCTGGTCGGGCTCGGGCTCGCCGGCGGGGACGAGGCGCAGCAGCCGCCGGAGCTGGTCGGCCATGGCCGCGGCGTCCGCCGGGTCGTCGAACAGGGACCCGACCGCGGCTTCGACCTTGGCGTCGGCGACCAGCCGGGTGTCGGCGTCGTCGATGCCGATCTGCGCCCTGACGGTCTCCGCCAATGCCCAGAACACCACGCCGCCGCGTTCGGAGCCGCCGTCGCTTCCCCCGTAGGGCAGCGACCGGGCCTGCCGCCAGGTGATCAGCTCCGGATCCCGCTCCGCCCGGCGGGCCAGCTCGGTGACCAGCCGCGTCTTGCCGATGCCCGACGCCCCGATCACGGTGACCAGCTGCGCGAGGCGCTCCTGGCGGATGCGGCCGAGCATGCTCTCCAGCACCATCAGCTCGTGCCGGCGCTCCACCAGCGGCGCGTGCCGGGCGCCCACCTCGTCCTGGGCGACGGCCATCCCGACCCGGGATCGCGGCTCCACCGGCCGCCACGGGGGGCCGTCCTTGGCATAGGAGATCCACGGGTGCGTGGCGCGGTGCACCGCGTCGCCGGCGAGCACCCCGCCGGCCGGGGCCTTGCTCTGGAGCTTGACGGCGACGTCGAGCACCAGCCCGCTGACGCCGCCGGCCATGGCGACCTGCCCGCCGCCGGCGCCACCCCAGCCGCGCGGCCCGACGACCGCCTCGCCGGTCTCCACCCCGACCCGGATGGTCATCCCCTCGGGGGGGCTGTCGCACATCGCGAGGGCGGCCCGGACGGCCCGCTCGGGATCGTCCTCGCGAGCCTTGGGGACGCCGAACACCGCCAGGACGGTCCCACCGAACACGGTCATGACCGTGCCGCCGTACCGGCTCACGACCGCGAGGAGCTGCTCCAGCGCCTGGCCGCTGCGGGCGCGCTCGTCCTCGGGGTCACGGCCGGACGTGGCCGGCGCCATCCCGGCGACCAGCACGGTGATCGCCCTGCGTTCCTCCCGCCTGGTCTCGACCGGCGGCGGGGTGGCGTCCGCGGGCCCGTCGGTCGTGGCGGCGGGCGCCTCCGGCCGGGCCGGCGCGGGCGCGCGCGGCGCCGCATCCCCCGGCCGCTCCGGCGCGGCCAGCGTCGGATCCTGGGCGAGCATGCGCGCCTCCAGCCGCCGCAGCTCCGGACCCGGCTCCAGGCCCAGCTCCTCGACCAGCCGGTCACGGAACTGCCGGTAGACGGCCAGCGCCTCGGCCTGGCGGCCCGACCGGTACAGCGCGATCATCAGCAGCTCCTGCGCCCGCTCGCGCAGCGGCCATGACTGGCGGAACGCCTCCAGCTCCCCGATCAGCTCGGCGTGGTCGCCGAGCGCCAGTCGGGCCTCGGCCAGCTCCTCGACCGCAGCGTTGCGCTGCTCCTCGAGCTGGGCGATGGTCGGCTGCAGGAAGGGCTCGGTGGAGAAGTCGGCCAGCGCCGGTCCCCGCCACTCCGCCAGCCCCGCCACCAGCGCTTCGGCGACCGCCTGCTGGTTCCCGGCAGCCTGCGCCTGCCATGCCCGCCGCAGCGACGCCTCGAACCGCTGCACGTCCACCTCGTCCGTCCCGACACGCAACAGATATCCGCTGGCCTGTGTCTCCACGAGGTTGCTGGGGACGCCGGTCGCGGCTCCGAACGTCTTGCGGAGCCCGTGGACGAAGTACTGGACGGTCTTGCGCGCGGTCGCCGGCGGCTCCTCGCCCCACAGCGCGTCCACGAGCTGCTCGACCGTCACCACCTGGTTTGCGTGCACCAGCAGCACAGCCAGCAGAAGCCGCGGCTTCAGCCCCCCGAGCCGGACCGGCAAGCCGCCGTTCTGGAGTACCTCCAGCGAGCCGAGCAGACGGAACTCCACAACCACTCCTCGCATCGACGCCACCCGCTGCGGCAACGGTCGGTCGAGCACGACCCTCGCACCGGTCGCTGACGCGACCGACCATGGGCCGTCGAGGACGGCGCGAGGCGGTGTGGTGTGTGAGGAAACCCGGTTGGACCGTTTGCGCTGCTCAGGCTGCTTTAGGATGCTTCAGGAGGGTTGCCCCGGTCAAGCTCGGGAGGATCGCCGAGCTTGACCGGGGCAGCGGCGCGCCGCTGCCGGCGCGGGCGAGGGTCAGGTCGCGAGCAGTCGCCCGAAGAACGAGCGGTAGCGCTGGAAGGCCGAGCGCAGCTCGTCGGTGGAGACGTCCTCGTCCCGGGCCCACCGGCTCTCCAGCCTCGTCCGCTCGTCGGCGAAGGTCGCGGTCAGGTGCTGCATCAGCTCCTCGACCAGGCCGTCGGCCTGCTCGACCGCACGGCGGGGCGCATCGACGAAGCCGTTCTGGACGTCGCTCTAGCGCGCCTGGAACCGCTCCCCGTCGCTGGGCGCGAGCAGCGGCTCGGTCGGGTCGGCCGAGGGATCCGCGTCGGCCGATGCGGATTCCTCGGAGCCGGGTCCGTCCGGCGCGTCCGCGGGAGCGCCGGCATCGGCGGCCGCGTCCTGCGGCGGCCGCACCAGGCCGGCGGTGCCGCCCCGGTCCTCAGGCCGGTCGTCGTCGATCAGCCTCTCGGGACGGTCGTCGTCGATCAGCCTCTCGGGACGGTCGTCCACCAGCTCCTTACGGCGCTCGTCCATCAGCGCGCCTCCCTGTGGCCGGCGTGACCGGTGTCCAGCAGCTCCGCGAACAGCGAGCGGTAGTGGACGAACGCCTGCCGGAGATCGTCGGTGCCAGCGCCCCCGTCCTCGTTCGCCTTCCAGATCGCGTGCGCCGCCCGGTAGTTCTCGGCGACCTGCGGATGGTCGACCGACACCACGGCGGCCTGCGCCTCGAAGTCGTCCACGGGATAGCCGCGGTCGCGCATCACCTGGGCGACCAGGCGATCCGCCTCCCGGGTCGTCCCTTCCGGATCGTCGACGAACCGGTTCTGGGTCGCCCGCCACTCCTCGAGGTAGCGGGATCGCACCGCCGGCTCCAGCTCGACGATGTCCAGCTCGCGGCGCCGGTGCGCGCGCTCGGCAAGGTCCGACTCGGCCTCCCGGCGGTCACCCGCCCGGTCGAGCGTGCGCTGGTACTCGGGCCCGAACTGGTCCTGCAGCTGTTGCGAGCGCCGACGCTGTCCGGCTTGCGCCGCCAGCAGCGCGACGACGGCGGCGACGGCGGCGATCAGGATGATCAGCAGTGCGGTAGTCACGGCCGCTCCTTTCTGAGACCGGCTTCGGGTTGGTCACGGCCATCGCCGCGCCGGCTACCCGGGGACGACCCCCGCAAACTGCCCCGCTCGAGGTGAACGGGTGATTCCGCGTATGTAGGGTCCGGTCTCGTCTCCCGCGGCTCATCCGGGTGGCGGGAATGCCGGACTGTCGGCCGAACGCGACCGGATCGTTGCGGCGGCCTCAAACGGCTCTCACGGATCCCACAGAGCGCACACGAAGACTCTCCTGCGCCGGGCGCCGTCAGGCCGCCCGGTCGGCCCGCGTCGGCGCCTTCCGACACAGCCGTACGGGCAGCCATGAACGGACGGCGCCCGGGAGAGGGGTTCATGGTGCGCCCGACCGCGGACAGGCGGCTGCTCGTCCCGCTGCTCGTCCTGACCCTGCTCGCCACCGGCGGCCTCGCGGTCGGCCTCCCGGCCGCACTCGCCGACGGCGACCCCGCCGGCCCGGATTCCGTGGACCTCGCCCCCGGCGCCGAGCCCGCTGGCGAGCCCACGGGCGTGGAGCGGGCGGGAGGCGAGCCGGGAGGAGTTGAGCTGGCGGGAAGCGAGCCCGGCGGCGGCGACTCCAGCCGCGCCGGACCCGTCGCCGACGCGTCCGGGATCGTCGACGCCTCCGGGATCGCCGGCCTCGCCGAAGGCGACAGGCTCGCGCAGCTCATCGACCCCGCGCAGGCCACCGGACGCCCGGAGAGCGCCGACCGCACGGAGGTCACGGACCGCAACGAGGTCGCCGACCTGCCGGAGGTCCCAGACCTGCCGGAGGCCCCTCCGGCTGACGAGCGGTCCTTGGCCGCCCGCCGCGAGACCGCCGCCGGCACGGGCGACCCCGGCGACCCGGACAGCCTGCTCGCCGCGACGCGCGCCCCGGTGGGCCCCCGCGTGCAGGGAGAGGGCTCCGGCATGCCGACAGCCATCGACGGGATCATCCTCGGCCTCAATCCCAGGCAGACGCCGAGGGAGAACATCGACGACGCCCTCGGGAACATCGCGGTCTCCGTCGGGCTGGTCGACAACGCCCTCCGCGGCGCCGAAATCTTTGCGGACCGTGCGATCAGCAAGGCCGACCGCGACGACCCGCAGCAGCTCGCCGAGGCCAGGAGCGCGGCGCGGCGCGCCGACAACCTGGCGCGGACCGCCGAGGAGGAGGCCTTCTCGGCCGCGTTCCTCGCCAACGTCATCGCCACCCACGCCGTGACGCTGAGCAAGCGCGAGCTGAGCATGCTCGGGCAGGACGATCCCGAGGCCGCCGCGGCACGCCTCGAGGCTGCCGCGGCGCGCCTCGACGCCGCCTGGGCCATGGCCAGCGCGTCGATGCTGAACAGCAGGGCGGAGCGCGCCCGGGCGGCAGCGGGCCGGGCCGCCGAGGCGGTGAGCACCGCCCCGACCCGGTGAAGGCCTGCTCTCCATGGGGTGAATCGTTGCCGGGGCCTCAAGCTGGTCTCAGACGGTCCACAAGCACCGGGCGCAGAGTCTTTGGATTCCACCGGGTGGTGACCCCCAGATTCCCGGGAGGTGGGGCGGCGGTCGGGGTTGGGGGCGCAACCGCGCCGGCCGCCGCCTCCATCACGGCCCGCGGACGAAGACGTCCTGGCCGAGCGGACGCCGACGCCGTCCCGGGGTCGCGTGCCCGCAGCTCGCCGGCGGCCGGGAAGCGGCCGCGACACGCCTGCAGGGGCGTATTTCCCGAGCTGTTCACGTGCTGTTTCGCCCGGCTTCCCCGGTACTGCACGAGGACATTTACCGCGCCGCCTATGTTGCAGGCGCGGCCTCGAACAGCGCAGGTCGCCGGCTGGATGAAGGTTCGCTGGCTTCCCCCTGATTCCGGCCGTGACGGCTCGGCCCTCGTCCAGGTTCCGCTTCCTCGTCGCCGGCACCGCGGCCCCGACGCTGCCGCCGTGCAAGGAGCAAGGGATGCACCCTGTCGGTCCGCGCGACACCCCCGGTGCACACAGCGTCCGGCCGGGCCGGTGGTCGGCCCTGCCACGATGCGTGCGCACGGCGACCGCCGGCCTGGTCGTCGTCGTGGCGCTGCTGCTCGTCGCGCTGCGGGGCACGGGGATCGCGGCGGCGCAGGAGGGACCCGGGCAAGGGGACCCCCCGCCGGCGCTGGCGCTGCCGACCCCGCCACCGCCGCCACCCGACCGCCGCGCCGAGCGCGCCGCGGCGGGCCCGGCCGGCGGCTCGCCGCAGGAGCGGTACTACGGGGACGACGTGCGGGCGGCCGCGCAGGTCCTCGCAGGCCTCGACGCGGCCCGGACCACCGAGGCCGGTCGGCTCGCCCGCCTGGTCCCGCGGCCGGCATCGGATGGGGCGCCCGCCGCCGCGCGCCCGCAGGGTGACGCCGCGTCGCAGCCGGCCGGCGGGCCGGGCCGCCTGCCGCGCAGGCAGGTGCCGCAGGCGGCGGTGCCGGTCCCCAACCTCGGGCACCTGCGCCGCCCGGAGGCGTACCGAGCAGACCCCGCCCGGTACGACGATTGCGACCCGGACGATCCGGGGGCGCGACCCTCGGCCCCGGCTGCCGTGCCGAGCGTGTGCGTGCCGTTCCACCCCCCGGTCGCGCGGCCCCCCGAGCCCGCCGGCGATCCGGCCGCACCCCCCTCGGCCACGCCGCCCGACCGGCCGGACACCCCGGTCCCCCCGGCCCGGCCGACCGCCCCGCCGAGCGCGGCACCCGTACCGGCGCCCGCACCCGTTCCCGCGCCCGGGCGGGTGCCGGTCCCGGTGCCGCCGCAGGTGCCGGTCGAGGTCGCAGCGCCTGACGAGCCCGTCGCCACGGGGGGCGCGCCGGCGGAGGGGGGGGCCGCGCCCGCCCTCCCCTCCGGCAGGCCCGCCACCGGCCCGGCCGCCCGCGCGGGCGGGCCGCGGCCGGACGGCCCCGGCACGGCGTCGGCCTCCCCCGGCGCCGTGCCGGCCTTCCCCGACGCCACTGCGCCGTCACCCGGCGGCCCGCCGCCGGCGGCGGGCGACGGGCCGGCACGCCCGCCGCAGGGGGAGGCGGCGGTCCCCGCCGGCACGCCCGGCCAGCTGCTGTGGTCGCACTACCTGCACGAGCGGACCCAGCGGGTCATCAGCGGACAGGCGCCGCTGGTCCCCACCGACGCGCTCTGGTACCCGGTCTTCCAGCGGCTGTGGGGCTGGTACACCAACACCCGGGCGGCGAACGTCGGCTACGCCACCTGGAACATGCCCATCGGAGCGGTCCGGGATCTCGGCGGCTCGATCCTGAGCCACCAGCCGATCCTCGCCGACCGCACCGCGAACACCGCCCTCAACATCGCGCTGAACACTCTCCTCGCCTACGGGCTCGAGGCCGTCGGGAAACGGATGACCCGGCTGGTCTCGCACGACAACCTCGACCCGTTGATCGCGCGGCTGTCGGCCTACCTCGCGCCCGGCAACCCGGTGCTGCGGACCCTCGAGGGCGTGGCCGGGCGCCGGCTGCACAGCAACATGCCCGGCGGCCTGGCGATCAAGAGCGCCGGCGGCCAGATCCTCGGCGGCCTGCTCAAGCCGGTGCTGCAGGCGCCCACGATCTCGCTCCCCGAGCTGCAGCTGATCACCGACACGGTGGGGACCCTCCTGCTCCTGGACGGCACCGCCCACCCGATGCCGCTGGCTCCGACGGGCCGGATGATCACCTTCGCCAACCCGCTGTACCTCCTGCCGAACCCCGTCGGCCGTGACGAGGAGGGCAGGCCGCTGTTCGCCAGCAGCTTCGACTACTGGATGAACGAGGGGTACGACGTCCTGGGCGTCGTGATCTCCAACGGCGCGGTCTACGGTCTGGCCGCCGGCGGGACCCCCTGGGCGAAGCTCTTGACCGGCCTGTTCACCGGCGGGACGGCGGGCTTCAACCGGCTGCTGGCGGACATGATCACCAAGCCGCCGCCGGCGGACGACCCGATCGGCCAGGTGATCGTGGACATCGGGCACGAGCTGCAGCGGATCGACCGGCTGCGGGTCAGGCCGGAGTCCGACCTGAGCGAGCTGCTGGCCAGCACCTCGCTCAACGAGCTGGAGATCGGCGCCACGACCGTCTGGGAGCTGCTCACCCGCAACCTCGATCCGATCCTCATGATCCGGCGGATGGCGTCCTCGGGGCAGCCTCCCTCCGCCGAGGCGTCGAACCCTCCGGACCTCGCGACCGCCCGGCGGACCGACCCGATCAACGACCTGCTGAGCCCCGAGGCCTGGGCCGCCATCCACGGCGCGCAGGCGCGCAGCGCCCTGGCCTGGCGGCGGGCCGTCGAGCTGGAGCCGGAACCGGGCGCGTCGGCCCGCGCGATCCACGCCGCGGTCAACTTCGCCGACCTGGGGCACAGCCTGCTGGTCACCGGAGGCCAGGTCCTCGCGTACGTCTACGACCACGACCCGACCGACGCCCCGCCCTCCGAGCAGATCTGGAATGAACTCGGCCGCGCCTGGGCCGACGTGGTCCGCATCGGCCGCGACCTCGGCCTCGTACCGGCGCCGTCCCGGTCCCCCGCCCCGGCCCCGGCGCCGCTCCCGACCCTGGTCTCGACCTCGACGCCGCTCCCGGCCCAGGCGCCGCCCCCGCCACCCGACCCCGGCCCGGCCGTCGCGGCCGAGAGCGTGCCCGGCGGCCGGCCGGTCGCGCCCGCCGTCCCGGTCGACCCGGCCGCACCCGTGGACCCGGCCGCGGCCGCCGACCCCGCGCCCGGCCTGCAGGCGGCCGAGGGCGGGGACGGCGGCAGGCGCCCGACAGTGCGGCTGTCCCTGGAGAGCGGCGGCCTCCGGGTCGAGGACGACGGCACGATCACAGTGCTGGCGAGGACCACCCTCGAGGACGGCCGGACGGTCGAGGCCGGCAGCCGCGTCCTGACCGACGGCCGCGTCGTGGACGCCGGCGGCGGGCCCCTCGGGGACCCGGCACCACAGGCACGCGACACCGCCGGGTCCCCGGGCGTCACCGCGACCGCGCCCACCTCCGAGCGCACCACCGGGCCGGAGACCCCGGGACCGGCGGCCGTCCCCGACACGGCGGCCGTCCCCGAGGTCGCCGACCCGGTCAGCCCGCCGCGCGAGGTGAGCGGGCTGGGGGACGATCTCGGGGGGATGGACCTCGACTCGCTCGGCGTCGGCCTGGAGTGATCGGCGGGCGCGGCGCAGGACGCGACCCGCCCCGAATGTTGCCCATCCGTGATCCACCCCGGGGACGAGGATCCCGTACGGTCGCTGTGCGTGTCCCTTTCTGATTCTGATCCGTACCGTGCCGCTGGTCCGTACCGTGCCGCTGGTGTACGTGCCCGCCTGCGGTCAGGGGCCGCGTCCCGCTTCGCGCCACGGCGCCCCGAGCCCCGTTGCGGCGCCTCCGGTCCCGCAGGATCCTAGCGGCGGGCCGCGTCGCACACGCAGGTCGAGGGAGCGGTGGTGCCGGGATTCGACGCAGGCATCGAGCAGCCGTCCGGGACCCGGGCACCTGCGGTCCTGCCCCTGGGCGCGATCCGCCTGCTGGCGGCCACGCTGCTGACCGGCTGCGTGCTGCTGGTCGTGGCGCTCGCCGGTCACGCGGCCGCGGCCGAGCCCGCCGGGGGTGGGGGTGGGACCAGTGGCGCCGGGCCGGGCGCCGCCTCGCTGGCGGCGACGGTCCCCGGACCCCTGGAGCCGGACCTGTTCCCGGGCGAGGAGGACGACCCGGAGGCGAGATACCTGCTGCTGTCCGACCTGGCCCGCCAGGTGGCGCAGCCGGACACCCGCGGGCTGGAGGCGTCGCGCCGGCTCGCCGCAGCCGCGCTCCCGAGGACGGGGGCGACCCCGCAGGCGGCGACCGGCCGGCACACACCCACGCACCCCGACCGGCCGGGCGGCAGGACGCTGCCGGCTCCCCCGCTCGACCAGGCGTTGCGACCGGAGGAGTCCGGGGTCCTGCGCCGGCGGCCACCGGGGATGCGGGAAGGGGCTGGCGAGGATCCCGACACCGGCGGGGACGCCGCCACGTCCGCACCGTCCGCCCACCCCGGGCCGCCCGCGGTCCGGCCGCTGGTGGTCGTCGTCCTCGCCGGGGCGGGCGCGCCGGGGCCGCTGATCCTCGCCAATGGCGATTCCCTCTTGCAGCGCCCGGAGAGCTCGGGCAGCCCGGACAGCGTCCTGCACCGCATCCAGTACGGTCATGGCCTGATCCCCTGGAACGACAACGCGCCGTCGGCACTCGTGCAGCCGCTGATCTACGCGCTTGTCAACCTGATCGGCAGGCGGCTCACGGGCTTCGACGGCTACCCAGCCGGCGGGCAGGTCCCCGTCCGGTTCGTCAACGACGTGGCCACGCAGCACCTGCTGGGGGGGACGCTGGCGGCGGCCGACCCATACGTCAACCTGGCCGTCCAGCTCGGGATCACCACCGCACTGGCCTACTCGCTGCAGTTCCCCCTCCGGGCCGGGAGCTGGCTGGGGAGCTTCCCGCTGTCCCTGGCCCGCTCGGGGCCGGCGCTGGCGGGAGGGCGCGTCGCCCTGCTCGTCACCGGCGCCGGGACGATGGCCATCGCCAACGGCGCGCAGCTGGTCCTCATCGGCCCGGTCAAGGACTGGCTGCAGTGGACCGGCGCCATCCCGCCGCCGGCGTTCCCCGCGCGCGGCGGGCCGCCGCTGTTCAAAACCAGCCGCGGCTACTGGAGCAACAAGCTGTTCGACGCGGGCGCCGCGACGCTCGCGACCGGGCTTCCCGCGGCCTGGCGGACCAGCGGGTCGCCGCTGGCGAGGGCGGCGGCCGGCGTGGCGATCGGCCTGGCCGGCGGGGTCGCCAAGCTGGTGTCCGACGTCGCCGTCGACCTGCCGCCGCCCGGCGACCCGGTGCGCGTCGCCATCCTGAGGGGCATAGGCACCTACAGGGAGCTGGAGGGCATCCGGCGCACGCCGCGCGGCGGCGACTTCGGGGAGCTGCTGTGGAGCTTCAGGGTGAACGACATGCTCCGCTTCATCCAGCTCCTCAGGGCCCCGTTCGTCGCCGGCGCCTGGAAGGAGGTCAAGGAGCTGCACGAGCAGGCCGAGCGCGCACGGCGCGCCCTGGTGGAGTTCCCCAACCCCAAGGGGGTGTCCCAGGTCCTCGCGCACCTGGCCCTGAACGCCGGGGACGCGCCGCTCAACCTGCTGAACGCGCTGGACCAGACCTTCGCCAAGTACGTGTGGGACCGGGACCCGACCAACCAGCCCCCCGACACGCAGATCCGGCTGGCGCTGGCGCGCGCGCGCCTCAACGCGGACCGCGTCGAGCTGGACCTCCGCCGCCTGTTCGAACTGTTCCTCGACGCCACCCTCCCCGGAGCGCCCCGGGACGGGGTGACCGACCCGGTGGGCGGCGCCACCAACGGTCCCCCGGCACGCCCCGCACCGGCGGGCGGTACACCAGGCACACAGGTCCTCCCGGATCCCGCCGCGACGCGCACCGCCGACGGCGGGCCCGCCGAGCCCGCCGAAGTCCCGGCCGGCCCGGCCTGGCGGCTCGGCCTCGAGGCACCCGGGCTTCGCATCGCGACGCTGCCCGGGGGCGTCCCCGCACGCGTGACCGAGGACGGCGCCTACGAGCTGGAGGACGGCGCCGTCGTGCGCCTGCTGGCCGGCGGCACGCTGGAGCCCGTCGGCCGCAGCGTCACGGACGGCCCCGCCGCTCCGGCCGCCGCCGACGCCACCCAGCCCGGCCCCGTCCCCGCCCTCGACCGGCCGGCCGGGGAGGAGGCCGCCACCGGGCCGCCGGCCCGGGAGGCGACCGGGCAGCCCGCAGCCGACGAGGAGGGCAGCTGGCAGGAGAGCACCTGGCAGCCGGCCGCCGTGCAGGAGGACGCCGGACGGACCGAGGGCGCCGGGGCGGGCACCTGGCAGCCGCCCGCGACGGACGCGGAGGGCGCCGGGCAGCCGGCTGCGGGGACGCCGATGCCGCCGGACCAGACCGCCGACCGGCAGGGGGCGGGTTCCGACCTCGCCGGCTGAGGGGACCCGTACCGGTCGCCGATGCGGCGGACCTGGGGTGACGGCCGCCGGCGGGACCTGACGGGCCGGCCGGATCCGCCCTCGGCCGGCGGCGTCAGCCGCCGCGGGAGTCCGGGACCGCCGCTGCCGGGCCGGAGCCGTCCAGGCCGAGCCGGTGGGCGGTGGCGGCGGCCTCCAGGCGCGTGTGGACGCCGAGCTTGGCCATCAGGTTGCTCACGTGCACGCTGGCGGTCTTGGGGCTGATGAACAGGGCGTCGGCGATCTGGCGGTTGGACCGCCCGGCGGCGACCAGCCGCAGCACCTCCAGCTCGCGGGGGGTCAGGCCGGCGGCGCCCTCGGCCGGCGCCATGCCCGCCCCGAGGTCCAGGCGGGCGCGGCGGGCGAGCGCCTCGACCACGGCCCGCAGCGGCCCGGCGCGCAGCCGCACCGCGGCGTCGTGGGCGGCCCTGGCCGGCGCGAGCGCCTCGTCGCGCCGGCCGGCGGCCAGCAGCGCCTCGGCCAGCCGCCAGCGCGAGCGGGCCTCCTCGTACACGTAGCCGTAGCCGAACGCGTCGACCGCCGCCGCCCACAGGTCCACGTCGGCCCGCCCCTCCAGGCGCGCCCACTCGGCCTCCGCCCTGGCCAGCCACGCCAGCGCCTCGGGCCCGACATGGCGGGCGAGCGCCCGCGCGCGCCGCTCGGACTCCCGCGCCCGGTCCAGCAGGACCGTGCCGGCGCGGGTGGCCCCGTCCAGCTCCGCCTGGTCCCCGGCGGCCCGGGCCCGCTCGGCGCGGTCGGCCTCCGCGGCCAGCCCGAGCGCCGACGGCCAGATGACGCTGAGCGTCCACGCCTCGCCCTCCGCGGCCAGCCGGTCCAGGCGCCCGCGGGCGAGGCGGCGGCAGCGGTCCAGGTCGCCCTCCCAGCGGGCGAGGTCGATCGCGCAGCCTCCCGCCAGGTGCGCCACCCAGGAGTCGTCCAGCAGCGGCTCGAGCCGCGCGAGCCGCTGGCGAGCCAGGTCCAGGCCCCGGCCGACCTCGACGTACAGCCCGGCGGCCGACAGGGGAGCCGTGGCCGGGCTGCGGTCGTCGACCGCCACGGTGAGCCGCTCGGCCTCGTCCCACGCGCCCGCCTGGTAGCGGGCCACGCAGCGCAGGACCCTCGCGTCGGCGCCGAACGCGCTCCAGGTCAGCCCGGAGCGGTCGGCCAGCTCGATCGCCTCGTCCAGGGCGGCGCGGGCGGCGTCCAGGTCGCCGAGATCCAGCTCCAGCGTGCCGAGCTGGGTCTGCGCCCGCAGCTCGAACGCGCGGTCGCCGGTGGCCGCGGCCCGGCGGCGGGCGTCGCCGAACAGCGACCGGGCGGTGTCGGGGCGGCCGTGGCGCATCTCCAGGACGGCCATGTCCGCCAGGACGTGCGACTCGTCGCTGGCGCTGCCGCTGGCCCGCGCGACCGCGAGCGCCTCGTCGCACAGGCGCCGCACCGCCTCCTCGTCGCGGCGCGCGTTCAGCAGGGCGGTGGCCAGCCCCGCGGTGACGCGGGCGCGCAGCGGCGTGGGCGGCTCGGCCGGCACCAGCTCGACCGCCCGCCGGCAGGCCTCCAGCATCTCGTCGTCGGGCGCGCCGGCGACGAGCATGTGCCAGCCGAGGCGGTCCAGCGCCGCCGCGGCCCGCAGCGGCTCGGCGGCCGCGTCGACGGCCGCGGCCGCCTCGCGGCCGAGGCGGACCGCGTGGCGCCACTCCCCGGAGTCGCTGGCCGCGTCGGCGGCGCGCAGCAGGAGCGCTACCTTGTCCAGCCCCGCCACCCCGGCGGCGCCGGGGACGCGCTCCCACAGCTCGATCGCCTGCGTGAGGTGCACGAACGCCTCCGCCGGCGCGGACACCTGGGTGGCCTCGGCCGCCGCCCGGACCAGCGCCGCGAGCGCGCCGGGCAGGTCGTGGCTGGCCAGGCAGTGGTACGCCAGCTCCGCGGCCGGACCGCCCGGCCCGTCCCGCCCGCCGCCCAGCAGGCGCGCGTAGGTCGCGTGCAGGCGCATCCGCTCCCCCGGCAGCAGGTCGCCGTAGACCACCTCCTGGAGCAGCGCGTGCCGGAACCGGTACCCCTCGGACACCGGGTCGGCGACGAGCACCTGGCCCGCGATCGCCTCGCGCAGGCCGCGCTCGACCTCCGCCTCGGGCAGGCCGGCCGCGCCGACCAGCAGCTCGTGACCGACGCCGCGGCCGGCGACGGCGACCACCTTGAGCACGTCCTGGGCCAGGCGTGGGAGCGCCTCGACGCGGCCGAGCAGGACGTCGGCGAGCGCCTCGGGCAGGGCCACCTCGGCCCGGACGGCGCCGGCCGCGACCAGCTCCTCGGTGAAGAACGCGTTGCCCTCCGAGCGGGCCAGGATGCGGTCCACGGCCGCCGGGGCGACGCGGCCGCCGGCGAGCGCGTCGAGGTACTGCGCCAGCTCCGCGCGGTTGAACGGGGCCAGCTCCACCCGCTCCAGGTCGGGCACGCGCACCAGCTCGGCCAGCAGCGGGCGCAGCGGGTGGCGGCGGTGCAGCTCGTCGGAGCGGTAGCTGGCGACCAGCGCGATCCGCCCGGACCGCAGGGTCCGCACCAGGAAGGCCAGCAGGTCGCGGGTCGAGCGGTCGGCCCAGTGCAGGTCCTCCACGACCAGCAGGACCGGCGCCAGCTCCGACAGGCGCACCAGCAGGGTCAGCACGCCGTCGAAGAGCTGGACGCGCTCGAACCCGTCGCCGGAGGCGGCCGACCGATGCTGCGGGGACCCGGCCGCGGGGAGCAGATGGCCGAGGCTCGGGGCGGTCGCGAGCAGCGGGCCGGCCAGCTCCTCCTCGCCGGGCCGGGCGCCGAGGTCGCGGAACGCGTCGACGAACGGGACGTACGGCAGGCCGACGTCGCCGACCTCCATGCAGCCGCCCACCAGCACCCGGGCCCCGCGCCCGCGGGCGCGGTCGGCGAGCTGGGCCAGCAGGCGGGTCTTGCCGACCCCCGCGTCCCCGGCCACCAGCGCGACCGAGGGCCGGCCCTGCTCGGCCCGTTCGAGCGCCGCGGTCAGCCTGGCAAGCTCGGGAGCCCGGCCGATGAAGGGGTGACCGGTCGCCTGCTCCATGCCGGCAAGTATCGCCCCAGGGATGGGACAAGAGAACGAGGGCGGGCCGGTTGCGGTACCGGGCCCGCCCTCGCGGCGGAGATCGACGGCCATCGCGCGGCGCCGGCGGCGCTCACCGGTCGCCGGCGAGGTGCCGTCCCCTGCGGCGCCCGGAGGTCCCGCGGGCCGCGGGGTGCTGCCGGACGCTGCGGACCAGCCGTGCGCGGGCGGCCTCGTGGCGAAGCTCGTCCAGGTGCTGGTCGACCAGCGCCCCGCCGAGGTAGAGCTGTGACGTGGTCATGGCGGCCTCCTGTCAGCGGTGTGTGCACCACTGAAGGTAGGCCTAAGGCGGTCCCTCCCACCTGAGGCACAAGCCGTAGATCCCGCTGGTGAGGGCCTCATTTCCGGCTCAGCCACAGCCGTACGCCCCCGCGCCGAGCGGTGCGCGGGACGGGGGGAGGCGAGCGGGCCGGACCCGGTCAGCTCACGAGCTTGATGGTCAGCGGGTAGCGGTACGCCTCGCCGTTGTTGGCCCGGACCGCCGCGATGATCGTGAGGATGATCCAGCCGAGCAGGATCACCACGAGCGCCGGGATGCCGACGAGGGCCAGGATGATCGTGAGGCTGATCAGGATGCTGGCGAAGACGTAGATGGTCACCGAGAGGTTGAAGTTCAGCGCCTCGCGGCTCTGGTCGGCGATGAACGGGTGCTCGTCCTTCTTGGCCAGGTAGACCACCAGCGGACCGAGGAAGGGCAGAACGACGATCGCGGACAGGAACGCGGACAGGTGGGCGAACATCGCCCACTGGCGGGCGTTGGCGTCCACCGGCACCATGCCGGCCGGGCCCTGCGGCGGCCAGCCCGGCTGGGACCAGCCCGGCGGCGCCGGCGCCCCGGGACCCGTGCCCGGTGGCGGGGGTGAGCCCCACTGCTGTCCCCACGGCTGCGGCGGCGGGGCCGGTGGCGACGCGCCGGCCGGCGGGGGTGGCGGCGGCGTCACGCCCGGCGGCGGCTCACCCGGCGGCGGTACCGGCCTGCCCGGCTCCTCGCCTGGCGTCGTGTCGCTCACGTCCAGCTCCTCTCCTGTGGTCGCGTCCCGCCCGGGCGGGCGGCGCACCTCGCTCGGGACGCGAGCAGCAACCGGGCGTCCGGCGGTGCGCCGGCCAGGCAGCGACCGGACGGCTGCCACTGGCCGGGCATGGACGAAGGCTAGCCGGGTCGGGCACCGAATGTGAAGTCTGAGCGGTCGATCGGGTTCCGCGCGACCGTCCGGTCAGGCGTCGGTTCCGGCCAGGCGGCCGTGGGGTGGCGGGCGGGGCGGGATCCCGGGTGCCGCGCTCAGGCGCCCGCCTCCACCAGCGCCTCGCCGGCCGGGGCGGTGGCGGTCCCGGCCGGCGCACCGCCGTTCCCCGCGGACGGCTCGCCCGCCGCCAGCAGCTCCTCCAGCGCCTGGATCGCGCCGCTGATGCGCAGCACGGTCTGCTGCAGCTCCGCCTGCTTGGCCTCCAGCTCGGCCAGCATCTTCTGACCCGCCTCGTACTCGGCCTTGAGCTCGCGGATGCGCTTCTCGACCTGCTCTTGCATGGCTGTCACCGTGCCCTTCGTTCGTGGATCAGATCGCTTCCATGGCGCCGACCCTGGCCGCGAGGGACGCGACCAGCGCGTCCTGCTCCTTGATCGCCTCGACCAGCAGCGCCGTCAGGTACTGGTAGCGGATGTGCTTGTAGCCGTCCTCGTCCTCGTGGACCAGCTCGGGCAGCACCGGCTCCAGGTCCTGCGCGACCAGGCCGACGTGGTCACCGGACAGCGCCTCGACGACCCGCCGCCGCTCCGCCTGCCGCACCTGCTCGTGCTGCTCCTCGGTGGCGTCGGGGCCCGCCGACACGCGGCCGGCGGCGTCCCGGGTGAAGTAGTCCATGCCACCGTCGCCCCAGCGGAAGCGCACGCCGCGCAGCCGCCGGACCTTCTCCAGCGCCTGGCCGATGGGCCGCAGGGCGGTCTTGAGCCGGAGGTCCGAGGGCCCGCCGCTCCCCACCGAGGCCGTGATGTCGGCCCACCTCCACTCGAGGCGCTTCCAGCCATCCGACGACGCGTACGCCAGCTGACCGCTCACGAAACAGTTGCCCTCGAGCCACGTGGAGCCGCTCACGCGGAGCTTGTGACCACCCGTGTTGACATTGCCGATGCCGACGTTACCGTCCCGGCCGACGAACACTCTCGGCGTCCCGTCCACCGACTTGTCGTGGGTCTTGATATGCAGGCCATTGGCGATCGTGCCGCGTTCGTCGAATTCGATGGAGTACCCGTAGTTCTCCTGCCAGGCCCACAGCTTGAGCCCGCAGCGGTACGCGTTGCCCCCGGCGACCTTGAGCGCCAGATACCGGTTCTGCGGCTGGTAGTCACCGATCTCCAGATCGTTGGCCGGCGCGCCCGTGCCGATCCCGACGTTGCCCAGTGCCTTCAGGGTCCCCTGGACGGTGAGCTCCCCGGTGCCGCCCCACTCCTTGCCGATGACCACGCCGCTCTTGTTCAGCAGGTACAGCAGCTCCTCTCCGCTGATGTGCAGCCGGCCGGCACTGGAGATCTTCTTGGCGGCCGCCAGGGCCAAGTCACCGTCGATGCCGACATCGCCGGCCACCGTGAGCTTCGCGGCGGGAGTCGTCGTGCCGATGCCGACGTTGCCGTTGTTGAGGACGGTCAGGCGCCAGGCGTTACCGTTGTAGAAGCCGATCTGGTTGGTGGTGTGGCCGCCGACGAACCGGTCGCCCGCGACCCACAGGCCGCCGTCGTTGTTGTTCGACTGCAGGCGGCCGTTGACCACGAGGTCGATGTTCATCCCACCGCCGCCGGCCACCGTGAGCTTCGCGCCGGGACTGGTCGTGCCGATGCCGACATTGCCGTTCCAGCCGACGAACAGCCTCGACGTGCCGTCCGCGTTGCGCTCGTGCGTCCTGACGTGCAGGCCGTTGCCCGTCGCCGAGCGCTCGTCGTACTCGATGGAGTACCCGTAGTTCTCCTGCCAGGTCCACAGCTTGAGCCCGCTGCGGTACTGGTTGCCTCCGGACACCTTGAGCGCCAGATACCGGTTCTGGGGCTGGAAGTCGCCGACCTCCAGATCGTTCGCCGGCCGGGTCGTGCCGATGCCGACGTTGCCGTCGACGGTCAGCGAGCCGCTCAGCCTGACCTGGCCGGCCGGGGTCGCGCGCAGCGCCGGCGTGTCCGCGGCGGTCCCCGGCAGCCGCACGCCGGAGTACTCCCGCTTGCTCAGGTCGACGGTGACCGTACCCTGGTTGTCCAGGGCCAGCTCGGCCAGGTCGACCAGCGGCGTCTTGCCCTTGAACGACTCGTTGGCCGCCAACCGCACGATCTCCGGCCGTTCCAGCCAGCGCGTGTCGTCCTCGCTGCCCTCCCTGGCCTGCCGGTCGACGGCACTCTCCTGGTAGGTGAGCGCGATCCTGACCCCGCGCTGGTCGTTGAAGGTCTCCGCGGGCAGGTCGACCGTGGCCTGCTCGGCCAGCACGAGCTGGCGGCCGTCGGCGTCGATCGCCGAGCCGGGCGCGACGGTCACGCTGTTGGCGCCGGCGGCCGCGACGGCCAGCCCCTCGGCGACGCCGGCGACGTGCAGCAGCCGGTTGTGCCTGCGGACCCGGTCCAGGTGGTACTTCTGCTCGTCGACGAAGTCCTGGTCCTGAAGGAACTGCCCGTCGAAGAAGCGCACCCGCTTCTCCACGTCGCCGACCAGCTCGTAGTTGGCTGCCATCGGGCTCCTCTCCGCTTCTGTCTACGGGCTCGTGTCCGCGACGCCGAGCACGGTGTTCTGGCCGAGGATCAGGAGGGGCGGTGCCTCGTCGGTGTCGGGGTCGCGCTCCTTCTCCTGCAGCTCCAGGGAGAGCAGCCGCATCGTCGGGGTCGCGATCTGCAGCGCGTAGAACGTGTGCGCCGGCTTCTCCTGGTCGATGATCGCGCGGGCGATCTGCTGGGTGCGCCGGATCAGCCCCGGGTCCGCCACCAGCAGCCGGAGGCGCACCTGGAAGTAGTGCGGCAGCTGGTCGAACCCGTCGTCGATCTCGACCTCCCTGCCCGTGTACAGGTTCAGCATCCGGCGCAGGCCCTCCTTGGTCCCGCGCAGGCCGTACAGGGGCACGATCTGGCCGATGAAGTTGCGCCGCGTCGCCACGTTCCAGTCGGCCCGCAGGCTGAGCGCCACCCAGCTCGCCAGCCACGGCAGGAACTCGGGCTCGGTGCTGTCGGGATCGAGGTACCTGGCGATCGTGGCGACCTTGCCCTGCAGGCCGGGGGCATCGGGGCCGGTGCCGGTCAGGACGGTCTCGAACGCCAGCAGGAAGCGGCCGGCGAACGGATCCTGCCGGTACGTGGCGGGCAGATGGTTCAGGTAGGTGCTCACGGCCTGGTCGTCGTCCATGTCTCCCTGCCGCTACTGGTGTGGCTTGCCGTCGACGTCGTAGGCCACCAGCGTGGCCGCTTCCAGGCGCACCAGCTCGTGGGCGTCCAGCTCGATGCGCTCCGCACGGCCGTCCTCGCCGCTTCGCAGCCGGTCCGAGCCCGCGGGTGTGGACAGCTGCACCTGCTCCACGTGGTCGATCAGGGCGACCCCGTCGAGCGCGGCGTACACCTCCGAGACGTGCACCGCCCGGCCGAACGGCCAGCCGGTCGCGTCCGGGCCGCCGGTGTACGGGTCGAAGAACGCCGCCAGCGACGCACGCGCCGCGGCGAGCCCCGCCTGCGGCGGCGCGTCCTCGCGCAGCCCCAGGTCCGCGGCCACCTCGACCGGCACGTACCCGGGCCCGACCACGTGCAGGCGCGTGGTCAGCGCCCTGCGGGCGTCGAGGAACGACCACAGCTTCCCGCGCAGCTCCTCGCTCGGCCCCGGCCCCGCCTCCGCCTCGACGCCGGCCTCCGCCGGCTCCGGCAGGACCACCAGGCTCACGTGCGCGGCGGCGGGGGCGGCGCGCACGGCGGCGTCGGCCGCGGCCAGGTCCCGTCGCGGCACGCAGCGCACGCGCCGCAGCCGGCCCGCGGGGCCGAGCTGCGCGGCGTCCTCGGTCCCCGGCCAGGCGTTCAGCGCAAGCCGCTCGTAGTCCTCGGCGGTGACCGCGCGGTAGCGCGCGCGTAGGGCCAGCACGGTCTCGCGCACGGCCTGGTCGAGGCTGACGCCCTCCGGACGGGACCAGCCGGAGCCGTTGAGCAGGCCGAGGAAGGCCTCGACGTTGGCCGGCGGCACCTCGTTGACCTGGAACAGCACCATCTCGGTCAGCCAGGCGAGCAGCTCGACCAGGGTGATCCCCGGGTCGCTGACGTTGTGGTCGGTCCACTCCGGGTCGAGCGCTGGGATGAGCGCCCGCGCCTGCTCGGTCAGCTCGGCGTAGGTGCGGTCGTCGAGGTTCGGAAGCGGTATCGGCATCGGCGGGTCCTCGGGTCCTCAGGGCGTGGTCATACGAGTGCCACGTCGATCTCGTGCTGGCTCGGGTACACCAGGGCACGCTCGAGCCAGCGGCGCAGGTCCTGTTCGAGCTCCGGCTGGCCGACCGGCTGCCGCAGCGGCCTGCGCAGCAGCCCCCGCAGCGCCAGCCGGCGGTCGGGATCAGTGGTCTCGGGCTCCAGGGCGAGGTCCAGGGAGCGGACGCTGTCCACGCCCTCGACGGTCTCCACCAGCGCGAACAGGTCGGAGCGGTGGGGGGTGCGGCCGAACGGCCAGCCCTGGCCGGTCGCCCCGCCGGTGAGCGGGTGCAGGAAGCGGTCCAGGGTGGTCTGCACCCGTTCGGCGAGCGCGTCCGCCTCCTCGACGGAGGTGGCCGCCACCGTGGCCGTGACCGCCACCGCGATCCACTCCGGGCCGGCCACCCACAGGTCCGCGGTGGGCGGGCAGCGCCGCTCGAGGTGCGCCTTGACCTGGCGCAGCAGGCCGAGGCTCGGGGTGGGGCGGGCGGCGGCGGTGCCCGGCACCACGACCACGCCCATGCGGCCGGCCTCCACCAGGGCGTGCGCCTCCCTGGGTGGCGCGCCGGGGGGCACCCACAGGGCCAGGGGGTTGGCCTCCGGCACGATCGCCGCCACCCGGGCGACCTCCGCCGAGGCGGTGAGGGCCAGGTCCTCGAGGTCCGCCGCGGTGATCGCGCGGTCGCGGTGGCGCAGCGTGCGCGGGCCGCGCTCCTTCAGCCGCTCGATCGGCTCGCGCGCTGCGCCGCCCTGCGCCGGCTCGTGGTTGTCGACGCTCTCCAGGAACGGGATGCCGGCCTTCAGCTGCACGATCGTGCCGGCGGCGCGGTTGCCCCGCTCGCCGCCGCCGGCGCGGTAGGTGATGCGGACGTTGTTCTGGCCCCGCGGCGGGACCATCCCGGCGACGCCGTCGCCGAAGCTGACCTGGCCGCTGAGCGCGTCGAGGACGTAATGGCGGTCGCGGGGGCCCGAGGCGTAGAAGTCCGCCACGGCGTGCCAGCGCACCCGGATCTCGTCGGGCTGGCCGGCCGCGTCCAGGGTCACGCTGACCGCGCCGGGGCCCTCCTCGGCCGCGAGCGCCTCCTGCTCGGGCGCGCTCGGCGGCTCCGGCTCACCGACGAGCAGGACCTGGCCGGGCTGCACCGGGGTCTGCGCGGTCTGGAACACCAGGCCGGGGTTGCCGTTGCCGGAGCCGAGGATCTCGTCGGCGACGGTGGTGACCTGGGCCGCCCAGGTGGTGTTCGGCAGGACCCGGCGCAGGCGCGGCGGCAGCGGGAACGCGCCGCGCTGCCAGCGGGCGCGCAGCCACCACAGCTCCTGACGGAAGCGCGGGCGGGCGAGGTGGTCCTGGGGCCCGACGAACCGCACCAGGCCACGGCCGCTCAGCTCCTGGGTCTCGTCGACCGCGCCCAGCGGCCGCCAGCCGTCGGCGCCGTCGTAGTCCCAGGTGACGTGCGCCGCGTCGGCCGGGTCCAGCTCCGCCAGGCCCTCGGCGGCGACCTCCTCCGGCCGCGGCGGCTCCACCTGGAGGTAGAGCGTGACCGGGCGCGGCGCGAACGGCCGGTCGAAGCCCAGGTACAGCGCCGGCTCGGAGTCGGCCGTGGGGGTGAACGGGGTGAACGCCGTGCCGCTCGCGGCGGCGGCCGTGCGGTCGGTGACGGTGAGGTCGTTGTCGGTGAGGCAGCCCGTCGGCGCGGTCTCGGCCGGCTGCGCGGCCGTGCGCACGGTGACGCGCTCCACCCGTGGCAGCTCCCAGTCGTAGGCGGCCTCCAGCGCGGCGATCTCGGGCGGGGTGGTGTAGGCGCCGCTGCTGACCTCGACCCGCAGCCAGCGGGCGATGCGGGTGCGGTACAGGGTGCGCGGCCAGTCCATCGGGACGTGGAAGCTGACGTCGCCGTCGCGGGTGAGCCCGCGCGTGCCGTCGCGCAGGTCCAATGCACTGCTTCCGACCTGCTCGGCGGCGGCGCCGGACTGCCCGAGCTGCCGCCACTCGCTGCCGACCTGGTAGGACCAGGTGAGCTGGACACCGCTGCCCGCACCGGGCCGGCGGAGGCGGACAGCCGCCGTCAACCGCGCCCCGGCCTGGGCGAACGCGTCGTCGGCGGCGAGGTAGAAGCGCTTGACGGAGCTGTCGGCGGGGAACGGCTCCAGCGGGAGCGCCAGGTCCTGCGGGTTCCTCGCGCCGATCCCGACCGACCCCGGGAGCTGGCCGGTCTCGCCGGGCGCCAGCCGCAGGTCCAGCTGCGCGCGCAGCCAGCGGGCCTCGACCCCGCCGACGGTGTGCGGGGTGAGCCACGGCAGCCCGCGCAGCGTCACGCGCCAGGCGCGCGTGCCGGCGCTGCCGCTGGCGGCCGCCTGCCGCCAGGCGGTGCCGTCCCACCACCACCAGGTGACCGGCCAGTTCTGCCACTGCCAGAGGTCAGCCGTCTGGAGCGTGATGGTGACGTCGCCGGGCGCGGGTGGCGGGGGGACCGGTGGCGGCTGCTTGGCGGCCTGCGCCAGCGCGGTGGCCTGCTGCGCCAGCCCGGTGGTGGTCTGCTTGAGCGCCGCGAGGGCGGCCTGCGCCTGCGCCAGGGATGTCTGCGCCTCCGTCAGGGTGGCGGTCTTGGCCTCCGGCGACGCGCTGGCGGCCTGTGCCAGAGCCGACCCGGCGGCCTGGAGCAGCGCGTCGGCCTCGTCCGCCGGCTCGGCGGCGGGCTGCTCATCCGGGGGCTGGGTCAGCAGCGGGTCGCAGGCGAGGTAGAGGCGGTGCGGCGAGGGCCGGTCGGCGCTGAAGACCGCGAACGGCTCGTCGATCTGGCCGGTGGCCTGGGCGGTCCGGTCGGCGTAGGCGTCGGCCTCGGTGTCGCTGACGAGCACGGCCTGGAGCGCGGCGCGGTGGACGACGAGGTCGCGCTCGGTCTCGAACGGGACCTCGTCCTCCTCGCCCTCCAGCGGGGGGGCCGCGACCGGGGTGCCGGCGTCGACGGCGGCGTCGACGGGGCTGTTCTCGGCGAGGTGGAAGGTGAGCGGGACGCGCGCGGGCTGCGGCGGCAGCAGCGAGGTCCCGATCAGGTTCAGGAAGGCCAGGTAGCTCTTCTCCGGCGCCCGGTTGAGCCGCTCGATCACCAGCTCGGCGAAGCGCCCGAAGACGCCGATCAGCGCGGACCCGGCGTCGGGCCGCCCGTCGGGCGCCGGGCGCCAGCCGCTGACGAGTCCCGCGGGCGTCTGCGTCTCGGTGAAGCGCTCGGCGAGCGCCTGCGTCTCGGCGACGATCTCGTCGTAGCCGCGCGGGTCGATCGGTGGAGACTGCATCGCTCAGTCCAGGTAGAAGGGGTAGACGAGGTTGGAGCGGCTGTTGTCCGAGCGGATCTGGTAGTTGATCTCGACCAGCAGCAGGTTCGGGCGGGAGGCGTCGGGGGCGGCGTACACGTCGAGCACGTCGACGCGCGGCTCCCAGCGCGCCAGCGCCGAGCGCACCGCGCCGGTGACCGCGCTCGCGGTGCGGGCGTCGTTGACGCCGAAGACGAGGTCGTGGATCCCGCAGCCGAAGTCGGGCCGCATGACGCGCTCGCCCGGCGCCGTCGACAGGATGGTCCAGATCGACTTGCGGATGCCCTCGTCGGGGCCGGGGGTCCGCTGGATCTGGCCGCCCGCGTCGAGGCCGAGCGGGAAGTCCCAGCCGCGGCCGAGGAAGCCCGGGGCGGTGTCTGGCAGGCCGTTGCTCATGCTGTCACCCGATCATCACGGTGCTGGCGGCGACGACCACCTTGCCGACCGGCGCGTCGGACGGGTCGTTGCAGGTCATGGCGGTGTCGCCGGTGCGGGCGGCGGGCTTGTTGTTGATCATCACCGTCTGGCTGCCGACCTGGATCGTGCCCTTGTTCGACGGTTGCTTCTGGAAGCTCACGCCGTTCGGGATGTGCGACGGGGTGTTGTCGGCGGTGCTGCCGACGACCGCGGCCGGCTTGCCCATGATCTTCACGTTCGTGCTCAGCCCGCCGCTGATCATGCCCGCGAACGGGTGCGGCAGCGGCGTGGGGGTCTGTGTGGGACCTGTCTGCACCATGACGATGTGCGTGTCCACGGCGACGATCCGATCGCCCTGCTTGGCAGCCGGCTGCCCCATCCCCTCATCCCCCGTCAGTTGATGTTGACCATCTGGCCCTTGACGTTGAGCTGCGCGTTCGCCTTGAGGTCCAGGTTCTGGGCGGCCTCGATCTTCACCGCGCCCTGGGCTTTGACCTCGACGTCCTTGCCGCTCAGGGCCAGCTTCCCGTTGGTCGACTTCACGGTGATGTCGGCGTCGGCGGCGATGGTGATGGTGTTGTCCTTGGTGCTGATGACGATGCTGTTCTTGCCGGACTTGTCGACGATCTCGATCATCTCGGCGCCGGACTTGTCGGTCAGGCGGATCACGTGGCCGCTGCGGCTCTTGAGCGCGCGCACGTCGTTCTTGCCGTCGGCGTTGCTCTCCGGCGGCTTGTCCTTGCCGTTCCACAGCCCGCCGAGCACGTACGGCGAGTCGGGCCGGCCGTGCTCGTAGGCGACCAGCACCTCGTCGTCGACCTCGGGCAGGCAGTACAGGCCGCGCTCCTTGCCGGCCATCGGCGTCACCACGCGCGCCCAGTCGCTCTCGACCGCGTCGCCGAGCCAGGGCAGCTTCACCTTGACCCGGCCGAGCCCGTCGGGGTCCTTGTTGTTGGTGACGATCGCCATCGCCACGCCGCCGAAGCGGCCGGCGCTGCCGTCCGGCGCGCCGAGGCGCGAGAACACGTCCATCAGCTGGCGTTCCTCCGTACGTTGAAGCTGGTCTGGTAGCCCTGGTCCTGGCTGAGGGTGTGGGTGACCGAGGTGACGTAGTAGGGCCCGCTGAAGCTCTTGCCGGCGCCGTCGATGTCCACGACCGTGCCGGCGCGTAGCTGCGGGCGCCCGTCGCAGGTGGCGGTGCCCTCCACGTAGGCGAGCGCCTGCTGATCGAAGCGGCCGAGCGCGACCTGGTCGGCCGCGGCCTTGCTGCGCACCGGCTCGTCCACGACGCTGGCTGCGGCCCGGCCGAACGCGCGCTTCGCGGCCGCGGGCCCCGTGGCGCGGCCCATCGCCGCCGACTCCTGGCCGGTGCGCGCCCTGCCGACGATCTCCTTCTTCTCCTTGAAGTCCCAGGCGCGCACGTCCACCTGGTCCTCCTGGCCGAGCGCGCTCAGGCGGGGGGTGAACTCCGTGACCTCCTCGCCGAGCGACAGCCGGACGGCCGCCTTTGCCCCGTGCCCCGGCGGCTGGAAGTAGAGGACCTTGTCCCTGACGAAGACCTCGTAGCCGATCAGGCCGGCCCGCTGCCGCAGGAACTCCAGGTCGCTCTGGTTGCTCTGGAGGACGTACGGATGGATGACCTTGGTGTCCCTGGCCTGGGCGCGCAGCCCGGCGGCACGCGCGATCTGGGACGCGATGGCGCTGTCCTTCATCTGCAGGAAGCTGCGCGTCCTGCGGCCGCGCAGCATGCGGTGGCGGTGGTCGTAGCCGCGGACGGTGAGCATCGGCGGCTGCTCGCTTGTGAACGCCGGCTCGAGGCTGGCGATCTCGCCGACCATCACCCTGTGCAGGTCGTCGATGAAGCCGAGCCAGATCTCCACCTCGCCGCCGAGCGCGAACTGGCGCGAGTCCGACCACGACACCCTGAGTGCCTCGTCGTCCCAGTTGTACAGCTCCAGGCTGAACATGCTGAGCGCCTCCAGGTCCTCCTCCACGGTCACCGTGCGCACGTCACCGAGCGCCGCCTGCGACAGGCTCGCGCCGTTGACCTTCACGGTGAAGTCGGGGACATCACTGGGCGGCAGCGCCGTGCCCAGCGACCCGCCGCCGGGGGCCCAGGTGCTGGTCATGGCCGCAGCCTCGGGATCACGAGGACCGTCCCGGGCTTGAGGTCGCGCGGGTTGACGACGCCGTTGGCGCGGGCGATGTGGCGCCACAGCGCGGGGTCGCGGTACTCCTCGGCGGCGAGGCTGTGCAGCGTGTCGTTGCGCCGCACCACGCGGGTCTTGGTCACGTCGGAGGACTGCAGCTCCTTGGCCTTGTAGTCCATGCTGAGCCCGAGGAAGCTGCACGTCAGCGTCGCGCGCACCGGGGTGCCGTCGTCGAGGAACAGCGTGAACCGCTGGTCCAGGCTGGTCATCACGCCGGTGAAGATGTCGAAGGCGCCCCAGCGCAGCTGGCACAGGGGCGGGCGGTGCAGGTGCTGGTCGACCTCCACCAGCTCGGCGACCTTGCGGGTGTGGCGGCGCACGTCGGTCGACTCGCGCTGCGACAGCACGGTCGGCACGAGCGCGACCAGGGTGTCCTTGAAGGACATCGCCTTCCGCGACTCGTAGGTGTCGAAGAACAGCTCGATCGAGAGCGTCTCCGCCGCGACCGAGCGGAACTCGAGGTCCACGGTGGCCTCCGTCTGCCCGGCGTAGCTGGCAGGGATCTCCTGCTCCCAGCTCGCGGACCCGGACACGCTGATCTCGTGGGGGTTGAACAGCGCCTCGAACGGTTCGCCGCGCTCGCGCTCGATGGTCAGCCGTTGCAGCACCCCGCCGCCGGTCCCGATCCCGAGCAGCTCCGACGCGAGCCTGGCCTTGTTGACGCTCATCGCGCCGTCCCCCTGCGCTCGGCATCGATCGCAAGCCGGTGCAGGAGCTTGCGCTGGACCTTGTCGACGATGCGGTCGACCTCGCCGCGGGCCAGCGCCGCACGTTGCGGGCGAGCCTGCGGGCCGCCGCCGCGGCCGGCCTCCCGGCCCCGGGCGGCCGGCTCGGCCGCGATCGGCGGCCGCGTGCCCGCAGCGGCCGGCGGTGGCTGCAGCACGGCCTGGCCGCCGGCGGCCAGGACCTCGGCGGCCGTGCCGGTCCCCCGGGCGGGCGCGGGCGCCAGGGGCAGCGCGGCGGGCACGGCGCCGGCCGGCGGGAGCCCGGTGGGCATCGCGGCGGCCGGCGGGAGCCCGGCGGGTGCGCCCAGCGGCCACGCGCCGCCCGGGGCGGGTGCCCGCACGACCTGCTCGCGCACGACCGGCAGCGCGGTCGGACCGGCGAGCCAGGTCACCGTGCCCGCCGCCGGGCGCAGCGGCGCCGCGGCCCCGTTCCCGTGGCCGTCCGGATCGGCTCGGACGACCGGTCGGGAGGAGGACGTGCCGGCCGGCGGCGCGGCACCCGGCCGCACCCCAGCCCGCGGCGGCGGGGTTCCGGGGGGGACGGGCGGGGCCGCGGTGACCAGCACCAGGCTGGGCGCCCCTGGCGGGCGGCTGGTGCGGGCGGCGGGCCGGACCACGGGCCCTGCGGGCGGGGCCGCGGCCGCGGGCGCCTGGCTGCCGCCGGCCGTCACCGGCGCGGTCCCGGTGCGGGAGGGCGGTGTCCCCGGCGGTGCCGCCGCCGGCCCGTCCGGGACCCGGAGAGCGGGCGCGGCCGCATCCGCCGGGCCACCCCGGGAGCGGCCCGGGGCCAGCGGATCCGGGCCGGCGGGCAGGGGCGCGGCCGGCTCGCGCCAGGGCAGCGCCTGGCGCGAGCCGGGCGCCGAGGCTGCGCTCCCGGCCGGCGGCACCGGCGGGCCGGCCGGCGGGGGCGCGGCCGGGGCCGGCGGGGGCGCGGGCGTGGCGCGCACGACCGGCCGCGGGGCCTCCCGGCGGGCAGGGGCCGGGCGTCCGGCGTCCGGCCGGGAGGCCCCGGGCCGCCCCTCCGGCCCGTCCGCGCCGGGCTGGGGCGGCCCTCCCGGCCCGGTGGCGCCGGACTGCGGCGGCCCTCCCGGCCGGCTGGTCGCGGAGCGCGACGGCGCGTCCGGCCCGGTGGCCGGGGGCTGCGGCGGCGCGGCGGGACGGGCGTACACGATCGGCGCCCACGCCCCTCGGCCGTCGGCGAGGATCTCGGCCCGGCGCTGGAGCAGCTCCGCCAGCGGCAGGCCCTCCACCATGCGCGCGTGGCGCTCGAGGATGGCCTGCGCCTGCCACGGCAGGCAGAGGCCCGGCCGCTGCGCGCGCCGCAGCAGCCGGCGGACGAGCGCCGGGTCCAGCGCGTCCCGCCAGGCCTGGCCAGGAGGACCAGGGGGTCCGGGAGACCTGAGCATCTGCGGGTCCCCCGGTGGATCAGGGCTCTGCGACCGCATCGACCCCGCCGCCTACCCGGCCGCCGCCGCGATGCCCTGCGCGAGCCCGAGGGCTCCGCTGAGCAGCGGCTTGGTGAGGCCTTCGTGGGCCAGCTCCAGCTCCTCGACGCCGACCTCGCCGCTGGTCGCGTTGAAGGTGGGACCGGTCCAGCGCACCGGCAGGGCGTTGCGGAAGTTCCACCACATCACCGGGATCTGGCGGGGACTGAGCAGCATGATCGTGCCGTTGCGGCGGTGGATCGCCCCCTCGGTGGTGTGGTGGTACCAGTCCCAGAGCGAACCGATGCCGGTGAGGCCGTGGCGCAGCACCAGGTTGGCGTAGCTGGTCTTGCCCGGCAGCTTGTGGACGAAGCCGTTGTTGCCGCCCTCGCGGTACTCCTCCATCTCGATCGTGCTCTCCAGGCCGTTCACCTCGGTGAACCCGCCGACCAGCATTCCCTCGATCTCGACCGCGAAGTTGAAGGTCTGGTACGGCGGCAGCGGCGGCACCCCCAGCCACGCCAGGGCCGAAAGCCCCCAGCTGAAGCCCAGCGGTATCCCGGTCGACCTCATCGGCGCACACCTCCTGCCTCATTGAGCCGCTGGTTGATGCGGGCCACCTCCGCCACCCAGCGCTGCCGCTCGGCGTGGTCCAGCCGCAGGACCTCGCCGTATGACCAGTGCAGATGAAAAGCCAGGTACGCTACCTCCTCGTGCAGCCGGTCCGAGGGGTAGCGCGTCATTCCCCCAGGCCGGCCGTCTCCACCTCGAACTCGCCCTCGCAGTGGGGGCAGGCCACCTGCAGCCGGCTGTGGCCGTTGGCGTTGATGCGCTGATAGAAGTCCTGTAGGAAGGCGAGGTCCGCCGCGTACAGCCGCTCGATCGCGTGCGTGTTGACGTGCTCCAGGCCGCCCAGCCGGGTGATCACCCGCGCGAGCAGGATGACCACGAGGTAGCCGGGGTTGGCGCGCACCCGCGGGTCCTTGAGCGGCTCGATCTCGTCGAACGCCGTGGCCAGCCGCATCGCGCCCTCGCGGTGGACGTTGCCGTCCGGGTCGGCGAGGCCCTGCGGCAGCGTGAACGGGAACTCCGCAGGCGCCTGTCCGTCGCCGTTCAGCTCCACTCGTCGACCTCGACCCGCTCGCAGGCGAGGACGAGCTGCTCGATCGCGAGCTCGTCGGCGGTGGCGTTGAAGCTCGGGCCGGTCCAGCTCGTCGGCCAGCACTCGTACAGGTTCCAGGTGATCTTCGGCTGGCCGAGGTCGTCCAGCAGCGTGATGGAGATGTCGTGGCGCTCGACGCCGCCCTTCATCGCCTTCTCGCGCCACTCCCACAGCTTGGTGTCGCTGGTGACGCCGCGGCTGAGCGTGATGTCGCCGTGGGTGACCAGGCCCGGGATCTTGCGCACGCTCAGGTTGCGGTCGGTGCCCTCGCGGTACTCGCCGGCGTTCTGGCTGTTCTCCAGGCCGGAGCACTCGCGGAAGCCGGCGCGGGTGATGCCGTCCAGCTCGACGGAGAAGTTGTAGCCACCGTAGGGATCGAGCCTTGCCATGGTCGGACCTCCTCGTGCGGGTTCAGGGAGCTGGGCTGACGCTGACGCCGCTGGCGCCGGCGATGACGCGGACGACGACGAACTCGGCGGGGGCGGCCAGGGCGAGACCGACCTGCGTGACGACCTGGCCCGCGGCGCGGACCTCGGGCGGGTTGGTCTCGCCGTCGCACTTGACGAAGAACGCCTCCTCGGGCGCGCGGCCCTCGAGCGCACCGCGCGCGAACAGGCCGTCGAGGTAGGCGGCGACCTCGCGCGAGATGCGGACCCACAGGCGGACGTCGTTGGGCTCGTGGGCCAGGCCCGTCATGAACCGCTCCAGCCAGCGGCCGACGGTCAGCAGCACGCGCCGCCCGCCGACGTGCGGCCAGGCCGCGTCGTCGCTGAGGGTGCGCGCACCCCACACCCGGATGCCACGGCCGGGCAGGGCGCGCAGGCAGTTCACCCCGCGCTCGTACAGCTCGGCCACCATGGCCGGGTCGAGGTCCACGCGCACGTCGAGCGCGCCCTCGATGACCTCGTTGGCAGGCGCCTTGTGGACGCCGACGCGCTGGTCGCTGCGCGCGTAGGCGCCGGCGACGTGGCCGCAGGGCGGGACGTGCGCCGGCTTCCCGGCCAGATCGGTGATCCGCAACCACGGGTGGTAGAGCGCGCCGTCGTCGCCGGTGAGCTTGCCGCGCTGCGTCTTGACGGTCTCCTTCTCGCTGGTCAGGACGGCGTCGAGGATCGCGAAGCGGCCGCCGGTCGTGCGGCAGTCGTCCAGGATCGCCTGCTGCAGCGGCGCGAACCGGTCGGGGTCGGGCTCCTCGTTCGGGTCCGCCCCGCGCATCACGTCCGGCGCGCACACCAGGTCGGCGGCGTCGAGGTCGGCGACCGCCGCCAGCCCGTCGATCAGCTCGTCCAGCGGCGCGTCGCCGTCCTGGAGCGCGACGACGTAGCAGAGCGACCCGCCGTTCTCGAAGAAGCCGCGCACCGCCGGGCCCAGGTAGCCGCCCTTCCGCGGCGGCGGCCCGAAGCGCTCCTCGAACTGCGGCCACAGGGTGAGCCGCTGTGGCACGCCGAGCACCTCGTGCTCCTCGACCGTCGCCTCGTCGGCGTAGCCGAGGAACACGGGCACGCCGGTCAGCAGGACCGGTTGCGGCGGCGGGACGACGTGCTCGAGGTAGACCCCGGGCGTCCGGTGCACGGTCACGGTGGTGTCGGTGTCGTCGGGGCCGCTACTGGGCCGCGCCGGCCCACTGGCTGAGCCGGAAGATCACGAACTCCGCCGGCTTCACGATCGCGACGCCGACCTCGGTCACCACGCGGCCGAGGTCGCGCACCTCCTGCGGGTTGGTGGTCTCGTCGCAACGCACGTAGAACGCCTGCTCGGGCGTGTTCCCCAGCAGCGCGCCGGCGGTCCACTGCGTGGTGAGGAAGGCGCCGACGTTACGGCGGATCTTCGACCACAGCTCGGACGCGTTGGGCTCGAACACGACCCACTGCGTGCCCTCGTCGATCGACTCGCGCAGGAAGTTCACCAGCCGGCGGACGTTGACGTAGGTCCACTCCGGGTCGCCCTGCGGGTCGGAGGCGAGCGTGCGGGCCCCGTACACCTTGATGGTCCCGCCGAAGGCACGGATGCAGTTCACCCCGACGGGGTTGAGCAGGTCCTGCCGCGACTTGCTGACCGGGTAGTGGGTGCCGAGCGCGCCGAGCACGATCTCGTTCGCGGGTGCCTTGTGGACGCCGCGCTGGGCGTCGCTGCGCGCGTAGATCCCGGCGACGTGGCCGCTGGGCGGGACCGCGAGCCTGGCGCCGACGTCACCCAGGGGGTCGGCCACCTCGACCCAGGGGAAGTAGAAGGCCCCGTAGCCCTTGGGGTTGGACGGCCGCCAGATGCCCGTGGCGTCCGCGCTCAGCACCAGGTTGCCGTCGGCGATGTCGCGCGTGCTGTCCAGCACCGCGACCCGGTCCGAGGTGCGCTCGCAGTGCGCCACCAGGGCGGCGTGCACCGCGTTGAGCGCGGCCGCGTCGAGTGTCGGCGGCAGCGGCGCCGCCACGATCGCGATCTCGTCCTTGGCCTCGAACTCCTCCAGCACGTTGTCGAGGTTCTCGGCGAGGTCGCCGACGGCGGCCAGCCGCGTCACCCAGCACTGCGTGCCGCCGTTGTTGAAGAACCCGTAGACCGCGTGCGCGAGGTACTGGTTGCTCTCCTGGATCTCGCCGAACTTCTGGGTGAACTCCGTCCAGCTGGTGATCAGCTGCGCGCGCTGCGCGGGGGCCTGCGTGTAGGCGTCGCCGGTGGGCCCGGCGGGCATCCCGGTCTTCTTGGCGGGGTCCCAGGCGCGGGTGATGTTGGCCGAGATCCCGATGAACCCGGCCGTGCTGGTCCCCACGCCCGCGATGGGCTTGACCGCCGCGGGCACTTCCTCGACGTACACGCCCGGCGCCAGGTAGTTCGGCATGGCTGTCGCTCCTTTTCTTCCCGGCGCGTCGGCGCCGCCGTCGTCGCTCGCTGGAGGTCGTGGGCTCGGGGGTCGGTCTCGCTCGGGTCAGGTCTGGCTGAGGGTGATGGACCGTTCGGTCACCTCCGGCCCGACCTCGGCCGGCTCGAACACGTCGACGCTCAGGGTGAGCGCGTACTGGAGGGTGGCCTTGGGCTTGCCGCCCATCGCCGACCAGAAGTCGGCGAGGCTGTGCGCCTCGCTCTCGACGACGACGCGGGCGCGCAGCGGCGGCTCCTGCCCGACCAGCTCGCCCCGGAGGTGCTCGGCCGGGATGCGGCGGTGGCGCAGCAGCACCTTCATGACCTCGCCGAGCAGGCGGTGCTCGTCCTGCGCCGGGTCGGGGGCGCTCTCGCTGGGCCAGGCGGTGATCAGGTAGGAGCAGTCGACGCGCACGGGCGGCCGCTTGCGGGTGATCATCCCGTCCTCGCGGCGCTCCAGCTCCCACTCGTTGGTGCGTAGGTCGGTGTTCTCGCGCATCTCGAAGAGGAAGAACGAGATGGCCGGCGGGTTCACGCCGGGCGGCGGGAACTGGTCGTCGGGCGCGACGAAGCTGACGGTGACGTTCTCCACCGCCAGCTCGCCGTCGAGCAGTGCCGCCAGGGTCGCGTCGAGGTCGTGGAACATGTGCTCCGGTCCGTGCGGGGCTTGCTCAGCTTCTGGTCAAGACCAGACAAGCCCCCGAGGGTCGCCGGGGCGTCTGCCGGGGCGTCTGCGCCCGCGTCGCGGGCCGGCCGGATCGGCGGGGGCAGCCCCGGGTGCGCCGGGCTCTCCGGCGCACCCGGGCACCCGCGGTTCCCGCCGACCCGTCCATGGGCCCTTCATTGGCCGGTGATGTGACGCAGGCGTTTGGTGAACGAGGCTCGCACCTCGGCGACGTCCCCCGGTTCCAGACCCGCGGTGGCCCGGTCCAGCAGGCCCTGGCCATAGGCGGTCCCCAGCCAGGCCACTGCCAATTTCATGCCGCTCGCCAGCCATTGCTTGGTCTTGGCCTTGTCCAACGCCTTGTTGACGGTGGCGACGTCTCCCGCTTGGAGGTCCTGGGCCATCCCCTGTTTGATGGTCTCGACGATGTCGCCGGCGACGCCGAGGAAGTCGCCGGCCCGCAGCTTCTGCGTCCAGGGCTGCGCGGCCCAGTCCCGATACGACTGGTCGCTGGTGATGATGTGCCCCGCGGACGTGGTGAGTGTCTTGAACGCGAGGGACATGCTCGTGTAGACGTTGTCGATCAGGCGGATGGTCTGGTTCGCGTTGTCGATCTTGAAGTTCTCGGCGTTGTACAAGCCGGTCAGCCGATCGCGATTCCCGGTGAAGATGTCGATCGCGGTGAATCGCCCGAGGGCCTCCACGAACTCCGGGTTCTTGAGGAAGACCCTGATGGGGGATTGATCCTGCACGCGCCGCCGCCCGAAGGACTTCCCCTCGGTGTGCGCCTGCGGGGCGTTGCCCCCGCCCCTTATCAGTTCTTTGAACTCCTCCCCGGGGGCGAACTCGTACACCATCGTCCCGCGCTTGTCCGCGTTCTTGATGATCCTCTGGCCCTTGGGGTCGCCCCAGACCAGGTTTCCCACGTACACCTTGATCTCCTTGCCCTCCTGGGTGTCGACCATACGGACGTTCGGGGCGTCGAGGCGCCACGCCCCGCCCGGATTGAGGCGGTGCAGGTTCGCCGCCATGAGGGCCTCGGGCGGCGCTTCCTCTCCGCCCTTCACGACCAGTGGCTCGTCCCCGGGGACGTCCCTCACGAACACGACGCCGCCACCGCCTCCGGAGCTGGACTTGGCGTGCTTCGCGTCTTTCCACGTGGTGTCCCTGAACGACAGCTTCCGCTGAATCGAACCGGTGCCGCCGCCCGTCGTGGCGTCGGTCCGCGATGCCGGGGTGGCGGTGTCCGGTCGCCCTGCTCGCGGCGGCGCCGAGCCCTGCTGGACCACGTGGGTCAGCTCGTGCGCCAGCAGCCCCCGGCCCGCCGGCGTGCCGGGCGCGTACCTGCCGGCCCCGAAGAAGACGTCCGCGCCCGAGGTGAAGGCTTGCGCGTGGAGGTCGCTGCTCAGCCGCACCGCCTGATCCCCCGTGTGGACCCGCACCGCGGCGAGGTCGGCACCGAGCGCCGGCTCGAGATCGGCCCGCACCGCCGCCGGCAGCGGCTGGCCCGACGCTCGGGCGGCGTGGACCCTGCGCTCGACGTCGTCGGTCGCCTGGAAGCCTCGAGCGCGGCCGTGCTCCGGGGACCCTGCCGGGCCGCCAGCCCCCTCATCTTCACCTCGCTGCCGCGGTTGCCCGGCGGGCAGACGCATCACCTGCTCGGCCACCCGATCCGCTTCGCGCTCGTGGGCGTCGCCCGCTGGGCCGACGACGAGCTTGGTCTGCACTGGCGGGCCGGTGGGGAGGGCGGCCGTCCGTCGGGCGCGTTCGACCACCTGTTGCACGTACCGGTTGCCGTGGTCGCGCTGCAACCGCAGCAGGACGGCGCCGGTCGCGGTCGGCACCCCGGCCTGCGTCCCCGGTCCCGCCGTACGACCGGGTTCCGGGGTGCCGGCGGTGCCCGGGGCCGGCCCGGTCGACCGGGTGGCGGCGGGACCGAGCAGTCCTCTGCGGGTCGCGCCGGGCCGTCCGGCTTGGACCTGTGCGACGCTGTCGAACTGGCGTCTGCCCATCTCTCGCTCCTCGCGTCTCAGGCCGGCGCCCCGGGGAGCTCCCCGGAGGTCAGGACCTTGCCCATCTTCTGGTACTCGCGCTGGGTGGCCCGCAGCAGGTGGGCCATGGTGACCACGCCGCCGTCGGCGGCGGCCAGGAACGCGCCCGCCACGGCGATGTTGCGGATGTTGCCGCCGGCGACCTCGACCTGCCGGGCCAGCAGCCCCAGGTCCAGGTCCGGGGCGCGCGGGGTCTCGGCCGGCCAGATCCGCTCCCAGATGCGGCGGCGGTCGGCCACGCCGGGCACGGGGAACTCCACGGTCGCGTGCAGGCGGCGCACGAACGCGTCGTCCATGTTCTTGCGCAGGTTGGTCGCCAGGACGACGACGCCCTCGTACTCCTCCATCCGCTGCAGCAGGTAGCTGATCTCGACGTTGGCGTAGCGGTCGTGGGCGTCGCGCACCTGGGTGCGCTTGCCGAACAGCGCGTCGGCCTCGTCGAAGAACAGGATCGCGTTGCTGGTCGCGGCCTCGGCGAAGATCCGGGCGAGGTTCTTCTCGGTCTCGCCGATGTACTTGGAGACCACGCTGGACAGGTCGATCTTGTACAGGTCCAGGCCGAGCGCGCCCGCGAGCACGTCGGCGGCCATGGTCTTGCCGGTGCCGGGCGGGCCGGCGAACAGGACGTTCAGCCCCTTGCCGAGCGCGAGCTTGCGGTCGAAGCCCCAGGTGCCGTAGACGACCGCGCGGTAGCGGACCTGGTCGTGGATCTCGCCCAGCTGCTCCATCCGGTCGGGCGGCAGCACCAGGTCGTCCCAGCCGTAGCGCGGCGTGATCTTCTGGGCCAGCTCCGCGAGCTTGCGGTTGGACTGCAGGCGGCAGGCGGCGAGCAGGTCGGCCCGGGTGATCCGGGGCGCGGACGGGTCGCGCGCGAGCGCGAGGTTGCGGGCGGTGGCGGCCGCGTCGCGGATCTGCCCGCCGCTCAGCCGGAACGTGCCCGCCAGCGCCGGGAGGTCCGGCGCGGGGTCCGCGGCCTCCGCCCCGACCCCGGCGAGCGCCGCGCTCCACAGCTCCAGGCGCTGCTCGTAGCCGGGCTGCGGCAGCTCCAGCCGGACGAAGGCGGCGCCGTGCAGCGCGTCCACCGGCTCCCAGGTGGCCTCCCCCGCCAGGAAGGTCAGGCCCGGGCGGGCCTCGAGCACGCTGAGCAGGACGGCCAGGTGCGCCGCCCGGTCCTCGGCGAGCAGCGCGTCGAACCCCTCCCAGTGCAGCAGCGCCCCCCGCAGCCGGGCCTCGCGGTCGGCCAGCCGTGCCAGGGTCTCGAACTCCCCCGGCTCGCACCCGGCCAGCCGGCCGCCGTCCACCACCAGCAGCTCATGGCCGAGGGCGCGGCCGAAGGCGGCCGCCACGGCCTGCTTGCCCACGCCGTAGGGGCCCTGGAGGTACAGCACGAGGCGGTCGCCGCCGGTGCGCGCGTGCTCGGCCAGCGCCGCCAGCCGCCGCCGGAACCGGTCGGGGAACGCCAGCGCGTCCAGCTCCTCGCCGGCCGGCGCGGGCCGGGCGAGCGGGCGCAGGCGGTCGTCGATCTCGTCGTCCTCGAGCAGGAAGCGGGCCACGCGCGGGTCCAGCCGCAGGGTCCGGCCGAGCAGCGGCACGCCGGGCTCCTCGCCCAGCTCCACCAGCCGGTGGCGGAGCAGCGGCGCCGCGGGCGTGAAGCGCGCGCGCGCTGCGAGCCCGGCCTCCAGGCCGGGACAGAGCAGGTCGACGACCAGGCCGACCGTCGGCTGGCGGCAGGTCACGTCGTCGTGCAGGTAGGCGTACAGCCGCTCGTAGCCACGGTCCAGCTCCGGCGCGAGGCAGGCGAGGACGACGTCGGCGTCGAACTCCGTCAGCTCGAACAGGTGGGTGAGCAGCACCAGGCGCAGGGGGACGCCCTGGCGCAGGCTCGCCGCCGCGCTCGCGGCGATCGCCTCGCCCATCCGGTCCAGCCGGGCCTGGACGCTCTCGAGCAGCTCGGCCGGCAGGGGGACCGTCGCCCAGGTGGGCATGCCGACGGCCTTGTCCAGCAGCGCGTCGGGCTCGGCCTCGGGGATGTAGAAGGCGGCCAGGTCGTCGCCGCGGTCCTGCTGCCGCTGCCGCGCGCGCCACACCTGGACGCGCAGCAGCAGGTCCAAGCGCTCCAGCTCCGCGAGGACGTGCTGGAGGGAGGTCATGGAGTCGCCCATCGGGCTCACCGGACCCTCAGGGCGTCTCGTGGACCGTCTGCCGGGGTGTCTGCAGGCTGTCTCGCAGCACCACGCTGAGCAGCGTGAGCTGGTGGATCTGGTCCTTGAAGGCCGACATGGTGGCCTGGATGTGGTCCAGCCGCACCTGCAGGTCGGCCAGCAGCCGCGCGTCCGCGACGCCGACCGGGGGCGGCGGCGTGACGGGGCCGAGGCCGCCCTCCAGGTGGCCGGCGCGGATCTGCCGGTAGAGCCAGATCGTCTCCTCCGAGGGCTCGAGGTTGAACTCCTTGGCCACGGCCGCGGCGCAGCGCTCGTACTGGCGCAGCGCGGTGGTACGGTCGCCGGCCTGGTGGTAGAGGCGCATGAGCTGGCGGTGGGTGCACTCCCTGGCGGGGTCGTGGCGCAGGATCCGCTGCCCGTACGCGACGCCCCGCGCGTAGGCGCCGCGCGCCTCGCACCAGCTCATCAGCTTCTCGAGCATGGCCAGGTAGGTGAGCTGCAGCCGGTCGCGCTCGTAGATGCACCAGTCGTGGTACCAGGCCTCGATGAGGTCGCCCTGGTAGAGGACGACGGCCTCCTCCAGGGCCTGCGCGTGCGCGTCGGTGAGGTCGTGCCCGGGGAGGTCGCGGCAGCGCGTGTAGGCGTCCTCGAACGCCTCGACGTCCAGCCACCAGCCGGCGCCGGGGTTGAGCCGCACCCAGCCGGGGTTGAGCAGCAGCAGCCCCTCGGCCGCGACCTGCCCGTTGCCGTTGCCGTTGCC
>Ga0126377_10000092_pt1 | contig 43968 bp, 46 predicted proteins | sample PanSoiMetPlot_22_FD_92647 | JGI IMG/M metagenome (GOLD analysis project Ga0126377, IMG submission 92647) | Tropical forest soil microbial communities from Panama - MetaG Plot_22 | ecosystem: Environmental > Terrestrial > Soil > Tropical forest > Bulk soil | place: Panama | collected 2016-02-17 | reverse complement strand
TTTCGCTTGCGCGAGGCGAGCGCTGCCAGGAATGCGTCGAAGCTGTCGTAGCCGGCATTCTCCCAATGGAACTGCTGGTGCGTGCGCTTGAGGAAGCCGCGCCTGCCGAGCAGATCCCATTCCGCCTCGGTGGGGAAGGTGACGTGGACCGATGACGCGTTCGACCGCCCGCAGATATCGACGAGCGCATCGGCGAGCGCCGTGCGCACCGCGTCGGCGTGCTTCCCCGGCCGCGCCAGCAGCCGGCGGCCGGTCGCCGGCGTGAACGGCACCGACACCTGCAGCTTCGGATAATAGCTGCCGCCGGCGCGCTCATAGGCCTCGGCCCAGCCGTGATCGAAGACGTATTCGCCGCGCGAATGCGATTTCACGTAGCAGGGGACGGCGCCGAGCAGCTCCCCTGCGGCGGTTTCGGCCAACAGGTGCATCGGTTGCCAGCCGGCCCGCGCACGGACCGATTCCGACTGCTCCAATGACCAAAGAAAATCATGTGAAATAAATGGGTTATATTCGCATCCTAAGATCGTTTCTGGGCTTTGTTGCGCCCCTTCCGCGGGATTGGCGCAGGCATCCCAGGCCTCGGCGCCGACGTCGCCGATGGAATTCGCAACCCGCAAGCTCAGTTCAATCGAGGCCATGAGTCAGTGCTTGTATCGTAATGCAGTGCAATCTTACGGCCGAAATCTCTCGAAGATCATCTGGTCTGCGTAACGCGCAGCCTTCTGGCGGTCGGCGGCGGTGCGGACGGTCCATGTCAGAACTGGAAGACCAAAGAGCCCGCGCGCCACCGTTGGAACCGCCGCCGGCAGGTCGCTGACCGCATAGGCGATGAACTGCGGGCGCGTGCGCAGCGCATGCCCGAAATAGCAAAGCCTGCGCTTGGCGGCGCGTGGCAGCGGGTCCCATTCGTGATGCCGGTAGTGGCGCTCGGCCACCATTCCGCGCGGCAAGGCCGGAGAAATCTCGCGCAACGCGGCGATCGGCGCCGGATCGAACGACATCAGCGCGGCCGGCCCGGCATAACGCGACAGCACCTCGACGGCGCGCCGGGCGAGCCGGAGATCGCCGTCGAACCGGCTTTTCAATTCGATCACGAGCGTCGCGCGGCCGGCGACCAGGTCGCACAATTCACCGAGCGTGATCATGGAGTCGGCGCTGGCTTTGAAGCGGATGCGCTTGAGCTCCGCCGCCGTCATGGCGGCGAGCGCGCCGCTGCCTTCGGTCAATCGGCCCAGCACATCGTCGTGGTGCACCATGGCCTCGCCGTCGGACGTGATCTGGAGATCGCATTCGATCCCGTAGCGCCGCTCGATGGCGGCGGCAAATGCTGACGGCGTATTCTCGATGATGCCTTTTTGGGCATCGTGCAGGCCCCGGTGCGCCACCGGTCGTGCAATCAGCCAGTCGAGGCCGGGCATTTTTTTGGTGGCTCAGGCGACCTCGAAAGTGCCCTCGACCTCGACCGCGGCATCCCCGGGCAGCGCGGCGACGCCGACCGTCGAGCGCGCATGGCGGCCCTTGTCGCCGAACGCCGCGACCATGAGGTCGGAGGCCCCGTTCATCACCTTGGGTCCATCGACGAACGCCGGATCGGAATTGATGAAGCCGCCGAGGCGGACCACCTGCTTGACCTTGTCGAGATCGCCGATGGCGGCCTTGACCTGCGCCAGCACGTTGACGGCACAGGCGCGTGCCGCTTTTTGGCCGTCCTCGACTGATACGCCGCCGCCAAGCTTGCCCTTGGCGACGAGCTTGCCGCTCGCGTCGAGGCAAATTTGGCCGGAGACGACCAGCAGCGCGCCGACACGCACGAACGGGATGTAATTGGCGACCGGGGCTGCCGGGGACGGGAGCGTAATCCCAAGCTCCGCCAGCTTTTTCTCCACCGTTCCTGCCATGATGCTCTCCTCGCTGCCGCTATCCAGCGCTGCTGGCGTTGTCCAGCGCTGTCTTCGCCGATCGGACGGCGTCTGGCAAGCCGAGCCGTGCGCGGTTGCAGGACGCGGGCGGCATCCCTATGTTGCGCTGCAAGGCGGCGCGGAGGCTGATTCCGATGACGATATTCCACAGGCTTGGATTCTACAGGCTTGGCTTCGCGAAATACGGGTTTTGCGTATCTGTTGCCGCCTCCGCGGTTGCCGCCAGCGTCGGCTTGCGGCACGCATCGGCAGTGACGCCGGCAGACGAGCTGGCCTCGCACCGCGCGGTCTACGAGCTCAAGCTGGCGCAGACGCGCGGCAATTCCTCGGCGGTATCCGCGCGCGGTCGCATTCTTTACGATTTCTCGGGCAACACCTGCGACGGCTATGCGCTGCAATTCCGCCAAGTGTCGGAGCTCGACAACGGCGAAGGCAAGGTCACCCTCAGCGACCTGCGTTCGACCACCTGGGAAGACGGCGCGGCGAAGAAGTTCATCTACAAGTCGCAGAACTACATGAACGAGACGCTGATCGATAGCGTCGACGGGCACGCCGAGCGCGAGGCAGACAAGGTCACCGTCAATCTCACCAAGCCGGTGGACAAGAGCTTCGATCTCGAAGCCGCCATGGCGTTCCCGACCGATCACATGCGCCGCATCATCGAAGCCGCGCGCGCAGACAAGAGCATCCTCGAGGTGCCGATCTACGACGGCTCCGACAAGGGCGAGAAGGTCTACAATACGCTCACCGTCATCGGCCGCGTGATCGCGCCGAACGAGCGGGTGCCGACCGATGCCGCCGCCGGCAAGGAGGCGCTCGCCGGCCTCAAGCGCTGGCCGATCACGGTGAGCTATTTCGACAAGAACGCAAAGAGCGGCGACCAGGCGCCGGTCTATTCGATCAAGTTCGAGCTCTACGAGAACGGCGTTTCGCGCGCGCTGATGCTCGACTACAACGATTTCGCCATCAGCGGCGAGCTCACCGCGATCGAGATCCGCGACAGCAAGCCCTGCAAGTGATGGCAGCGAATAGCGAGTAGCGGATAGGCTAATCGCTATCGTCCCTCGTCGGTCCTCCGCCCAAATCTTCGCCGACGTCATCGTCATCGAAGGCTAGTCCCTTGATGACCGCCTCGTCGCCAAATCTCTCGCGCAGCCGATCGATCGCCTGTTCGGCTTCGGCGGTGCGGCGGTCCAGGAGATCGGCGAAGTCGGCCCCGTCGGCGTCGGAGAGCGCCGACATGCCGATGCCGAGCAGCCGGAACATCGTGCCGTCGGTCTCGCGCACCAGGAGCTCGCGCCCGGCGGCAAAAATCCGCGCCGCGAGCTGGGTCGGATGCGCGAGCGTCTGCGCCCGGGTGCGGATGCGGAAATCAGCGGTCTTGAGCTTCAGCGTCACCGTCGCGCCGGCAAGCTCGTTGGCCTTGAGCCGGGCGGAGACTTTTTCGGTCAGACACCACAGCCGCAGCTCCAGCGGCCGGAAGTCCGCGGTGTCTTGATCGAAGGTGGTTTCCGCCGAAATGCTCTTGGCCTCGCGCTCGGCCCGCACCGGCCGGTCGTCGAGGCCGCGCGCCAAGCGCGCGAGCCTTGCGCCCTCGGTGCCGTAGCGGCGGGTCAAGCTGGTCTCGCCGGCACGCTGCAGGTCGCCGATGGTGCGCAGCCCGTCGTGGGCGAGCCGCTGCTGCGCCACCCTGCCCACGCCGAAGATCAAAGACACCGGCTTCGACGCCAAAAATTGCGCCGCCTCGCCCGCACCGAGCACCGCGAAACCGCGCGGCTTGTCGAGGTCGGAGGCGATCTTGGCCAGGAACTTGTTGGCCGCGAGCCCGATCGACACGGTGATGCCGAGGGATTTCTCCACGTCGGCCGCGAAGCGGGCGAGCGACTTGGCCGGCGACATCCCGTGCAGGCGCGCGGTGCCGGAGAGATCCATGAACGCCTCATCGATCGATACCGGCTCGACCAGCGGCGTGAGCGCACGCATGAGGCCGCGCACCTCGCGTCCGACGCGTGCATATTTCTCCATGTCGGGCCGCACGACCGTGGCGTGCGGGCAGAGCCGCCGCGCCTCGAACATGGGCATCGCCGATCGCACGCCGAACGTGCGCGCGACGTAGCAACAGGTGAGCACGACGCCGCGTTGGCGGCCGCCCACGATCACCGGCTTGTCTGCCAGCGATGGATCGTCGCGCTTCTCGATCGTGGCGTAGAAGGCGTCGCAATCGACGTGGGCGATCGCGAGCGTCTCGATCTCCGGGTGGCGCAGCAGGCGCGGTGAGCCGCAGCCGGCGCAGCGGCCGGCCCCGTCCGGCGCGTCACGGCGGCAGTCGCGGCAGAACCCGGGCATCGTCTCCCGCCTCGTGGTTCACTGCGCTCGTGGCGGCTCGCTCACGGCGTGTCCCGTTCCCAACGGCGGCCGGCGAGCAGCTCCCGCGCCCGCATCAGCGCGTCCGGATCGATCTCGTGCTCCGCGGCGAAGGCGAGCAGCAGTTGTTCGTCGGCGGCGACATGATCGAGCACGCCGGCGAGAAATCGCGGCTCGCGCGCGGCGGCGCGGATGGAGTCGGGTCCGATCCCGGTGACGGCCAGGAACCGGCCCAGGCGGTCGGGCTCGGCGGCGATGAAACCGAGCGCGGCGATCGCGAGCGCTTCGGCTGCCGCCATGCGCTGCGCGTCATCGGCCTTGCCGGCGGATCTGCCGCCTCCCGATTTGTTCCGTCGGGATTTGCGCCCCATTGCCATTGCGCTCTCCGTGGCGAATCGTGCCGGCCCTCGTGGCCTGCAGGAAACTCCCGCCGGCCCGTTCGATCAAGGGTCGCCGATCACGTCGAAGACATCGAAACAAGTCTCTCGACGCCGGGCCGAATTGTCGGGTAGGTGAGGGGCGGGACTTTCAGAGGGAGACAGCGATGCGCAAGGGCCATCTTTCGGTTGCCGGAATGAGCGTTCTTTTCGCACTGGGGCTGGCGGCGTGGGAGGTATATTTCTTCTGGTTCGCAGGTTCGTTCAAGAACCTGGAGGGCACGGTCGGCCTGTTCACGCCGGACCGGCTCGGCTTCAACATGGCGTGGCTCGCCGCCATCTACCTGACCTTCCAGTTGATCTCGATTCCGTTCGGCCTGCCCGCGGGTGGCACGCGGTTCATCGGCGTGGTGGACGGCCTCGCGTCGCTGATACCGCTTGCGATCGTGCTGATCGTCGTGTTCGGAAAGCCGCACCTGCTCGGCACGCCGCAGCGCTGGGAGGCGGCGTGGCTGATGATCTTCATCACCATGGTCGACATATTCGGTGGCTACACATTCAACATTGCGCTCAGCCGCCGCACCATGGACGTCGCACCGGTTGCGTCATCCTGACGACAAATTCGCGCAGGCCACGCGGGGGAACTTCCCCGCGTGGAACTTTGATTCAAATTTTAGACAAAGAATCAGGTCGCGATTAACCCTAGATACGCGTGGCCGGTAACGGCGTGGCGGCAAGTCGCCGAAGCCCATGATTCGGGCCAAATTCCGCGTCATTCCGGCGCGCGCGGATGGGCAATTTCGTTTGCGTTTCCGTAATATATCGGCACTAGTTTTAGCATTGTGCCGAAATACACGCCAAGGCATGCGGTCCACGGTCCCCAGGGGTGTTGGCTCGGGTGCCGGGACTGTCGGAAGGTCGGGGGATGTCGAAGACCGTGATGATCGTGGAGGACAACGAGCTCAACATGAAGCTCTTCCACGACCTGTTGGAGGCTCACGGCTACCAGACCGTCGGCACGCGCAACGGCATCGAAGCGCTCGATCTCGCCCGCAAGCATCATCCCGACTTGATCCTGATGGACATTCAGCTCCCCGAAGTCTCCGGTCTCGAAGTGACCAAGTGGCTCAAGGAAGACCCGGAGCTCAAGGCCATTCCGGTGGTGGCGGTCACCGCCTTTGCGATGAAAGGCGACGAGGAGCGCATTCGCGAAGGCGGCTGCGAGGCCTACCTTTCGAAGCCGATCTCGGTCGGCAAGTTCATCGAGACCATCCGCCACTTTCTTGGCACAGCCTGAGGAGACCGCTGGATGACCGCCCGCGTTCTCGTCGTCGACGATGTGCCTGCCAATGTGAAGCTCCTGGAGGCGCGGCTCTCCGCCGAATATTTCGACGTCCTCACCGCCATGAGCGGCGCGGAGGCGCTCGTCATCTGCGAGCGCGCCGAGTGCGACATCGTGCTATTGGACGTGATGATGCCGGACATGGATGGCTTTGAGGTCTGCCGCCGCCTCAAGGCCGGGCTGACGACGCATCACATCCCGGTCGTGATGGTCACCGCGCTCGACCAGCCGTCCGACCGCGTGCGCGGCCTTGAGGCTGGCGCCGACGATTTCCTCACCAAGCCGGTGTCCGACGTGGCCCTGATCGCGCGCGTGCGGTCGCTCGCGCGCCTCAAGCTGATGACCGACGAGCTGCGCATGCGCGCGCTGACGTCGCGCGACATCGGCATCGAAAGCCCGGAGCGCGAGGCGGTGACCGAGCTCGGACGCGACGGCCGCATCCTGATCGTCGACGATCGCGCCACGTCCTACGAGCGCATCGCCGCCATGCTCGCGGGCGAGCATTCGACCGAAATCGAGGCCGATCCCACCGCCGGCCTGTTCCATGCCGCGGAAGGCAACTACGATCTCCTGATCGTGTCGCTCGCGCTCGAGAATTTCGACGGGCTGCGGCTGTGCAGTCAGGTCCGCTCGCTCGACCGCACCCGCAACCTGCCGATCCTGGCCATCTCGGACGCCGAGGACAGCGCGCGGCTCGTTCGCGGGCTGGAGATCGGCGTCAATGACTATCTCTCCCGCCCGATCGACAAGAACGAGCTGCTGGCGCGCGCGCGCACTCTGATCCGCAAGAAGCGCTACGCCGAGCGGCTGCGCGACAACGTGCAGATGTCGATCGAGGCGGCGATCACCGACGCGCTCACCGGCCTGCACAACAGGCGCTACATGGAGACCCATGTCGGGACTCTCGTCGAGCAGGCGGCATCGCGGGGCAAGCCGCTGACCGTGCTGGTGCTCGACATCGACTACTTCAAGGCGATCAACGACACGCACGGACACGATGCCGGCGACGACATCTTGCGCGAGTTCGCGCTGCGCATCCGCAAATCGATCCGCGGCATCGATCTCGCCTGCCGCTACGGCGGGGAGGAGTTCGTCGTCGTCATGCCGGAGACCGATCTCGCGGTCGCCACGCTGGTGGCGGAGCGGTTGCGCCGGCGCATCGCCGGGGAGCCGTTTCCGATCCAGCAGGGCGCGCGCTCGGTCGAGGTCACGATCTCGATCGGTATCGCAGCGTTGGGCGGCAGCGACAATGCGGCGAGCGTGCTCAGGCGCGCCGACCAGGCGCTCTATCGCGCCAAACGCGACGGCCGCAATCGCGTGGTTCCGGACGCGGCATAACCCGAGATCTTGCGCGAGATCTGCTCTGAGAAACTGCGGCCCTATTTCCGCCGTTCGGGCCAAAATAATGGCGGTCAACCCTAATGCTTTAGGTTGACCGAATTCTCTCCGCTATCCACAACCTAAATTGTTGATTTCCGAGGCGGTTGCGTTACGTTGCGGCAAGCGGTGGAGCGCCTCACGGCCGACGATCCACGGGCGGGCGGGGCCTCACGACATCGCTTATCGTATTGATAACCCTACGGAATGCTCAGGTCCGCCGCATCTCCTGGGTCCGTGGGGTTCGGCCGGTTCGGGGGCGGTACGAGTGGCCTCCTCATGACGCCGCTCCCGACCGGCCACCTTTCAGAGTGCCGGATGGTCAGAATTCACAGTTGATTTCAGAGTAATTCTAAGAGGCGCCCGCGATTCGGGCGCCTTTTTCTTGCGAAGGGCGCGCCGTTACTTGATCTTGGACTCGCGGAACTCGACGTGCTTCTTGGCGACCGGGTCGTATTTCTTCTTCACCAGCTTGTCGGTCATGGTGCGCGAGTTCTTCCGGGTCACATAGTAGAAGCCGGTGTCGGCACTCGAAACCAGCTTCACTTTGATCGTTGTGGCCTTCGCCATGATAGTCCTCGAACGTGTTGATTTGGCCGGACCCTAGCCGCTCACCGGCCAATGTCAAGAAAAGCGGGTTGAAAATCAGATCAGCTCGCGGCGGAACTGTCCGCGCGGCATCGAGTAGAATGGCACCGGCAGGTCGTGGCCGAAACCGTCGGCGATGCGCGCGTCGAGTTCTTCCATCATCACGCCTGTCACTGCCGGCATGTCGAGCTGCTTGGCCTCGGCGAGCGACATCCAGACGAGCTCGGTGAGCTCGGCGTCGGGGCCGGTCACGCCCTCGATGCGATGCGCGATCGCAGTGGCATCGGCCGTGAAGAACCGCGCATCGAACCGCCGCGGCCGGCCGGGCGGCGTAATGGCGCGGCCGATGAAATGCAGGGCGCCGAGGTCGGGCAAGATCTTCGCCTCCGCGAACGCCGCCCAGGGGCCGTTCGGAACCACGACCGTCTCCTCGCTGCGCACGCCGAGCAGCAGGCCGGTCTCCTCGAAGGTCTCGCGGACGGCCGCGAGCGCAAACGCCTGCGCCTTCGCGGCGCTCGGTCGTTGCAGTCGCCTCATCAGGTGTACCTGCGCGTGAGCATCGAGAGGTCGCGCCACCGGCATGAGCCGGTCGACCGGATCGACCCGGCCGCCGGGGAAGACGTAGCGGCCCGGCATGAATTTGTGCCGTTGATGGCGTTTGCCGAGCAGCACCTTGGGCACCGCCTGCGAGCGATCGACCAGGATCAGCGTCGCTGCATCCCTCGGCCGCACATAGTCGGAGGAGAGGTCGCGCTCGACCTCGTTCATGCGCTTGACGAAGCGCGTCATGCGCTCGAGACGATCAGTTTCGCTCATCGCCGTTTCTTCTTGCCCCGTACTGCACGTTTGGCGGGATGCTCGCGCGCTTTGCGCTCGCGCCGCGGCCGGCTGCGGCCGGCGTTGTTATAGCGCCCCTCCGATAGCAGTTCGAATCGCAATGCCCCCGCCACCGGAGCCGCTTCGACCAGACGCACGGTGACGCGATCGCCGAGGCGGTAGGTCTCGCCGCTGCGGTCGCCGATCAGGGCGTGCTTGTCCTCGTGGTGGCGGAAGTAATCGGCGCCGATGGTGCGTGCGGGAACGAACCCGTCGGCGCCGGTGTCGTCGAGCTTGACGAACAGGCCGGCGCGGGTGGCGCCGGAGATGTGGCCTTCGAAGGTGGCGCCGACACGGTCGGCGAGGAAATGCGCGAGCAGGCGGTCGAAGGTCTCGCGCTCCGCCTTCATGGCGCGGCGTTCGGCCGCCGAGATCTGCGCGCCGATCTCGCCCAGCGCCGGCACGTCCTGATGGTCGGGCAGGGCGCCGGCGCCGAGCCCCAACGCGCGGATCAGGCCGCGATGGACGATGAGGTCGGCGTACCGGCGGATCGGCGAGGTGAAATGGGCGTAGCGGCGCAGGTTGAGCCCGAAGTGCCCATAATTCTCGGCGGTATATTCCGCCTGCGCCTGCGTGCGCAGCACCACCTCGTTGACCAGCTTTTCGACGTCGCGGCCCTTCACACGTGCAAGGATGCGATTGAACTGCTCGGCCCGCAGCGCGCCGCCCTTCGGCAGCGAGATGTCGAGGCTTTGCAGGAACTCGCGCAGCGCATTGACGCGCTCGGGGTCGGGCTCGTCGTGCACCCGGTAGATCAGCGGCACGCGCGCCCTTTCCAGGGTTTCCGCCGCCGCCACGTTGGCGAGGATCATGCATTCCTCGATCAGCCGGTGGGCATCGAGGCGCTCCGGCGTCATCACGCGGTCGACGGTGTTGTGGGCGGTAAGCACGATCTTGCGTTCCGGCAGGTCGAGATCGAGCGGCGAGCGCTCGTCGCGGGCGCGCTTGACCGTCCGGTAGGCCGCGTAGAGCGGCTCGAGGATGGAGGCGAGCAGCGGGCCGGTCGTGTCGTCGGGCCAGCCATCGACCGCGGCCTGCGCCTGCTGGTAGCTGAGCTTCGCGGCCGATCGCATCAGCACACGGTGGAAGCTGTGGGAACGCTTGCGGCCGTCGGCGCCGATGACGATGCGCACGGCGAGCGCCGCGCGATCGTCGCCGGGCCGCAGCGAGCACAGATCGTTGGAGATGCGCTCCGGCAGCATCGGCACCACGCGGTCGGGAAAATAGACCGAGTTGCCGCGCACGAGCGCTTCGCGGTCGAGCGCGGAACCGGGCGTTACGTAGTGCGCGACATCGGCGATCGCGATGCTGATCACGAAGCCGCCGGGATTCTTCGGATCGGCGTCGCGCGCGGCATGCACCGCGTCGTCGTGGTCCTTGGCGTCGGCCGGATCGATGGTGATGAGCGGAAGTTTGCGCCAGTCCTCGCGGCGATCGAGCTTGGCGGGCCTGGCGGCCTCGGCTTCCTTCACGACAGCGGCGGGAAACACATGCGGGATCGAATGGGCGTGGATGGCGATCAGGCTGACGGCGCGCTCGCTCGTGAGCGAGCCGAGCTTTTCCTTTACCTGTGCAGTGGCGAGGCCGAAGCCACTTCTGCTCGCCGCCACCTCGACCGCGACCAGGTCGCCGTCGCGGGCGTCCGCGCCGGCGCCGGGCGGGATTGCGAGCTCGCGGCCGACCTGCTTCTTGTCGATCGGCTCGAGCCTGCCGCCGCCATCGGGGCGGGCGCGGAAAATGCCGAGCACGCGCTGCTTGGCGCGGTCGATGAGCTTGATGACGCGACCACTGTGGCGGATCGCCTCGTCTTTGTCGCCGGCCTCCTCGACCCGGAGCAGGGCACGGTCGCCGACGCCGGCAATCTCGGAGGGGCGGGCGCGGCGCGGGATGTGTAGGCGGATCTTGGGGGCAGGGCCGTGCTCGGCCTCGTCCCATTCGGTCGGGACCGCGATGAGCTCGCCGTCGGCATCGCGCGCGGTGACGTCGGCGACCACGACATGCGGCAGCGCTCCCGGGTGGTGCAGCTTCTTGCGGCGACGCTCGACTTTTCCTTCGTCGGCCAGTTCGCGCAGCATGCGCTTGAGGTCGGCGCGGTCGGCATTCTTCAAGCCGAAGGCGCGCGCGATCTCACGTGTGCCGATCTTGCCGGGCTGTCGGCCGATGAAGGCCAGGAGTTCGTCTTTGGAGGGAGGGGTAGGTCTGGTGTGACTGCTTTTCACGAAAATGAAGTCCGCGAGAAAAACTCGCTGTGCCCACTATATAGGTACGGCTCCCGGGCACCGCCAGATGGCGCCACCCGGTTGCCTGGGTTGATTGTCATTTGGCGGCCTTGGCTTTGCGCTCGGGCTTCTTTTGCTCCGCGCTGACGGCGCTCGTGGGCGGCTTGGCGGCCGTTTTCGGCTTGCCGCGCGGCTTGCGCGCCGTACTGCGCGGCTCGGCGACAGCGCCCAGCGGCTCCGTGGAAGCGGCGGGTGGGCTGGTAGCGGCCTTCTTGGCAGAAGCTTTCTTGGAAGCACTCTTGGCCGGCTTCTCGTCGGCGGCAGCCTTCTTCTTGGCAGGGGCCTTCTTGCCGTTGCCGCCGCGCGCCGCGCGCGCGTCAATGAGCCCGACCGCCTGCTCGAGGGTAATCGAGTCCGGCGTCATGTCCGACGGCAAGGTGGCATTGACGCCGTCGTGGCTGGCATAGGGGCCGTAGCGGCCGTTCTTGACCACGATGGGACCACCCTTGTCGGGGTGGTCGCCGAGCGTGCGGCCGGGGTCGGCGCCGAAACGGCCCTTGCGCGGGCCCTTAGCTTTCTTCTCTTCGATCAGCGTGACCGCGCGGTTGAGCCCGACCGTGAGCACCTCGTCGCCCGCCGTGAGATTGGCGTAGGTCTTGCCGTGCTGCACGTACGGTCCGAAGCGGCCGATGCCGGCCAGGATCGGCTCGCCGTCATCGGGATGCTTGCCGATCTCGCGCGGCAGCGACAGCAGGCCAAGCGCGCGCGTCAGGTCGATGTCGTCGGGTGATACCCCCTTCGGCACGCCCGCGCGCTTGGGCTTCTCGCCCTCGACGGCTTCGCCGAGCTGCAAGTAGGGTCCGAAGCGGCCCGAGCGCAGCGTCACTTCGAGGCCGGTCGCCGGGTCCTCGCCGAGCTTCTTCATGCCGCCGTCGGGCCCGCCGCCGTTGCCGGGCGCGAGCTGCCGGGTATAGCGGCATTCCGGGTAGTTGGTGCAGCCGATGAAGCCGCCGAACTTGCCGAGCTTGAGTGAAAGCTTGCCGGTCTCGCAGTTCGGGCACTTGCGCGGATCGGTGCCGTCGGCGCGCGGCGGAAACAGATGCGGCGCCAGCATCTCGTCGAGCGCGTCAATGACCTGGGCGACGCGCAGCTCCTTGATGTCGCCGACCGCGGCGGTGAACTCGCGCCAGAAGTCCCGCAGCAGGTCGCGCCAGGCCATCTCGTTGTTGGAGATGCGGTCGAGCTGCTCCTCGAGGCCGGCGGTGAAGTCGTATTCGACGTAGCGGGCGAAGAAGCTTTCGAGGAACGCGGTCAGCACGCGGCCCTTGTCCTCGGGAACGAGGCGCTTCTTGTCGATGCGCACGTAGCCGCGGTCCTTGAGCACCTGCAGGATCGAGGCATAGGTCGAGGGCCGGCCGATCCCGAGTTCCTCCATGCGCTTGACCAGCGACGCTTCCGAATAACGCGGCGGCGGCTCGGTGAAGTGCTGGTCGGCGTCGATCTTGCGCTTGGCCAGGGCCTCTCCGGCGTTCATCTCGGGCAGCCGCTTGCCTTCCTCGTCGTCGGCCGGATCGTCCATGTCCTCGTGATAGAGGGTCAAAAAGCCGTCGAACTTGATGACGGTGCCGTTGGCGCGCAGATCGATCACGCGGCCGGCCGCCTTGGCGGTGATGTCGGCGGTGGTGCGCTCGAGCTCGGCCGACTCCATCTGACAGGCCATGGTGCGCTGCCAGATCAGCTCGTACAGCCTCGCCTGGTCGGCATCGAGGACCGATTTCGTATCCTTCGGGCGGCGGGCGAGGTCGGTCGGCCGAATTGCCTCGTGCGCTTCCTGCGCGTTCTTGGCCTTGGTCTGGTAGCGGCGCGGGGAGGACGGCAGATAGCGCTGGCCATAGTCGGCGCCGATGACGTTGCGCGCAGCGGTGATCGCTTCCTCGGCGATATCCACGCCGTCGGTACGCATATAGGTGATGAGGCCGACGGTCTCGCCCTCGATATCGATGCCCTCATAGAGCCGCTGCGCGATGCGCATGGTATGGGCCGGCGCGAAGCCGAGCTTGCGGCTCGCCTCCTGCTGCAGCGTCGAGGTGGTGAACGGCGGCGGCGGATTGCGTCGGGCGGGCTTGGCCTCGACATTGGCCACGGTGAACGCCGCCGTCTCCAGCGCCTGCTTGAAGGCTTCCGCCTCGGCGCCCGAGCCGATATCGAGCCGCTGTATCTTCTTGCCGTCGGCGCCGACCAGGCGGGCCTCGAACTCGTCGCCACGCGGGGTGGCCAGCGTCGCGATCAGCGACCAGTATTCGCGTGGAACGAACTTCTCGATCTCGAGCTCGCGGTCGCAGACCAGCCGCAGCGCCACCGATTGCACGCGGCCGGCCGAGCGCGCGCCCGGCAGCTTGCGCCACAGCACCGGCGAAAGGGTAAAGCCCACGAGATAGTCGAGCGCACGGCGGGCGAGATAGGCGTCGACCAGCGCGCCGTCGATCGTGCGGGGGTGCTTCATGGCGTCGAGCACCGCCTGCTTGGTGATGGCGTTGAACACCACCCGCTCGACCGCTTGCTTCTTGAGCGCGTTCTTCTCCTTGAGCACTTCCAGCACGTGCCAGGAGATGGCCTCGCCCTCGCGATCGGGGTCGGTGGCCAGGATCAGCTTGTTCGCGCCCTTTACGGCGCGGGCTATGTCGTTGAGCCGCTTCTGGGACTTATCGTCGACCTCCCAGATCATGCGGAAATTCTGCTCGGGGTCGACCGAGCCGTCCTTGGCCGGGAGGTCACGCACGTGGCCGAACGACGCCAATACCTCGTAGCCGGAGCCAAGGTATTTGTTGATCGTTTTGGCCTTGGCCGGGGACTCAACAACAACGATATTCATGCAATTCCAATGGGTTAGGTGCCGATTCAGAGCCCGTTAAGGCAGAATCGGCGGCGTTTGTCGCGGCGGAAGATGGGGATGTCAACCCTCCCTGTCAAACAGCCCGACGGTACCAAGGTGCCTCGGTGAGCTCGCCAGCACGGCTGGGCAGGAGGTGAAATCTCATTATTTCTCCGCAGCTTAGTGGAGGACATCTCATCTCGCTCATACGGGTCAATATGTCGGATGGATGCGCCGTCGCTCGACGGAGGAAGGCATCTTATCCGCAATAGGTTACCGATTGCGCGATGAGCCCCGGTTCCTAAAGCAGCGATACCAGACTACCGCCATGGCGCTCTAGTCGTCCAGCCAGCTCGAGCTCGAGCAGCACGGTCCGCACCACCGCTGGCGAGCTTCCCGACAGGCGGATCAGATCGTCGATCGAGACCGGCGTCGGGCCGAGCAGCTGGGTGATGCGGGAGCGCTCGTCATTGCCGGGCTCCGCATTCGGCGTGAACGGCGCCTCGGGCTCCTCGGCCTTGAGTTCGATCGGCTGGCCCAGGATCGGCCGCAGCACCGCGGTCACGTCGGCGGCTTCGGTCGCCAGCGTCGCGCCCTGCTTGATCAACTCGTTCGTTCCTTCCGCTCGCGGATCAAGCGGAGAGCCCGGCACCGCAAAGACCTCGCGTCCTTGCTCCAAGGCGAAGCGCACGGTGATCAGCGTGCCCGAGCGTTTGGCGGCCTCGACCACCACGACGCCGGCCGCCAGGCCCGAGATGAGCCGGTTGCGGCGGGGAAAATCCTGCGCGCGCGGTTCCCAGCCCATCGGCATTTCGGAGACGAGCGCACCCTGCGGCACGATGGCCTTGGCGAGGTCGATGTGGTCGCGCGGATAGATATGGTCATGGCCGCCGGCGAGCACGGCGACCGTGCCGGATGCGAGGCTCGCCCGATGAGCGGCGGCGTCGATGCCGCGCGCGAGGCCGGAGACGATGACGAAGCCCGCGAGGCCGAGGTCGCGCGCCATCCGCTCGGCGAAGCGCATGCCGGCGGCCGAGGCATTGCGTGCACCGACAATCGCGACCATCGGCAGGGCGAGCACGGATACGCTGCCGCGCATTGCCAGGAGCGGCGGCGCATCGTCGATCATGCGCAGGCGCTGCGGATAATCCGGCTCGCATGACGCAATCAGGCTCACGCCGAGAGTCTTCGCGGCCGCGAGCTCGCGCTCCGCGTCCGCCCGCGAGCAGATGCCGGCGGGACGGGATGCGCCGCCGCGCCGGGCCAGATCGGGCAGCGCGGCAAGCGCGCCGCCCACGCCGCCGCAATGCTCGACCAGCGCGCGGAAGGTGCGTGGACCGACGTTGTCGCTGCGGATGAGGCGAAGCCAATCGAGCCGCTGCTCGTCGGTCAGCCGGACACTCTTGCTGTCTGCAATCACGGCGCCCCCGGACACATCGGCGACAGCATCGCCGATGCCGTGCGTGCCCACAATCCGGAATTGCAATGGGCCTCGGCGCAGCGAGATCGATCTACAGAGGATTTGCGGATAAAGAAGATAAAGAAGAAGCGGGCCTCTCGCATACCCACTTCGTTTGACTAACGGGAATTAACGAGTTTTCGCGTGCCGGCGGCACGCAATATTGAGCTTTACTCAGGTAGAATGCAGTCGTGACAAATTGAAACGATCCGCCCTGCGGCCAAGCCTGCCGACATGACCTACGACGAACGCGAAGAAATCGAACGCGAGACGCTGCTGCGTGCGGTCGCCATCGTGCAGCGATACCAGGACGAGAACTGGCGGCGCCTGCGGGTAAACGACATCTGCTCCGACATCAAGCGCCTGCTCAACGAGGAAGCGACCCGCAAGCCCGATCGCGTGACAGGTTGATCCGAGCTGCCGCGCACCGCGCCGTCAGGCGTCCGACGCTGCGGGCTTGCCGATCTTGCCCTCGGTGCCGTTGATCAGCCGCGAAATGTTAGCGCGGTGCATGATCCATAGCAGCACCGTCAAGACTGCAAACAGTTCCGCGTCCAGGCGGTAGCCGAGCAGCCACAGCGCCGGCGGCGTCGTGGCGCTCGCCACCAAAGCGGCGAGTGAGGAGTAACGAGTGAGTGCGGCGATGGCGAGCCAGATCAGGCAGAAGGCGATCGCGACCGGCCAGGCCAATGCCAGCAGGATGCCGATATAGGTGGCGACACCCTTGCCGCCCTTGAACTTGAGCCAGATCGGAAAGACGTGACCGAGGAAGGCGCCGAGCGCCGCCGGGATCGCAAGCTCGTGGGCGAAATACTGATACTCGCGGCCGTAGTACCAGTACACGGCCAGCACCGCGACGGTGCCCTTGAGCGCGTCGCCGATGAGCGTTGCGGCTGCGAGCCCTTTGCGGCCGGTGCGCAGGACGTTGGTCGCGCCGATATTGCCGGAGCCGACGGAGCGGATGTCCTGCGTGCCCGCGAGCCGCGTCAGGATCAGCCCGAACGGAATCGAGCCGCAGAAATAGCCGAACAACAGGGCGGCCGCGTAAGCGGGCAGGAGCGACAATGTGAATGATACGGACACGCAACAACCCTCCCCGGGGATAGGGTTGTCGTCAAACGTACTCGTACACGGTGCGACCGGCAACGATCGTGCGCACCACGCGGCCCTGTAGCCGCGCCTCGTCGAACGGCGTGTTCTTGCACTTCGATTTGAGCTCGGCAGGATCGAGCACCCAAGGTGCGTCGAGGTCGAGCACGATGACGTCGGCCGGGCTCCCGGGCCGCAGCGTTCCGCCCGCCAGGCCCAGAATGCCCGCGGGCGCGCTCGACATCGCCTTGAGCAGGGTCATGATCGTGAGCTCGCCCGAATGCACGAGCCGGAGCCCCGCGGTCAGCATGGTCTCGAGGCCGATGGCGCCGTGCGTCGCTTCCGCGAAGGGGAGCCGCTTGCCTTCCACGTCCTGCGGATTGTGGTCCGACATCACCACGTCGATCAGGCCGGAAGCCAGCGCCGCGACCAGCGCCTTGCGATCGTCCTCGCTGCGCAGCGGCGGGCTGAGCTTGAGAAAGGTGCGATAGGGGCCCACGTCGATCTCGTTCAGCGTGAGATGGTTGATCGATGCCGATGCCGTCACCTTGAGGCCCTGCTTCTTGGCGCGCGCCAGCACCTCCAGCGCCTCGGCGCAGGTCAGGGAGGCGGCGTGATAGCGGCTGTCCGCGAGCCCGACCAGGCGCATGTCGCGCTCGAGCATGATCGTCTCCGCCGCCGTCGGCACGCCGGAGAGACCGAGCCGCGCGGCGAATTCGCCCTCGTTCATCACGCCTTCTCCGACGATGTCGGGATCCTCGGTGTGATGGACGATCAGCGCGTCGAAATCGCGCGAATAGGTGAGCGCGCGGCGCATCACCTGCGCATTGGTGACGCTCCTGGCGCCGTCGGTGAACGCGATGGCGCCGGCGGCTTTGAGGAGGCCAATCTCGGCCATCTCCTCTCCGCGCAACCCTTTGGTCAGCGCCGCCATCGGCTGCACGTGGACGATCGACGTGTCGCGGGCACGGCGCAGCACGAAATCAACAAGCGCGGGATCGTCGATCACCGGCGACGTGTCGGGCTGGCACACGATGGTGGTGACCCCGCCCGCGGCCGCGGCCTGGCTGGCGGACGCAATCGTCTCACGGTATTCCGCACCCGGCTCGCCGACGAAGGCGCGCATGTCGATGAGACCGGGCGCCACCAGCTTGCCCCGGCAGTCGATCACCTCGGTGTTCTCCGGCACGCCGGCCGCGCCGATGCCGCGCTTGGCCTCGCGCACCAGGCCATCGGCAAGGAGGAGATCGCCGTCGATGTCGAGATCGCGTGACGGATCGACGATCCGCGCATTGGCGAGCAGGATCGGGCGGCGTTCCGTCATCGTCGCTCACGCATTCGGCAGGTTCCGCGACAGCGCCTCGAGCACGGCCATGCGCACGGCGACGCCCATTTCGACCTGCTCGCGGATCAGCGACTGGGCGCCGTCGGCGACCGCGGTGTCGATCTCCACGCCGCGGTTCATCGGGCCGGGATGCATGACCAGGGCGTCGGGCTTGGCGTAGGCGAGCTTCTTCTGGTCGAGGCCGAAATAGTGGAAGTATTCCTGGGTCGACGGGACGAACGAGCCGTTCATGCGTTCGCGCTGCAGGCGCAGCATCATCACGATATCGGCGTCGCGCAGGCCCTCGCGCATGTCGCGGGTGGCCTCGACCCCGAAGCGTTCGATCCCCGGCGGCAGCAAGGTGGACGGCGCCACCACCCGCACCCGGGCGCCGAGCGCATTGAGCAGGATGATGTTCGAGCGGGCGACGCGCGAATGCAGGATGTCGCCGCAGATGGTGACGACCAGGCGCTCGATGCGGCCCTTGTTGCGGCGGATGGTGAGCGCATCGAGCAACGCCTGGGTCGGATGCTCGTGCGAGCCGTCGCCCGCATTGATCACGGAGCAATCGACCTTGCGCGCGAGCAGCTCGACCGCGCCGGAGGCGTGGTGGCGCACCACGATCAGGTCGGGATGCATGGCGTTGAGGGTCACGGCGGTGTCGATCAGCGTCTCGCCCTTGCGCATGGAGGAGGAGCTGACCGACATGTTCATGACGTCGGCGCCGAGCCGCTTGCCGGCGAGCTCGAACGAAGCTTGCGTGCGGGTGGACACCTCGAAGAACAGGTTGATCAGGGTGCGGCCGCGCAGCGAGGTCTGCTTCTTCTCGATCTGGCGGTTGAGGTCGACGAAATGCTCGGCGAGGTCGAGCAGGCCCAGAATCTCCTCGCGCGAAAGGCCTTCGATCCCCAACAGGTGCCGCTGGCTGAGGACGAACGAGGGCTTTTGGGCAATGTTCATTAAAGCCGGTTCTATAGGCCCGGCGGCCGCCGGCCGCAAGGGACCGCAAGGCGAGTTGGTAAAGCGGTTGTGGATGTTTTCGGAACAAGCCGAGGGCCGACTAGTGTCCCGATTCCGAAGTTCGCATGAACTCGCGGCGCACTCTTTGCGAACTTCGGAATCAAAGGGACACTAGCAACTCTATGATTCTAGTGCCGCTTTTGAACCCGAAGTTCGCAAACGTGCTTGCTGCGAAATCGTGCGAACTTCGGGTTCGCGGCACTAGGCGAAATCCGGCTATCATCCAGGGGATACGCCATGCGTGGATGGGGAGCCGGCGATGCGCTTCGACGAGGTGCTGAACCAGTCACCGCCCTATGTGGACGTGGACCTTTATGCCAGCGATCCGCCGCTGCAGAGCGCGGTCGCGGCGCAAGGCGGTAACGGCGAAGCGGCGGAACTCTCGGCTTTCGGCAAGCACTGGGGCTCCGCGCAAATGCTCGATCTGGCGCGGCAGGCGAACGAGAATCCGCCCAAGCTGAAGGCCTTCGACGCCAAGGGGTTTCGGCTCGATCTCATCGAGTTCCACCCGGCCTACCATCATTTCATGGCGGAGAGCACGGCGGCCGGCCTGCATGCGTCGACCTGGCAAGGCGACGCGACGCCGGCCGCTGCGCCGGCCCAGGTGATCCGCGCCGCACGCTTCTACATGGCGGCGCAGATCGAGACCGGACACCTCTGTCCGATCACGATGACGCGCGCCGCGGTCGCAGCGCTCGCCGCCGAGCCGAGGCTCGTCGCCGAGCTGATGCCCGGCATCCTGTCGCGCGACTACGATCGCCGGTTTCTGCCATGGCGCGACAAGACCGGCATCACGCTCGGCATGGGCATGACCGAGCGGCAGGGCGGTACCGACGTGCGCACCAATACCACGCGCGCCGAGCCGGCCGGGGACGGCTACGCCATCACCGGACAGAAGTGGTTCATGTCGGCGCCGATGTGCGACGCCTTCCTGGTGCTGGCGCAGGCACCGGGTGGGCTGAGCTGTTTCCTGATGCCGCGCTTTCGCCCCGACGGATCGGTCAACGGCCTGTATTTCCAACGCCTCAAGGACAAGCTCGGCAACCGTTCGAACGCGTCCTCGGAGGTCGAGTTCGCGCAAGCCTTTGCCTGGCGCGTGGGCGAGGAGGGCAGGGGCGTGCGCACCATCATCAATATGGTGCAGCTCACGCGGCTCGATTGCGCCATCGCGTCGGCCGGGATCATGCGCATGGCGCTGGCCCAGGCGATCCATCACGCGCGCCATCGCAGCGTGTTTCAGAAGCACCTCGCGGATCAGCCGATGATGCTGACGGTGCTCGCGGACCTCGCGCTCGAGGTCGAAGCCGCGACCGCGCTGGTGATGCGGCTCGCGCGCTCCTTCGATCTCGCCGCGAGCGATCCGCACGAGGCGGCACGGGCGCGCGTGCTCACGCCGGCGGTGAAATATTGGATCTGCAAGTCGGCGCCGGGATTCATCTACGAGGCAATGGAGTGTCTCGGCGGCAACGGCTACGTCGAGGAAAGCATGCTGCCGCGGCTCTATCGCGAAGCGCCGGTGAACGCGATCTGGGAGGGCTCGGGCAACGTGATGTGCCTCGACGTGCTGCGCGCGCTCGCCCACGAGGGCGAAGCCGCGCGCGCCATGCTCGATGCGCTGGCCGACGAAGCGGCCGATCTGCCGGGCGCTCGCGCCGCCGCGAGTTTCATCCGAGCGGCGTTGTCGGCGGCCGACGCGGAGGCGCAGGCGCGCGCCGCGGTCGGGCGCATCGCACAGCTCGCGGCGGCGGCGGCGTTGCGCGGGAGCGCGGCACCGCAGACAGCGGAGTTGTTCGCGCGGACGCGTCTCGCGGATCGTCATGGCGCGATCTATGGAGCGACCGAGATCGGCGCTGAGGTGGCGCGCCGCCTGCTCGAGCACGCATTGCCGTCCGGCTGATGATATCCGTGGCTCGCAAGAAACTTCGGCAAATCTGAAGAAACTAAAGCGCGACTTGATCGCGACGCTGCATATATTTGTGAACGCTAAGTTCTGCACTGCAACATGATTGCCGGAACCCCTGTGCAGCCGTTGTGTTGGCCCAACTGGCGTCGTCGATCGACGCGGGAAATGGAGGCCGACAATGGCTGACACAATGAGAAAGACAGTCGTCGCATGCGGGTTTGCTGGGATGTTGACCATTGCAATGGCGAGCCCCGCACTGTCCCAGGCTGTCGTGGTGGACCCCTATTACAACGGGCCCTACGGCGCCTACGCTGCGCCTTACGGCGCTTACCCCGCCTATCGGGCGTATCGCTCCTGGGACTATCCCGCCGGCTACGATACCGGCGGCGCGGCCTATTACTGGCGCGAACTCGGGTGGCAGGCGGGACCTCCGGGCGCCGCCCCCGCCAATCCCTGCACTCCCAGCCAGCGTGAACAGAACCGCTGCTGACGATTGAAACTTTTTCACAAGATCGAGAACTGGAGCGCATCCCGATCGTGTCGATCGGGATGCGTTCTATTGTGAAATGCTCCCGCGGCCCAGGCGATCCAGCGCGCCCTGGAGGATGAACACAGCGGCGTGTTGATCGATCACCTTGGCGCGGCGCGCGCGGCTCACGTCGGCTGCGATCAATTCGCGCTCGACCGCCGCGGTCGACAGCCGCTCATCCCAGAGCGCGATCGGCAGCTCGGTCATGCGCGCGAGATTGCGGGCGAAGGCGCGGGTCGACTGCGCGCGCGGTCCTTCACTGCCGTCCATGTTGACGGGGAGGCCGAGCACGAAGCCTGCCGCTTTGCGCTCGCCCGCGAGCGCCAGCAGCCGCGCCGCATCGGCCGCAAAGGTCCTGCGCGTGATTGTCTCGACGGCGGTTGCAAGCCGCCGGTCGGGATCGCTCGACGCCACGCCGATCGTCTTGCTGCCGAGATCGAGGCCGATCAGCGCGCCGCGGGCGGGCAGATGCGCGGCGGCCTCGACCAGCGGGAGGATCAAAGCCGACATCAGCGACTGGTAACACGCGCCCTTGCTATGGGCCAATCTTCACCGCCTGTGCCTGCATCCCGGAGGCAGGCCGCTCATGTCGCCGGCGGTGGAGCGAAGAAGCAGCGGCGAGAGCCGTCCGGCCGCTTGCACCGCCAGAACGCGCCATCCGGCGAGGGTTGCGCCTCCGTGTAGGGAATTTTTTCAGCGCCGAAGATGAGATAGCCGTCGCGGGTCGTGGTGACCTGCTCGGCCGGAATCATGAAGCAGTCGCCTTCACTGCAGCACCATTCGCCGGCGGCGTTGCGATGGCCGCCGCGCATGATCCAGCTGTCGTGAGCAGAGGTGGTATCCGGAACGAGCGAGAGCAGGGTGGCAAAGACGAGCGCGAGCCGTGCTGGGCTTCGGAACATAGATCCCTTCCTTTCTTTGTCCCGGCGCGGCGATCAATCAGGTCAACGCGATCTCTCCTTGGGTTTCCGGTTTCGGCCGGCTGCAGCGGCTATGCTCATGCGCGGCCTTGTGGATAGGACTGTTTCCAAGGGTGATTTGCAGGTTGGCCTGCGAATCAACCCCTTGATTTGGAAGTATAAACCCAATCTACTGCACTGCACACGAGAAATATTGCATCGCACCATTGCGGGGTCGGTCTGGGTCGCGGCTGTGATGTCGGCGTCACAGCGGAGCTTCATACCTCCCGGTGTTGACGGCGGCCGATGGTCGCCCTCGGATGACGATGATCGCGCCTCGCGGGTTGTTATAGGATGCGAAAACCAATGGAGGACGGGATGAGAATGACCCTGCTTGGCCTGGCAGTCGTGCTGGCGGCCGTCGGCGCCCCGCGCGGCGCCGGTGCCGCGGAAATCAAGGTGCTGACCGCCGGCGCCTTCAAGCAATCGTTGCTGGCGCTGATCGAGGACTTCCAGAAGCAGAGCGGCCACAAGGTGGTGGTGGAAAACGACACCGTCGGCGCGTTGGCCAAGCGGATCGAAGGCGGCGAGGCGTTCGACGTGGCGGTGCTGACGCCGGGCGCGGTCAACGACCTCACCGGCAAGGGCAAGTTCGTCGCCGGCAGCCGCGCGAACCTCGCGCGGGTCGGGGTCGGCGTCATGGTCCGCGCCGGTGCGCCCAAGCCCGATGTCAGCTCGGTCGATGCCTTCAAGCAGGCGCTGCTGGCGGCGAAGTCCGTGGCCTATATCGATCCCGCCAGCGGCGGCTCGAGCGGCATCTACGTCGCCGGCCTCCTCGACAAGCTCGGCATCGCCGAGCAGGTGAAGCCCAAGACCAAATTGAAGCATGGCGGCTATGTCGCCGATCTGATCGTCGCCGGCGAGGCCGAGCTCGGCATCCACCAGATCAGCGAAATCGTGCCGGTGAAGGAGGTGACGCTGGTGGGCCCCCTGCCGGCCGAGATCCAGAACTACACGACCTATGCCGCGGGCATTGGCGCCAATGCCAAGGAGAGCGAGGCCGCCAAGGCGCTGATCAAGGCCTTGACCACACCGGCCGCCGCCGACGTGCTGAAGTCGCGAGGCATGGAACCGGCGGGATCCTGAAGGCCGATCATGTCAGTGCAGGCGCTGTTCTTCGACGTGTTCGGTACGGTGGTCGATTGGCGCACCGGCGTCGCCCGCGACGCCGAGCGCATCCTCGCGCCGCTCGGCTACAAGCTCGACTGGATCGCCTTCGCCGACGCCTGGCGCGATCAGTACCAGCCGGCCATGGACGAGGTGCGCAGCGGCCGCATTCCGTTCTGCAAGCTCGACGTTCTGCACCGGCATAATCTCGATCGCATCCGGCCGCGCTTCGGATTGGCAGACCTGCCGGACGACGTGGCGCGCGATCTCAACCTGGCTTGGCACCGGCTCGACGGCTGGCCCGATGCCACGCCGGGTCTCAAGCGGCTCAAGCGCCGCTTCAAGCTCGCGCCGGTATCGAACGGCAACATTTCGCTGATGGTCGACGTCGCCCGCCGCAACGATTTTCCCTGGGATGCGATCCTGGGCGCGGAGGTCGCGGGCGACTACAAGCCCAAGCCGCGTGTCTATCTCGCGTCCTGCGAAGCCTTCGATCTGCCGCCCGGCGACTGCATGATGGTGGCGGCTCACACCAACGATCTGCAGGCCGCGGCCAAGCAGGGGCTGCGCACCGCGCACATTGCGCGGCCGAACGAGCGTGGGCCCGGCACCGGCGAAGCGGCGCCCAAGGCGCCGGTCGATATCGCGGCGAGCAGCCTCGAGGATCTGGCCGCCAAGCTCGGCGCATGAGGTCGCGACCGGTCGTCGTCACCGCGCTCGGCATCACCCAGATCCTCGGCTGGGGCTCTTCGTTCTATTTCCCCGCCGTGCTCGCCGAGCCGATCGTCGCCGATACCGGCTGGTCGCTCGGCTGGGTAGTCGGCGGTGTCTCGATCGGCCTGCTCGTCGCCGGCCTCATTGCGCCGCGCGTCGGAGCCATCATCGACAAGCGGGGAGGGCGGCCGGTGCTCGCGACGAGCTCGATGCTGTACGCCGCCGCCCTCACCGGCATCGGTCTCGCGCCGACCTTGCCGGTCTATCTGGCGTCCTGGGTTCTGCTGGGCGGCGGCATGGGGACTGGGACCTACGATGCCGTGTTCGCGGCGCTCGGCAAGCTCTATGGCAAAGAGGCGCGTGCTCCCATTACTAATCTCACGCTGTTCGGCGGCTTCGCCAGCACCGTGTGTTGGCCCCTGAGCGCGTTCCTCGCGGAGGCGGTCGGCTGGCGCGGTGCCTGCTTTGTCTATGCCGGCCTCCATCTCTTCGTATCATTGCCGCTGCAGATGGCGGTGATGCCGAAACTGACGGCGTTGCCGGCGAGGACGCCCTTGCGCGATGCGGCCGCGCCAAAGCCGCAAGGCACGAAGGCGCCCATGCACGAATACGCGACGTTCGCTTTGCTCGCGCTGGTGCTGACGATTTCCGCCGGCATCGGGTCGATCGTGATCGTGCACCTCTTGATCATCCTGCAGGCGCTGGGCGCCACATTCACGGCGGCGGTCACGCTCGGCACGCTATTCGGCCCCGCGCAGGTCGGCGCCCGCGTCATCGAGCGCATCTTCGGTGAGCGCTACCATCCGGTCTGGACCATGATCGCCTCCTGCGTCGGGATGGCGGTCGGCCTTTCTCTTCTCCTCACCGGCGCGCCGGTCTTGGCGGTCGCGATCGTGATCTATGGCGGCGGCTACGGGATCATGTGGATCGCGCGCGGCACGCTGCCGCTCGCGCTGTTCGGCCCGGATCGTTATGCCACGCTGATGGGCCGATTGGCCTTCCCGAGCCTGATCGTGCAGGCATTGGCGCCGTCGGCGGGCGCTCTGTTGATCGAGCATTCCGGAGCGATTGCCACGGTGGCAACACTCACCGGTTTCGCGATCGTCAATATGCTGCTGGTCGGAATGCTTTGGGTCGCTTGCCGGCGCTAGTGCTTTGTCGGCGGCTCGTCGCCGCCGGCCGTGATCGCTTCCGAGAAGGGAAACTCCAGCACGATCTCGCCGTCTTCGTCTGTGACCTCGAGGCAAGCCGCTAGCAGGTGCGGTTGCTGGCCTCGCTCCTGCAACAGCTGCCGGATCATGGTCCGCGCCATCTCCCAGGCGTGATCGGGGTCGCGCAGCTCCTCGCCCTTCGGGTCGGGGATCAGGTCATCGCCTATTCGTGTGTTGAAGAAATATCGCGGCATGACTCGGCTCATATCGGGGTCGCCGCGAGGCTAGCACGGGCTGGTTGTCCCAGGTCAAATCTGCCGCACTGGAACCGCGGTCGTTTGCGGCGCATATTTCTCTGGTACCTCGCCGAGGAGAGACGCCATGCCCGACCCGGTCTCCCAGTTCGCCACCCGCATCGCCTATGGCGCGCGCCAGTTGCCGCGCGTCGCCTGGTATGTCGGGCATGCCATGCTCATGCGGCGGCTGTCTCAGAGGGTGCGTGAACGCGAGGGCGGCGGCACGCGCCGGCAGGCGCATACCGATGCTCCGGTGCCCGACCGCAGACGGCTCTACGCGGATATGGCCGTCCTATTTCGGCGCGACCTCGCCAATATCGAGGCCGGGATTTATCCGCTGCCGGCGGATCATGATGGCTCGTGGCCGACGCTGATCGAACGCTCGCGGCTGTTCTTCGAGGATCTGCCCGACGTCCATCGCCGCCGCGAGAGCGGCGACCACCGGCAGGTGCTCAACGACGACACCCGCGGCAAGCGCCCCGGCTACTACCTGCAGAACTTCCATTTCCAGTCCGGCGGCTGGATGACGCCGGATTCGGCGCAGCGCTACGACACGCAGGTCGAGGTGCTGTTCAACGGCTCCGCCAACGCCACCCGGCGGCAGGCGCTGGTGCCGCTGCACGAGATATTTGCCGGACGCGATCAACGCCGCCTGCGGCTGCTCGACGTCGGCTGCGGCACCGGACGGTTCCTGGATTTTTTCAAGCAGACCTGGCCGCGCCTGCCGGCGCTCGGTCTCGACATGTCGGAGACCTATGTCGCCGAGGCCCGGCGTCATTTGCGGTCCTGGTGCTGGATCAACCTGATGGTCGCGAACGGGGAAGCCATTCCGTTGCCGGACGAAAGCCAGGACGCGGTCACCAGCATCTTCATGTTCCACGAATTGCCGCCCAAGGTCCGGCGCATCGTCTTTCGGGAGTTCGCGCGCGTGCTGAGGCGCGCCGGCCGCCTCGTCGTCGTGGATTCATTGCAGCTCGGCGACGAGCCCGACTACGACGGCATGCTCGAGCTGTTTCCGCAGAACTATCACGAGCCGTACTATGCCGGCTATCTCGTGGAGGATTTCGGCGCGATCGCCGCGGATTGCGGACTGGCGCATGTCCGCGATGTGAACGCCTTCGTCTCCAAGGTGATGGTGTTCGACAAGCCGTGACGGCGCTCGTCAATTCGACGCTGCCAAGCCCGCGTCCTTGGTCACCTTCGACCATTTGACGATTTCGCTCTTGACCCGCTCGGTGAACGCCTCCGGCGTGCTGCCGACCGGATCGGCGCCCTCGCGCGCCATGCGCGCGCGGACGTCCGACGTATTGACCAGCCGCACCAGCTCGCCGTTGATCTTGGCGACGACATCCTTCGGCGTGCCGGCCGGGGCGAATGCGCCTTGCCACGAGCTGATCTCGTAGCCGGAATAACCCTCCTCGGCGACGGTCGGCACGTCGGGCAAGTAGGGCAGGCGCTGCTCGGTGGTGACAGCGAGTGGCCGCAAGGTCCCGGCCCTCACATGCTGGATCGCCGCCGGCACCAGCGTGAAATAGATCTTCACGTGCCCGCCCAGGAGTGCGTTCATGGCCTCGGCATTGCCCTTGTATGGCACGTGGACGAGATCGATGCCGGCCATGGCCTTGAACATCTCGGTCGCGAGATGCGGCGATGTCCCCGACCCCGAGGAGGCGTAATCCCATCCGCCCGGCTTCGACTTCACCAGCGCGACGAACTCCTTGAGGTTTGTTGCCGGCAACGACGAATGTACGACCAGCATGAGCGGAAGGGAGGCAAGTTCAGCGATGGGCGCGAAATCCTTGACCGGATCGTAGGGGAGCTTCTGCATGCCGGCATTGATGGCAAAGCCAATAGTGGTGATGAGGAGGGTGTGACCGTCCGGCGCCGCCTTGGCCACGGCGTTGGTTCCGATCGTGCTGCCGCCGCCCGGGCGATTGCTGACGATGACTGTCTGTCCCCAGCTGTCGGAGAACCGCTGCGCGATGAGCCGCGCGATGTTGTCGGTGGTGCCGCCGGCGACGAACGGCACCACCAGCTCGATCTGCTTCTTCGGATAATCCTGCGCGGCGGCCGGCGCTATCATCGCGAGCGCGCCTGCCGTCACCACTGCGCCAAAGGACCTCGAGCAAGCTAGCATCCTGATCTCCGCCGGCACGGCACTTGCGTTGACGCGTCGAAACGGACTCTATAGCACAGGCGCCTCGGTCGCGACTGCCGCCCACGGGGAATCCCAAATGAAGCTTGTGAGTTTTAGACACTCCGGGACGGTCCGCATCGGCGCGGTTGTGAACGACCAGGTGGTGCACCTCAACGCCATGCTGCCGCCCGGCGCGCAAATCCCCGACGACATGGTGGAATTTCTCCGGCTGGGCGAGCCGGCAATGGCGGGCGCGCGCGACGCAGTTGCGCGTTTCGAGAAGGAAAAACCCGCATCGGCGGCAGTAGCGCTCGCATCATGCGACCTCATGTCGCCGGTGCCGCGGCCCGGCAAAATCCTGATGGGCGGCCGCAATTACCTGCGTCACCTCGACGAGCTGCGGAAGGAAGGCGCGCCGCGCGGCGAGAAGATCATCACGCCGCCGATGCCGCACATCTTCGCCAAGTATCACAACTCGGTCACCGCCCACGGCAAGCCGATCATCTATCCGAAGATCGTCAAGCAGCTTGACCTCGAAGGCGAGCTCACTGCGGTCATCGGCAAGACCGCGTATTACGTAGACGAGAAGGATGCGCTCGACTACGTAGCCGGCTACACCATCATGAATGACGTGTCCGCACGCTGCCTGCAGGCGCAGGGGCTTTTGACCATCGCCAAGGGCTTCGAGACCTTCTGCCCGATCGGGCCGTGGATCGTGACGAAGGATGAAATCCCCGATCCGCAAGACCTGACGGTGCGCACCTTCCTCAACGACCTCGAGGTCTGCAAGGCGCACACGTCCGAGATGTTGTTCAGCATCCGTCAGTTCATCGCCTCGCTGTCGCGGGTGTTTCCGCTCGAGCCGGGCGACGTGCTGGCGACCGGTTCGCCGCCCGGGCCGGGCATGTACCACGACCCGCCGATCCTGGCGAAGGTCGGCGACGTGATGCGGATCGAGGTCGAGAAGATCGGAACGCTGGCAAATCCGGTGGTGGCCGCGACGCGCTGAGGCGTCGAGTCCTACGTTTGTCGCATTTTCGGACGGAAAGCCGGTTCCCACTTTTCCTAAAGTGCTCCATGAGCGTCAGTGCGGCCGCACTGTGCCCTTGACCGTCGTGCGCAGCATCAGCCGGCGCTCGGTCGAGGGGAAATCGGTGCGGGCGTGTGACGAGCAGCGATTGTCCCAGAGCAGCAGATCGCCCACGCGCCAGACGTGCTCGTAGACGAACTCCCGTTTCTCTGCATGGTCGAACACCGCCTCGAGCAACGGTTCGCTCTCGGCGTCCGGCATGCCGACCACGCCGACGGTCATAAGCCGGTTGACGTAGACCGCCTTCTTGCCGGTGTCCTCGTGGGTGCGGAACACCGGATGGGTGCATTCGCCGAACGCCTCGGTGCCGCGGCTGTCGCCCCTCTGGGTCGAGCCGTAATTGTAGTGGTGCATGGCCCGGCGGCCTTCGAGCTTGCTGCGGACCGCCGGGTCGAGCGTGTCGTAGGCGGCGTAGCCGCTGGCGAACAGTGTATTGCCGCCGGCCGAGGGAATTTCGACGGAGTAGAGCAGCGTCGCCTTGCTCGGCACCTCGGCGTGGATCATGTCGTGGTGAAACATCATCTCGCCGTCGGGCAGCGCGCCGATCGGCTCGCCGTTCTCCCGGATGTTGGAGATCAGCATGATGCCGGGCAGCATCTTGGCAAAGCCCGGCGGCCGATATTTCGGCGGACGATGCAATTCTCCGATCTCGCCGAAGAATCCGGTCGCATGGATAAAGTCCTCCTGGGAGAGTTTCTGCTCCGGGAACACGATCACCAGGTGGTCGAGCCACGCCTGATAGATCGCGCGGACAGTCTCTTCGTCGGGCTTGTCGCGCAGGTCGAGCCCGCGGATTTCGGCGCCGATATGGGCGCTCAGGGGAATGACGTCGAACCTCGTTCTGGTCGCGACGCTCATGACGTCTCCTCCATGGTTTTTCCTATTCGGCGGCGGCCTGTGCGTGATGAAGCATCTTGCCGTGCTCGATCTCCCCGTTCGCCAGCGCGGCGAGGATTTTTTCGACCAGCTGACGCGCGGATTCCGCGCTCAGCTCGACCGCAACCCGCTCGCGTCCCCCCTCGGCCTCATTGATGAAGTCGATGCCGAGCGCGTGATCGAGCGGCGCGTGAAAGGGATGATCGTAGTAGACGTTGGCGGTGTCGATCCGCATCCAGCCGTTCGGGCCCTTGGCGCTGCCCATGAGCTTGGCTTTTTCGACGATGTAGGAGCACATGATGTTTTCTCCTCGAGGATCGCTTCAAGCCGCGCGGGCGGCGGCCGGTGTGGCGAGATGCTTGTGGAAGAAGCCGAAGACCTTGTCCCAGCCGTCGAGCGCCTGCTCGGGCCGGAAGGCGGGACGGGCGGCGTTGAAGAAGGCATGGCCGGCGCCATCATAGCGGTAGAACTCGTAGCTCTTGCCGAGCTTCTTCAGCACCGCCTCAGTGCGGTTCACCTGGTCGCGGTTGGGATTTTCGTCGTCGTTGCCGAACAAGCCGAGCAGCGGACAGGCGAGCTTGTCGGTCAGATCGATGGGCGCGACCGGCCGCTTGGCGTTGAGCTGCTTGGGGTCATCGACGACGACATTGCCGCCCCAGCAATCGACCGCAGCGTCGACGCCGGCGAGCGTGCAGGCCACGAGGTAGGTGTGGCGCCCGCCCGAGCAGAAGCCGATCACCCCGACCTTGCCGTTGGCATAGGGCTGCGCGCGCAGAAACGCCATGCAGCCTGCGGCATCGCCGACCACCTGCTCGTCGGGGACGCCGCCGGCGGCGCGCACGCGCGCACCGACGTCATCGGGACTGCCGGGGCCGTCGCGGAAATAGAGGTGAGGGGAGATGGTCGCGAAGCCGTGATAGGCGAGCTTGCGCGTCGCCTCCTTGATCCACCAGTCCCAGCCCGGCATGTGATGGATCAAGACCACGCCCGGGAACGGTCCGGCGCCGAGCGGGCGTGCATAGTAAGCTTCGCCGACGTCGCCCTTGTGGCCGCGAAACGCAATCGTTTCCGCGAGCATCCCTTCATACGTCATGTTGTTCCTCGGATATTGACGGCACAGTTGCAGTTATACACCGACGGCATCGTGCCGATCATACAAAAATGCCCCGGCGCGACGACGGAACGTCGTCCCGTCTGGGCGCGGAATGGTTTAAAGTGCGTGGCGGAAATTGACGAAACGAACGGCGCTCAGTCCGGACACTTGTGCAGCACGGCTTTGTAGGTCTTGTCCTGATCGGAAAAATCGATGGTCTTGTCTTCTCGCAGAGTGAAATTGATATCGCCCAGCATCTGGCTGCCGCCCGGGCCCTTGCACTCGACGTGCACGGCGAACGTATTGCCGTCACGTGACTTGTTTACGATCGTGCAGAGGCCGAATACGGAATCGATGTCGCGCGGCGTTATCTTCACGCGCGAAGCGTTGGCATCGGAGGCGCCGGCTCTGCAGGGCTCGTTCTCCGTGTAGGTGCCCACGATGGGGAAATCATCCTCGCCGAGCACCGGCGTTGCAAGCGGTGCGATGACAATGGCGCAGAGCAATCCGGCTGCGATTTTGAGCACGAGCACCCCCTTTCACGCGACACAGAATGGCCGTTTCGAACTGTACTGGATGCCGGGGGCACGGCCAATGGTCAATGTGGTGGCGGGTGGCGCCGGTCGCGGCGTTCGGCCGCGCCCTGCTCCAACTCGTGGTGCGTGCTAGGAATAATCGCAGCAAGCAGGGCCCAATGAGCGCAGCAATCACCGACCCGGCCGTCATTCCCATCGTGGACGTCTGCGAGGGCGGACCGGTCCGCCATGCAATCATCGGACGCGAGCGGGCCTATGCGCTGAACCAAGACTGTCTGAGCTGGTTGCCGGCGCCGACGCGACTCCTGCTGCCCGTCATGGATGCGCTCACGCGCCGTTGGCTGCAGCGCTCGCGTTCGCCCTATGTGGCCGACATCGCGACGATAGTCGCCGAGCTCGGCTTTCCCGGTGTCTGGTTTCTCAACGGCTCGTATGAATGGGGCTGCACATCGGTCGCCCGTGATGAGGACGGCGCGCCGTGGCTGGCGCGCACGCTCGACTGGCCATATCCGGGGCTCGGCCGCCACCTCGAGATCGCGCATACGCGCGGCGCCGCCGGTGAGTTCTTCAACGTCACCTGGCCGGGCTATGCCGGGGTGCTGACCGCGTCGGCGCCGGGACGCTTCGCCGCCGCCATCAATCAGGGGCCGTTGTGGCGCCGCACCCGCGCTCCATGGCTGCGGCCGTTCGATCTCGCGATGAACGCGCTGCGAACCTGGCCGATCCGGTTCTGCCCGGCAGACCATCTGCTGCGCGAGGTGTTCGAGACCTGCCGCGATTTCGGCGAGGCGCGGCGTCGGCTCGAGACCGTGCCGGTCGCACGTCCGGTGATCTTCACGCTGGTCGGCTGCGAGCGCGGCGAGCGCTGCGTGATCGAACGCACGGAAGAGGCCTTCGACAGCCGGACCGAGGACACTGCGGCGGCCAATGATTGGCTGTACAGCACGGCGCCGTGGGAAGCGCGGGTTCCGCCCAACGTCCTGCTGACCAGGTCGCCGGAGGAGGCCGCCGCGCGCAGTCGCGCACGGAGCGAGGCGCTCGCGGCATGGCCGCAATCGCTCGCCCGCGGTGGCTTCGCCTGGGTGACGCCGCCGGTGCTCAACCCATTCACCCGGATTGCCGTGGAGATGTGTCCGGCGAATGGCACGCTGCGCGCGGTCGGCTACGAGCCGCAGGAGGAGGGCGCGCCGGCACGGCCGGCGACGCAGGCTCTCGAACTCGCTGTGCCGCTTGCAAGCTTGCCTGCATAGTCCCGCCGGCTCGAGAGCGGAGCTTGTTGCGTCCGCGGTAGCTGATGCATGATCGGGGCACGAAGCAGATCGGCGGTACCTGCGTCAAACCTGACATCTGGACTAGAAACCGAGGAGACGCCGAGATGGCTGAGACAGCCGCCTACACATATGCCACTCATCTGGACGTCAAGTTCGATCCGCTGACATTGATCGACGTTTCTTCGCTAGCGAAGACGGTTACCGATCAATGGTACAATCAGACCCTATGCAAGGTGAACGAATCCGTTATTCGCCTTGGCGTCATGCAGGGTGAATACCATTGGCACAAGCACGATAATGACGATGAGTTCTTCTTCGTCCTCAGCGGCCGTTTCATCATCGATCTTGAGGGACATTCAATCGAGTTGCTGCCCAATCAGGGTTTCACTGTGCCGAAGGGAGTGTTGCATTGCACGCGCGCGCCCGAGAGGAGCGTGATCTTGATGGTCGAGACCGCCGCCATCGTGCCAACCGGCGATGCCTGATCGAACCGCTCAAGGCCGGTCGCTGCTGCGCCTGCCGCGCCGACGGGCGATGTCCGCTCCTGACACTGAGCGGTCGGTTCGGGTATGTTCGCTTTTCCGCTGCTTCCGGAGATAAGGCGGACTTTCACGCGGCCCCGACACCGAGGCCCCGGTTTGTGAGTACACGGCCTACACCCGCGGACCGATCAATCTCGCGGCGGCCGCCGATCCTCACCTGCGAAAAGCGAGGCCGGAAATTGTGCCGCGTACCGCCGTTGGCTCGGCTGCGGACGCGGCAGCTCCTGATGTGGATTGGGGTCCGGCACCACCACCTTGCGATAAAGATGCCAGGTCGCGTGACCCAATATCGGCACCACCACCGCCAGGCCGAACAGCAGCGGCAACGAGCCGATCACCAGCAGGAAGGCGACGATCAATCCCCAGACTGCCATGGTCACGGGATTTGCGGCGACCGCCCGGATCGAGGTCAGCACCGCCTCGACCGCACCCACGTCGCGGTCGAGCAGCAGCGGAAACGAGACGACGCTGATGGTCAATACTGTGACGGCAAACAAAAAGCCCACGAGATTGCCGACGATGATGAGCATCCAGCCGGCCGGCGTGGTGAACACCTGGCGGATGAAATGCGGGATCGACGCGGCCGGCTCGTAGCCGAAATTCGCCACATAGATGGCTTGCGCCACCGCAATCCAGATCACGAAGAGCGTCAACAGCAGAAGGCCGAGTGCCGCGATCGCTCCGCGTGACGGCGAGCGCAGGACGTCGAAGGCGTCCTCCCAGGAGACGTCGAGCCCCTGCTCGCGGCGCCGGCTGAGCTCGTAGAAGCCGATGGCGGCAAAGGGGCCGACCAGCGCGAAGCCGGCGGCGAGCGGGAACAACAGCGATAGAACGTCATAACCAAGCGCCAGCCGGGCCAGCAGCACACCGACGATGGGATAGATCAGGCAGAGAAATATCGCGTGCGTCGGCATCATCCGGAAATCGGCGATGCCGCGCGCCAGCGCGTCCTTGAGGTCCGCGAGACCGATGCGGCGAACCGCCGGGCGGGCGTGACCCGCCTCTGTTCCCATGAGAATATGGACGTGCCCCATGGCGTACCTCCCGAAACCGAGGTCGTGGCGCCGAACGTCCGATGGTCACGCCGTGCCGCGACCGTTCCTCGAGTCACCCCGTTTAGGTCAACGCGAGACAAGGAAATAGGTTCAACCTCTCGTTTCCAGCCGATGCCGCCATCTCCCGCGTTACGATGGGGTATCCAGGAAGTTTGTCCAATGGAGCCGCCCATGCCACGCGACATCGCCCGCCCTGCCAACGCCCCTCCTGCTGTCAGCATGCTTGCATTGGCGCTCGGCGCCGCTGCTGTTGGAGCCATTGCCATCGGCGCTTTGGCGATCGGCCGGCTCGCCATCGGCCGCCTGGCGGTCAAGAAGGCGCGTTTCGAGGTGCTCGAGGTGGATCAGTTGACGGTGCGCCGGCTCCGCGTGCTGGAACACGAGGGCCCGACGAGCACGGCATGACCCATTTTTCCGCGGCCGCGGTGATACCTGCGGGCAACACCCGGCTCCGGATCGCCGGTATATTTGCACATTGTTAAGAGTCGGGGCCGCCTGATGGCGCGCACGGGGAATCACCATGCGCGCACTCTTTCTTGCCACTACTTCGCTGCTTGCGCTTTGCGCCGCGGCCACCGCTGCCGACCTCCCGCCGCCTTATGCGGCGCCGCTGGCACCTGCGCCGGTCGGCTGGAGCGGTTTCTATCTGGGCGTCAACCTCGGCGGCGGGATCGGCCAGGGCAGCAGCGATTTCGGCATTGCCGGCGGTCCGGTGTTCGCGACCGTCAACAACAGTCTCACCGGCGTGATCGGCGGCGTGCAGGCCGGGTACAATTGGCAGACCGGCCCGGCGGTCTTCGGCGTCGAGACCGATTTTCAGGGCAGCAGTCTGAAGGGAACGCTCACCGCACCGTGCCAGCCCGGATTCTGCGGCGGTCCCTTGACCGCGACCTATAGCCAGAAGGTGCCGTGGTTCGGAACCGTGCGCGGCCGTGTCGGGGCGGCGTCCAACGGCTGGCTCATGTACGCGACCGCGGGCTATGCCTTTGCACGCCTCGACACCGACGCGTCGGCGAGCGCTGGTCCGGCCTCGGCGTCGGTCAGCCTGCACGAAACCCGCAACGGCTGGACCGCGGGCGGCGGCATCGAGGTGTCATTCGCGCCAGGCTGGAGCGCCAAGCTCGAATATCTCTATTTCGATTTCGGGCGCACGACCACTACGTGGGCGCTGGGCGGCGCTCTGCCGTCGATCACGGACGACGCCCATTTCACGATGAACGTGGTGCGCACCGGGTTGAACTATCGATTCTAGCGCATGTCGATTAGCGCGTTTACGCGCGTCTTCAACGCGCTATGGAAAAGTGGATACCGGTTTTCCGAAAAGGACATGCGCCACTTAGTACCCGGGAATCCGCGCTCGATGTGATTGCGTAAAGTTGTCGGCGTTGCGTGCGTTTCGTGCTCCCCGCCGTCCGGCGGGCTACGTAGCAGTCCCTAACCTGGAATTAGCACGTCATTAAAGCGGGCGCCGAAAAGTGTGCCGTCGCCGCTAGAGGAGGGCTTGTCATGAACAAACAGCTCGTGCAGCGATCTGCCGCCCTGCACTTGGACGACGATCCGATCGTTCCGGAGGATCTGGTGGGACGTCTCTACGGTGCAAGCGAAAGCGCGGTGGCCGATCTCGTGGCCGACTATTCCCCGGACCAGCGGGCAAATCTGGCGATGTTCTTCTATCGCAAGGCCCATCTGCGCCCGATCGGGCTGGCGATTGCAGCCACCTGCGATTTCCCCACGCTGGTCCAGGCCTGGGGGCTGGAACGCGGACAGGCCTTGTTCGACCGGTCCCATCACTCGGCGCCGGCATCGGCGTCGCCGTCATCACCGGCGCGACCGAGGATCACGCTCGCCAGGTCCGCGACGTTTCACTTGGCGTCTGTGGCGTCCGTACCGGACGAAGAAGAAGTCGACCGGATCGCGGCCTAGCCGCTCACAGCCATCCGTAGTGACGCAGGCGCAGGAAGAGCGTCACGCAGATGGTCGCCACCACGCCCAGAACAACGAAATAGCCGTACTCCCACTTCAGCTCGGGCATGTTCTGGAAGTTCATGCCGTAGATTCCCGCGATCGCCGTCGGCACGGCGAGGATGGCGGCCCAGGCGGCCAGGCGCCGGGTGGTGTTGGTCTGCTCGGCCTGCGCGTTCATCAGGTCGGCCTCGAAGGCGAACGCCAGCACCTCCCGCAGCATGTCGATTTCCTCCTGCACGCGGAGCACATGATCGGTCACATCGCGGAACAGGGGCTGCATCGAGGCATCGATCGACATGACCTCCGCATGCTCGAGCCGGCGGCAGACATTGACCAGCGGTGCTGCTGAATTCCGCAGCTTCAGAAGTTCGCGTCGCAGCATGTAGAGCCGCTTTCCGTCGGCCTTGTCGGGGACTGAATCGAAGACCCGGTCTTCGATCGCCTCGACCTCCTCGTGGACGGTCTCGACCACCGGCAGGTAGTTGTCGACGATGAAGTCGAGGATCGCATAAAGGATGTAGTGCTCGCCCCGCGACAGAACGGTCGGGCACGACTCGCAGCGCGTGCGCACGGCCGTGTAGGACGTCGACGCGCCGTGGCGCACCGTCACCACATATCCGCGTCCCACGAAGATATGGGTTTCGCCGAAACCGATGCGCCCGTCGACCATCTGGGCGGTGCGGGCGACGATGAACAGCATTTCTCCATACTGCTCGAGCTTCGGATGCTGATGGGGCTTGCCGGCATCCTCGATGGCGAGGGGATGCAGATCGAACTGCGCCTGCACGCGCGCCAACAGGTCGACACTCGGCTCGAACAACCCGATCCAGACCACATGACCGGGCTTTTTCGCCCAGGCGCCGGCGTCCTCGATCGCGATATCCGCCACGCGCTGACCGTTGGCATAAACACTTGCGGCGATGACGCCGGTGGCGCCGCCGGGCTTGGCGAGATCGGATGATGGCGTTGTTGCGTCCACAGCCGGGCTCCGGTCTGTGCTTCGCTGCTATTCTAGGACAATCAGCATCGCGCTGCCACACTTCTATCGCTGTCCGGATGCTGCGAGCTCGAGCAGGATCCGTTGGCCGGCCTCATTGGGATAGCAGTTGCCCCGATTGGCGAGGATGACGACCCCGAGCTTGCGGTCCGGCATCATCCCGATATAGGCGGAGGTGTTGTTGAGGCCGCCATATTTTTCCACGATCGTCGGGGCCTCGCCGACGACGATCTCCCAGGCGAGCGCCTGGAAATGGCGCGGGCCGATGCGCAACACGCTGCGTTGCGCCAGATTCAGCGCATCCTGCAGTGTACTTTCGATCGGCAACTCGCCGAGACTGGCCGCCAGAAACGCTGCCATGTCGCGCGCCGAGGCGTACATCTGGCTCGTGCCCGGCCAATAGTAATAGCCTTGCTGGTCTCCCGGCTCGCCGACCGGCGTCCCGCCCTCGTCGTAGCCCTGCACCGCGCGGCCTTTGTGCTCGGGCGAGAGCTGACCGCGGGCCGAGGCATCGCGGCGCGGCAAGGACGTCGATGACATGCCGAGCGGCCTGAGCAGGCGCTGCTCCATCAGCTCGTCGATCGGCGACCCCAATCTGCGCTCCAGGGCAAGCTGCAACAGCACGAAGCCGGCGTGGGTATAGACGTTCGGCTTGCCGGGTTCGAAATCCATTCGCCACGCATTGAGCGTGCGGATGAACTGCGGGAGCGTGTAGCCCCAGTCCGGCCAGGGCGGGTGATCCTGCGGCAGCAGCAGCCCGGAGGTGTGGGTCGCCAGCTGTCCGAGGGTAACCCCGCGAATGTCGCCACCCTGCTGCAACTCGACGACATACTTGCTGACCGGGTCCTCGAGCCTGAGCTCTCCTGTTCGAACCGAAAGCGCCAGCAGCGTCGTGTCGAAGACCTTGCGCAGGGATGCGAGATTGAAGAGCGTATCGGCGGTGATCGGCCGGTCGCGGTCGGCGCGGCCGTGGTTGAACAGCAGGGTACGGCCGTCGATCCGCACCGCCACCGCGGCGCCGCCGATCCCGTCGGCCGGCAGCATCGTTGCGACATGACGGGCAACGAGTTGCTCGACCTCGCGCTCGGTCGCGGCGTGCGAGCCCGCAACGAGTTCGGCGATCAAAATAGCGGACAATGCGACCCGCACCAGGCACATGACGACCTTCCGTGCATCATTTTCCAGTGAGCCGCCGAAGAGCCATATTCTGGGCACGCCCAACCGCAACGGCTGATCGAGGAGTTCGTTCACGGCGCCAGCGCCTCGGAGGCCTGCGGCGCCGAGAACATCTTGCGCGCGTTGTGTCCGACGCCGGGCAGCTCGACCAGCCGCCAGTTGAATGGCCAGCTGCGCGCCTGCGCGAGCGCCTTCGCGCTGGTGAAGGTGGTCGATCCGCGCTCGAAACGCGAAACACCCTGCGCGAGCGCATCCGGGTCGTCGTTGCGGTCGTCTTCCTTGGTATCGTCTTCGCCGAGATAGATCGTCAGGGGTTGCGCCAGATAGCGGCGCAGCTGGGTCTCGCCCTCGGTGCCGGAGTAGACCTTGCCGAAGCCGTAAGGTGCGGGGACCTCGAGGCTCGGACGCACGTAGGTTCCGGCATTGGCGACGACGATGCGCTGCGCTTCGTTCGGCACGAAGGCCACCAAGCGATCGAGGAACTGGGCCCCGGCGGAGTGCCCGAGCAGGAAGTAGGAGAGCCGGCGCCCCTCCTGCCGGCGGGTCCATTCGACGAGATCGAGCACCAGCCGGCCGGTCCAGTCTCGCGGGTCCTGGATTACCCCGTCGCTGATGATGCCGCCTTGCTGGTAGCGCCAGACCGGAAACGCCCGCTTGCCGAACAGCGGAGCGACCAGCAGCAGGCAGTGCCGGTCCGCGAGCGCGCGGGCGTCGTCGCGGTAGCTGCGGGGGTTGCGGGCGACGCCGTGGAACACCATGAGCAGCGACGGGTCGCGGCACGCCGGCCGATAGGTGAAGACGGTAATGAGCATCCCGTTCGCGTCGGCGATCTGCTTTCCCGCGCCTGCGGCGAGCGGGTCCGCCGCAGCCGGCGCATCCAGGCAGCAGCATGACAGGATTGCGACGAGGACGCTCCGGGCTTGTTTCATTTTGACGCTCCGTGCGCGGGTGGCGTGGTCGGGGCGGTGGCCGCTTCCCGCGATGCTGGAACGATCAGTTTCGCAGAACGGACATGATTCGGGGTTAACGACGCCCGCAAATCCAACAACGGAGCACCGGAATGGCCAAGCTCACGCTCTATCATGCCGCGCCCTCGCGTTCGTCGATCACCCGATGGATGCTGGAAGAGGTCGGCGAGCCCTACGACATCCACTTCCTGAGCTTGAGCAAGGGCGACAATCGCGCCCCCGATTTCCTGGCCGTCAATCCAATGGGCAAGGTGCCCGCGCTCCGCCATGGCGACGTGGTCATCACCGAGGGGGCCGCGATTTGCACCTATCTCGCGGACGAATTTCCGCGCGCCAAGCTCAACGTGCCGGTCGGCGACCCGCGCCGCGGCACCTATCTCAAATGGCTGTTCTTCGGCCCGAGCTGCATCGAGCCGGCAGTTACGGACCGTGCCTTCCCGCGCAAGGAGGAACCGCGGCGGGCCATGCTCGGCTATGGCGATTTCGACACGGTGATGGATGTGCTGGCGAAAGCTGTGGGGAAGGGCCCTTACCTCATGGGCGAGCAGTTCACCGCCGCCGATGTCGTGATCGGCTCCTCCCTGCGCTGGGGCATGTTGTTCAAGCTGTTGCCCGAACGCCCCGAGTTCGTCGCCTATGTCGGGCGGCTGAACCAGCGGCCGGCGCTCCAGCGCACGGACGAGAAGGACAAGCAGCTGGCCGCTGCCTGACATCGAAACCGAACCTGCACCCCCTTCGGCCGTCGCCCACGCGGCTGTCGCTGCCATCGATCGAACCATGATCGATCAAGGCGCGACAAAGGGCGACAACCGCCATTTTTTTCGACATCCCGGAACACCACCGATGTTGCCTCCGTCCGCGCGAGTTGCAGCTGGCCTTCGTCGCTCGCGCTGGATTGCCGGACTGCTCAGCCTGCTCGCGCCCTGCAGCGGACACGTCTATGCCGGGCGGCCGTGGCGCGGCCTCGCCCTGTTCGTCCTGCTTCTGCTTGTTCAACTGGTGCTGCTGGCGGCCGCATTCCGGCTGCCGCCGAATTTTTCCGCGATCGTCACCTTTGCCGTGGCGGCGCTGCTCGTCTGGGTCGGCTATTGCCTGTTCGTGCTGGTCGATGCGGTGCGCCTCGCGCGGCGCCGGGACGGATGGCGCGTGGCCTCGCGCTGGTATGTGTGCGCCCCGGCGGTCGCCGTGGTCTGGGCGAGCTTGTTCGCCATGGGCGCGCTCTCGGCCGCCGCCAAGCCGCATCTGCCGTGGCAGGTGTTCCACGTCGCTTCGAGCAGCATGGAGCCGACGGTGCGCGCGACCGAATGGCTGCTCGCCGACACGAGCTATTTCAAGCAACAGGCGCCGAACCGCGGCGACGTGATCGTCTATCGCCTGCCGAACAACCCCGCCACCATGTTCGTCAAGCGGGTCGTCGCGCTCCCCGGCGACCGGATCTCGTTTCGCGACGGACAGATGATGATCAACGGCGGGGCGGTGCCGGAGCCCTATGCCAAGATCGGGGATCCCAAGGCCTTTATCAACACGACGACAGAATTCGTGGTGCCGGCAGGCTACGTGTTCGTTGCCGGCGATAATCGCGCCAACAGCCTCGACAGCCGCGCCTGGGACCAGCACGGCCCGGTGCCGCTCGAGAATCTCGTCGGCCGCGCCACGGAGATTTTCCTGACCGACGCGCCGGATCGCGTCGGGCTTTGGGTGGGCGCGCCGAAGGACTGACGGAGACGGCTTCTGTTAGTCGGGAGGCAGCTGCTGCGAAGGGCCCCGCGTACCCGCAGGTCGCAGGGCGCCCGTGGTTCCCGGCGGGCTTTCGGCTCCGGCCGGCCCTGGCGGTCCGGATGGTCCCTGTGCGCCGAGCGCCCCCGGCGCCCCCGCGGCGCCTGACGGTCCCGCTGGTCCCGCCGGTCCTTGCGGGCCTACTGGTCCCGCCAGTCCTTGTGCGCCTGCTGGTCCAGCGGGTCCTTGCGCGCCAACCGGCCCGGATGCGCCCGCCGGCCCTGCCGGCCCCGCTGCTCCGGCTGGGCCTGCCGGACCCTGCGGCCCGCAGCCCGACACCAACGCGGTTGCACGCTGGCCGCCGCCCTCCAGCTCCAGGATGCAGGTGGTTGGATATTCCTTGCCTTGCCAGCTGAATGTGCCATTCGGCCGTGTGTTCAGCTCGATCGTGCTGGTCGGGCTGATCTTCACGATGACCTTCGGCACGCGCGGTTGGGCTCTGCCATTGATCCAGAGGCTCCCGGACGCGATCTGGGCGCGGTGAATTGCGATGGCAGCGGAAGCTGAGTTGATCGAGAATCCGGTCACGCAAGCGACCAGCAGTGCAGCAGTGATACGCATTGCCGCCCCCCTCGTCATGGTACGTGGCGAGTGTGAGCCAGCGCAGTCGCAACCGTCAAGTATGGCCGGACCCGGACCTCACGAGGCCTGACGCAGCTTCGGTCGCTCGCCGCGCAGCCCGTCCAGGATCGCGAGCGCGCGTCCCATGGAGAACTCGCGCGTTTGCGGGTGAAACGCCTTCGGGTTCCCGGGCATCATGTAGCCGTGCAGCACGCCGGGAAAGATATGAACCTCGACGTTTCTCATCCGCGACGGAACGCCGCGATAGGCGTCGAGCACCTCGGCGGGCGCGGCGTGGTCCTGGTCGCCCCAGATGATGCAGACCGGCTGTGTGACGCCGTCGAGCTCACCGATGAAATCCATGAGCCGCGTACCGTGGCAGGAGATGCCAGCCTCGTAGCCCAGCCGCTTGGGACCGAGGATTGCGTAGGGGCCGCCGTAGCAGAAGCCGATCACCGCGGCGCGGCCGTTGAACTGCGGCAGCGTGCGGACGTGCGCCAACGTATCCACCATGTCGGCCTCGCCGGCCTTGATCTTCTCGAGCCGCGGCTGCGAGCGCTCGGCTGCGCGCTTGTCCTCGTGCGCCAGCGGGCCGGGGACCAAGCGCCAGAACAGGTCGGGTGCGGCCGCGACATAGCCGTGCGACGCGAACTCGTCGGCGAGCGCGCGGATGTCCTGGTCGACGCCGTGGACGGCGGAGGCGAGCACGATCGCCGGCACCTTGCCATCGGTCGCGGGCGTCGCGAGGTAGCAATCGAACTCGCCGCCGTCGCGCGAGCGGATTTTGATGGTCGTGCCGGGCATGGCTCCGCCTCCTTGGTTGTCGTTGACCCGCTTGTTCCAAGACAGTGCACTATTTTTGCATGAAATGCACCGTCACCGGACGGGTTGTCGTCGGCGGCGCGCTGCGCGATGATCGGAAACCTGACCCCATGAAAAACTCGCTGTCATGAAAGGTGCCTCGCCATGACGACTGCGACCCTGGATGTCAAAACGCATGAATTCGACATGGAAGACGTCGAGTACCTCAGCCACGGCGGCAAGCCGCTGCTCGCCCGCGTGTTCAAGCCGAAGGGCGAGGGGCCGTTCCCGGCGCTGGTGGAGTGTCACGGTGGTGCCTGGTGCTTGAGCGATCGCACCACGGAGAAGCTGCGCCACGAAGCCATGGCGTCGCACGGCATCGTGTCGATCGCGCTCGATTTCCGCTCCGGCAACGAGGCGCCGTATCCGGCTTCCGTGCAGGACATCAACTATGCGGTGCGCTGGGCGAAGCACAATGCGCGTGCTCTCAAGACCCGCCCGGACCTCGTGGGCCTTTCTGGCCAGTCGAGCGGCGGGCATTTGGCGATGCTGGTCGCGATGCGCCCGCATGATCCGCGCTATGCCGTGATCCCGCTGCCGGCCGGCGCGCCGGCGCAGGATGCCAGCGTGCGCTGCGTGGTGATGTCCTGGCCGGTGATCAATCCGCTCAGCCGCTACCGGCACGCCAAGCGCCATCAGGCGAGCGCCAATCCGCCGGAATGGCCGAAATCCATCATTCCACGCCAGGATGCGTATTGGCGCAACGAAGCCAACATGGAGGAGGGCAACCCGATGCTCATCCTCGAGCGCGGCGAGAAGGTGCTCACGCCACCGGCGATCTGGTTCCAGGGCCGCGGCGACCTGCTGCACGACTACAAGGATGCGGACGGAAGCTTCGACGGCAACGAGCCGCAGCGCTTCGTCGCCAACTACCGCAAGGCCGGCGGCGAGATCACGCTGGAATATATCGACGCCGACCGGCATGCCGGCCACTCGCCGGACCTTTCAAAGACCGGCGACATGTTCGAGCGGATGGCAGCGTGGGTGGGAAGGCAGATCAAAGTCGGGCGATGACGTAAGCGGCGGCCTCACTCCGCCGCCTCGGTCCGCGCCTTTCGCTTTGGCTCCCGTCGCGCCAGCACCGGTGCCAGGAACTGGCCGGTATAGCTGCGCTTGACCGCGACAACATCCTCGGGCGTGCCGGACGCCACGATCTCGCCGCCGCCGTCGCCGCCTTCCGGGCCGAGGTCGATGATCCAGTCGGCGGTCTTGATCACTTCGAGATTGTGCTCGATCACGACCACGGTGTTGCCGCTCTCGACCAGCTCATGCAGGACGTCAAGCAGCTTCGCCACGTCGTGGAAGTGCAGGCCCGTGGTCGGCTCGTCGAGAATGTAGAGGGTGCGGCCGGTGGCGCGCTTGGAGAGCTCCTTCGCGAGCTTGACGCGCTGCGCTTCGCCTCCTGACAGTGTGGTTGCCTGCTGGCCGACGTGGATGTAATCGAGGCCCACGCGGTGTAGGAGCTCCAGCACGTTGCGCACCCGCGGCACCGCCTTGAAGAACTCCAGCGCCTCCTCGACCGTCATGTCGAGCACGTCGGCGATCGACTTGCCTTTGAACAGGACGTCGAGGGTCTCGC
>Ga0126377_10000091_pt1 | contig 43996 bp, 58 predicted proteins | sample PanSoiMetPlot_22_FD_92647 | JGI IMG/M metagenome (GOLD analysis project Ga0126377, IMG submission 92647) | Tropical forest soil microbial communities from Panama - MetaG Plot_22 | ecosystem: Environmental > Terrestrial > Soil > Tropical forest > Bulk soil | place: Panama | collected 2016-02-17 | reverse complement strand
TCCCACGCGAGATCGATCACGGGTCCGAGCGCGTAGCCGGGATCGCGCGGGTCGAAACTCTGGCCGTGCCAATTCACCTTGCCGAGAATCCGCACGCAGTCGTGGCCGTGCTCGAACATCCACTGAAAATTTTGTCGGACGCGATCGGGGCCTTCGCGCATGTAGCCGCCGATCGCCCACATCAGCGTCGTGCCAAACGGCCACCAGGGTCCGGCGTCGTCGACCCACTGATTGCGGTTCAGTCGGACGAGGCCGGATCGTTCAAAAGGGCGGACGTGGCTCTTGACCGAGGTGTAGTCATCGACCTCGAGGCCGACGCCAGTCGGGTTGGTGAGGTACAGGACGCCGCGCAGCCAGAGCAGTTCTTTGTCGTTCTTGAAAAACGTCAGCCTGGCGCCGTTGCCGTTCGGCGTGCCGTCGGGAATGTCGAACGCCCAACCCTCGCGCCCGGAGGGATGCGTGGCCGGATAACTCTCGGCGGTCCAGCCGGAATCGTGGGTCAGGGTGGCGTGCGTCGCGTCGGATGGGGGAAAGACGTAACACGGGTCCATAGGTGCCTCCGCAGGGTGAGTGGTTGACGACGAACAAGCGCGCGTCGAGCGCGCGGGCGTCCGTCGGCCATTGGCGAAGGCCCGAAAAGCGAGTGACAGGCTAGGTCACAGTCAGATCGTGCTGGCGCACCAGCACGCGAGCCCGAGCGGAATCGGCGCGCGTCCCAGTGGGATGCCGATCACCTCGAGCAGGAACAACACGATCGCGACGATCTTCAGGAGCAGCGCGATGTACGGTGGTGTCATGACAGGTCCTCACACGGGGTAAATAAATTCGCCGTTGAGTCGCAGTGTGCCGCCCGAGGGCGTGTCAGGGGCGCTAATGGTCGCGACCGCTTGACCCGAACCCGAGGCGTTGATGTAGGCCGAGGAACTACTACCCGCGACCATCGGCGTCAGGTGCGTATAGCCCGCCTTCGTGATGCCCGCCCACAGCAAACCGCCACCGGGTGATTCCTGCGAGGACGAGTTCGGGAGCGGGAGCCCGCCAATGCGGAGCCCGCCCGAGGCCGTCGTGAACGTGAACGTCGAGGTGATCACCACCATGCGCGCCACCACGAAGCCGCCGGCGCGACACCACGTCCCGACCTGGGTCGCATACGCGACGCTCAAATTGCCCGGCGTGTCGAAAGTGACCGTCGGGGTCCACGTCGCGACATTCGAGTAGAGAAAATTCAGATTGTCCCGAATCTGCGTGTTCATCATCGACGCCGTGACGAGCTCGCCGGGAACCCAGGTGCGCGGGAGTGTCCACGCCATCACGAGACTCCAATCGAATGTTCTGCGTTTTCGGCGATGAGGGTCGCGACCGATTCGCCGATCCAGTTTTGCTGTTCGCGCATCGGCCGCAGCAGGAGCACGCGTTCGATGTCGCGCCAGTGCTTCGGAAATTCGATGCGTTCGTAGATGTTGCCGCACCAGATGCAGCACGCGATCGGGAGTTCGGGCCGCGTCAGCAGGCCCGCGCCACAGACGCAGTGACAGAGCCAGCGGCCATGTTCGACGCTCGCGGGCAGCGGACTCCAGACGTGTTCGCCGCGGGCGGTCGGGTTGAGATTGACGCGATGCCAAGCGAGATAGTCGGAGATGTAGCGCACGCGTTGTCCATCAGGCAACGTGAACTGTTCGGGTCCGAGCAGTGTGATGAACATCACGCCTCCATCCGCGCAAAGCGCGGGTCGTCGTACGAGTAAACGAGGACCTGGCGCGCGAGCCGTCCCACGGTGGCGCGCAATGCAGGGATTTCCTCGAAGCGCCGTGCCGAGACGACGATCGTGTCCACGGGATTCACCAACGTCTCGAGGGCGCGGAGGTCGCCACAGCGAATCCCCGGATGCTTCGCCGCTTTGTGCGCGTCCACTTCGATGCCGTAGACCGGTCGGAGAAACGTCGACGCGATCCGTTCCATCAGCAGGCCATTGCCCGCGCCGAGGTCGAGCACGGCGCCGCGGGGCGGCGAGCTGCGGAGCGCGTCGAGGATCATGGCGTGGCCGGCGTCCTGCGTGGCGCTCGAGGGAAAGCCATTCTCCTGCGGCGTCCGCATGTCCGCGGCCGAGTAGGGGAACACCAGCCCGCGCGCCCCTTCGGGCGGGTACGTGGACCCGCGTCGCTGGACGATGCGCTTGTCCGTGGTGTAGCCGGTGCGCGTGACGATCTTGACGACGGGGTAGCGGATCTCCGCGGCGCCGTGCAAGGCGGACCATTCGATCGGCCACGACAAGACCGCATCGATCGTGGCGGCATCCTCCGCGTCGAGCAACGTACGGTGCGCGGCGCCGAGCGCGGCGCTCGCGCGGCACGTGAACGAACAGGGGAGGTGCATGACCCACCGCAGCCCGAGCCAGCGGCCGAGGATGTTGCACTCGAGCGGACCGTCGGTGCCATTGGTCGCCATCTGCCAGGTGGTATCGCCCGCACCTTGTGCCCACGTCGCGGCGAAAAAGGCGCGGCAGCAGCGCGGAAACCCAAGCAGCGCGCCGATCGCCTCGTCGTCGGTGCGCGCGTAGGCGTCCGCGAGCTCGTGGGCGCCGGGACCAATCGCGAAGCGGTCGGGCGCGACGGCGACGATCGGCAGGCGCGTCGGTTGGACGTGCCGGGTGCCGAAGACGAGGCCTGCGCGGCGGAATCCCGCGACCACGGTCGCGACCTCGAGGTGCAGCCAGGCGTCGGCCGCGTGCGCGATGCGCGCCTCCCAGGCGTGTCGGGCCGCGCCCGAACTCCACATCCGTCGGCTGAACTCCGCGTTACGTGTCGCCATGTGGCGTGTCTCCGTGCATCACCGTCGTCCCCGCGTCGCCGTGGATCTCGAGCCCGGCGTCCGTGTGGTGATAGCCGTCCGGCGCGTCCCAGTGATCGCCATGCTCCTGCGCGCCCTGGTCGGCGGGATGGCCGTGGAGGATGCCGATCGCCTGCTCGATCGACAGGTTGCGCCCCTCGCGCCAGGCGTTGAGCATGATCGCTTCGAGGGCGGGCAGTTCCGGCGATCGTGACACGGGCGTGACGCCCGCGGCGATCAAGTCCCGTTCGACGCGGTCGAAGAGGCGCATCCACACGCCGCAGTGTTCCGTGCGATTGCGCCAATCGCCGTCGATCGCGGTGCCGGGACATTGCCCTTTGCACGCGATGAAGAACCGACAGCCGCGACACCCGTGGTCCGCTTGCGGGGTGTCGTAGAGCACGAGCTGTCGCTCGAACCCTTCGGTCTCGGCCTTCTGCCAATCGACCCCGTCTTTGTTCGTACGCCCGCAGTTGATGTTCTCGCCGAGCCCGTTGATGCCGCGGACGGCGCGCGTCGTGTAGGGATCGCACGCGTTCCAGATGCACGTGACGCCGCCGCCCGTGCTGTCTCGACCGCGCAGGAGCTTGTCGAGGTCACTGAACACGTCAAGATGCAGACGCGGGTGCCGTTGCCCAAAGTGCGCGAGGTCGAGCATGGCGGCGACATTCTCGTTCTCGGTGAGCGCCCACTGGCGCCGCACTTCGGCGGATTCGACTTCGAGTAAGTGCAGCCGCACGTACCGGACGCCCTGGTCGTGCAGGTCGGCGAGCCACGCCTTCAGTCGATGCAGTCGTGTCCCGACGCCGTTGCCGCGGTGGAGCGTCACGATGAGACTCGGCGCCTGGTGGCGCGCGCAGAGCTCGTGGATGGCCCATTCGCTCCGAGCGGTGAGGGCGCGCGTCTTCTCGAGCGTGCCGGCGCTGCGCACGTCGTTGAGTTCGTCAGGACCGTCGATCGAAATGCCCACGCCGACGTGGTAGCGCGCGAAGAGCGCGAGGTGCGCCTCCGTGATCAGATTGCCGTTCGTCTGAAGCCCGGTGCTGCCGTACTGCTCGAAACCCCACCGGCACATCTCCTCGAGGTCGGCGATTGGCATGAGCAACGGTTCGCCGCCGAAGAGCGAGAACTGGTAGCCCTCGGCGGCGAGCCCGCGTTTCATCGCCGCCAGGTCGTAGCCGGGCGCGAAGTTGCCCGCCGCCCGCATCGGATCTTCGTAGCAGTACGCGCACTGGAGATTGCACTTCACGCCAACGGGATTCAGTTCGATGCTCAATTCGCGTCTCCGTGGGCGGTGTCATCGTGGTTGTCGGCATGGGCCGCGTCGCCGTGCGCGACGTCGACATGCGCGACGTCGGCGTGCAACACGTCGGCGTGCAACACGTCGGAGTGGCTCGACGCGTCGTTGTGGGCGATGTCGACGTGGGCGACGTCGCCGTGCGGGACATCGTTGTGCGGCACGCTGTCACTGAAGTCCTCGTGCCGCTCGTCAATATGGGGGCTGTCGCCGTGCGCGTCGCCGTGCGCCTGGTCGGTGTGCGTATCGCCGTGGTCGCCGAAGGCCACGCCATGCGCGGCGTCGAAGAAATCGCCGTGATAGTCGAAATGGTCGTCGAGGTGTTGCACATCGCTATGACTGTTATCGGTGTGATCCTCGAAGGGATCATCCGCGTGCTCATCGAGATGGGCGACGTCCGTGTGCGCGCGATCGCTGTGCTGCGTATCGCTGTGGGCGGTGTCGCCGTGCGTGCTCCCATCGCCGTGCAACTGGTCCTGGTGCAAATCGTCGGTATGCGTATCCACGTGCGCGCTGTCGCTGTGGAGGCTATCGCCGTGGAAGTCGGCGTGGTGAACATCGGTGTGGCCGACGATGAGTCCGAAGCCGAGCCGCGTGTTGATGTCGAGTTCGCCGCGGCCGACGACCTCGAGCTGCCAGAACTGGCGCCCGTCGATCGGCAGTGACAGGGTCCATTCGGTTTCGACGTGCGTGGCGTAGATCGTTTCGCTGATGCGTTCAATGAAAAACGATTTCTGCACGCCCGTCACGGGTTCGGTGATGCCGATGCGATCGCTGACTTCCCGCGCGAGACTGCGGGCCAGTTCGGGGCTGTTCTTCATGCCGATCACGCGCCGGAAGGCCTCGACCTGCGTGAGCGGTTGCGCCCGCGTGAAGATGATGTACTGCCCGACTTCGATGCCGAAATTCGGGTCGGCCTGATAGGGCATGTCGACGTTCAGCGGATTGAGCCCGAACCGGTCGATGCTGCCTTGATCTTTCTGCATCGCCTGCACATCGCCGTAATCGAGCAGCGCGCGCCCGCGTTGTTGGAGTTTGGTGAGCCAGCCAGGGGTCGAGCCGCCGAGCGTGACCGTGAAGGCCGTCGCGTTGCCCGAGAGCCCGACCGCGACGGTGAGCGCCGCGGTGAGGTCGATCCCGCTGCCGTCCTGGGCGCTGTTCGCCACGTAGTCGGTGCCGCTGACGAGCGACACGAGACTGACCGCGCCGACGCGCACGTCGGGATTGGTCGGGTCCGTCCACGTCCCGAGCACGTCGACCGGCTGACCGACGGCGAGCTGCATCGGTTGGTTGAGACTAAAGAGCACGGCGTTGCTGACGGCACTCGGCAAGCGCGGATGCACGGTCGTCTGCGTGGAGTTCGCGACGGTGTCGGCGGTCCGCGGCGCCCCGAAGCCGTGCGTGTCGGGGAAGGTGTCGATGTCGGCGGTGCGCGTGGCGCGTCGCGTGCGACTCTCATAGACGAGCGTGCCGTTGCCGCGCTCCCAAATCCGATCCAGGCCACTCAGCGCCAGGCGGTAGAGTTCGTCGTTCGCGTGCGTCTCTTCATCGCGAATCCGATCGAGGATGTACGGGTACACGTCGGCGCTGAGATCCTTCTCAATCGCTCGCGGCTGCGAGAACGTCGGCAGCGAATCAATGATCGTCTGAAAGACGTCATCCCCCGACGCGTCGAGCAGAATCGGCAGGTCGCCGAGGCGGGTGCGCGCGGCGAGCCCCATCCAGCCGATCGCTTCGCAGTCGACGCCGAAATTCTGGTGCATGCCCGGCTGCGGGTTGATGTAATCGAGATAGCCGGTGAACCGCACGTACTCGGCCGCGCCGATCGTGATGCGGACGCGCACGCCGATCATCAGTTGAAAGCCTGCGCGACAGTTCGCGTGATCGGGGCTGTAGTAGCCGATGAGATGCACGCTGTTCGTGATCGCGTTGTTGAGCACGAAATTCAGCGTGCCCGTGTCGGCGATGCAATCGGCGACGCCGTTGCCGGGGAGCCCGCGATCCCATCGCAGACCGTCGGCGAGTCGCCAATCTTTGACCTCGGTCCACCCGTTGCCGCGTCCCGAAAATTCCATTTCGAGAAAGATCGAGGCGATGGGCGGCGGCGGCGGGGCGAGACTGCCGATCGTGATCGCCCACGTGGCACTGACCGATACTCCGGCGAGCGTGGCCGCGCCGGTGCCGCGCAGCACCGCCGGCGTGCTCGTCCAGGTCGCGATCGCGGGCGTGGCGGCGGTGAGGGCCACCGATCCCTTCGTCAGCGCGGCGGGGGTGGCCGTCCACGTCGCGACGACCGGCACGCCGCCAATTGCGCCGCTGCCCGAGGCCGTGAGCGTCGCGGCCGTCGCCGTCCACGTCGCGACCGGCTTGGTCCCGGTGAGCGCGGTCGCGCCACTGAGGGTCGCGGCGGTGATCGCCCACGTCGCCGCTGCGGGACCGCCACTCAGCGCGACCGGACCTTTCGCGATCGTGGCGGCCGTCGCGGTCCATGTCGCCGTCGCCGGTCCGCCGCTCAACGCTTGCGGCGCCGCAAACGAGGCGGCGGTGATCGCCCAGGTAGCGACGGGTTTCGTGCCGCTGAGCGCGACCGCACCCGAAGCGACGAGCGTCGCGGCGGTAATCGCCCAACTCGCGGTCGCGGGTCCACCGCTGAGCGCAGCGCCACTGCTCGCCTGTTTGTAGGTGACGATCCCGAGGGTGTAGGCGCGGCCAGCAGAGAGCCCGGTGACCGCCGCATGGCGCACACCCGTCGCCGATTGCGCGCCGTTCGCGTCGTAGACGGTGTAGTTGGAATTGGCTGATCCGCCAGTCGTCCCGCCGCGTTGCCCGCTGGTGGCGGTATCACCGCCCCACGTCCCGGCCGCATCCGTGTTGGGACCTCGGGTGCAGAGAAAGCCGATCAGGATCTCGGCCGCTGCCGTGGTCGTGCCGGTGTTACCGGAGTCCGCGCTCGTCGCGCCGGCCGAATCCGTCGTCGAATGCTGATCGAAGGGACTGGTCGTGTCGAGATTCGTGAGCGAATTAGCCGTGCCCGCGATGCCCACCCCTGTGAGTGCCGTGCCGGTGGAGGTGAGATAGCGGAGGTTCCCGGTGACCGTACTGCCGGTGTTATTGAGCCAGCGAAAGACGCTCAGATAGGTGTTGGCGTTCGCAAAGAGTCCCTCGACGTTGACGTCTTTCGTCATCTCGTTGCCGTTGAACTGCATGCGGCGCGAGTTGGCGTTGTCGTTGCCAGCGAAGAGCGAGACGATCAACGTCTCACCGTTGGGGACCGAGATGCTGCTCAGGATCGGATCGGTATTCGATTTGGTGGCGAAGGTGCCTTTAGCGGTGACGACGACCGTCGGGGTGAAGGTGACGACAAGTTTCGGATCGTTCGCCGTGCCGGTTTGATCGGCGTTCCAGTGCTCGATGAAGATCAGATTCCCCGAGGTCGACCACGACGGCGCCACCGCCGCGACGTCGTAATTCGCGTTGCGCTCCCCGAACCGACTGATCCCGCTCTTGTTGATGTTCGCGAGGCCGTTGGCGTTGAGGAGGAAGTCGTTGTAGCCGGAGGTGCTCCACGCCGTGACATTGATGGCCGTGCTGAACGCCGTGCTGCCGACTTGCGTGAAGTCCGCCGCGACGAGGGCATTATTCGAGGCGGGCGTGGCGCCGTACACATTGAAATTGGGATTGGATCCGTCGTTACTCTGGCCGCTGCCGAAAAACGAGAGCGTCGCGGTCGAGATCACCGCGCCCGTGCCGAGCGCCGCGGTGTTGTAGGTCGAGATGCCCCGCCAGAGGCTCGAGAACGTGTTGCTGACAGTGCCGTCTTGCCAGCCCACCGACGCGTTGTGCGTCGAGACCACTTCAGCGGTCGTGCCCGCGCCGGCGATGATCGTCGCCCAGGACACGTTGCCGCCTGGCGAATTCTCCACGCGCCCGTCGACGGTCGTGGCGCCCGATCCGGCGTCAGGATAGAGGGGGCCTAAGGTATCGAAGCCGAGATTCCACGCCGGCCGGAAGCGATTCGCGATCGCCAGATCCCATAGGTGACACGCGCGCCAGAACGGACGCAAACCGTAATAGAGCCGCTTGGCAAATTTATCGTGCGTCCGAAAATCGGCGGTGAAGGTGCCGTCGTTATTCGCGACGACGTAGGCGTGGGGGAGTAGCCGGACGATGCGCCCGCGATAGCCGACATCGTGCGGACGAATGCACAGCAGCCACCGGAACCACCGGCCGAGGATCGGTTCCTCGAGGATGAGCAGTAAGAGCCACTGCCACCGCTCGAACCACGCAGCATCAAACATAACCGTTTGGCTCGCGTCCGGTTTACTCCTGCAACGAGAACAGCGCCGCCGCCGATCCGACCGTCGGCGGCGTGTACGTGAGATCGCTGCCATTGGTCGGCACGTCGGTCACGTCGATCACCGCGATCGGCGTCGAACCCGCATCGTTCGTCACGAATTTGAAAATGACGACATACCCCACGGTACTGCCCGCCGCGACCGCTGCCCAGGTGATCGCCGCTGACGAAAAGTCGATGCGATCATCCGTGGTGTTCTTCGTGCGCGTTTTCGAGGCGAGCGTCTGGTCCGTGCCGATCACCGTGTAGGGCGTCATCGTCGTATCGTCTTTGTTGGGCGTGACCGACGAGGCGACGAGACGCGCTTTGATCGTGTCGCTCGCCCAGGTGATCGTGCCGTTCGCCAAGCCGTTCGCGCCCTCATTCGTCACAAAAGAAGCCATCGAAAAACCCTCCTTTAAACTTAGTTAGCCCGTGATCCCGACGAGGCCATCGGTCACGGCGCGGCTGATAGTGCGAGGCAGACGGTTCATCGCGCGGGTGAGCTGCGCGAGCTGGCGGCTCACATCGCTGTCGCGTGTGCTTGGCGAGAAGGTGGCGCGTTCGGGTCCCGCCTCGCCCGCGAGGAACAACGTCGGTTTGGTGACGAGGAAATCGCCGCCGCGCGCCATCGGAATCGCGGGGCCAGGGTAGGGCTGCGGTTGCCCGTGACTCGGCATATCCTGCGCGTTCGTCCAGTCGAAGACGACCGGCACATGAATCGCGTCGGGCGTGATTTGATTGAGTGCGGCCTCGAGCGCCGCCGCCGCATCGTCGGCTTCTTTCTCGATCGCTTTCTTTTGCGCGGCGATCTGATCATCGAGGACACCGAGCTGCGCGCGCTGTGCGGTTTCGATCACGCCCATCACTTCCTCGGGCGCTTCCTGCGAGACCTGCGTCCAGAGCGCATCGCGCCGGGACATCAGGTCTTCGAGGCCTTTCTGCATTTCGTCCAGGTGTTTCTTCGTCGCCTCGGTGTTGATGCCGAGGGCGGCAGCTTGCGCTTCCTGTGACGCCTTGAACGCGGCGGCGAGCTGGTCGGCGGTGTACGTCCCCTGCGCGAGCATGAAGTCGTAGACGTCCTTCGCGTCCTTCGCCATCTGCTCGAGCTCCGTTTTCGAGGGGCCGAATTGCGCGGCGCCTTGTTGCAGTTTTTGCTGCTGTGCGAGCGCGTCCTGAAGTTTTCGCACCGCGGCGGTGGTGGCGTCCGCGCCTTGTTTCTCCGCGGCCCACATCGCCTTGATGTCCTTCTGTGCTTCCTCGACGGTCTTGCCTTCGGCCACGTAGGCGGCGCCCACCGCGTTGATCATCTTTTCGGCGCTGCCAAACCCTTTTTCAAAACTCGCGACGGCATCGCGTCCGGCGAGTTCCGCTTTCGAGGGTCCGCCGATGCCAAACAAGGCGTCGACCAATGGCCCGGCGAGTGCGCCAATCGCGGGCAACGCGGCTGAGAATCCTTTCAGTAGGGACCCAGTCACCCCACTCGCATTTTTGAGGATGGTGTCATTCAAATTTTTCTGAAGGGACTCGCCGATACTCTGTCCGATGGTGCCCGCCGCCGCGGCGAAGACGTTGCCGCCGCCTTCGAGCGCGCGGAGGATGGCGTCGGGCATCTTCGCGATGCCGGTTTCAAATCCTTTCGAGAAGTCCTTGCCGATCTCAAGTCCCGCGGGTTCGGCGTAGGCGCCCTGGCCGAGCGTCTGGATCGTCGGCACCGTCTGTCGTGACGGCAGGAAAAAGCCCGACGTGTCCTGCGGCAGGATGTTCGCGATCGCGGAGAGCTTCTGTGGCGTCTTGTCGAGTTCGGCGTTGAGTTTCGCGACCGTGATCGGGAGCTGCTCGAGCGCCTTCCCGAGCTGTTGCACGGACTCGTCGCCCTTGCCGAATTTCAGCAGTTCGGCGTTCATGACCTGCATCGCGACGGAGTCCTGGTAGCCTTGCCGTTCGACCTTGTAGAGTTCTTTCTCGAGACTCTCGAGGTCCTTCGTCGCTTTCTTGTTTTTCTCGCCGAAGGACTCGGTGTCCTCGCCGGCGCCGCCGAAGGCTTTGTGACTCGTCTCCGCGAAGTGCTTGATCTGGTCCTCGGTCTTCTTCAGGGCCGCGTCCCACCCCGCTTTCAGATTGTTCGCGGCACCCTGCGCGCCCTGCTCGAGCGTGTGCAAGGCACCGGCGAGTTCGGCGACTTTTCCGGCGTACTCTTCTGTCTTTTTGCCGACGGTGTCGAACTTCCCTCGCAGGTCTTCGAGCGTGTTGAGTAGGAACGCGTTGCCGGTAATCGTCGCGGCAATTTCGCCGAGGCCGATCAGTTTCGCGCCGACCCGCGCGATGAAATCGAGCAGGCCCAACTGTTCGAGAATCTGTCCGCTGAAGGCCTGCGCGAGCGCGTCGCCGACATACGCGGCGACCTTCACGAGGTCGGCCAGGAAGAACGCGATGTCAGTCGTGACGCTCTTCAGAATCTCTTGCAAGTCTTTCGTGCTGACCCCGGTGTTCTTCATCGCCTCCGTGAATCCTTCGCTCAGGAGGTTCAGTGCCGTCGTGACCGCGGGGACGAACACGTTGCCGATGCTCATGCTCGCGGCTTCGAGCTGCATCTGGAATTTCTTCCAACCGACCTCCGCGGCGTGTGCCGCCGCCGCGTCCTGCGTGCTCATGACGAGGCCGAGGTCCTCGGCTTCTTTCATCAGGTCTTTAATGGACTCCTGCGTCAGGCCCGCCATGTCCTTGAAGCCCTTGCCGAAGAGCGCGACGCCGAGGCTCGCCTGTTCCGCGCGACTCGACATCTTCTCCATCGCGGACATGATGGTGATGAAGGCGTCGTCCGGTTTGCTGTTCTTCAGATCGCGCAGGTTGAGCCCGATCGCGGCCAACTTCCCCCCCAACGTGTCACCTTTTTTGCCGGTCGCGTCGAGGTTCTGCTCCATCTTGAAGAGCGTGGTGCCGAAGGACTGGAAGTCGATGCCCGTCTGACTCGCGACGAACCGCAACTTCGAGAGGTTCTCGACCGAGGCGCCCGTCTTCAGGGACATTTCAAAGAGCGAGTTGCCCACTTCGATCGCGTGCTCGACCATCATCGGCAACACTTCCGCCGCGTGGATGCCGAGTTGCAGGAGTTCTTCGCCGATTTTTTTGAAGACGTCCGCGATGAGTTCCCCGGTCGCGACGCCCGCGACGAGATTCGTGAACGAGGCGCCGATGCCGCCGAGCGCTGTCTGCGAGTCCGTCGCCGCTTTGCCCACGTCGGCGATCGGCTTCGCCGCCGCCGTCGCCGCGTCGGCGATCGCCTGCAAATTTTTCGGGACGTCGATGCCGAGCAGCTTCATTTTCTCGGCCGCTTCTTGGGCTTGCCCGCCGAGTTTCGCGAGTTCCTTTTCGGTGAGGATCGAGACGCCGCCGAGCCGTTCGACGGACTGCGCCATCATCGTCGCGTCCTGAATCAGCTTGGTGCCGGTCAGCGAATTGCCGATACGGGTCATCGCCGCCGGGACCTTGTCGGCGTTATCCGACAAGCTCTTGAGCGTGACGATGGCTTTTTTCACGGCCTCTTCAAAGGACGAGAAGTCGGCCTGAAATTTCCCGCTGATCATTCCGGTTCCGGTTCTCGCTGTTGAGCGGCGTCGTGCATCATCGCGACGACGGCGTCGTACACGTCAGCCGGAAGTTGTCCGGCCCACTCGAATTTCCACCCGCCCATGAAGCGACAGATGGCTAAGTCGCTGCGGATACCTTCGACGTAGCCCGGTCTTTTTTTTCCGCGGCGCGCTTGACCTCCTGCGCGGCTTCGTGTTTGTCGATCGCCTCGACGAGTTCCCCGAAGGAATCAACGTCGAGCGCGTTGATCGCCGATTCGCTCACCGGCACCGGTTTGCCATTGACGTCGGTGAACGACCAGGCCGTGATGTATTCGGCCAGGCGTGTGAGCCCGACCTGTTCCGGGTCGAGCCTGGCGCTCTCGCCGGCGCGCATCTCCGTGACGAGTCGGCCGAAGGCGTGACGGCGTTCGCCCGCGGTGAGTTCCGTCTTGATGTCGATCCAGTCGCCGTCGGTCAGGTCGAGTCGGGTGATGGTCGGTTGCACGAAACGATTGCGGCCCATGTCACTCCAACCGGATGAGTCGTGCGGTGACAGACCCGTCCGTGAGTTGCAGTTCGCGAACCGACCACGTCCAGGCCGGTCCGGTGTTGCGCGCGACCCGAAACGTCAGCGGCTCCTGCGACAGCCGAAACGCATCGGCCTCTCTCACCGTGCCGGTGAGGGTGAGGCCCTCGGGATTTCTGGCGACGGTCCACTCCGTCACTCGCGCGGCGCGCTGGTGGCCCCACTCGAGGAAGCCCTCGGCGCCGCGCATCGTCAGGACGTGCGGCATTCAGTCCTTTCTTAGGGTTTGCGCCCCCACGCACCGTTGGCGACGAAGTTGCCCGTCACCGTCACGGCGCCATTGACGTCGACGTCGATCGACGCATCGAGCCACGCCGGGCCGTAGAAGTACGCCTGCTGATAGCTGGTCGCCGGGTACAGATACAGCCGCACGCCGTCCGCGGAATCCGCGCCGTCGAACAACGAATCGTCGGCGTTGTCCCAGAACCCGGAGAACGTGCCCTTCACGTCCTTGAGACCCTGCACGTAGGTTTTGTTGGGGTCGTTGAACGAGGTCGTTTCGACCTTGTCGGTCGCCATGCTCAACGACCATTTCGAGAGTGATGCGAGCGGCGCGGCGACACCCGCGCCCGTCGTGCTCCCATAGACCCCGCCGCTCTTGCCGTGATACCGCGCCATCTGTGTTCTCCTTGCTCACGCCGCCCCAGTGCCGACCGCGGCGAGCGCGATCGCGCCGATCGTTGGTGGGCGCGTGAGCGTTTGCAGGTCTCCGATGACTCGGGTCGCCCGTTCGACCCAAGACGACTCGGCCACACAGGCCGGAAGGCTCGAGGCGACGCGCTGTCGGTGTGCGTCGTCGGCCAGCCAGGCGCGGATGAGAGATTCAGCTTCGGTCGCGTCCCCGAAGGTCGGGACGTGATCGCCGAAGACTTCGCCGACTTCCGCCCGCCGCGTGCTCAGGTGGAAGGCGCCACACGCCGCGAGCTCGTAGGCCCGCGGGTTTAAGGATTCTGCGTGCGCGATGGACGGAGCGTCTTTGCCCCATCCCTGTGACGTGCGATAGAGGTTGAGGCCGATTTTGGCGCGTCGGTAGAGCGCCGCCGTTTTGACATTCGTGACCGGGCCTTCGCGGACGAAGTGCCGCAGCGAGTGGCGGGACCCGAGCGCGGACCATTCGCCATAGAGCCCGAGGTCGATGCCGCGCCAGTCGATCGCCGAGAACCAGTCGATGCGTTCACGAAACGCCGACCCGACGAAGACGACGTCGTGCCCGATGACCAGATCGTCTTCGGGTTGCGCGCCTGGTCGATGGCGTTCGGGGTGCCACGCGTGCGGGAGATAGCCGCTCCGGGGGTTGACCGCCCGGAACGCCGGGACCGATGAGCGTTCGCAGGTCCAGCAGCCGTCGACCAGTGGCGCGATCTTCAACTCCTGCACCTGGTCGTACGGGCTTTCGGTGAAGAGCACCGTGACGAAGAGGCCCGCGCGTTTCAGCAGAATGATCACGTCGGGGTGCAGGAACATCGCACTGACGATGACCACGGCATCGACGTTGTGTCGTAGGGCCATCTCGAGCGCGCCGACACCCGCCTGGTAGAAGAAATCGCCGATAGTCGGCCGCTCGAGCGTCGGGTTGCGTTTCTTCGCGTGGCGCCAACTGGCATAGAGCCAGCGTTTCGAGCGATCGATCCGTTCGTCCAGGCGGTACCGGACGACCTGCACGCCGTGGTGCGTGAGCCCGTACCGCAGGCCGGCCTCGACGTCGGTGGTCGACCAGCTCGCGCCAGGGTGGACGAGCAGCACCTTCACGGCTTCACCGCGTCCCATCCGCACTGGTACCACGCGCCCACCGGGATGCGGATGTCGGTGTAGCGGTGAATCTCCTGCGTCAGCGTGAACCCTGCGCGCGTGATGCGGCGCGCGAGCGTGGTCGAGTCGTAGGACCAGCGATGCGGCGACTCCTGCACGGTGCTGTAGAGAAACAGCTCGCAGATCGTGTCGAGGTCGGCGCGTGGCCGAAACGTGCCCGCGGGATATTCGATCGACCCCGGATCGCCGCCAAGCCACCGTTCCATCACGATCCGCGTGTCGGGCACGACGATGCCGAGCCGTCCACCGGGCACGAGACAGCGGAAACACTCGCGCAAAAATTCGTCGGCGTCCTCGGGCGTGAGGTGCTCGAGAAAATGGCCTGCGTAGATGTCATCGAGCCCGCCGTCGTCAAATGGCAGCGGCGGCACTTTCACATAGAGGTCGGCGTTCGCCTTCGGGTCGGCGTCGAGATTGGTGTAGTAGAGCAACGGCCACTCGCCGCACCCGACATTCAGGCGCCGTGCGGGATTGATCGACGGAAGCCCGGTGACGCAGCCGGAACATCCCTGATTCGGACGCACCGGGATACCGTGCTGTGGGCAGTAGCCATATTCGTCGACGTCGCTATGGTGTGACGGAATCATCATGGTGCCGTGGCGACGATCTCGTAGCGACCGCCGCGGTGCTGCCAGCGAATGGAGGGATCGACGTCATCGACTTCGGTCGCGCGCACGCGCGCCACCCGCTGCATCACGATGACGTTGTAGCCGGTGACGGTGAGGGTGCCGCCCTCGAGCAGCGCGTCGATCCGCGCCGCCGCAGTCTTCACGTTGGCGCCGCTCGAGGACAGTTCCACCGCCTTGACGAGATACGTGTGATCTTCAAATCCGCGCTTCTGAAAGATCGGGAAATCCGCTTCGTCGACGATCGACAGCAGCACGAATTTCGTCGCGCCCTGCGGCGCCTGGTCGAAGAACACGCCGTCGGGCATGAGCGTCGTCAGTTGCACGTCGCCCGAGAGCTTCGCCACGAGGGCGCTGTCGATGTCGGAGGAATCAGCCACCGCTCACCTCACCCGTGACCGTGAAGCCAAACGCGCGGAGGTAGTCTTTGAGTTCCTCGTACATCGCGCGTCGCTCGCGGATCACGATCGGGACGAAGATGTGGCCGGGTGGCATCGATCCCCGATTCGCGCCGAGATCGGTGTGGCGCGCCTGCGTGCCGCTCTCAAAAATCCCCGCGTGCGGAGCGCGATTGACGACGCGGGCGGCGGCGCCGAAGCGTTCGCTCGCGATCGTTTCGACGGCCAGCCCGTTTTTTAGATTGCCGGTGCGTTCGGGATACGCCGACCGGATCTCCTGCTCGGCCTTGTGCGCGTGGCCGACGACGATCGGCCCGACCCCGCCCTTCAAGTTGTCGGGGAGGTTCCGCAGCTCGAGCAGGAACTCCGCGAGGCCATCCCATTCGAGGCGCGCTACGGTGCTCATGGCAGCAACTCCGCGCAAATCAGCACGAGTTCCGCGCTCCGTTCCTCGACGTTGGCGACGCCGAGCACGTTGAAGGTCCGCGTGTTGAAAATGAGTCGTGACTTCACCGTGATCTGCGGGTGGTAGGGCGCGTGGACGATGTGCGTCGCGTTCGCGACGACCGTGCCCGCGGCGACGCGCTCGAGGTCCCGCGCCGTCGCCGGTTGAATCGAGACAGAGAGTTGCGGCGGCGCCGCGTCGTTCCAGCCTTCGGTGTAGCCGCCGTCCCCATCGGGGACCGTGCCGCCGTTCTGCACCGTGACGCGATGCGGACGGGCGCCGACGCTGGTCGTCATCCCGATCATGCTCATGGCAGCGTCACCGGGACCCACGGGGCGATCGTGTCTTCAAAGCCTTGCGGCACCTCCAGCACCGAGCTGGTCGTCGCCACCGCCAGGTCGCGGCCCAACGTGGCAAGGTGCCCGACCAGCAGCCCCACGGCTTGCAGGAGCGGTGCAGGAATCTCCGCGATACTCGGGGCGCCCGCGATGACGCGGATGTTCCACGCCTGAAAGGTGCGAAGCCCACTCGGCCACGTCACCGCGGACGTGAGGCCGATGCGTCCACTCACGGTGTCCACGAGATAGCTGGCCGGGTCGAGCACGTGTGCGCCGCCGGCGGTGTCGAACCACTGCACCGTCACGACCGATTGCAGCGGTTTACACAGCGACGGCAGATCGATGACCCAACTCGCGATCGCGTCGAAGTAGACGTCGCGGGTTTGGGCGAGCAGCGCGAGCTCCGTGCGCCGCTCGACGTGCTGTCGCGCGCTCGAGATAAAACTCTGCATGAGCGCGTCGCGCGGATCGGGAGAGGTCCAGTCGAGGCCTGCGCGGAGTTTGCCTTGCTCAAGCGTCAACGGCTCGACGGGAATCGTGCGTCGCACCGTGCCGCCCGTGCCGGGTTGGCCGCCGCCGTTGACGTCCACCGTAAAACTGCTTGGCGTCAACACCGTCTCAACGACGCGCTCACCGTTCAGCGGCGGCGTGGTGTCATGGTTGGCGATGATGACGGTATCGCCCGCCACGAGACCGTGCGGTGACAGCGTGACGAGAATCGCCGGATTGCCGTTCGTCGAGAACGCGATCGCGGTGAGCGGCTCGACCCGCATCGAGACGGCGTGTTCCGCGACATAGCCGCCGGTCCACCACATCAGCGCGTCCTCGGCTTGCGCGGTTGGCGTCGATAGGTACCGGTGGTGAATTGCCCAGGCGGGAGCGCCGCTTGTATCCGTTCCGCCATCAACGGGGGCGAGACCGGAGACGGTGCAGACGCAAGGGCGTCCCGCTGAGGCAACTGGACGATGACGATCGGCCCCGGCGCGCAGCACGTCGTATGCGGCGCGTCATCGACGGGACACGGACCGGGGTCGCCGAAGAACCAGATCACGCGACCACCACTCCGTAGGGCGCCGCGGTCGGCACCCAGTGCAGGTTGTCGGCGAGCAGCGTGATCGAATCGCCGACGGCGGCGTAGGTCATCGTGTCGAAGTTGCCGCCTTTGCCGCCGAGGCCTTCAGTGATCACGACGGTGTGCGCGAAGGCGGTGCGGCCGGTGATCGTCATCCGCATCCCTTCCTCGCCGGCCGTCGGCGGCGTCAGCGTCATCGCGGCGGCGCTCGATTTGTTGATCGCATGGACGCCGTCGCTGTGCTGAATCGCACCGTTGGCGGTGTAGACGATCGCGGGGCCGGTGGCGTCGTAGACGTATTGGTTTCGAGCCGAGTCGTAGCGGGGCATCGGTGCGTCCTTTCACGGGGAAAAGCACGAGCGGGCCGTCGGTCGGACCCGCTCGCCAGGTTGTTAGTTGAGACCCGTCACCTTGCCGAACGCCCCTTCGCGGTAGACCACCAGCGCGAGCCGTTCCTCGGCGCGAATCGCCACGAGGTTCTTGATGAAAAAATCCTGGTGGCTGTTGCTCGCTTCGACGCGGACCCCGCCGCGACGGAAGAGTTGTGCGGCCGATCGGAACGCGCCCACGAGCGACGTGCCCGCGACGATGGATGGCGTGACCGCGCCGGGGATACCCCACATCGTCGGCGTCTGCGCCGTGGTGAACGGCCCGCCGCCGACGTACTGGCCCTGCGCGTCTTTCGAGAGTTGGCAGGTCTGCCAGTTGGTCGGGTTGATGATGAACCCGTCGGGCGTGACGAACGACGTCGTGGCGAGCGCCGTCATCTGTTTGAAGATCGCGTCCATGTTCGTGTCGGTGCCGCGCGCGACGGGCGTCGCGAGACCGGTCAGGTTCATGAACCCTTTCAGGTTCGGCGGCGTGCCGCTGCCATTCAGGAGTTGATCTTCCTCCGTGAGCGCGAGCCCGAGCCGCAGCCGCGAGTCGATGATCGATTGCGTCTGCGCGAAGTCCTCGAGCATTTCCTCCGTCACCGGAATCCAGTGCGCGATCTTCTGCACCGGGCTGGTCGCGCTGTCGAAGACGAGCGCGGACTCGGGCTTCGTGCCGCCTTCGGCCACCGCCGCCGCGGCGTTCGTGAAGGTCGTTTCCTTCATGAACTGGATCATGTTGCTCGTGGTCGTGCCGGGCGCGATGAGGTCCGCGACGACGAGGCGTTTGAAGAGCAGAAACAGAATCCCCGGTTGCACGTCGGGGAGAATCAGTTTGCCGCCCGAGGCCGGGTCCTCGGTGAGCGTCGTCGCCTGCCACGGCATGACGGTGTCCGTCGCGGGCGCATTCCACGCACTCGAGCTGCGGTGCCCTTGCCGTTCGATGAACTTGCGATACTCCGGGTTGTTCACGAACTGTTGGCCGATCGAGAGCAGCTTGCGTTGACCGGCGATGGTGTTCCGGTCGGGCAGGTTGCTCGTCAGGCGATCGATCTCGGCCATCATGTTGGCGTCGTTGGTCACGCCATCGAGCCGCGCCTTGATGCCTTTCGCTTCGTCCAAGAGCGCCTGAATCGCCGCTTTTTCCTCAGCGGTCATCAGACGGCCTTTGACTTCCGACGTCTTGTCGGTGGCGGGGGTCACGACGTGGTCTTGGCACTTCTGCATCGTTTGCTCGAGCAGGGCCTTTGCCGCGGTCTGCTTGGCTTTCAGATCAGATTCGAGTTGCGCGATATTCATGGGCGTTCCTTCTGGTCAGAGTTCGAGGGCGAGCAGGTCGGCTTCGATGCCGGTCTGCCACTGCACGTCGGCGCGCCGCTCCTGGGCCGTGGCTGCGAGCGGCAGCTCCTGGGCCGTGGCCGCGATCCGCGTGTGGTGGGGGTCGTCGCTGAGCCGCGCCAGCGTTTCATCGAGCGTGGCGATCTTGTCGATCATGTTGGCGGCGAGCGCGTCGCTCGCGAGCAGGACGCGTCCTTCGCCGTACCCGTCGCGCACGCTGACGTCCTTCACGCCGCGCCCGCGGGCGACGTCCGCGATGAAGCGGCTGTACTGGTCGTCGACGAGACGTTGCAGATGTGCGCGGGCGTCATCCGTCAGCGCCGCGCCGGGTAGCGCCTCGGTCTTGTATTTCCCCGCCGAGACGACCGTGCGTTTGACGCCGAGTTTCGCGAGCGCCTCGCTGACGTCCTCGTGAATCCCGAAAACGCCAATCGAGCCGACCATTGCCGACGGTGCGGCGACGATTTGTGTCGCGGCCGACATCACCCAGTACGCCGCCGACGCCCCAAGGTACTGGACCTGCGCGACGATCGGTTTGGTCGCCCGCGCCTTCATGACTTCCGCGGCGAACTCCGACGCCCCGGCGACGTTGCCGCCTGGTGAATCGACGTCGAAGACGATCGTCTTCACGTCCTGACTCGCCATCGCTTGCTTGAGGGACGCGCTGAGGCCCTCGAAAGTGGTCCCGCCGCTGATGTCACTCAGCAGATTCATGCGCGGCGCGATCACGCCGTAGATCGGGATGATCGCCACGCCGCCCGCGGTCGGTTGCGGCAGGTCGCGCCGACTCTTCACCGCCGCCGCGATGGTGTCGGGCGCGGCGTCCTCCCCGGCGATGTGGCGCGCGAGGATGCCCACGATGACGTGGCGCATGCTCTCGGTGACGGCCCACGGGTGCTCGACCGCGAAACTCAGGAGATGTTCGTAACCGTGATTCTTCATGACAGGTCCTCATTGCTGCGAGGTCGCCGGTCAGTGCGCGCCCGTCGTGGTGGACCCGACGCCGTTCGAGATGCGTGTCCGTAATGGCCCCGGCCGCAACCATCGCTCGAACGTCGAGCCGCACCACGTGGGACTTCAAGGGGCTAGACGCCCGGCCCGCTCGTGTCGCCCGAGCCCACGGGCGCCGGGTTCGGATTCGGAATCACGGACGCCTTATAGGCGTCGGGATGCGGTTTCGCGAGCCACGCGTCTTTCGCGGCGTTCGCTTCGTCTTCGGTGGCGAAGCTGTCGACCGGCGCGGCGAGCCCACTGTCGATCGCCGCCTGGTCGATCTCGATGTCGGTCTCCTGCGACGTGATGACGAGCAGAAACGCTTTCGTGAGGTCCATTCCAAAACTCCTTTTAGTGCGTCGGGAGTGCGTCGGCTTCGAGCGAGGCGAGCATCGCGGCGTTGGTGGTGAGTGCGAGCTGCCAGGCGGTCTCGCGTGACTCCACGAGCGGGGTGAGGTCGTCCGCGAGCTCGCGGGTGTAGCGGTCGCGATGTCGGTGGAAAGCGGCCGGGCGATCGGCCACGGGCACCTTCTCGAGACGCGCCCGTTGGCGGTCCTGGTTGGCGGTGATGACCGCGGCGATCGCCGCCGTGCTGTCCTGCGGCGCCTGGTCGGCCTGAGGGTTCGCGGCGTTATTACTCGGCCCGCCCTGTTGCGCGGCGAGCTGGTCCGCGGTGGGATCGTCGACGCGGGGGAGGTTCAGGCGGGCGCGCGCTTCGTTGGCCGTCATCACCGGGCGCCCGACCAGCATGTTGAGCGCGGTGGCTTGTTCCTCGAAGCTGCCTTTCATTTTGTCGGCGATGTTGAACTCCGCATAGACGTTGGTTTGATCGGTGGACTCCACGAGCAGTTGGCGCTCGAGTTCCTGCGTGATCATTTCGAGCCACGGCCCAAGCGTGTCCTGGTAGAGCTGTTTGTGCTGTTCCTTGATGTTGGAGAACGTGGCGTGCTCGAGGATGCCGACCATCGGCAGCGGAATGTGGTAGGCCGCGGCGCATTCCTCGCGCGAGAGTTTCCGCGCGCCGAGATATTCAGAATCCTTCGGCGAGAACGACGCCGCTTTGAACGTCATCCCGTCTTCGAGGACCGCGACGAGCCCGGCGCCGGCGCCGCCCGAGAAGCGTTCCTGCCACTGTTCGCGCCATTCTTTTTTCTGCGTCGCCTGCCAGCGTGGTGCAGCCAGCGGACGTTCGATGACGCCGTCGATGCGTGAGGCGTTCTGCCAGTACGACTGGCGATGTTCGCTCGCGGCTTGTTCCTCCGCGAGGATCTGTCGGAGTGTCTCGAGCGGCGAGAGGCCCATCAGCGCATTCGTCGCCGTGTAGCCGTTGAAGTAGATCACGTCGCTGAGCGGCAGCGGTTGCTGTTCGCCAAAATAGGTCCAGATGAATTGACGCGGGAGCAGTCCGCCCTCGACGGACATTTCTTCAGGCGGGAGACGCGCGAGGCCGATTTGGTCGGCGCCGTCGGCGTCGCGGTAGCGAATCTTCAACCAGAAGGCGTTGAAGTACACGCCCAGGTCGCCGATCAAACTTTCGATCAGGCGATAGCGCGTCGTCGTGGGATTCGGTTTCTCCAGCCAGCGCGCGCAGTCGTGGTCGACCAGGCGAATGCGATCGGTATCCGAGACGCGGCGGAACCAGTGGAGACCGAGCTGTGCGATGTTGCGCGCGAGGAAGTCGACGCAAATGCGGATGTTCGGCTGCGTCGCATAGAGTTGGGCGAAGCTGCGACTCTCGCCGTACAGCGGGACCGCGCGCTGCGTCGTGCTCACCGTGTAGTACGGCGGGCGCGTCTCGATCAGCGATTGCAGTTGGCCGAAACTCTGAACCACCGGCATCAGGGCAAGACCTGCACAAACGACACGTTGTCGCGATGCACGATTACGTCGCCGTCGATCGGCGTCGGTGGGAGGGAGGGCTTCAGCAGTGCCGCTGAAGAGAGCGTGAGCCACGGTCCCCGTGAGGACCACAGCACGCCCTTAATCGCTGTCGTTGGATCGTCTTTGAGATTGACGATCACCGCCCGCAACAGACAAGGCGGTCGCCACCACCACGTCACATGGTCGAGCAGTGTGGCGAACGGTCGAGATGGTGTCTATTTTTGAATTACTTTATTGGCGGCGCGCAGGTCGGCACGAATCTGTTCCGAGACGCTGACACGCTGCGCTTGCGCGCGTTGGTAGGTGCGGTCGTACTCGGTCGCCGACATCTTGACCGAGACCGGCACGGTGTCCGATTCGTCATCGAGCTTCGGGCGCCCGCGGGTTTGTTGCTTCATGCGACCACCAGATCGGGTTCGCCCGCGAGCGGCACGGCGAGATCGATCGCGGCGAGCTTACGGCCCATGAGCGTAGCGATCACCGGGTCAATTCTGCCACGGCTCTTTTTCTTAATCGGGTAAATATTGTCCTTCCCATCGCGTTGCACGACGACGTTGCTGACGCACCACTGCATCAGTGGGTTGTGCGCCGCGTCGACGAGCCCGTCGAGCACGTCGGCCTCGAAGTCTTTCGAGGGCGCACTCATCTGCGCCATCGTTTGCGGAATCTCCACCACCTGAAAGCCGTCGTCGGTGAGCGCCTGCACAAGATTGCCCGCATTCCACGGGTCCACCCCAATGCGCTGCACGTCGAAGTGTGCCGACATCCGCTGCACGAACTCGAGCACGGCGCCCTGGTCAATGCGATTGCCGGGGTTGGTGCTGAGATAACCCTCTTTGACCCATTGCGCGTAGGGTGCGCGGTCGCGCCGTTCGCGCTGCTCGAGGGTGTCCGCCGGCGTGAGCGCCCACACCCACAGGCGCCAGGTCTCGCGCTCGTCGGTCGGCGGAAACACCACCACGGCGGCTGTCAAGTCAATTTTTGAACTGAGGTCGATGCCAATCCAGCAGGCCGCGCCCGCCATGTCCTCAAGGGTCCACGCCGATTGCCCGAGGCGCCAGCCATCGAGGGCCAGCCACGGCAAGACCGCGTTGACCCACAAGTTCAGCCGTTTTTGTTTGAACGCGGCCGTCGCCGCCTCCATGTTGCGGGCTTTAGTGGCGAGCGCGAGCAGATCGTCCGGCTTCACCGACACGCCGTAATTGGGATTCGCTTTCCGCCAGGTCGCTTCCGCCATCCAGTCGTCGGTTGGTTCGGCGTGGGCGATGAAGGCGAAGAACGTCTCGTCAACAATCACCTGGTCGAGGATTTTGCAGGCGTAGTCGTGCTGGTCGCCGCAGGGCGAGACCGGGTCATTGCCCGCGGTGGTGATCTGAAAATTGAGCGGTTGACGGCGCGCACCAGTCGCCGTCTCCATGACGTCGAGCAGGTCGCGATTCTTTTGCGCGTGAAACTCATCCGTGATGATGAGATTCGGGTTGAGGCCATCGGTGGAGTCGTAGTCAGCGCCGAGTGGCTCGAGCTTCGAGGCGCTCTCGTAGTGATGCAGGTTGGCCGCGAGCACCGACAATCGCGATCGGAGTGGCGCGCTCGATTCCGTCAACCGCTTGGCGTCGTTGAACACGATCTTCGCCTGGTCGCGCTTCGTCGCGATGCAATAGCCTTCGGCACCGGGTTCGCCATCGAAAAACGAGATGTACAACGCAATCGTCGCGGCCTCGAGCGACTTCCCATTCTTCCTCGGCAGTTCGTTGTAGGCGGTACGGAAGCGACGGAGTCCCGTGTCGCGATGGACCCAGGCGATCACGGAGCCGAGGCGAAACAGTTGGTGCGCCTCGAGTACGATGCGCCGTCCGGCCCATTCGCCCTTGTAATGCTTGAGCTGTTGCGTGAAGCGGACGAAGCGATCCGCGAGTTTGTAGACCAGGACGTACGGAAAGTCGGGCGTCCACTGTCGCGCCCGATCGCGTTCGTGCCGCTCACAGGCGAGTCGGTGGTATTTGCCTGCTGGTCGTTCGCCGCTGATCACCGCACGCGCATACGCATCGATCGGATGCAACGCCTCAGTGCTCCGTCACCGGCCCAAGTTCAGGTGGAATGTCGAACTCCGAGAAGGCATCACCGGCGGGTGGTGGTCCGTCGCTCTTCACCCGTGCGCGACTGGACGGCGTCAGGCCCAACTCGGGCCAGAGTTTGTTACATCCGGCGAGTGCCTTTGTGGCGATGGACAGCCACGGGTTGATGATGGGGTAGCCGTTCGGCGACGCAATCAACGGCCCTTTGTTCCGCACTTCCGCCGTTGCGCGGAGATACCGGCTCCACTCCAGACAGCAGGCCATCAGTGCGGCCCGATCCGCCTCCGTCACTTGCCGACTGCGCTTCAGGAGTGGCTCGAGGCGCAACCATTCGAGTCGTGCGTCCTCGTCGTGCGTGAGTTCACGTGGGACGTCGCTCGAGAGCGCAGGATGCTCGGGTTCGTCAGTGTTGAGCGGCCTGCGACCAGGATTCCCGGCGAGTCGCTTCAGTTGCGTCGGCTTTGGCTTCCGCCCACGCATGCGTGCGTATGTTACTCCGCGCGTGAGTGTGTCGTGCGTCTCAGTTCGTCAGTGCGTGCGTCAGTTAGTCAGTGTGTGTGGGTGTGAGTGTGCGTGAGTGAGTTGGTCGGTGTGTGTGTGTGTGTGCGTTGGTGAGTCGTCGGTATGTCCGTGTCGTCGTGGTGATCGTCGGTTGGTCGGTGTGGTGGTACGATGCGCGCGTCGTTCGTCGCGCGTCGCGGGACCGGGGGGGCTTGTCAATCGCTGGCGCGTGGGGTGCGCCAAACCACTCAGGCCCCTCGCGTAGGCCGTCGCGAAATTGGCGTAGGGGGGGCAACTTGAAGCGAAAATCCACCGCGGCGCCAGCCAACGGTGCCCTGCGGTCCCTCGCAGACCTCAAGCCCGACCCGAACAACGCGAACAAGGGTACGACGCGTGGTCGCGCGCTGCTCCACACCTCGATTCGCGAGTACGGGTTCGGTCGCTCCGTCCTGGTCGACAAACACGGGCAGTTGATCGCGGGGAACAAGACCGTGGAGGCCGCGGGCGAGAGTGGTGCGCCCGAGCTCGTGGTGGTGCAGACCGACGGCTCGCAGCTCGTGGTGGTGCAGCGGACCGATCTCGATTTGTCGGACAGTGCGGCGCGCGAACTCGCCATCGCCGACAACCGTGTCACCGAAGTCGGCCTGGCGTGGGAACCGGCGACGTTGAAGAGTCTGCAAGAGAGCGGCGCGAACCTCGAGGACTTTTTCCGTCCCCCGGAGTGGGCGAAATTGCTCAACGCGAGCGAGGACGTCGTCGCCGACGAGACGTTGCCGGAGATGGAGTGTCAGCCCTTCGAGCACCACGACTACATCATGGTGGTGTTTCGGGACAGCCACGCGTGGACGCGCGCCTGCGATTTGTTGGGCATCCGACGCGAGGGCGTGACGCTCGGGGGTCGCCGCAAGATCGGCATCGGACGCGTCATCGGCGCCGACCGGCTGTTCGAGATTCTCGACGGCAAACGGAAGAAATGATCACGCCCGCGATCGCCCTGGTGTGCATGAGTCGTCGTCGGGCGCGCACGTGGCCGCGGCAGAGCGGGCGGTTCTTCCCCGAGGCGACGTTGTGCGTGGCCGAGGAAGAGCGCGACGAGTACCACGGCCTCACGAAGCGCGAGCTGCTGTTGCACCCGAACAACGTGACCGGCATCGGTCCGGTCCGTCAGTGGATTCTCGACCACGTGTCGAGTCCCCTGGTCTACATGGTGCCGGATGATATCGTCGGGGCGTACGGCCTGACCGGCACGTACGCGAATCACATCGCGCCGCCGCTGATTTGGGACCTGCTCGTCAACACCATCGAGTGCGCCGAGGCCGCGGGCGCGCATCTGTGCGGCTTCAACCAGGCGTGGGACGTGCGGAAGTTCACGCCTCTTCAGCCTTTCAACTTGAACGGGTGGGTCGATGGGCCGATGGGCGTCGTCGGCCGCGAGCTGCGCTACGACCCGAAGTTGAAGCTGCACGCGGATACTGACTTCGCGCTGCAACACCTCAGAAAATTTCGGATCATCTGGCAGGACAACCGGTTCGCGTTCGCGCACGATCGGTGGAAGCAAGCGGGCGGCAACGCGGTGAATCGCACGAAGGCCGCGCACGACGTCGAGTTCGCGTACCTGCATCGCAAGTGGGGCGCGCACTTGCGGACGCGGTGGGCCAAAGGCACGTTCATTTCCAAAATCTCAGTCGAGCGGCGGCAGCATGGGACCGACATGCTCTAGTCCCGTGATCGTCATCGGCTCGAGTCGGTCGGGGACCAGCCTGGTCGCGCGCATCCTCGCAGGCAACGGCGTCTTCATGGGCGCCGACGTCGAGTCGAATCACGAGAGTCGATCACTGCAAGCGGTGAATCGCTGGATTCTTCAGAGCGCCGGCGCCAGCATCGAGACCGCCGGCGGCGGCGGTGTGGATCGTCTGCTGGCGGATGCGTTCCTCGCCGATGCGGTCAGCCAGGTGGTGCGCGCGCACGTCGAGGGGTGGAGCGCACGTCGCTATTGGGGCTGGCGCCTGGTGCGGCGCCCGCGGCGCTACGGGTTTAAGGACCCGCGGACCACCTTCACGCTGCCGTTTTGGTTGCGGATCTGGCCCGAGGCGCAGGTCATTCACGTGCTGCGGAACGGGCTCGAGGTGGCCGCGAGCCTCACGGATCGTCGTCGGCGGGTTGAGGCGCGGTGGCGAGCCGGTCGGGCGCCGGTGGCTCGCCTGGTGCGCCAGCACCGTGCGATCGCGAATCTTCGGGCCGCGGACACCGCGGACGCCGTCGATTGGTGGCGCGAATACGTCGAGCGCGCCGAGCTGCAGGTCTGGCGCCTCGGTCCGCGCGCCACCACCGTCCGGTTCGAGCGCCTGGTCACGGACCCGATCGTCGTTCTCGACGAATTGAGCGCCTTTCTCGGGCAGCGGCTCCGCGTGCCGTTCGTCATCGACGCGAGCCGGACCGGCCACGTCACGGATCGCGAGCTGCTCGATCGTCATCGGCTGACGCTCGAGCCCTTCGGCTACTGACGCGGACTTTCGTATGAGCTTTCGCCCCGAGGACCCCGATCGTCCTCGCCGAAAACCGTTTGACCGCTCTTGATTCCGACGATAAAGTTGATGCTTCTGGAGGAGATCAACTGATGCGACTGACAACGAAGAGAGGGCACGATTTAGCGCGCGTGGTGTCGGCGATGCAGAAGGGCATCCGCCGCAACGACGTGCGAATGGCGGGTTACTGCGCGATGGAACTGCACACCAGTGGGTTCGGCGCCTACGCGTGGCGGCGTTTGCTGATTATCAGCGCCGAGGATTGCGCGGCCCTGGTGACGGGCGAGGTGAAGGCACTCTACGACTCGTGGGATCTCGTGCGCAAGGAAATGACCGACAAGGATCGCTGGAAGTTGGCCGGGCGGGTCTTCATGGCGAAGGCGGTGATTCTGCTCTGCACCGCGGCGAAGAGCCGTGATGCCGATCACCTCGCGAACCTCGTCCACGAAGCGAAGGGCGTGTCGGACAAGGCCGTCGAGACCCTGCTCGCCGCGACGAAGGTCGAGACGTTGCCCGACTACACCGACGACTGCCACACCATGCAGGGCAAGCGACGTGGCCTGCGTCGACGCGATTTCTTTCTGACCGAAGATGCGGCGCTCAGCCCGCGCGGGCCGTCGCTGTTCGCCGAAGATTTGAAGCGGCTGCGCCGCGGCGACCTCGAGGTGGCCGATCGCAACTGGTCGAAGGGCAAGCGGTGAGGGGCACGATCGCCTGGTTGACCGGACTCTCGGGTGCGGGCAAGTCGACCGTCGCGGCGGCGGCGCGCGACGAGCTGGCCTCGTATGGGCTCGCGGTGGACCTGCTCGATGCGGACGTCGTCCGTCCGCATCTGGCGCCGGAACTCGGCTACACCGCCCGTGATCGCAATCTCAACGTGGCGCGCGTCGCCTGGGTCGCGACGCGGATTGCGCGGCACGGCGTGATCGTCTTCGTCGCGATGATCTCGCCGTACGCGGAGGCGCGTCGACTCGCGCGAGAGCAGGCGCAGGTCGATGGTGTGCGGTTCCTCGAGGTCTACGTCGCGGCGCCGCTCGAGGTCGTGACCGCGCGGGACGTGAAAGGTCTCTATCGGCGCGCGATCGCGGGAGAGATTCCCAACTTCACCGGCGTCTCGGACCCGTACGAGGCGCCTGCGGCGCCGGATTTGACCCTCTGCACTGACGTTCTGACGATACCCGACAGCGTCTCCCGGCTGGTTTTAGCCGTCCTCGCGACATAGCCTCCAGCCCGCGACCGGCTGCATAGGTCGTCCAAACCCCAATAAAACGCAGTGAATTTGTCCGCCAGGACTATGCAAAAAAGTAGGCATTTTTCTGGTCCGATCGTCTTGACCGTGCTTGATTCAGACGATAGAGTTTGGAAAGTTGATTTTGACGATAGACAAACACAAGGGAGCAGGGACATGGCAACGGAACTGAGCAACATGACGTTCGGCATCGAAATCGAGTGCGGCATTCCGGGCACGGCACTGGACGCGAACGGCTGGCACGTCGGCGCCTACCACGTCGGCGCCGAAATGGCGGGATTCCCCGGCTGGAAATTGATGAGCGATTCCAGCGTCCACGTGCAATATCCGCGCGTTGCCTGCGAGGTCGTCTCGCCAATCCTCCGCGGCGCCGAAGGCCTCGCCGAAGCAACGCGCATGATCGCGAAACTCGTGGAGATTGGCGCCAGCGTGAACCGCTCCACCGGGTTCCACGTCCACGTCGGCTTCAACGGCTCTGCGCAGCAACTTCGTCGCCTGATCTGCTTCGTCGCCTATCACGAAAAAGCACTCTTCGCGACGACCGGCACCCGGTCCCGCGAACACAACATGTATTGCGCGTCGATTAAAGCGGCGTATCGCGCACTCGCGGACCTGTCGAACCTGAATCAGATCGCGCGATCGCACCAGAGCCGTTATCACGTGCTGAACCTGCAAAACCTCGCAGAGGGCCGTCGCCAGACCGTCGAGTTCCGCGTGTTCGCGGGCACTCTCAACGCGACGAAGATTGCGGCCTACATTCAAATCTGCCTCGGCATCGTGCAGAAGGCGTGTGACTCCAGCGCGCCGCTGCCGTGGGATGCGCCCGCGTCCAAGCGTCAAGCGAAAGAGGGCATCGGCGATGGCGCGCAGGCCGTGCGTCGCTTGATCAATCACCTCGGGTGGTGGGCGAACGGCGACAAGAAAGCCTACGGCGTGTTCGATCGCGCGTCGCTGCCGCGCCTCTACGCGAAACTCCGACAGATGGCGAGCAAGTACGACGGACCGATGGTCGAGGCCGACAGCACCGAGACGGACGCCCTCTAGGGCGCCCGTCGCACCTGAACTCCACCGCAATTTTTTTCGAGTCGAGAGGATACGGACCATGTGTGTGATTTTGATTGCTGAAGAGAAGCGACTGACGAAGAAGGTGGTCGAGGCCGCGATCGCTGCGAACCCCGACGGCAACGGCTTCGCCTACATCGACAAGGGCGCCGTGGTGTTCACGAAGGGTGTGAGCGACGAGGATGCGATCGTCCTCGCGCGGACCCTGCCGATGCCCTACGTGTTCCATGCGCGCATCGCCACCGTCGGCGGCATCTGCCCGGAACTGTGCCACCCGTTCGCGATCGACGGGCGCGTGAAACCGGGCGCACTCGACGGCCGCTCGCGCCGCGGGGTGTTGTTCCACAACGGCACGTGGTGGAAGTGGCGCGACTTCGTGGAGCAGGGCGACGGTGCCTGGTCCGACTCGCGAGCGATGGCGACGATGGTCAGCGCCTACGGCGCCGACACGATCGAGGAATGCGTCAACGAGGATCAGAACCGCGTGGTGCTCTTCACGCCGAAGGGCATTCAGCGATTCGGCCGCGGCTGGTCGCAGCCGGTCGAGGGCGTGTGGGCGAGCAACACCCACTTTCTTCGGAGCGGGTGCCTGCACGTGCGCCCGCAGGCCGATGACGACAAGGGTGGCGACAAACAACAGCGATTGATCTGGAACCTGCGGTAGGGAGGGCGTCATGAAAAAACGAACAGCAATGAACCTGTATCGCATTCGGCGCCCGCACTGCGCCCCCGCCGTCGTCCTGGTGATGGCGGCGAACAAGGCAAAGGCGCTCGAGCTCGTCGCCAAAACGTTCGGCGACGTCAGCGATGCGAGCGCAATCCTCCTGCTCGCGGATCGTCCCCGCATCCTGGTCGCGGGCGTCGATGCACCACGGCCGACCGACTTGGCGCCGACGAAAAAAGCGAAGGCCGAACGTGTGATGTAGCTTGACCGTGCTTGATTTTGACCATAGAGTTGATTGTGACGATAAAACGGCGCCGGGCGGCGCCGACACCGACAAACGCGGGCACGGCGCCCGCGGGCTAGGACAAACCGAACGGGACCGGCCGAGCGACGTGCAGCCGGTCCCACTTATTCAGGGAGCACTCACGTGGTAGCCGAACACCCGAACCTGCACTGCCCCCGCTGCAAGGGCTCGTCGTTCACGATCGACACGGAGGCCGAGACCGAATCGGTCGTCGTGCGTGGTGGCTTCGTGACGCCCGGCCGCGAGGAAACCGTTCGCCGCCGCTGCACCGTTGCCTTCTGCAACACGTGCGAATTTTCGATCGAGTTGAACCGAGGGAGGAACTAACCGTGGCACTGCGTATGACTGATGGCTCGAATCGCGCGGCGGTGATCGCCGCGCACAACGATTACTTTCGCCGCAACTTGTTCTTCTATCCCGCACGGGTCGGCCGCGTGACGATGACGCGAGGCGTGGCCGAACTCGACGCGGAGGTGCGGCTCGCGGTCCTGCGGGCCGTCGCCGCCTTCGACACGTTCGCCGATGACGACCCGAACGACCCGTACCACGAGCACGACTTCGGGCGCGTGGACGTCGGGAGCGTCGCGGTGTTCTGGAAGATCGACTACTTCGAGAATCCCGCGATGGAGCAGGGCGCCGAGGATGCGTCGAAGAAAGCGTACCGGCTGCTCACGATCATGCTGAGGGAGGAGTACTGAGATGGCCCGCCCGTGCGTCGCCTGCGATGGCGCGGGCGAAGTCGCACTCGACAACACCGACGACTGCCGACCGTGTCCGCGATGTGGCGGCGTCGGCACTGAACCCGTAACCAATGGAGACGATCATGAAAACCTCGATGACGATGACGATCAAAATTCAGCCGAACAGCCAGGGTACGCCGGTCGGGAAACTCGCGGACGCTGAGTTGCACTTCAGCGACGGCCCACTCGACGGCCTGAAGTTGATCGGGTTCGCGGTGTGGGAGCGCCGCGGCGGTGGCGGCAACAACCGCAACGTCACCTTCCCGTCGCGGCAGTACTCGGTGAATGGCGAGCGGCGATCCTTCGCCCTGCTGCGAGCCGTGAGAGATACCGCCGCACACAACCGCATCCGCGATCTGATTCTCGAGGCGTACGCCGAAGTCGAAGCGCGCGTCAGCGATGAACTCGCCAACCAACGGTAACGAATCCGGGGCCGTCACGACGACGGCCCCACTTTTTGGAGAAACGAACATGAAGAAAACGATTGTTGTGTCTGTCGCCCTGGTGGGCCTCACGGCTGGTCGCGCCGTCGCGCAGGATTACGCGAAGGGATGGGTAGACGTGAATTTCGGCGCCGCGCAGGCCGCGGAGAAGGAATACACGTCCGTGAAGGTGGTGACGCTCTATCAGGAGCCCGGTGGCGGCGCAGTCGCCTACAGCTTGCCCCGTGGTGGCGCCTTCGACGTCGGCGGCGGCTACATGTTCCATCGGCGCGCGGGCATCGGGGTGAGCCTTGCAGGCACCGCGCATAAAGACACCGCGGGCCTCGCGATCATGGTGCCGAATCCGAATTTCTTCAACGCCTCAGCGACCGACGCGACCGTGACCGACGGGTCGCTCACGCGGACCGAAGGGGCGTGGCATCTTCACGCGATGGTGGTGCCGTTCGAGACGCGGCATTTTCGGGTGCGCGTGTTCGGCGGGCCGTCCTACTTCGTCGCCGAACAGGAACGGATCACGACCATCAACTACCAGCAAGCCACGCTCGGTCGCTTGAACGTCGTCGCGATCAAGTCCTACAACACCGACAAATCGACGGCCTCGGCGTGGGGCATCCACGGCGGCGGGGACGTCTCGGTGTTTTTCAATCGCGTGGTCGGACTCGGGTTTACGGCCCGCGTCAGCCGCGGCACAGTGAAGCTCGAGGACTACGGCGGTACCGCCAATCGGAAGGTGGGCGGTGTCCAGATCGGCGGCGGATTGCGACTCAAGTTCTAACCCTCCAAAAGGGGCCGTCACGTTGACGGCCCCTCCCTCCCATGCGACCATTGATTATGACGATGACTGACCCGCAGGTCGTCGGCGGCGACGGCAACGAACGCGATGTGGTCCGCGTGGAGCAATGGATGATTGGCACCCGCGTGGTCGACGTGATCGACTTCACCGACAGTGACGGGATGCCGTGGCGGCAACTCACGTTGGACGATGGACACGCCGTCCAGTTCCGACGATACGGACCCTGGTTGATCCTATGAAAACGAAACCGCAGCGCGGCGGGTATCGCGAGGGTGCCGGGCGCAAGTCGGCCTATCCCGGCAAAACGCGATCGTTCGCGATGGACTTCACGCCCGCAGGCCGTCACGCCCTGAAGGCGCTCGTGCGTCGGCGCGGCCTGAGCCGGAACGACGTGCTGGCGCATCTGGCGATCCACTACGCCGAGCAGTTGACCTTCGCGGCGCCCGGCGTCGTCTTTCCCGGCAAGCTCGCGGCGAACGTCCTGACGATCCGCGTCCCGGCGGCTGCGGGCGACAAGCTGACCGATGCCCGGCGCCGGACCGGCAAGAGTTATTCCGACATTGGCGAGGCGCTCGTCTGCTGGTTCGGCCCGACCGCAAAGGATTTTCCGACCGCACAGCGACCGCGCCGAAGGCCCCGCCCGAGGCGCTGAGCGGTCGCAGGACGCGCGATCCTGCCGCCGCGGACCTCTGGCCCCTGCCGCCCGCCTAACCCCTCCCGAGCCCGCCCTCAAACGCGATCGCTTTTCGCCGGTTGCAATCGGCGCAGAGCGATTGCGAATTGCCCGCGACCATGTGCCCGCCGCCGGACCGGAGCGGGACGATATGGTCCGTGGTCGTCGCGCGGACGCGGAGGCCTGCCCGCGCGCACGCGGAATGTTCCACGTGGAGCAGCCCATCCGCACGTTCCCCGCACCACGGATGTTTCGCCAGCCACGCTCTCGAGAACTGGCCCCACGCCGCCGTGTACCCTCGCGCGTGCGCCGTGCCGCGCGCCTGGTCGCGCGTCCTGGTGCAGCGCGGGCAGCGTCCGATGACATAGGCGCCGCATCGCGCGCACGGCCGCGGGGGAGCGGTCGCCATCACTGCGTGGCAAATTCGCGGACCGGCCCGCGCCGTCGGCGTGGTGGCGCCGGTGCCTCATGCGCGAGATCGAGCGCCGCTTCCTGTGGGTCGAAGGTGATGAACCGCTGCTGCGTGTACCAGTTGCAGATGTATTCGAGCTCGTCCTTCCCCACGGGTCCGAAGCTCGCGTAGAAGACCAGCCCGAAGCCGTCGACGCCCTTCTCGGTGCGAGCGCGCACGCTCGAAATCTCCACGTCGGTGAACGCGATCTGCGGCGTCTCGTCCTCGGCGAGCAGGAACACCCGCGCGAGCTGTCGCGCGACCGCGAGCTTGAACTCGAGCGTCTTGATCTTCGGCTTCGGGTCGGCGCCAGTGAAGAGCAGCGTACGGACGTCGCGGTCCAGCGCGCCCGCCAGCTCCGGCGTCAGCGGTTGCACGCGCAGCGTGAGGTCGATCATCTTGACCTCGGTCCCGTCCTGGTCCTCGACGCGGTGCCCGATCGCGTCGAGGTAACAGCCCACTTTGTCGAAGTCGAACAATCTCATTTCGGCCATCCTTTCGTGGTCTCGACCGCCTTCGCGGTGTTGATGTCCATGCCGTAATCACACGCCTTGAAGCCGGGAAACTGGCGCTCGAGCGCGTGTTGGAGATGCTCACACTCGATCACGATCTGCGCCTGGTAGGCCGTCGCCGAGATCAGGCCCTTGTCGATGAGCAGATTCGAGAGTGCCGAGACCTCGACGCGGAGAATCAGCAATTTCTCGAAAAGGTCGCGCACGGCGATCGCCTCCGGGTCCTGCAGCGTGCGCGTGCCGAGCCACCGGCCGGTGTAGACACTGCGCCACTTCGCCAGGCGATTCAGCGCGCGTTCGTACTCGGAAGCGATGCTCACTGTGCGACCTCCTGCTCGACCTGCGCGACGACGAGTTGATATTCGTACAACCCGTCGCCGAGGTACCGCCGGTTGATGGTGTGCCCGCCGAAGCGGGCTTTCCGCATGTGTCGTAGTTGCGCGCTGATGCTCGCCGGCGGATCGCCGGTGATCTGTTCGATCGTCGCGAGCGTGCGCCACTTGGCGTCGCGCATCAGGGTGAAGATGCGCGCGTACTGACGCGAGAGTCGGGGATCGTCGCGGGGCGGGACGTAGTCGTCGCCGTTGAACCGTGGCTTGCCTTTGACGAACGGCAGCGGCTCGTCGGCCTCGACCTGTCCTTGCCGCCCGTCGCACCTGAGCACATGCAGCAGATCGTCGGTGATGTCGGCGCCGCAGAACCGGCAGATCATGGCGCCAGCTCCAGCAGCGGCAGTGGGGCGGGGGAAACGACCACCGGGCGCGCGCCCGTCGTGCGCTCGACGCGGACGACCGCACACGGCGGCGCATCGACGTCGGCGTACGCCTTCGTGGCAAGCAGTTCCACGACCTGGCTGTCGTCCCCCCATGCGACTTGCGTCAGCGCGTCGAGGATCGCGCGGAGCAATTTGTCGATGTCGGGCGCCGTGAGGTGCGCGACCGGCACGCCACGTTTCTGATATTTCTTCGGCCGCGGCAGGTAGAACGCGACCGACAACCGGATCGCACTCGCGAACATCAGCGAGCGGTCGTGGACGGGCAGCTCCGCGATCGCGCGGCTGGCGCCTTCGGCCACAAGCTGTGACCACGACTTCACGTTGCGGTTCGAGTCGGTCACGATCGGAAACTTCATCCCCGCTTTCATGAACGCGCGCAGATTGCCCTTCGGTTTGGGCACGCCGTAGACCGTGAACGTCAGGGTCATTCGCCGCTGACCAAGTTGCGCGCCTCTTCCGCCGCGATCGCCATCGACGCTGGACACGCCAGCCCGTGTGCGTTCAGCAGCTCGAGCACGTCGAGGGCGGCTTGTACGAACGCGCGAGCGACTTCCTTGAAGTCGCCCTGAATCACAATCGCCGCCTCGGGCACGATCGCTTTGAGTTGCACGCGCCGACCCGCCGCGACGAAGAGATGCACGGTCGTCGTGCCCTGCACATGCGATGACACACTGACGCCGGCGAGCAAGCCACTGATGTCGGTGCCGTCGATGAAGACCTGACTCTTCGCCGCGAGCGGCATCAGGTCCATCAGGAACGTGTGTTCGTCGGTGGCGCTCATCTCGTAATCGCCGCTTCGATTGCCGCCTGGTCTTTCAGTAATCGCTCGCGTGAGGCGCCCCGGAAGGCCCGCACGCCAAACTGTCGCAGCATTCGCAACTGTGGGGGACGTCGGCCTCCGACGCGGCGGATCGCCGCGTGTGACCCACCCTTGCGTTCGCTGCGGTCGGCGTGCAGATGCGCGCGCTGGTGCTGCTTGCCGCGGGCGGCGGCGCGGCGGTGGGCTTTGGTGTTATCCGACGAGCCCGCGCGGGTGACGTGCGCGTTCCGCAAGAGGAATGAAAACGGCGAGGGCGGCGTGCCTTCATCAAAATCAATGATGGCCCGCTGTGCCGTGTAGGGCGTGAGGTACACGTACCGCAATCCTTTTTGCAGATCGCTGAAGCGAATCGTGGCGAGATCCACCGCCACGTTTTGGGCGACGGGTACCGCCGCCTTGATCGACTCCGCGATCCAGCATTTCGCAGAGTTCGCTGTGACCGCTTTCGTGATGATCTCCTTCGTGCAGTGAATGCGAAGTACTGGTCCTTTCGGCAATCGCGACATACGCACCTAACCTTCCTCGCCGGGCTCGCGTCCGGCACTGCGTCGTTTCCAATCGAGCGGCAACATGTCTTTCGCGAAGCGCGTCATCACCAGCGGCGTGACCGGCTTGCGTTCGACGAGCGGCGGCAAGTCCGGCGGCGCCGGGCCGACGCACTGCTCGCAACGCCAGAGTTTGATCGTGGGACCGACATCGATCAGCTGAATCGGTTGCCCCTCGAGCACATGTTTTCCACAGAGGCCGCATAGGCGTTCCACCGTGGCGCGCGTCCACGTCTTCATCGCAGCACCGGCCGATTGGATTCGATCACCCGCAACGCGGCGGTGATGTCGTGGGGGCGATACCGGATGCGGTAGCGCGCGCAGCGATCCTTCACGTCGGCCACCAGGTCGGCGTAGCAGTCGTAGGCGTTGGTCTTCAAGAGTTCACGCATCAGCCGAGCTACCAATCGACTCGTGATCGTCACGACAGGGAAAATTCGCGCGAAGCGCGAGGTTCTAATGTTTCAAGTACCAGTACTGTTGAACTTGGACCCGGAGACGGAGTACGGAGACGGAGACGGAGACGGAGGTCGTGCTGCGTTACGCTAGTCGTTACCACGCCCGTTACCCACCGCGTTACTCGCACTCAGCCGATTGCGATACTCCCGTTGTTTGACGGCACGCCTGGTCGACTCCCCTAAGACCGCGTCGAGCGTGTCATTCCGCCAGCCGTCCTGGTGCAGCGTGAACCGCGCGAGCACGACGCCGCGGATCGCCTGCCAGCGCGTCGCATCCCCACACGCCTTCGCGAGGATGCGGTCGTCGTTCGGCAGCGGCCCGCCGCGCAAACACGCCTCGTCCAGCAGATTGCGATACGCCCCTTGTTCCTCGAGCGTCATGTCCGTGAACGCCGTGCTCTTCCGCCATCGATCGACCCACCACCACAACGCGCGCATGATCACCGCCACTGGATGTCGCTTTGTTTCACCGTGTCTTTTTTCACCGTCTTGCTTTTCGCTTTGACCGCTTCGCGGAGGGTCGTCTTCTGCGGCGCCGACAGCATCGCTTTCGCCGCGGCAATTTCCTCGTTGACCGTGTCGAGTTCCTGTCGCGTCGTCGCCGCGGCGATCCGCTTCAGCCACACACTCGTCGTCGCCTGCGCGAGATTTGGTTGCGGTGTGGCCGCACCGTGCGCCCACGCGGCGAGCTGCGCGCCCGAGGCCTCGGTGATCGCCTGGTCGAGCGGGAAGAGGTCTTTGTGTTGTTGTTGCAGTTTGATCGGAATCGGGACGCCGGGTCGGTCAGGCATCAGCATCAGGCTGACCGTGAGCTCGTACGGCATGTTCTTCTCGCAGACGGGAATCCACCCGTTGATGCCGATGAGTGATTGCTTCTCGCGGATGATCGTTTTGCCGTGCTCGTCCTTCGCGATTTCGATTTTTGGTTCAGCGCGGAAGCAGAGAATCAGGTGGGCGCGAATTTGAAGGAGTTTCTGAATGAACTTCTTGTGTTCCATCTTCGGCCGAATCCACGACGCCATCTTCATCGTTTCGCGTCGGCGGTCGTCGCCGCGGGCCATCTTCTCGAGTTCTTCCTCCTGCATGTCGAGCACGCCGCCCTCGCCGGCGTATTCGTGACTCGCGCTGTCCACGACGATCGCGGCATAGCCCGCCTGGTCGGCGGCGACAATCGCCTCGGTGTAGCGTTTCGGGGTGAAGGTCGGCGCGAGGTCGCCGTGATCGAAGTGAAAAAAATCCGCGTAATGCTTGGCGCGCCCGCCCTCAGTGTCGATGACGGCGAAGGGTTTGTCGCCGCTGATCCCTTTCGCGAGCAGCATGGCGGTCCACGTCTTCCCGCTGCCGCTGGCACCGGAGAGGCCGATCAGGAGCCCGACGTTCTCGCGGGCGGCGGGTCGAAACTCGAACGCCATCAGTGCCACCACTGCGCGACGGCGATGCTGGTGATGTGCTGTCCGCAGCTCGCGCACGAGAACTTCAGCAGGCCCTCGTGATAGAAGGCGCGCACCGGGGCGCCGGGGTGACAGACACCCGTCAGAAACAGACCCTCGCCAGTGTGCGTGGTGTGGTCGCACCCTGGCACGCTGCACGTCGCCTGGTCGAGATCCTTGCGGGTCAGTGGGGCTGGCATCAGTGTTTGCCTCCGCGCCAAATGCGGGTTAGTGCGATCGCCACGAAGCCGACCGCGATCGCGAGGGCGACGAAGAGGAACGCGAGAAACAGATCGCCCGTGCTCATACCGGTTGCAGTTCCTTCTCGAGCCACCACGCCTCGTGCCACTGCGGCAGCGTCGCGTAACACGTGCGGCGCGGGTAGCCGAACCAGTCGCGTTTTTTGAGACAGCGCGCCCACACCTCGAGCGCGTAGAGCACTTTCTTTTCGGCCAGGACGAGCGCGTCCGGTCCGAGCCCGATGACCGCCAGGGCGTACGGCGGATAGTTCTCCTGCACCGCGAACCGAAACATCACGTCCTCACCGGACACGGCCTTGTAGCCGCGCAGATACCACGCGACCTGAATGTCGGTGCCCGCGTTGAACATCGCCCGCGTCCACGTGTCGGGGTTCGCGCTCGCGCCCGTCGTTTTGAAATCGTCGATGGCGCCGGGGCGCAGCCAATCGAGGCGGGCGCGACACCAGATCCCATCCTCTTGCCAGATGAGCGTGCGTTCGGGCTCGCCGTCGGTGAACATCAGCCAGCCGCCGTCGCGGTTGTGTTTCCCGAGCTGCACGCGCGCCGTCTTCACCATCGCCTGCACGTCGGTCCACGTCTTCGCCAGGAGGGGGATACGTCCGTCGATGCGCGCGATCTCGCGTTGGGACTTCGCGGCGTTGGTGCGCCAGTCGGGCGCGTCGATGATCTGCACCGCGGCTTCGCCCTCGAGTAGCACCGCATGCGCGGCGGTGCCGATGTCGAAGTGTTCGCCGTTCTCCCGTTGAAAGTTCGGGTTGAGCCGCGGGTGCGCCGCCCACGCGTGCGCGGGTGATTCGAGACAAATCAGTTTGATGATGGAGGCCGACAGCGAGGGTTCGGGGCACGGGTCCGCGTGATGGAGCGCCGCGGGGATGCGGTAGACGCCGGGTGTCAACGGGGGCACAGGTCCTCCCGTCGCTTGCCACACAACCAACAGCGTCCATTGCGAAACGAATGACGATCGAACCGCGATTGCGGGCAGTAGTCCGGCGACGTGCGCGGCGGTGGCGGTGGCTCGAGCTCGTCGTCCTGGCGGGCCTGCTGTTGTGCGGTCCACTCGCGCTCGAGCGCCGCCTGGTCGCGCCGGCGGACGCGCGTCACCGCGCCCTCGTCAGCCGTGTTTCGGCGCGGGAACGGCCGTCCAGCCCCGCGTCGTCGTGAGGCAGCGACGGCATTCGAGGAACATCCGCGCCGGACGGCGTCGCCGCACGTCGCGGTCTTCGATGCGGAGCATCCACAGATGCCCGTCCCGCCAACAACGGACGCGTCGCGTGATCGTGACAAAGAGCGGCCACCATCGGAGGCTCACGATCGTTCTCGACTGCGTTCAATTAACGCGTCGAGATCCCGCACATCGAGCAGCACGCGACGCGTGCGACCCACGACGCCCAACCCGGTACGGGCGCGTTCCACGGGCAAGCGCACCACCGAGAGCGCGCCCGTCTGAATCAACCGCTCGAGCGTGTCGAGCGAGACCGACAGATAGGTGGCGGCGCCGTGTTTGTCGAGCAGCCGCGGGTGCAGGACCTCAACGTCCGCCAGGGCGTGCGCGCTTTTCACGACACCCTCACGCGTCGTCGTGCGCCGCGCGCCATGTGTTCCCGATGGCGGGGTCGGCGCCGGGCGAGCAGGTCCGGCGCGACGGCGTGCGCCGCGGCGCGTTCGGGTTCGGTCGCCTCGAGGTACTGGCGCAGCTTGTGGAGCGTGCGTTCGAGCGGACGCGCGGTGCGCTTGGCGCGCTTCAGCAGATAGTGGAGCGTGCGCGCGGGGATCTGGCACCCTTTCTCGGCCATGTCATGGGCGAGCTCGTCCCAGGTCCAGTCGCGATCGATCCGATAGGATTCGAGCTTCTCGTATTCGGTCAACATCATTCCGGCCCCGGCGTTAGGAGGGTTGCGAAAAGTACGGTAGCGGGCTTACGAGTTCTTCTTAAGAGGGGTGTATTGCAAGACCAAATAAAGATTTCGTAACTGTCAAAAATTGCAGTGGATGTAGGAGTAATGCTCACTTGGGAAGCGCGGCCGTAGGCCACAAATTCGCCACAAAACCAGCGCGGCGGACCCGGATAATTCTTGCAACCGTTGCAATTACAATGCTTACTACTCGTGGGAACGACGGTGGTGGCACCTATCGTTTGATGGGTGGTTGATAAACCGAAGCGGTAGCTGTTGATTAACGTTCTGTCGGGAATCCTTACAGTGACTCTATGACTTGAAGCGACTCGGTGATTTGAAAGGGGCGAGTAAAAATGAAATCAATGAAATCAACGAATGGTAACGGTGTCGTCGTGCAGCACGCCTACGCGGCGGTCGAAAAGCTCTTAATCCAGCATCAGGGAATCGTGGACGGCGCGCGCCTGGTGCTCGATCTGTTGCGGGCCGAACAGCAGTCCGACAATGCGCCGATCATCGCGGCGACGATCGTGGGCGGCATGGATCGCGGTCGACGTCGGCGGAAGCTGTCGAAGGCGCAGCAGAAACGAGAGACGATCGCGGCGCTGCTCGCGCAGTTCAACCAGGCGACCCCGAGTCGACCCGCGAAGATGGACGCGCGGGCCTTCGGCCCCTATGTGCGACGTGGGTATTTGAAAAGAAAAGGCGACGGCTACGTGCGGACAGTGAAAGCCTTCACCGTATGAAAAAGAAAGGCCCCATCGTACAGGGCGGCGGCTTCTACGGACGCGTGACACCCGACGGCCCGCTCGTCCCGGCGCCTGATGAGGACGCGACGCCGGATGTCTGGATTTGCCGTCGCGTCAGCGACTTCCCTGGTGGCCGCGTCCCCGAGGGCGGGCGCGTCTCGCGCTGCTCGCACTGCTTCGCCTTGATCGTCTTCAACCCGGCCCGCCAGGTCACGGCGCCGAAGGTCTGTATGCAGTGCGCGCAGATCGAGCCGCTGCCGATCGAGCCGCCGTCATGATGAGTCACCTCTACATCCTCGACGCGCACGGTGAGCCCGAGGCGTGTGACGACGCGGCGCAGTGGGGCGAGTGGTTCGAGCGGGCGACGACGACGCGTGAGCGCGTGGTCGCGCACGATCGCGATGAAGGCGCCGACGGGCTCGAGATTCTCGTCTCGACGGTGTTTCTCGGGATCGATCACAACTTCGGCGGCGGGCCTCCGCTGCTGTGGGAAACGATGGTGATGGGCGGGCTGCTCGATGGCCTCCAGATGCGGCATTCGTCGCGCGAGGAAGCCTTTCGCTTCCATCAGGAGGTTTGTCGGCGCGTGCATGCGAGCCTCCACCCGGAGAGGTGATACCCTATAGTCACAATCAAAGGGGCGAGCCAATGGGACACGTCTACCGACAATCGGGTAAGGGCCGATCGAAGAATTACCTGATGAAGTACTACCGCCACGGCGTGCCCGTGGTGGAGAGCAGCCATACCGACAACAAGACCAAGGCCAACAAACTCTGTCGGGCGCGCGAGACCGACATCGATCGCGGCGTCCCCGTCAACGCGAAAGTCGGGCGCCTGCGCTTCGATGACGCCGTGCAGGACGTCGAAAACGATTACGTGATGAACGACTACGATTCGCTGGACGATCTGAAGAACCGGATCAAGCATCTGAAGCCGTTTTTCGGCGGGCGCCGGATGGCGACGATCACGGCCGCGGACGTGCGCGACTACATCACGCATCGGCTCGGGCAGTGGCGGACCTTCAAGAGCGGCAAGAAGCAACGCTGGTCGAAGGCGCAGATCAACCGCGAGCTGTCGGTGCTGAAGCGCGCGTTCAGCCTCGCCCTCGAAACGGGGAAGCTGTTGTTCGCGCCGCACATCGAGATGCTCGAAGAACGCAACGTGCGGACCGGATTTTTTGAACGCGAGGAATTTGATGCCGTCTACGCGCACCTCTCGCCGTTCCTGCAACCGGTGGTCGAGTTCGCCTACATCACCGGCTGGCGCATCGACAGTGAGGTGTTGACGCTCGAGTGGCGCCAGGTCGAGATGCCGCGGCAGGGTCGGCCCGGCACCATCACGCTCTACGTGGGCGAGACGAAGAACGAAGAGGGGCGCGTGTTCCCGATCGTGCCGGGCAGTGATCTTGAGCGGCTGATGGTGGCGCGGCAGGCGGCGCGCGACGTCTGGAAGCAGGCCGGGAAACTCTGCCCGCAGGTCTTTTTTCGCGAGGTCGCCAAAGGGCGCGGAGGCCCGAAGAGTCCGCGCCTGATCAAGCGGTTCAACAAGGCGTGGCTCAATGCGTGTGTGGCGGCGGGGCTCGTGAAGCCTGAAGTCGATGACGACGAGGCGCCGAAGGCGGCGCGGGTGCCGCACGACTTCCGCCGGACGGCGTGTCGCAATCTCGTGCGGGCGGGGGTGCCCGAGAAGGTCGCGCAACAGTTGACCGGGCACAAGACGCGGGAGGTCTTCGATCGCTATCACATCGTGGCGAGCGGCGATCTGGTCGAGGCGGCAGGGCGGTACGACGCGGCGCTGCAGGAACAAAAACGCTAACCGAAACGCTAACCATTCAGGGCGGAATCAGGCGGCAACGGGCGGTGGTAGGCGGCAGAATCCTTAAGGAAAACTGCCAGATCAGGCCTGAAAAATGGCGTGATCGCGGACTGCAAAACCTCCACCCCCGGTTCAAATCCGGGCGGCGCCTCCAAAAATCCTTAGGAAAAACCGCTAATTCAGGCCTGAACCTTTCCCGAAAACGCTAACCGCTAACCGAAACGCTAACCTTTTTTCTTCGGCACTCGGGCGCCGCTACGCGGTCCTAGCAACGACGACCGGCGACGGCGACCGGAGACACGCCGCCGCCGCCGATCGCGGTTTCTGAGGTCTGCCAGGGGCCTCAGAACCCGCTTAGCCGAGGGTGCCGATCAATCCGTAGCAGAAGAGCCCGTCGACGGTGACGCGGGCGCCTTGCGCGAAGTGGTCATCGACCAGCACCGCGGCGGTCCCGATGTTCACGATCGTAAGGTGGCAGGGTTGCACCGCGCGGAACGTCACCGGTCCGCCGTACGCGCCGATCGCAATCTCGCAGAAGCGCCCGCCGTCGATGCACCCGTAGAGTTTCGAGACGTTGCCCGCGGGAATATCGACCGGGTGCCCCTGGTTGAACGGCGACCAGTTCTCACAGCCGACCGGCAGATGCGCGACGGCATTCACCATCGCGTCGGATTGCTCCGCGGCGAGCGGCGCCTCCCACAGATTCGCGCAGCGCGTGTCGGAGTGGAACTCGCCAGGTGGCGTGTTCGCGTTGTACGGGTAGGTGTTGCCGAAGACGCCGTGCCCGGTGTGCTTACACATCAAGCCCGCGCCACAGAGGATGCGGGCGAAGCGCGCACTCGCCAGATTCGCCGGCATCGTTTCCTCGGCGACGCTCGACGCCGGGCCTTGTGGTTCCGTGCAGCCGGGCGCGCCGTGGAGCAATCGAAAGTCCCAACACTGCCGAATGTTGCGCGCGGGATCGGTGGACCGTTCCTCGTGCAGCAGCCCGACGGCACAGTGCGCCGCTTCGGTCGCCTGGTTGATGGCGTCGAGACCAATGTTGCCGAGCCCGACCGCCGTCGGCACGCCGAGCGGCGCCATGATCTGCGCGATGCGAACCGCGTCATCCTCCGAGGCGTTCTGTTCGTTGACCGATTCGATCAAGAGCAGTCGGTGTTGTCGGCCCTCGAGCATCGGCACCATCGCGTGGGCGGCGCCCACCGGATCGTCGCCGCCGCCGGTGACGCAGAGGTGCGTGCGTAACCCGCATTCCCACGCGAGATCGATCACGGGTCCGAGCGCGTAGCCGGGATCGCGCGGGTCGAAACTCTGGCCGTGCCAATTCACCTTGCCGAGAATCCGCACGCAGTCGTGGCCGTGCTCGAACATCCAC
>Ga0126377_10000090_pt1 | contig 44026 bp, 37 predicted proteins | sample PanSoiMetPlot_22_FD_92647 | JGI IMG/M metagenome (GOLD analysis project Ga0126377, IMG submission 92647) | Tropical forest soil microbial communities from Panama - MetaG Plot_22 | ecosystem: Environmental > Terrestrial > Soil > Tropical forest > Bulk soil | place: Panama | collected 2016-02-17 | reverse complement strand
GGCATCGTCGTGACCCTTGCTCCCCCCATCGAGAGCCACCTCTGCCTGGCCGGCCTGGCGGTCGCCTATCCGCCGGACGTGGTCGACGGTCGCGATCTGGGGATGACGGCGGAGGATCAGCGCGACTCGGGCTTTCGCCAGGTCCACGTCGCGCGCGATCCGGCCGACACGCTCGAGCTGATGTGCGAGGCCGCGCGCGCGGCGCTCGAGGATGCCGGAGTGAGGCCGGGCGAGGTCCAGGCGCTGCTGGTCCTGCGCAACGGCTTCTACGAGCGCCACGCCACCGCCTTGCTCTCGCTGCTCGCCGCTGACCGCCTCGGGGTCCCCGGCGGGCTTTGCCTCGACCTGAAGAACCCCGGCTGCGCCGGTCTCTTGCTCGGGGTCGAGCACGCCGCGGCGTTGCTGTCCCGGCGCGAGGTGGAGCGGGTGCTCGTGCTCGGCGGTGGTGTGATCGATCCTCCCGGGCAGCGCTGGCTCGCCGATCCGCCCATTCCGGGGCGTCCGCGCAGCGGGATCCTGTCCGGCGACGGTGCGTATGCGGTCGTGGTCGGTCGCGGCCGCGGGGCGCTCGAGATCCTGTCGCACCGGATCTTGCTCGACCGCGAGTTCGCCGACCTGACGCGGGTCGCCGGCGGCGTGGATGTGACCGATCGCCAGGAGTTCGCCCGCTGGCTCAAGGCGGCCCCGCTGTGGAGCGCGCGCGCCCTGATGGACGCGATGCTGGCCTCCGGCACGGCAGAGCGGCCTCATATCCTGGTCGGCACCAACTCGCGGATGAAGCTCGAAACCTTCGAGCGGCTGGCGCACGGCGCCGCCGACCCGCGCATCCGCCGCATGCTCGACCTGCAGGTCGAGGAGATGGGCCGGGTCGGCCACGTCGTGGGGGGCGACGGCTGCGGCAGCCTGGTCGCGCTGCTTCGCGCCGGTGCGCTCGCCCCGGGCGATCTGATCGTCTGCCTCGAGATCGGCGAGGCCTACTTCTACGGCGCCGGCGTGCTGCGCGCCGCGGACCCCGCCGGGCGCGCCTGACCGGCGCAGATCAGCCGTACTTGTCGAGCCGTCCGATCGTCGAGGTGGCCGGCCAGGTGGCCCAGCCGACGCGCTGGTAGAAGGTCTCGCCACCACCGGTCCTCATCGCCGGGCGCGGGTGATCGAGGTGGAGGATCTCGTCCGCGTGGCGGTCGAGCGGGGCCGAGCGATCGACGCGGAAGGCGAAGTCGAGGTCCTCGCCGCCCCAGCCCTCGAACCGCTCATCCATGCCGCCGATCCGCCGGAACAGCGCCTCGCGCACCCAGATGCAGGCGCCGGGCGGGCGGCGCAGGTGGACTCCGCGCAGCTGGTCGCGATCCACCGCCCGGTCTCCGCCCAGGCAGCGGCCGCGGATCGCCGCGTGGCTCGACGAAGCGTCGAGGCAGAGGACGTCGCGGAACGGCCAGTGCGCCTGGGTGCCCGGCTGCTCGAAGCGTGAGGCGTTGCGCTCGAGGAAGTCGGCGTCGACCAGCATGTCGGCGTCGAGGATGCAGAGGAGCTCCGCCCCGACCCGGAGGGAGCCGATGTTGACCGCCCAGGACTTGTTGAACAGACCGGGGCAGGGGGCGAACAGGTAGTCGTCGACCAGCGGCAGGATCGCGTCGCGCCGGCGCGGCTGGTCGTCCGCCTCGACGACGGTGAGACGGTAGCGCCTGCGCGGCAGCGACTGCCGGTCGAGCGCGATCAGGCAGGCCAGGAGGTTGCGCGTCCGCTCGGACGGCTCGCCCCGGTCGCGGAACGGGATGACGACGCCGACCTCGACGCGATCGCCGGTGTGAACCCGGGGACCGGCGTCCACCCGGGCGAGGTCCAGCCACGAGACCGGCGCGGCGTCGGTCGACGCGCGCGCGCCGACGTGGAGGTCGAGGCGCGACGAACACTCCGCGCGCCAGGCCAGCTCGCGCAGCGCCTCGAGGCGATCGCCCCTCGTCAGCGCCTGGGTGAGGACGGCGACGAGTCGGTCATAGAGCGCGACGTCGGCGGGCGAACGAGTCAGCGGCCCGGCCAGGTCGAGGATCGAGGCGTCGCCGGTCGCCAGGACCGCCTCGACGACCTCGCGGTGAGCCAGCCGCGAGAGCTCCCAGTAGTCGGCGCTCACCTCCTGTGCGAAGCGATCGCTCGACAGGACGATGCTGCCGGCGATGGAGCGGGCCAGGAGATGCGGATCATCGCGAGGGCGGGTCATGCGGCTTCTCCAGATCCGTGGTGGGAGCGCGGCCACAGCGCGGCGGCCGGGGCGAGGCGTTCGCTCCAGAGCGCCGCCGCGGCGCCGGCGATGACGCATGTGGCCAGGCCGAGGAACGCGGCGGCATCTCCGCGGTCGAGCAGGAAACCGACCAGCCCCGGGCCGAGGCCGTAGGCCACGCAGCCGGACAGCTGGAAGACCGCCATGGTCCGTGCGCGCAGGCCCCGCGGCGCGAGCGCCATCGCCATCGCGGCGGCCGACGGCGCCGAGCACATCTCGCCGGCGGTGTAGGCGACCATGGCGACGGCTGCGATCGCGAGCGGGGCCAACCCGGCGGAGGCCAGCGCGGCCAGGCTCGCCAGATACAGCGACGCACCGGCGACCATCGCGCGAGTCCGCCGCATCGACGTGAGCGCGCGGGTGACCGAGGTCTGCGCGATCAGCAGGAGGATGGCGCTCTGCCCGAAGAGGAGCGGGGCCTGCCAGGCCGGGAGATGGAGGGACCCCGTCATGTAGAGCGGGAGGAGCGAGACCGGCAGCGTCCACGCGCAGGCGAGCAGCGCCTGGGCCAGGAGAAGGGCGCGGAGCGGCCGATCGCGCGCGATCGACGCCCAGGGCCCGGAGATGAGCTCGGCCCGGCCGCGCGCGGGCGCTGGCGTCGACGCGGTGAGCGCGGCGGCGATGACCGACGAGGCGGCGTTGAGATAGACGAGGAGCTCGAGCCGGCCGGCCAGGCGGTCGAGGAGGACGAGGCTGCTGGCCAGCGCGCCGATGCCGAGGGCGCCGCGGCCGACCGCGTGCGACAGCGCGAACCAGGCATCGAGCTCGCCGCTGCGCGCGATGCCGCCCAGCCAGGCAGGCCAGGCCGCGGCGTGCGCCCGGTCGGCGATCATGACGACAGCGACGCAGCCGAAGACCGCCGCGCCGCTCTGCGCCGCCGGATAGAGCGAATAGCCGAGCGCGGTGACCAGGTTGCTGGCGACGACGATCCACTTCACGCCCCAGCGATCGGCCAGCCCGCCGACCGCGGGCGCGACGGCGAGCGCCACCAGCGTGGCCAGGCTCATGGCCAGGCCGGCCTCCGAGGCGGACAGCGGCGTCGACCGCGTGAAGTAGAAAAGCGCCAGCGGCAAGAAGAGGCCGGTCCCGAACGTGTCCACCGCGTAGGCGGCGATCAGCCGGCGCCGGCCGCGCGTCTCGGGCAGACCGAGGAGCAGAGCACGCACCGGCTCACCCCGGCGGCCGGAAAGAGAGAGTCGAGCCGGGGAGTCGCATCTCCACGGCGTCCGCCCCGGCCGAAACCACGCAGTCCAGGCCGGGCACGACCCAGGACGCGCCGGCCGCCAGCAAGAGCTCCGGTCGATTCGCCTCGACGCCGACGCACGCGGCGCCGGCCGCGACCGCGGCGACCACGCCGCTGTGCGCGTCTTCGAAGACGACGCAGTCCGACGGCTGGACGCCGAGCCGTGCCGCGGCCAGCTCGTACACGTCCGGCGCCGGCTTGCCGCGCGCGGCGTCGCCCCACACGACCCGGGCCTGGAAGCAGGAGGCCAGCCGCAGCTCATCCAGCACGCGAGCGGTCCGCGCCGCCGACGCGCCGGTCACCAGGGCGAGCCGGACCCGCGCCGCCGACAGCGCCGCGACCAGCTCGGTCGCGCCGGGGAGCGCGCGAGACGCCAGATCCGGCTCGGCCGCGCGGACCTGGCGCAGGAGCTGGTCGCGCCCCACCTCGTCCAGCGCCGAGAACAGAGCAAGGACGGTGTGCTCCGGCGAGCAGCCGAAGATGTGCCGGTCGATGTCGTCGGCGGACAACCGAACCCCGCGCGCGCGGGCCAGGCGCTGCCACAGCGCCTCGATCCCCTCGTGCGTGTCGATGAGGACGCCGTCGAGATCGAACAGCGCCGCGCTGAAGATCGGCGCGCTGAGGGTGGACCGGATCATGCGCTCAGGCCGGAGACACCGCCGCGCCGGCGACGGCGACGCGCGGTGCCGCGGCGCGGCCGGCGAGCACGGCGAGTCTCATCGCTGCGGCCATCCGGACCGGGTCGGCCGCCTGCGCCACCGCCGTGTTGACCAGCACCGCGTCCGCGCCCAGCTCCATCGCCTCGGCCACGTGGCTGGGCAGGCCGAGGCCGCCCTCGATGACGACCGGAATGCCGACCGCGTCGATGACCTCGCGCAGCGCGCGGCGATCGACCAGGCCGAGCCCGCTCGCGACCGGCGCGGCTTGCACCCGGATGGCGGAGCAGCCGATCCGCTCGAGCGTCGCAGCGGTCTCCGCGTCGGGCCGGATGAACGGCAGCACCGTGAACGCCTCGTCGACGAGGAGCTTGGCCGCCTCGATCGTCTGCCGGTTGTCCGGGGCGTTGTCGGTCGGCCGCACGTCCAGCTTCATGATATCGATCCCGAAGGAGCCGCGCAGCACGCGTGCGGTGCGGATCGCGTCCTCCTTCGACCGCGCGAACGAGGTCGTGCCGATCCAGATGAATCGGTCGAGCCCGGCCGCGTCGTCGAGATCCGAGAGGAGGAGGCTCGCTCGCGTCTGCTCGAGGTCGACCGTGGTGATGAAGACATCGCATCCGCCGGCCTCGAGGACCCCCCGGACCAGCGGCGCCGACGTGTACTGCTCGATGCCGAGGAGTAGGCGGCTGCGAAAGGACCTCGACTTGACGCGAAGCCACGGATCGACGGAGCAGGTCGCTGGGTTTTCCGACATCGTCCTCTCCTGTGACAGCCAGTTTGGCCGCCGCGTCGCGCTCGCCTGACGCGTGGTCCCTGGCGGCGGTCGATGGAGTATAGATGGGATGAAGTGGCTGGCCCGCCACGCGAGGTGGTGGTCGATGGTGCAACAGTGTCGACACACGGTCGGAACAGCTACACGTGGTGCCAGGCATGGACCATGCTGGCATCGACGTGCACGAGAGTGACCTCGGGTCTGCTCTCTTGCGCAGCGCGCGAGGTGTCGAACGGAGGTGTCGGTCCGCCGGCGCCGGCTCGTCGCGATCGAGCCGCGGCCGTGAGACGGGTCAGGGCGGGCCCAGGCACGTCCCCGGCGGGGGCAGGCCCACGAGGTACCAGCGCATCTCGGCGGTCGAGTAGAGGTCGGTGAGGAGCTTCTCGAGCAGCTCCACCTCGTCTCGCGGCCAGCCGGCGGTCTTCACCGCGCTCAGCATGCGCGCGCCCGCCGGGATCCGGTCGGCCACCTTCTGCACGGTCGCCGACGACGATTTGAAGTCGTTCGCCTTGGCCGCGAGGTACCGCCGGACGAAGTCGTCGGCCACCGCCGCGTGCTCGGCCGGCCATGGACCCAGGGCCAGGAGCAGCGCGGTCATGGCGCTCGCGAAGTCGCGCGGCGTTCGCGGCGCGGGCGGCGTTCGCGGCGCGGGCGGAGCCTTCCTGTCTGACGGCTCGTCCCCGCGGCAACCCGCCGTCCGGGCGGCCGCGGCGCTCACGATCACGGTCAGCCCGCCCTGCAGCACGTCGCGCCTGCTCGGATCTCGGCTCATACGTCGGTCTCCCTCGCGATCGCGGCCTCGTCGCCCGACCCGGACGGCACCACGGTAGATCCGTCCGCTGCCTCGCCGCCAGCGCGGGCGAAAAACTCCGACCCGCGTTGACCCGCCCCATCTCGCACGCGATGCTGCCGCCCATGGCGCGCACGGTGACCACCGACGTATGCGTGGTCGGTGCGGGCGCGGCGGGCTCGGTGCTGGCGACCGCGCTGGCCGGCGCGGGACAGCGGGTCGCGTTGATCGAGCAGGGTCCGCGCTACGGCGAGGACGCCCGGGTCAATCTGGTCAACAGGCGCCACAGCGCGCTCTTCGAGTGGCCCGACTTCAACGACGACTGGCCCGCGGAGTTCAGCTACGCACCGGTGCAGAGCACCGGCTCCGCGCCCTACTCGGCCCTGCGCCTCGCCGGTGCCGGCGGGACCACCTTGCACTGGACCGGGCACACCCCCAGGCCCATCGAGGACGACCTGCGTTGCCGCACGCGTTTTGGCGTCGGCCGGGACTTCCCGATCTCGTACGGCGAGCTCGAGCCGTGGCTGCTCCGCGCCGAGCACGAGCTCGGCGTCGCAGGTGACGACGACAACCCTTACGCGTCGCGGCGCTCCGGTCCATTCCCCATGCCGGCCCACCGCCCGACCGAGTTCGAGCAAGAGATCTACTTGCCCGCGGTCGATCGACTTGGCTGGAGGGGCCACTCGGCTGCCTGGGCGATCAACTCTCGCCCCTACGACGGCCGTCTGCCGTGCCAGCGCTGCCGCTACTGCGCCGCCTGCCCGTCCGGCGCCCGGTACTCGCCCGATCGCAGCCACCTGCTGCGCTTCGTGGCGCTCCCCGGCGCCGAGCTGATGACCGAGACAAAGCTCTTGCGGCTCGAGAGTTCGAAGGACGGCCGGCAGATCGTCGCCGCCCACGCCCAGCGCCGTGACGGCGAGCAGCTGCTGATACGGGCCCGCCGCTACGTGCTCGCCATGGGGGCGATCGAGACCCCGCGCATGCTCCTTCTGTCTGGCGAGCGGAGCCACGATCGCGACGGCCTGGGCAACGCCGGCGGGCAGCTGGGCGCCGGTTTCTCCGATCACATGATGAACCTGGCCACCGTGATGCTCAGGAAGTCCGGCGCCCACACCTACGCCTTCCCGACGCGGGTCTCGGACTTTCACCGCGTCCGGATCGACCGCCGCGAGCACGGGAGCTTCTTCATCAACCTCTGGCCGGGCGGTTCCGGCGACTGGGTGTCGCCGTACCTGGGCAAGGCCAGGACGGGGGATGGCATCTGGCTCACGGGGCTGCGCGCCGGGCTGATCCGGGGCCTGCTGGCGATCGCCTGGGTCGAGGGTGACGGCACCTACCGGCTGCGGCTGGATCCGGCGCACCCGGACCACTGGTCCGCCCCCGCTCCGTCGATCGCGGCCGACCTCACCGCGCGCGAGAAGAAGGCCATGGACGCGAGCGATCGGGCGCTGCACCAGCTGGCCGACGCGATGGGCGCCGAGGCGATCGAGACCACCTGGGCAGCCAGGACGGTCATCTTCGCCAGCCACGCCGGCGGAGCGGCCGCCATGGGGACCTCGCCCGCCAGCGGCGTGTGCGACCGGGACTGCCGCGTGTTCGGCAAGACCAACCTGTACCTGGCCACCGGCGCGGTCCTCCCGCACCAGGGGGCCAACAACCCGACCCTCGAGATCGCCGCTTTTGCCCTGAGACTCGCGGCCCATCTCGGCGCGCGCCAGATGTGAGGTTGCCGTGAGGTTGCCATGGTCATTGTGGTGCTCGTGGGCCGCGGACCCTGGCGGGCGCGCCTGACCGACGTCGTCAGTCGTCGCCGAAGCGGTTGTTCTGGGCCCCGTTGGTCCGGTCCCAGTGGAGCTTGATGCTGAGCCGGCCGGTGATGCTGAGCGGCTGGGCGTAGGACGCACGGATCACCTCCTCGTAGTTGCTCTCGTCGATCATCGCCGGGCCCGGCAGCTCGCTCTTCGCGATCGACAGCGACAGCGAGAAGTCGACGTGATCGCCGACCGGTACCTTCAGATCGGGCGTCGCGGTGAGGCGATGGCGCCGCGTCGGTCGCAACATCTCGGCCGAGCCCTCGAGGAACAGGCCGAAGGTCACCCGATCGCGCCGGACCGACGCCCCGATGCCGCCCAGGTGGACCGGATAGGCGGCGCGGCGCTCGCCGAGCTCGTTGACCCGGTTGTACTTCTCGACCTGGAACCCCGGCCGGTAGTAGAGCCACAGGCGGTTGCCGCGCGGATCGTCGGCCCGGAAGGCGTCCCACTGGATACCGGACAGCAGCATGTTGCGGTAGCGGACCTGACCCTCGCGATCCTCGTGGTCGAGCTGGTCGATCCAGCCGGTCGACCAGTGCTCCGACAGGTGGCGCTCGGCGTTGACGAACGCGTACGCCGAGGACTGGTCGGTGTCGAGCGACGCCTCGTTGCCGTCGACCACCAGAGGAGGCTGCCGGGTCGAGGTGAGCGAGGCGCCGGAGCCGAACACGAGCTTCGATGTCGCGGTCACGCGGCTCAGGCGGAGCTGCGAGGTGCCCTCGAACGACCTGAACTTCTCGGTCCAGCTGCCGCTGCCGCCGAGCTCCAGGCTGACCGACCACGGCGTGGTCGTGGCCGCGACCAGCGCCATGTTCGTCGGCGTCGCGAGGCGGACGTCGACCACCTCCGGCCGCCGCGCGGCGACGAACAGCGCGATGCCGCGCAGGAAGGCCGAGCGCAGCCGGGCGCGCTGAGCGTCGTCGGCCGCCCGCGACTCGATCGTCACCAGCTGCTCGACCGCGGGCGGGGCGCCGGCCAGGCGGGACACGAACCTGAGCTGGATGCGATCGGCGGCCGGCAGCTCGGTCGCGTTGACGAACAGGACCACATCGGCGGCCGCGCGAGGCGCGAATCGCAGGAGCTGGCTCTCGTCGAGGAACCCGCGCAGGAAGGTGGGGCAGGCCTTGCTGCGCCCGGGCGCCTGGCACTCGAGCGACACCGCGAGCGGCGCCACCGACGGCTGGCCGCCGCGGCGGCGCTCTGCCTGGAGCGCGCGCGCGGCGTGCTCCTCGCCGGCGGGCCGCCTCGCCTCCATCGCCAGCCGGTCGCGCGGTGCGCCCGCGCCCTGCCGGTCGGTGGCCCGGGCCGGCCGGGCGTCCACGGCCGCGCGGTCACGGGCCTCACCGGCGTCGCCCTCGGCCCGGTCATCGACGGTGTCATCGAGGGTGTCATCGGGGGTGTCATCGTCGGTGTCATCGTCGGTGTTGCGGGTGTCATCGGCGGTGTCGCGCTCCAGGCCGGCGTCCGGAACGCCTTCGACGACCTCGCCGCGGCGCTCGTCGCCGGCGGTCCGGGGCAACCGGGCGAGGGCCCTGCGCAGGTGCCGACCGAGCCGGCGCCTGCCCTCGCCGACCAGCCGGGGACCGGGCAGCGAGACCTGGTAGCGCCCCATCAGCGCACCGCCGGCGCCCGCGCGCACCTCGACGGTCAGCCGGTAACCGGGCCCGCGCCGGGCCACCGCGCCGAGCACGACGGCATCGAGATCCAGGGCACGGGCGGCCCGGGTCAGCTCGCCCTCCTCGATCGCGAGGCCGACCGCGCGCGCCCCCGCGACGCGCGCGAAGCTCCGACCCGACACCACCGTGTGATGGTTGTGCAGCAGCCGGACCACGGTGCCCTCGAACCGCGCGGCTCTGGGCCCGCTGAAGGGCACCACGGCGGCGCGGCGCTCGCCGTCGGCCAGCGCCGCGCGTGCACAGACGGCGACGACGAGGAGTACCACCAGACAGCGGAGGAGCACGGCCAGAGATCCGATCAGCCGGGATCCCGGCCGGACGAGTCATCCGGCGCGCCGCGCGCCGCGGCCAGCCTCTCGAGCATGGCGCCGAGCGCGCGCACGGTGCCGAAGTTGCCGGACGTGACCTGCGAGCCGTCGATCGCGATCCGGAAGGTCTGGCCGAGGTCGAGCACCAGCCTGAGGACGGCGAGCGAGTCCAGCTCGTCGAGGAAGGGCTCATCGGCGCCGGGGATGGCGTTGTCGGGGCGGTGGCGCGCGACGACCGCGGCGAGCTGCGTGAGATCCATGGCTAGATGGCCTTCCGGTCGCGCTTGCCGCTGGCATTGCGCGGGATGCGATCGACTCGCTCGATCACGCGGGGAACCATGTACTCGGGCAGGAGGGCGCGCAGGTCCTCGCGCACCCGGCCCTCCGGGGCGGTGGCATCGACCACGGCGCGCAGCCCGGTGACCGTGCCCGCGGCGTCGGCGACGGGCAGGACCATCGCCTCCCTGACGTACGGCAGGCTCGCGAGCGCGAGCTCGACCTCGGTGAGATCGACCCGCCGGCCCGAGAGCTTGATCTGCGAGTCGAGGCGACCCAGGCACTCGAGCTCGCCGTCGGCCCGCCGCCGGCCGCGGTCGCCGGTGCGGTACCAGCGCTCGCCCGGACGCCCCGGTCGCGCGACGAACGCGCGCGCCGTGAGCTCGGCCGAGCCGAGATACCCGGCGGCGACCTGCGCGCCGCCGATCCACAGCTCGCCGATCTCGTCGACCGCGGCCTCGGAGCCGTCCGCGCGCATCACCGCAATCGCGCGGTCCGGGGCGCCCGCGCCGATCGGCAGCGGCCCGGGACCGGGGGGGCGAGACACGCGCCGCTGCGAGACGATGACGGTGGTCTCGGTCGGACCGTAGGCGTTGACGAACTCGACCTCGGGGAGCTCGGCCATCCAGTGAGTCAGCTCGTGGACCGGGAATGGCTCGCCGCTGAACTGTGCGAGGCGCAGCCGGCCGAGCGCGGCGGCGAATCTCGCCGGTCGCAGCCGGGACAGGAAGCAATAGAACGAGGGCACCGCGGTGATCGCGCTGACCCGCTCCTTCTCGATGAGATCGAGGATGTCGCCCGGCAGCCGCGCCGAGGGCGAGAGCAGGGCCAGCGCGGCGCCCGACCCCAGCACGACGAACACATCCTGCACGGAGTAGTCGAAGGTGAGGGGCGCAGGATTGACGACCCGGTCGGTCGGACCGAGACCGAGGGTGGGGATCATCCAGCGCGCGAACGCCGCGAGGTTCTCGTGCAGCACCTCGACGCCCTTCGGCACGCCGGACGAGCCCGAGGTGAACAGGATGTACGCGGCGTCGTCCGGCCGGATCGCGACGTCAGGCGCCGTCTCGAGATCGGGTCCGTGCCCCGCGGGCGGAACCGGCGCGGACAGGTCGAGCCCGGGTGCGAGCAGGCGCGGGCCATCGAGGACCAGGCCGGGCCACGAGCGCTGGCCCGACGGCGGCGCGCTGGCCTGCACCAGCGGTCCATGGGCGGCCTCGGTCACGACCGCGTCGGGCGCGAGCTCCTGCCAGATGCGGCGCACGCGGTCGGCCGGCCATCCCGGATCGATCGGAGCGTAGGCGCACCCGGCCCGCTGGATGCCGAGGACGGCGGCCACGCCGGCGGTCGACTTGTTGGCGGCCAGCAGCACGCGGCCGCCCTGCCGGACGCCCGCCGCGCGCAGCTGGAGCGCGATCCGGGTCGAGTGGCCGACCAGCTCGCCGTAGGTCACGCGGCGCGCGCCGTCGATCGCCGCGATGTGGCCGGGGGCGATCCTGGCCCGGTCGACGATGGACTCGAATGCAGCTCTCGGTGCGACCGCCAAATCGATTCGACCTTAGCGGCTGCATTGCAAGGCTGCAAAGGAATGTTCATCGCGTGTGACATCCTGTTTCATCGTGACGTCATGTTTCATCGGGTGTGACGTTACACCTCTGTTCCGCACCGGCAATCGATACAAGGCAGTTGATCGGAGGCGCGCGGGTGTGGCAGGACTGGATATCGCTGGTTGGAAGCGAGTCTCTACACGTCTCGAGCATTCCAGGGCTGGCAGTGCCGCGCACCACGTCGATTTCGATTCTCGTCGCGCTCATCATCGTCGCCGTCGCGGCCCCCGCCCCCGCCGGGCCCCCGCTTGTTCCCGCAAGCGGTTTCGCGAAGACTCTGCTTGCGGGGCCCCCCAAGGGGCCCGAGCGAACGAGTCACCGATCGATCGCCGGCGACGGTGAGCGGCTGGCGGCCCAGCTCGCGAGGCTGTCGCTCGACCTTCGCGAGCGGCCGCTGTCGGAGGCCGAGCGCGACGAGGCCGTGGCGCGGCTCGCCGCGGACTCCGTCGACGCGATCTACCGCGATCATGTCGACCGCTGGCTGGGGCGCAGGTTCTTCGAGAAGGTCCTGCGGGCGTGGCTGCCGCTGGCGAACGACCCCGCCGTGCCGTTCCTCTCGCTCCTGCGCGGGCGCACCGCCGGCGGCCGCGATGTGCTGTACCTCGAGCATCGCCATCCCGGGCTCGAGCCGGGCGCACCGCCCTGTCGCGCGGATCGGGTGGTCTCGGTGGTGCCCTGGTGGAGCGAGCGACCGGTCGCGATCTGCGAGGCCAGCTACCAGAAGTCGGTACTCTTCGTCGACGACCATTACTGCCCGCAGAGCGCCGACTCGGTGGCAGGGTACTCGCTGCCGCGCGAGTGCGGCTGCGGTCCGCGCCTGATGCACTGTCTGCCCCCGGACGAGCTCGAGCCGCGGCTGAACGCGGCCGTCCGCGACGGCATCGCCTCCGAGGTGATGGAGACCGCGTACGACATCGCGGTCCGCCGCCGCCGGCCGCTCGGCGAGGTCCTGACCGCCACGCGCACCTGGCAGAACGGCGTCGTGCGCTTCCTGTACGCCCGGCGAGAGCTCGCGCGCCTGCTGCACGGCAGGCGGCTGACACCAGCGCTCGAGCGCCGCATCGATCGAACGCTGTCCAGGATCCCGGTCCGCGCCGGGCCGACCTGGGTCGAGCGCCGCGGTCTCTACGCCGGCAGCGGCCTGCTCTTCACCCCGATCGACACGTTCCTCCCCACCTACCGCAGCGCGGTCAGGACCGCCTACGAGGCGCTGTTCTGCGTCTACTTCGAGTCGGTCAACGTCGACCGCGACGCCATCCTGGCCACGGTCGAGGAGGCGCACCCCAACCTGCGCGCCCTCGACGCCATCACCGACTCGCCGATGCGCCACCAGCGGGGTTGCAGCGGCTGCCACATGCCGATGGACACCACGTCCGGGTTCCTCGGCGACATCGAGCTCACCTGGAAGGGCGCCTATCCGCGCCGCGCGCGCCCGGCCGAGAGCCCGTTCTACCTGCGCGGGGCGGACGACTACCGGGGCGCGGCGCGCGGGATCGCCGGGTTCATGGAGCTCGCGGCGCGGCAACCGGAGTTCCCGCGCTGCGTGGTCAATCGCGCGTTCGAGAAGGTGCTCGAGCGGCGGCCGCAGCACGGCGAGGCGGCGCTGATCGACGAGCTCGAGCGCGGGCTGTCGCGGACGCACACCGATCTGACCTGGCTGGTGCGCGAGCTGCTGCTGAGCCGGCCCTACCGGGAGCTCGGCAATTGAGCGCCGACCGGGCGGTCCTGGCCGGGCTGGCGGTGGCGGCAGTCGCCGCGGCGATCGTCGCGGCGATCGTCGCGGTGTGCCCCTCGCCCGCGCGGGCCGGCGAGCCGGTGGTCCCGGACCGGGTCCAGGAGCTGATCGCCGCCCACTGCATCCGCTGCCACGACTCGAGCCATGCGATCGATCTCACCACCCCGCCGCCGCCGGGCCGCCGCAGCACCTGGATGCGCATCCTCGCCGAGGTCAAGTCGGGCCGCATGCCGCCGGCCGACCGGCGATCGATCGCCGGCCGGTTTCCGCTCGATCCCGAACCGCGCGCGGACCTGGTCGCCGGCATCGAGTCGATGCTCGGCGCCTCGGTCGATCCGGAACCGCCCGCGCGCTTCCTCGCCCCGCAGACCTGGGCGGCGCTGGCGATCGGCCTGGCGGCGCCGGTCCTGGGCGACGCGGCGGCGAAGGAGATGGTGGTGCCGGTCGTCGATCAGGCCCCCTCGCGCGACGGGCGTCTGCGCGGGATGTCGTCCGCTCTTCAGATCAGGATCGATCGGGCCAGCCAGGATCTCTGCCGCGGCATCGCCGGCGCCGAGCGGGCGCTGGCCCCGGATCGCCGCACGCTGTTTCCCCGCGGCACCGCCCCGGCGGAGCTGTCCGCCTCGGTGGGCGCGCTCGAGGCTCGCCTGTTCGGCGGCGCGTCGAGCGCGGCGGTGCGGCGCGGCGTCGATCTGCACCGCCGCCTGCTGCGGCGCACTCGCGATCCATCCCGCGCCTGGATCGCCCTGTGCACGATCTACCTGAGCGGGCCGCGGCTCTGGTTCGGGCCCTACGATGGCCGATGAGCTCACGATGAACAGACGCAGGTTCCTGCAGGCGGTGGCCGCCGTCGGAGGGGCGGCGGCTGCCGGGTGCGCCGGCGCCGCGCGCGTGCGGCCCCCGGCGCGGCCGGCGCGGCCGGCTGCCGGACCGCGACCGGCGGGGGCGGCGGCGCCGCGCCATGTCGTCTTCATCTTCCTGCACGGCGGCTACGACAGCCTGCTCACGTTCGATCCCAAGCTGCCGCGCGAGGTCGACGCGGTCGACCTCGAGTACCGCGCCGAGGAGCTGGTCGACGGCCGCAGCCGGCGCTACGGGCCGCTGTTCCGGCCGCTCCTGGCGCACGAGGACCGGCTGGCGATCCTGCACGGCGTGCGGGTCGACTCGGCCGGCCACGAGACCGCCGCCGATTACGTCGGGCGCGGCCGCATCGCCGACGACGGCCCGCTCATCGGCGACGTGATGGGGCGGCTCCTGCCCGGGACCGCGCCGATCCCGCACCTCATCGCGGGGTCGTCGTCGCCGCAGCTGTTCCTGTGCGGCGCGCTCTGCCCGGACGACTCGGTCAATGCGCGCGCCACCGCGGCGGTGCTGCCCGGCGCGCTCGCCCGGATGATGGGCCGGCCGGCCGCGGACTGGCCGGACCTGATGGCGGTGGTGGCCGAGGAGCGCGGGGCGGGGGCGGCCGACGTGTTCGCCAGCCCCGAGCGGCTGCGGGCCTATCGCGAGCTCGATCGCGACGCGGTCGCGCTCGGCGAGCTCCTGGCGGCCGGCCGCGCGCACGAGGGGCTGTCCGACGGCGATTTCGGTCGCGGCCTCAACGCGGCGATCGAGGCGATCCGGCTCGAGAAGGCGCGCTTCACGACCGTGCCGAGCGAGCCGTTCCAGCTCGACACCCACCTGGACAACCTCCGGCTGCAGCGGCGCTACTTGCCGCCCATCCTGGACGACCTGGCCGGGTTCCTCCGCCTGCTGGCGAGCACCTCCAACCGGCACGGCCCGCTGGTCGACCAGACGACCGTGATCATCGGGACCGAGATGGGCCGCTTCAACCGCCTCAATGCGTTCCAGGGCCGCGACCACTGGCCGGAGAACTCGTGGCTGCTGGCCGGGCGCGGCATCCGCGCGGCGCCCGGCGGCATCGCGGTCGGAGCCACCGATCGCGCGCGAAGGTCGCGACCGATCGACTTCGCGTCGGGCGCGGTCGACGACCGGGGCCGGCCGGTCTTCGTGCAGTCGGTGTTCGCGACCGCCGCGCGGGCGGCCGGGCTCGAGCTCGGCCCGCTCGGTTACCGCGAGGACGACGTGCTGCCGTGCCTGCTGGCCGCGAGCTGAGCCGGTCGCGCCTGCGCCGCCGCCCGCGCCGTCGACGGCATCAGTAGCCGGCGGCCTTGTCGACCAGGTTTCGCAGCGGGCGGCCGGCGGCGTCCCGCGTCAGGTTCTCGCACAGGAGCTCGACGGTGCGCGCGAAGCGGCCGGGGAAGGCCGCCCCCCAGTGCTGCGTGAGGATGACGCCGGGCAGGTCCCACAGCGGCGAGGCCGCCGGCAGCGGCTCCTCCTCGTACACGTCGAGCGCCGCGCCGGCGAGCCGGCCGTCGGTCAGCGCGGCGACGAGCGCCGCCTCGTCGACCACCTTGCCCCGCCCGACGCTGACGAACAGCGCCCCGCGGCGGGCCGCCGCGAAGGCGGCGCGGCCGAACATGTGCGCCGTCTCGCGCGTGCAGGGCAGGGCCGACACGATGACGTCGGCCCCGGCCACGAGGTGCAGCAGGTCCGCCGCGCCACCGACGACGTCGAAGCCCTCGGCCGGCCGCTCGGCGTGGCGGCGCACGCCGATCGTCCGCAGCCCGAAGCCGCCGGCCCGCCGGGCGACGCGTCCGCCGATCGCGCCCACGCCGGCGACCAGCAAGGTCTTGCCCTCGAGCTCGGCGAAGTCCTCGAGCGAGAAGCCCTCCCAGCGGCGGTCGCGCTTGCGCGCCCAGGCCTCCGGCAGCCGCCGGGTGAACGCCAGGATGAAGCCCATCACCTGGTCGGCCACGACGTGGGCCGACACACCCGACGCCGACGTCAGCACGAAGGGCCGCTCGACCGCTTCGGGGTGCGCGAGCAGCCAGTCGGCCCCGGCGATCCACTGCTGGTACCACCGCAGCCGGGGCAGCCCGATCACCACCTCGGGCGCGAGCCAGCCGGCCAGCACGTCGACCCGGTCGGCGACCTCGGCCGCGATTCCGGGTTCGCGGCCGACGACGAGATCGTGGCCGGGCATGAGGGCCGCCACGCGCCGCCTGTCGGCCTCGCCCACGGCGGCCGGGTCGATCGCCCACAGGAGGACCGGCCGCACGCTACCCCCACTCCCCGCCGCGGCGGAAGCGGGCCCGGGCCGCCTCGCCGAAGGCACGGGCCGCCTCCTCGAAGCGCGCCAGGACCTCGTCCGGCGCCAGGCCCTCGGCGCTGCGCGCGCTCTCGATCATCGTGTGGCACTCGTTCCTGTCCATGAACGCGGCCGCCTCGACCAGGCGCGGCTCGTCCTCCTCGGGGATGGCGACGAAGCCGTGGGCGTCGGCGTGAATGAGCTGCCCGGGCCCGACCTTGCAGCCGAAAACCTCGACCTCGCAGCCCCACCGGACCGGCCACATCGCGGCGTGCCCGACGCAGCGCCGGCGCGCGATCGCGCGGAACCCGGCGTGGCGCATCTCCTCGACGTCGCGCACCCCGCCGTCGACGATCGTGCCGACGCAGCCGAGCGCGCGGTGCAGGTTGCTCGAGATCTCGCCCCAGAAGGAGCCGTGCGTGCGCGGCTTGTCGAGGTCCTGGACCACGACGACCTTGGGCCCGGGGGCGTGGGCCATGTAGCGGTAGTACTTCGCCCACGCCTCGCCGTCGCCCTTCGCGTGGGCCCGGTTCGACGGCTCGATCACCAGCGTGATCGCGCGGCCCACCATCGAGCCCTGATCGGGCATGAAGTCCCGGGTCTCCTCGAGGTTGAAGCACTCGCGCGTCGTGTCGCGCGTCGTGACCTGCTCCCACCCGTTGAAGATGGTCGGCGTGTTCCACCGCCTGAGCTCCAGAAGCTGGCCGTGGGAGAGGCGTCCGGGCACCGCGTCAGGCATCGGGGACCTCCCTCGAGCGGGTCGGCTCGATCCGGTAGAAGGCGCGCCCGGTCCGCCAGCGGATCCGGGCCTGGTCGTCGGGGCCGAGCTCGGCGAGGACCGCGTCGAGCGCCGCGAGCCAGGCGCCGATCGTCGCGGCCTGGAGGACGATCGGCCAGTCGCTGCCGATCATCAGGCGGGCCGGGCCGAAGCAGGCGATCGCGTGGCGCAGGAAGGGCGCCAGGTCGCCCGCGGTCCACGCGCCGCGGTCGGCGTCGGTGACGAGGCCCGACAGCTTGCACCACACGTTGGGCAGCGCGGCCAGCCGCGCGAGGTCGCCGCGCCAGGGATCGAGGCCGCGGCCGCGCACGTCGGGGTTGCCGAGGTGGTCGAGGACGACCCGCACCTCGGGGCAGCGCGCGGCCAGCTCGCGGGCGGCGCCGAGCAGGGCCGGCGTGACGCGGAGGTCGAGCGCGAGGTCGAGCGCGGCGAGGCGACGCGTCGTCCTCAGCGCGGCCGGCGCCAGGCAGCGGTCGGGATCGGGCTCGAAGGCGAGCTGCCGGCGCACGCCGCGCACCAGGGGCTCCGCGGCCAGGAGCTCGAGGAAGCCGGCGTCATCCTCGTCGTCGAGCGGCGCGTCGGCCACGATGGCCGCGACGCGCGGCTCGCCGCCGGCGTCGGCGTCGGCGTCGGCGAGCTCGAGCGCGAGCTCCACCTCGGCGGCGGGATCGGCGCCGCCCGCGGTCACGAGGACGAACGCACCGACCTCGGCCGAGGTCGCGGCCCGGTAGTCGGCCGGCAGGAGCGGCCGGTCGAGCGCCGGGAGCGCGGCGAGCCATGGATATGCGAGGCGCCGGGGATCCCAGCAGTGGACGTGCGCGTCGAGGAGCGGGGTCATCGCGCGACCAGCGGCTCGAGGGCGAGGCGGCCGAGCCGCGCCTCGAGCAGCGCGCGGTCCGCGGCCAGGCCGGCCCGCTCGGCCGCGTCGAGCACGCGCGGCAAGAGGTCGACGTCGCCGACCGCGTTGAGGAAGACCTCGGGCCGCGCCAGCACCCAGTGCACCGCGTCGTCGATGTCGGCCTGGTCCTCGAGCGGCTCGTACCACGGGTTGCGCGTCGGCGGCCCGCGCCACGGACCGCGCGCGATCGCCTTGATCGTCTGCACGGCGACGTCGCGCCGCGCGCACTCGTCGAGCAGCGCGCCGACCTCGGCGGCGTAGCCCGGCGCCCGGGTCATCGGGAAGCTGTACGGCACCAGGACGGCGTCGAAGTCGAAGGCCTCGAGGCTGCGGCGCAGCACCCGCGGCGCGGCGGCGCCGTGCGCCGTGACGCCGAGGAAGCGGGCCAGGCCCTGGTCGCGGGCCTCCACGAAGGCCTCGATCGCCCCCTCGGGGCCCATCGCGACCTCCCACTCGTCCTCGTCGAGCTTGTGCATCTGCCAGAGATCGACCGCGTCGAGCCGCAGCCGCTCCAGCGAGCGCTCGAGGTCGAGCCGGGCCTCGAGGTACGTGCGGCCGAGGGTCTTGGTCGCGACGAACACGTCGCGCCGGCCCGCGAGCCAGTCGCCGATCAGCGCCTCGGACTCGCCGTAGAGCGGGGCCGTGTCGACGTGGTTGACCCCGTGCGCCGCCGCCAGGTCGAGCGCGTGCGCGGCGCGCTCCGGGGTGGCGCCGCGCAGCGCCTCGCCGCCGAAAAGCACGCAGGAGCTCGCGTGGCCGGTCCGGCCGAAGCGCCGCCTGGCGATCACGCGGCCGCCTCGCGGGCGCGGGCGAGCTCGCGGCAGAAGGCCTCGATCGCGGCGGCGGCCAGGTCGGCGGCGCCTCCGGCCTGCGCCTCGATCGGGTTGGCGCCCTCGTCGCCGCCCGCCAGGTCGGAGACCGCGCGGAACGCGATGAACGGGACGCCGTTCACGTGGGCCGTCTGCGCCACCGCGGCGGTCTCCTGGTCGAGGACCTCGGCGCGGAAGCACTGGCCGAGCCAGTCCCGGAACTCGAGGTTGTCGACGAACGGCGCGCCGCTGACGCCGCGCCCGCCGAGGACGACGCGGCAGGAGCCGGCGCCGGCCGCGCGACGGGCCGCGGCGAGGAGGCCCGGGTCCACCTCGAACCAGAAGCGCACCTCGTCGCCGTCGTCGTCGTCGCCGTCGCCGCCCTGGCCGTCCTCCACGGCGGCGCGCGCGACGAACACCGGGCGCGGGAACATCATGCCGAAGTTGGTGAAGTCCATCAGCGACCAGTCGCACGCCCAGCCGTCGCCGGCCCGGCGGGCGAGGTGGCTCTCCTGGTAGCTGGCCCAGCTCGCCGGCACGACGACGTCGCCGGGGCCGAGCGCGGGCGCGACGCCGCCGGCGACACCGGCGACCACCACCGCCTCGACCTGCGCCCGATCGAGCAGGGCCTGGGTCGCGATCGCGGCGTTGACCATGCTGATCCCGCACTCGGTCACGACGACCGGCAGGCCGCCCAGCGCGCCGAGCCACTGGGGCCGGCCGAGGTGGCGGCGCGCCTCCTCGACATGGAGGCGGGCGCGGAGCCGCTCCGCCTCGAGTCGGCACGGCGCGACGATCGCGACGCGCCCTCGCAGCGACGGATCCACGGCCGGCTCACCCGGGAGCGACGGGCGTCGCGTGCGGCTCGGCCTCGTCGTCGACGATGAGATCGTACAGGCTGCCGCCGTCGTACCTCCACCAGCCCGGCGGCGTCGGGATCGGGCGCGCGACCCGCGAGGGGTCGAGCTCGGCGCCCGGCCGGATGAGCGCGCGGTAGTCGACGTGGCGCGCCGTCTTCTCGCGCTCGATGTCCTCGCGCCTGCGGAGCTGCACGTGAGCGAAGCCGTGGCCGATGTCGGCCAGGCAGTAGCGGCACGCCGCGAGCGGGCGCTCGGCGCCGAGGTAGGCCGCGAGCGCGGGCATGAGATCTCGCGTGGCGTGGAGGTCGAGCCCGTCCTCGGGGTTGCGCTCCGGCCGGCCCGAGCGCTCCATCCGCTCGTCGAACGTGTGCGCGCGGATGCAGCGGAAGTAGCGCCCGGCGTACACCGTGTGCAGGTTCACCGAGCTCGAGCAGCCGCGGAAGATGGCCTCGACGTGGCCGTCGTCCTCGATGCGATCGTTGAGCAGGCTCTGCGGGAACACCGGCGTGTCCTTGACCGCGACGGTGACGTCGTGGCGGAGGCCGATGTCGACCACCTCGTTGGGGTCGAGCTTGTAGTGGACGCCGGGGTAGCGCGTGATCTCGACCGCGTCGACCAGCCGCCACATCTCGTCGGTGAACCGGTGAAGGAGGACGCCGTTGGTCAGGAGCACGATCCCGCGCGCGTAGCCGCGCTCGCGCGTCAGGCGGAAGAACTCGACCAGGCGCGGGTGGAGGAGCGGCTCGCCGCCGCTGAACACCAGGCAGTCGAGGTCCATCACCGCGCTGAGCGCGTCGAAGTCGCGGGCGAAGTCCTCGACCGCCGCGAAGGTCTCCGGCATCCAGGGGGACACCCGATCGCAGCGGGCGCACCGGAGGTTGCAGTGGCGCGCGACCTCGAAGGACACCGTGCCGTGCGTGATGCGGTCCGCGGTCACGGCGTCACCACCTGGATCAGCCCGGCCTCGATCAGCTCCTCCGCCAGCCCGAGCAGGTCCCCGCTGAGCTCGTCGTACTCGACCTCGTACTGCTCCTGCAGGGCCCGACAGACCGCGCGGAGCGGGCGCGCGCCGTCGAGGGCCAGGAACATCGCGGCGCCGGCGTCGTTGAGCGCGAAGCCGCGCTCGAACACGACGCCCTCCTTGTTGCGGATCCAGGTCAGGCCGGGCGCCTTCGCCAGGACGACATCATCGTTCAAGGGCATGCGGTGGTCATTCCTGTTCCGGGGCCTGTTGCTGGGCCGGTTCCTAGGCCTGCTCGTAGTGGTGCGCGTGCCAGACCGTCATCACCAGCCCTTCGGGCCCGTCGAACTTGAAGTACGAGTGCGCGTGCTCGAGCGGGACGATCGGCGTGCAGTCGATGCCGGCCCGGACGAGGCGATCGCGGCAGGCCTCGAGGTCCTCCGCCGTCAGATCGAAGTTGGCGTGCGGGCCCTCCAGGGCGTGGGCCGGACATGGAATCTCGCTCGAGGTCATCTCGGCCCGCGGCGTGTGCGGGTAGGGCATCAGCGCGAGGCGCGCGTCGCCCAGGCGGAAGGCGTTGTAGCCATCCGACACGAACATGTGCTCGAGGCCGATGACGTCGCGCCAGAAGGCCACCGCCCGCCGGATGTCACGGACGTGGAGAATGCAGTGCCCGACGCTCTTGATCGCTCCGTCCATCGCTGCAAACTACTGTGCACCACTCGGAGGGTCAATCTCTATATGGCAATCGGACGCATCGTCGACATCGGCCACGCCATCGTCCACACCCGCGACATGGCGCGCAGCGTGGCGTTTTACCGCGACATCCTCGGGCTCCGGCAGATCCTGGCGGGCGAGGCATTCAACGAGTTCCGGGTTGGAACAGTCGACCTCTGTATCATGAAACACCCTGTTACACCCCGGGAGCACATGACCGGCAGCGAGCGGCCCTGTCCGGCATACGAGTCCCACGGCCCGCACGTCAACTTCGACTTCACGACCGACGACATCGAGGCCTGTCGCGCTCGGCTGATCGCCGCCGGCGTCGACTGCGGCCCGATCGTCGAGCTCGAGGGCGCGCACCCGTACTTCACGTTCGCCGATCCGGACGGCACCGTCCTGACCGTGTGGACCCAGCACCATCCGACGCTCGCGATGGCCGAGGTGGCGCGGCTTCGGAAGGAGAAGGAGGACGAGCCGGCCGGGCGCTGAAGGTCGCGCCGGGACCCGGCTCGCGCCGACGGCCCGATCAGGCGTCATCGAGCGCCTCGAGCTCGGCCCAGGCCTCGTCGTCCGCGCCGTAGCGCCACCAGCCGCGCTGGCTCGGCGTCGGGCGCTCGACCGCCGCCGGGTCGCCGAACGCCGAGGGCGCCAGCACCTCGCGGGCGTCGCCGTGGCGCTCGCGCTGCTCGCGCTCGATGTCGGCCCTGCGCCGCAGCTGCACGTGCTCGAACCGGCGGCCGCTGTCGCCCAGGCAGTAGTTGCATGCCACGAGCGGCCGGTCCTCCGCCAGGTAGGCGGCCAGAGCCGCGCGCAGGTCGCCGCCCGCGTGCAGGTCGACCCCGTCGGCCTGCCGGTTGGAGACCGTCCGTCCGGCCATGGCCAGCCTCTCTTCCAGCAGGTGGGCCCGCGAGCAGCGGTAGAACCGCCCCTCGAACACGGTGTGGCAGTTCACGGCCGCCGAGCAGCCGCGATAGACGGTCTCGACCACTCGCGGGTCGTCGAGCGGATCGTTCACCAGCATCTGCTGGAACACGCTGGCGTGCTTGAGGACCACCGTGGTCCGGTGGCGTCGTCCGCGGGCGAACAGCTCGTCGGGCGGGGTCTTGAGCGCGATCCCGGGGTAGAGCGTCAGCTGGAGCACGTCGATGAGCTGCCAGACCTCGTCGCTCATGCGCGGCACCAGGACGCCGTTGGACAGGAGCACCAGGCCGCGGGCGTAGGCCCGCTCGCGCGCGGTCGCCAGGAATCGCGGCAGCTCGGGGTGGAGCAGGGCCTCTCCGCCCGAGAAGCGCAGCTCGTCGATGGTCATGACCGCGGTCAGCGCCTCGAAGTCGCGCACGTACTGGTCGAACGAGGCCATCGATTCGGCGAACCAGGGCGACGCATGGTCGCAGCGGGCGCACCGGAGGTTGCAGTGCCGGGTCAGCTCCATGCTCACGCTGCCGTGTTCGAGTCGATCCATCGTTACCTCGCGGGTGTCGTGTCGTGTTGCCGGGCCGGGCGATCGCGCCGGGCGTTCAGGTCCCGAGCGCCGCGGCGATGCGCTGCGCCGCCTGCGCGGCCGGAGGTCTCGCGGCGATGCCCGCCGCCATCTCTCGCGCGCACCGCCGCTGCGGATTGCCGGGCGCGAGCAGCTCGGTGATCGTGTTGTGGAGCGTCTCGGGCGCCACCAGCTCGGGCGGCAGGTAGACGCCGACGCCGAGGGTCTCGGCCAGCTCCGCGTTGAGGGGCTGATCGATGGCGAAGGGGACCAGCACCATCGGCACGCCATGGACCAGCGCGCGCGAGATGGAGCCCCAGCCGGCGTGCGTGATGACCACGCCGGTCCGGGCCATGACCAGAGAGTGCGAGAGATACGGCACGACGGTCACGTTGCCGGGCAGCCGCCGGCCGGCCGGCCAGAAGCCACCCGCGGTGACCAGCCCGTGCACCGGCAGGTCGGCCAGGGCTTCGATCGCCGCCTCGAGGTAGGCCAGCACGTCGCCGCGCAGCGCCTCGACGGCGGAGGTGCTGGTCGTGACGAGGACCAGCGGCCGGTCGTCGAGCGCGGGGATGCGGGCCTGCTCTGCGGGATCCGGGGCGGGATCCCAGGCCAGCGCGCCGATGTGCGCCGTCGGTCCCGGCAGCTGGCCGCCGTCGAAGGCTGCCGGCCACGGCGCCAGGGTCAGGGTGGGGGACAGGCTCTGCTGGTAGGCATCGCGCGGGTCGGACGCGAGGCCGAGCGAGCGGCGCAGGCCGGCGGTCGGGACCGCGCGCACCGGCGACCCGGCGAAGTCCGCGTGGCTCTCGAACGGAGAGGTGGCGAGGCTTGCCCAGGGCACGCCGCTCCGCTGTGCGGCCAGCGCCGCCCCGAGGTGGAAGGTGTCGGTCACGACGGCGTCGATCCGGCGCGCCGCGATCACATCGGCGAGCTCCGGGGCAGAGGCGCCCGCCAGCGAGCCGAACGCGGCGACGACGTCCTCGGCGGTCGCCATCGCCGCGAAGCGATCGACGTGATCGAGCGCCGCCGTCATGAGCACGTGCTCGCATCCGAGGAGACCCGCGAATCTGGCCGCGCCCGGCTCGGCGTATAGCACGACCTCGTGCCCGGCCGCGCGCAGCGCGGCGACGATCGCCAGGTGGGGGAACAGGTGACCGGTGAACATCGCCGGCGCGACCAGGACGGTGCTCACGCCCACCTCCCGGGCGCCGGCGCGGCGGCCGCGCGCGCGTGGTCGAGCGAGTGCAGCGCGAGATAGCAGCGGCGGCGGAGGCGGCCCTCGCGATCGCGCGCCATCGCGCCGCGGATGGCCGGAGCCGCCTCCGGACGTGCGAGCAGCTCGAGCGCCTCGACCGCGGCCTCGACGACGAGCAGATCGCGGTCGCGCAGCAGCGCCTCGAGCAGCTCGCGCGCGCCGCGCACCTCGGCCTCGTGGCCGCCGCGGGCCAGCGTCGCGGCGGCCAGGGCCGCGGTCCGCCTCACGTGCGACGACCCGGTCGGCGCGAGCGCGGCCCGGATCGCCGCGCCGGCCCCGGCCGAGCGGGCCTCGGCGAGCCCGCGCAGCGCACCCCGCGCGACCACGTCGAGGAAGGACGCCCGCCGCAGCGTGGCCTCGAGGAGGGGCCCGTGCGCGGGGCCGTGTCGGCCCAGCGCGTGACAGGCGTCCGCGAGCACGTGGTCGCTCGGATCGCCGCGCTCGATCGCGGAGGCCAGGCTCGCCGCCGCTCGCGGGTCGCCCGGGAAGCGGCCGAGCGCGGTCGCGGCGGCGCGACGCACGCGCGCGTCGGGCTCGGCGGCGAGCGCCGCGACCAGGGCCGCGCAGTCGTCGCCGGCACCGGCCGCCGGGCCGGGCGCGACCGCGGCACCGGCCAGCCGCCCGAGCGCGGTTGCGGCCTCGGCGCGCACGCCCCAGAACGAGTCGCCGGTCAGCGCTGCCCGCAGCGCGCCGGGGACCCGGGCGTCGACGTCCGCGTCGGCGCCCAGGTCGACGCGGACGTCGACGTCCGCCCGGTCGGCGGCCAGCGCGCGGGCGGCATGGACCCGGTCGATGGCCTCGCTCGCGCCGGTCAGGGCGCCGAGCTCGAGCTCCACCGGCCAGCGCGGACGGACCCGGGCCAGGAGGTGCTTGCCGGGATCGAACACGACGTGGGACGGCTCGGCCTCGAGCTCGAAGCGGAAGCAGCAGGTCGCGCCGTCGATCACGATCGCGCGGTCGACGTCGGCGGCGCCGACCCGGAAGCGCACCGCGGTCGGCAACCGGAACCACGGCACCCCGGCGTCGATCTGGGTCTGCACGACGGTGAGCTCGGCAACCCTGCGCGCCGCGTCCCAGCGATACGAGACGTCGAGCTCGGGAAAGCCCTGTCCGACCGTGACCCACTGCTCGAGAAACCACTCGATCGCGCGGCCGGTCTCCTGCCGCACGGCGCGGCACAGATCGGCGGTGACCGCGCTGGCATCCTGCCGGTCGGACAGGAACCGGCGCAGCGAGCGGGTGAAGTCGGCCTCGCCGAGCAGCGCGTGGAGCATGTGGGCCACCCAGCCGCCCTTGTCGTAGGCCCGCCGATCGAACAGCTCCATCGGCCGATCGCACACGCGGTCGACCAGGGGCCGGCGCTGGCGCGCGTCATCGGCGAAGAAGCGCGCGGCAAGCGCGTCGAGGTCCATCGCGGCGGCGTCGAGCCCCTCGCTGTGCCGGCGCCACAGGTACTCGGCGTAGGTCGCGAACCCCTCGTGCAGCCACACCTCCGACCAGTCGTGAGCCGTGACCAGGTTGCCGAACCACTGGTGCGAGAGCTCGTGAGCGACGCACCACTCCGCGTCGTGGTCGGCGCGGGCCGCCTCGTCGGGCAGGTAGTCCTCCATCAGCGTCGTGGCCGTGGTGTTCTCGGTGGCGCCGAACACGAAGTCGGCCACGAACACCTGGGCGTAGCTCGAGTAGGGGTACGGGAACCCGAACACCGACGAGAACAGATCCATCATCTCGCCGGTGCGCCGGCAGGTGCGGGCCGCCCGCGCGGCCAGCTCGGGCCTGGCGTGAACGGCGAGCTCGACCCCGCCGTGGCGCGAGCGTCGCTCGTCGAACCGGCCGATCACGAGCGAGACGAGGTAGCAGGAGTGTGGTCGATCGAGCCGCCAGCCGATCCGCCGCCGGTCCCCGTGGTGCTCGTCGAGCACCTTGACGCCGTTCGAGATCGCGGTCATCCCGGCGGGGACCCAGGCGATCACCTCGGTGGTCGCCTTCGCGTCGGGCGCGTCGATGCACGGAAACCAGGACGAGCTGTTGTCGGCCTGGCCCTGGGACCAGGCCTGGGTCGGCCGCCCGGGGTGGGCCCGGTCCGGTCCCACGAAGTGCAGCCCGCGCTCGGGGGACGTCGCGTAGGCGACCATCACGGTCGCCGGGGCGCCCGGGACCAGCGGCCGCGCCGGCGTCACGCGCAGGACGTCGCCGACGACCGCATGCGGGGCGGTGTGCCCGTCGACCTCGACCCGAGCGATGCGCAGGTCGCGGGCGTCGAGCTCGAGGAGCTCGGCCCGGCCGAGGGGCACCACGGTGAGGCTGCAGCTGCCGCGCAGCGTGCGCGCCGCGACGTCGACGTCGACCTCCACGCGCACGTGGCGGAGCGCGAGGCGGCGGTCTCGCGGGTAGTGCCGCGTTCCCGGGTGCCGGAAGCGCGCCGGTGCGGTCGCCCGCGCCGCCGCGCTCTCGATGTCGTCCTGCTCGTCCAGATGTACTGAGGTCATGATCGCCAGTGCGCTCGATGCTCGCTCGCCATCGCGGTACGCGCCTGCCACAAAGTCGTTGACACCTTCTCGGCGGCGATGCGACAAGGGCTCAGACGATGCTATCGACTTCGAGACTCATAGTCTCCTGATCGCTGTCATCGTGTTTCACTGCGTGTTCCAGTCACAGTAACAGCAACTGTTCCAGTCACAGTGTGAGTCGAACCATGTTGACGAGAGAGGACTGCTTCACATACTGGGATTTCGTGGACAGGTATCAGTCCTACGTGTTCCCGCTGCTCGGCGCCCGGATGACGCGGATGATCGGCCGCGTCGACTCTTCGGCCCACCTGATCGACATGGGTACCGGGCCCGGCTACCTCAGCGTCGAGCTGGCGGCGCGCACCGGCGCCATCGTTCACGCGGTCGACATCAACCCGGCGATGCACGAGATCGCGCTCTCGGTGGCCGAGGAGCGCGGCCAGACGGCCTCCATCCGCTTCGACCGTGAGGACGTCCACCAGCTGTCGTACGCCTCGGGCTTCGCGGCCGCGGTCGTGTCGTACTCCTGCTTCCATCACTGGGCGCAGCCGGTGCGCGCGATGGCCGAGATCTGGCGCGTGCTGGCGCCAGGGGGACACCTGATCCTGCTGGACACGAACCCGCTCGGTCGCGAGTTCCTCGCGGCGATGAGCCGGATCGTGGTCGAGCGCGAATACTTTCGCTTCATCGAGGAAGCGATTCACGAGAGCTTGCCGCGGTCGGCGGTGGCCGAGATCGCGCGCGCGGCCGGGCTCACCGGCTTCTCGATCGACGAGTTCGAGTTCGACGACGAGGATCTGCTCGAGTGCGCCGAGGAGCTCGAAAGGGCCCCGATCCTGGAGGATCTGCCCCAGGAAAGGGTTTGCTGGTCTCTCACGGCGCGCAAACCGCTGCCGTGATGGGAAGCCGCGCAAGGGGCGCGGCACAACGACAAAGGAGTGAACGATGCAGAAGAAGAAGTACGTCCAGGCCAAGGTCTACCGTCTTCGTCGCGCCGTCATGGCGGGCGGGCACTAGAAACCAGGCCGGCCAGCCGGGGTCTCCCGACTCGAGCGGGGGGCCCCGGCGGCAATTCGATTCACACCGACTCCCAGGACGGAGACAGCACCATGGAAATCACCCCGGCAAGCGTGCTGCGACACAACCCCGATCGGGTGTGGCGGCAGTATCTCAAGGGCGTCGTCGTCGAGCCCGGCATCGCGCTCAACGAGACCGCCGCGTCCCTGTTCCTGCGCCTCGACGGCAACCGGACGCTGGAGCAGATATGCGTCGACCTCATCGAGGAATACGACACCGATCTGGCGACCTTCTCCGCCGACGCCGTCAGCGTCGCCACGGACCTGTTCGAGCAGGGCATCGTGGTGACGGTGGACCCGCCCGGGTGAGTGACGCCAGCCCATCAGCCCGCCCCTGGCGATCGGGTGAACGACACCGGCCGCCGCCCGCGACCCTCGTCGAGGGCCGCGCGCTGGGCGCCCTGACCCACCTGGTCGCCAAGCTGCGGCTCGCGCGAGACTTCGGGCTCGCGCCCGACGCCCTCGCGACCTGGAGCCTGGATCGCCACGGCGAGCGCGGTTACCACGACGAGTGGATCGCGGCGCACGGCCGCGGCAACCTGGAGCGCTTCCTCGGCGACTTCCTGGCCGGGCGCAGCGTGCTCTACGACGAGTCGTGGGTGACCGTCCAGGTCGGAGGCTTCGAGGTCCGCTCGCGCATCTGGTACCACGACGAGCTGCCGGAGGCGTTCTTCTACTTCGACGTCTCGCCCGAGGAGTTCACCGACTACGTCATCGCCCTCGGGTGCGAGAACGCCCGCAGGCTCGGGGTCGAGCTCACCCTCGTGCACGAGGACGGGTTCGAGCGGGCCGTGATCCGCGCGCTGCCCGGTCCGCCAACAATCTGAGCGCGGCCAGCAAGGAGTCGTTGTGGAGCTCGTACAGATCCGATCGAAGAACTCGTCGCCGCCTCGAGTCAGCCACCTGATGACGGGGACCGGTGCGCTGAAGTCGGTGTGGCTTCAGATCACCTCGCGCTGCAATCAGACCTGCAGCTACTGCTACATGAACGCGACCAAGGAGTCGCACGACCACCTCACGTTCGAGGAGATCCTCCAGGTCTTCTCGATCTCGAAGCGGCTCGGGGTCGAGACGATGCTCATCAGCGGCGGAGAGCCGACCATCGTCAAGGAGCTGGCCGACATCCTCACCGCCTCGGTCAGAGACTTCGGCTTTCGCACCTACCTGGTGACCAACGGCACGGGCATCACCGACAAGCTCACCGCGCTGCTCGCCGAGCTCGAGGTCGTCGTGCAGGTCAGCATGGACACGATGGACGAGGAGGCCTACGCCAAGGTCCGCGGTCTGCCCATGCTGCCGCGGATCAAGCGCAACGTGATCGGGATGCTCGAGCGCGGAGTCGTCACCGGGCTGTCGATGCCGATCACGAACGTGGTCGATCAGGAGATCACCCCGGTCCTCGAGTGGGCGCTCGAGGTCGGCATCCAGAACATCCACGTCTCCACCAGCTACGGCCAGCGGACCGGCGTCACCGACGATCTGACCCGGCAGAACGCCGAGAGCGTGCTGAACGAGCTGTACGAGTTCGAGAAGCAGCACTTCTTCGAGCTGAGCATCGATCTGATCGAGAACATGATCATCTCGATGGTCGGGGCCGGGGAGTCGTGCGCGACCTACTGCACCCCCATGTCGGGCCGGGCCATCGAGGTCGATGCCAAGGGGAACGTCTACTACTGCGGCGCCATCACCTCGGTGCCGGAGATGGCGCTCGGCAACGTCCTGTCGCCCACCTTCGAGCCCGACTTCGTCGAGCGCCGCCGGAGCGGCAAGCACCTGTCGTTCAGCCCCGACCGCCTGCCGATCTGCTCGTCCTGCGAGTACGTGCGCATGTGCAAGGGCGGGTGCCGCTCGCAGGCGCTGTTCTACACCGGCGACCTGTTCAACCCGGTCAGCCACTGCGCAGACCTCAAGCGGGTATTCGGCTCGATGGTGGCGGATCACGAGAGCGGGGCGCTCGACGAGCTCATCTCGTTCCTGAAGCTGGCGCATGGCGACGGCCTGTCGTCGCACACCAAGTGCTTCTGAAGGTGCGGTGAGGAGCCAGCCGTGAGCGAATTTGCCGACAAGGTATTCCTGGTCACCGGCGGCAGCCGCGGCATCGGCCGCGCGGTCACCGTCGCGCTGATCGAGCGCGGTGCGGCGGTGGCGGCATGCGCCCGGCGCGCCGAGGCGCTCGAGGCGCTGCGCCGCTCGCTGCCCGGCGACCGCCTGCTGGCGGTGCGCGCCGACGTGAGCTCGCCCGACGACCTGCGCGACTTCCACCGGGCCGCGGTCGAGCGCTTCGGGCGCATCGACGGCGTGGTCAGCAACGCCGGCTCCGCGGTGGTGGGGCCGCTCCTGGAGGCGCCCGACGAGGAGGTGGTGTTCCACTTCCACGCCCGCGTGCTCGCCTGCATCCGGCTGTGCCGGCTCGCGGTGCCGACCATGAAGGTGACCGGAGGCGGCTCGATCGTCCACATCGCCGGCGCGGCCGGGGTCGATCCGACGCCCGGGCTCGGCATCGCCGGCGTGGTCAACGCGGCGATCCAGAACCTGTCGCGCATGATGGCCGACGAGCTCGCCGAGCACCACATCCGGGTCAACGCGGTCAACCCGGGCACGCTCGACTCCGAGCTGGGCGCCGAGGTGATGGCGGCCTTCGCCGACCGGCTCGGCCTCGATGTCGAGATCCTGCAGGCCGAGGCGGCCGCCTCGGTGCCGCTCGGGCGCATGCCGGTGCCGGCCGACGTCGCCGAGGCGGTCCTGTTCTTCCTCTCGCCGCGCTCGGCCATGATCACCGGCTCGTCCCTGACCCCGGACGGCGGATCGCTCATCCGCAGGCTGCGGGGCTGATGTGACCCTCGCGCCCCTCGCGACCCTCGTCGATCCGCTCGACCCGGCGGCGTTCCTGGCCGAGTACTGGCCCGGTCGGCCCCTGGTGCAGCCGGGCGCGCCCGCGCGCTTCGCGGCCATCCCGGGCGTGGACCGGGTGCGCGACGTCCGCTCGGCGCTCGCGCTCCACCGCAGCCTGGTCATGGTCGTCAGCGACGGCGCCCTCGAGGCCACAGAAGGCATCTCGGACCGGCTGCTCACCACACCCGAGCGGGCGGCGGCGGCCTACCGGCAGGGGGCCACCCTCGAGCTCGACTGCTTCGATCTCCACGTGCCCGAGCTCGGCCGCGCGATCGATCGCCTGCGGGTGGAGCTCGGCCTGCCGCGCGGCACGTTCCACAAGGCGATCGTGTATGCCTCGGCCCGCGGCGGCGGCTTCAAGCCTCACTTCGATGCCTACGCAAACTTCGTGCTCCACCTGCAGGGCGAGAAGGAGTGGCTGATCGCGCCGAACCGCCACGTGGTCGACCCGCTCGAACACCACGACCTGGACGAGCCGTTCATGTCGCCCGAGCTGGCCGCCGCGTGGCAGGGCGAGGTGATCCGCGAGATGCCGCCCGGCGCCGAGCGCGTCGTGCTGCGGCCCGGCACCCTGCTGTTCCTGCCGCGCGGCACCTGGCACACCACCGCCGCGGCGAGCGATCACTCGATGTCGCTGAACATCACGTTCAGCCAGCCGACCTGGCTCGACCTGGTGCTCGCCGAGGTCCGCGCGCGTCTGGCGGTCTTGCCGGAGTGGCGCCGGCTGGCCGACGGCTGCGGCGCCGAAGATCCGGGACGCGCGGCGATCGCCCGCCGCCAGCTGGCCGCGCTGCTCGAGCGCCTGCCGGCCGACCTCGGCCTGCTCGAGCTCGAACAGGTCTTCTCCCGTCACTCAACCGATCACGAGCTGTTCCAAGTTGCCAACGTCGTCTTTCGCCAGCTCACCCGTCTCTAGCACCGACGGGCGAACCGGAGCTCCACCGTGTGCGGCCTGGTAGGCATCGCGGCCACGGGCGGCCGCACGCTGCCGCCGGACACCGGAGCCCTGGTCCGGGCGATGCTCGCCGAGATCGCCCATCGCGGCCCCGACGACGTCCAGCTTCACCTGACGCCGACGGTGGCCCTGGGCTTCTGCCGGCTCTCGATCGTCGATGTCGAGGGCGGCCGCCAGCCGGTGTTCAGCGAGGACCGCAGCGTGGTCGCGATCGCCAACGGCGAGATCTACAACCACGCCGACCTGCGCGCTCAGCTGGGCGGGCGCCACCAGCTGCGCTCCGCCTCGGACTGCGAGGTTTTGCCCCATCTCTACGAGGACCGCGGCATCGCGCTGTGCGACGACCTCATCGGGATGTACGCCGCCGCGCTGCTCGATCAGCCCGGCAAGCGGCTTCACCTGGTGCGCGACCGGTTCGGCATCAAGCCGCTGTTCTACGCCGTGAGCGAGGGGCTCCTCCTGTTCGGGTCGGAGCTCAAGGCGCTCCTGCGCCATCCGGCGTGTCCGCGCGAGCTCGACTGGCAGGCGGCCCTCGCCGACCCCTGGCTAGGCGCCGATCCGGCCACCGACCTCTCGCCGCCGGGCTCGTTCTTCCGCGGCATCCACCCGCTGCCCGCGGCGCATCGCCTCGAGGTCGACCTCGCGACCGGGGCGATCGCCGAGCGGCGCTACTGGTCGATGCCGGCCGCGCACGAGGCCGGCGCCGGCTCCGATCGCGCCGCGCTGGTCCGCGAGTACGGCGAGCTCCTGGCCGACTCGGTCGAGCGCTGCCTGATGAGCGACGTCGAGGTCGGGCTGTTCCTCAGCGGCGGGATCGACTCGATCGCGATCGCCGCGCTCGCCGCACGCCACCAGGAGCTGCACGCCTTCACCGTGGTCAGCCCGAGCACGCTCCTCAATCAGGACGCGCGCCACGCCACCATGGCGGCGGAGCGGCTCGGCCTGCCGGTCCACCAGGTCCTGTTCTGCTGGCACGATCGCCGGCTCGGGCCCGACGAGTGGAAGCGCCTGCTCTGGCTGTGCGAGACGCCCTATTGCGGCCCCGAGCAGCTGTACAAGCACGAGCTGCACCGCCACGCCCGGGCGACCCGGCCGGGCCTCAAGGTGATGCTCAGCGGGCAGGGCAGCGACGAGTTCAACGGCGGCTACAGCACCGTGCTGGGGTCGGCCGGCCGGACCGGCTGGGCCGACTTCCTCGCCGCGATCGACGCGCTCGATCGACGCCGGCTGATCCGGGGCCCGGGCCCCGGTCCGGCCGCCTGGGAGGGCCAGCTGGAGCGCCGCGTGTTCGCGCGCGAGTTCCTGGCGGCCGCCGGCGACGGTCGCGCTCACGAGAGCCCGGGCGCGTCGGGCTGGGATCACTACGTGCGCACCAAGATGCGCGACCTGGAGATGTACAACCTGTGGCACGAGGACCGCACCGCGGCCGGCCTGAGCATCGAGAACCGGGTGCCCTTCCTCGATCACCGGCTGGTCGAGCTCACCGGCCGGGTGTCGCCCGCGCTCCGCGCTGACCTGTTCGCCGACAAGCGCATCCTCCGCGAGGCGGTCCGCGGCCTGCTGCCGCGCGCGCTCCGGCTCCGACCCAAGGTGCCCTTCTTCCACGGCGACGGGCTGCGCTACACCAACCGGATGATGCTGCGGCTCTTGCGCGCCGGCCGCAAGAGGCTCGCGGAGGAGGCGTTCGCGCCGCTCGCCGGCGAGGGCCGGGTCGTCGATCTCGCCGCGCTCGAGCGCGCCATCGACGACGCGACGCGCGACCCCGAGGCGCTGAACGCCACCGTGCTCCTGCGCCTGGTCAACCTGGGCCTGCTCGCGCGCATGGCCCGGACGCTCGACGTCGCGGTGCCCGGGCGCGACCGCCCGCTGCCGGCCATCGAGCCGGCCATCGAGATCGAGAACTGGGAGCGCGCCGAGCCGGCGCTGTGGCGGCGGCTCGCCCTGCGCCGCGCGATCGAGCCGACCGACATCCCGTCCTTGCGCCCGGACGTCGCGATCGCCCTGCGGGTGGATCGCGGCGACGCGGGCGAGGTCGTCGTGCTGGTGGGCGATCGGATCGAGTTCGTGCTCGATCCCGAAAAGGTGGCCTGGCGGCGCTTCCTGTGCGAGATCGACGGCAAGCGCAGCCTGGCGGCGATCGCGCGCCGGGTCGGCGCCAGCCTGGCCGAGCTCGGCAAGGACCTCGAGGAGGCGATCGACTTCGGCGTCATGAGCCTCGCGCCAGGGCGCGCGCGCCGGGCCCGCGCGGGCTCGCGCCCGGGGCCGATCCGCCGGCGCAAGGCGGCCGCGCGATGACCGATCGAGCGAGCGAGGCGCCCACCGGCGTGCGGATCCGCCGGGCCGCCGCGGCCGACCGGCCGGCGGTCGCGCGCTTTCTGACCGAGCACTGGGGCGCGCCGATCGTCGTGAGCCGCGGCGCCTTGCATGCGGCCGACGAGCTGCCCGCGCTGATCGCGGAGGCCGAGGGCGAGCCGGCCTGGGCGGGCCTCTTGACCTACCGGGTGCACGACGACGCCTGCGAGATCGTCAGCCTCGACGCGGTCCCGGCCGGCCGCGGGGTCGGCACCGCGCTCGTGACCGAGCTGGTCCGGCAGCTCGGCGCGGACCGGATCCGCCGGCTGTGGCTCATCACGACCAACGACAACCTCGCCGCGCTGCGCTTCTACCAGCGCCGCGGCTTCGTGCTCGCCGCCCTGCACCCGCGCGCGATCGAGATCTCGCGCCGGCTCAAGCCGACCATCCCGCCGGTCGGCGAGGGCGGCATCCCGATCCGCGACGAGCTCGAGCTGGAGCGGATGCTTTGAGCCGGGCGCTCGCCAGCATCGCGGTCGCCGCGGCCCTGGTCGGCTGCGCCCCCGTCGAGGTCCGCTCGCCCGTGGTGCGGGACGGTCCGGCCCGCTTCACCGTCCTCTCGCCGCGCCTCGTGCGCCTGGAGTACAGCGAGAGCGGCGCGTTCGAGGACCGCCCGACCTTCTTCGCCGCGCATCGAGCGCCGATGGCCGACTTCACCACGCGCGTGTCAGGCGGCTGGCGCGAGATCCGGACCGCGTCCTTCCTGCTGCGCTATCGCGAGGGCAGCGGCCGCTTCACGCCGGCGAACCTGCGCCTGTTCCTGGCCCGCGGCGGCGCCCTCGAGCCGGCGCAGGTCGCGTGGGACGGCACGCCGCAGCCCGGCCACCGGGCGGCCAACCTGGGCGGCTGGCGCCGCGACCTCGGCTTCGCGAAGGGCGAGGTCGATCTGCTCGACGGCCTCCTCGGGCGCGACGGCTGGACCCTCATCGACGACACCGCCACCCCGCTGTGGGCCGGGGGCAGCGCCTGGCCGCGCCCGCGCCCGGCCCGACCGGCGGCGAGCTACCGCGATCAGTACCTGTTCGCCTACGGCGACGCGTACGCCGGCGCGCTCGGCGACCTGGCGCGACTCACCGGTCCTGCGCCGCTCTTGCCGCGCTGGGCCTTCGGCATCTGGTTCTCGCGCTACCGGGCCTACGGCGAGCGCGACCTCCGCGCGCTGGTCGCGCGCTTCCGCACCGCGCGCATCCCGCTCGACGTGCTGGTGGTCGATACCGACTACAAGGCGCCGGACGCGTGGAACGGGTGGGGCTGGAACCCGCGGCTGTTCCCCGACCCGGCCGGATTTCTGGCCTGGACCGAGCGCGAGGGCATCCACGTGGCGCTGAACGTGCACCCGAGCGTGCGCCGGCGCGATCCGGCGCGCGCCCGGATGGGCCCGGTGCGACTGTTCGAGGCGCGCGGTCAGTGCCCGTGGTGGCAGAAGGGCACCGAGTCGTGCGGCGCGTGGGACTGGGCCGACCCGGCCCAGCTCGAGGCCTACTTCGCCCTGCACCGGCCGTTCGAGCGAGCCGGGGTCGACTTCTGGTGGCTCGACTGGTGCTGCGATGCCAGCCGGGTCTCGCTGGACGGCATCGCGCCCGACGCGTGGATCAACCACCGCTACGCGCGCCGGCTCGAGGCCGGCGGCCGGCGCGGGTTCGTGCTGTCGCGAGCGGGCGGCCGCGCGAGCCCGGCGGGCCCCGGCGAGTCACCGGGCGGCATCTGGGTCGAGCACCGGTCGACCGTGCACTTCACCGGCGACACGTATCCGACGTGGCCGCTGCTCGGCTTCGCCGCCGAGTACACCGCCCGCGAGGGCAACACCGGCATGCCGTACGTGACGCACGATCTCGGCAGTCACCTGGCCGGCGGCCCCGCCGCGCCCGAGCTCGCGCCCGACATGTACCTGCGCTGGATCCAGCTGGGCACGTTCCAGCCGATCTTCCGGCTGCACGGCCTCGGCCGGCGCTTGCCCTGGGAGTTCGACGATCGGATCGGAGCGATGGCGAGCGCCTGGTTCCGGCTGCGCGGCATGCTGGTGCCCTACCTCTACACCGTGGCCGAGGAGGCGCACCGGACCGGCCTGCCCATGGCCCGCGCGATGTACCTCGACCGTCCGGCCGACCCGGCGGCGTACGAGCATCCCCGGCAGTACATGCTGGGATCCGAGCTCTTGATCGCCCCGGTGGCCGCGCCGGGCGATCCGGCGATCCAGCCGGTCTGGTTCCCGCCCGGGCGGTGGATCGATCTCTTCACCGGCGAGGTCCACCGCGGGCCGTCGGTCGAGCGGCTGACGGTCCCGCTCGCCCGGGCACCCGCCTTCGCGCGCGCCGGGGCCATCCTCCCGCTCGCGCCGGCCGGGATCGCTGCGGCCGCCGCGCCCGATCCGCTGACCATCCGCGTGTTCTGCGGCGGCGACGGCGCGTTCGCGCTGTACGAGGACGCCGGTGAGGGCCCGGGATACTCGCGCGGCGAGTCCGCGCGGACGCGCCTCGTCTACCGCGAGCGTGTCGGCGCGCGGCCGGCCGAGCTGAGAATCGAGCCCGCGACCGGCCGCTTTCCCGCCCAGGCCGCGCGCCGGCGCTACCGCGTGGAGCTGACCGGGCTCGCCGCGCCGCCGCGGCACGTGGCGATCGATGGGCGGCCCGCGCCGCGCGGCACCAATGAGTCGGAGGACGGCTGGTGGTGGGACGCGGCCACGGCCACCGCGGTGGTGGCGATCCAGGCCCGACCGCCGGGCGCGCGCACGATCGTCGCGCATGACGGTCGGGCGCGCGCGATCGACGCGGGCGGCGGCTCGCGATGAGCGCGGACGTCCGTCGGTCAGGCGGCGGCGGATCGGGTGCCGGTCAGGTCGATGTGCTGCCAGCGCCCGCCCCGGAAGCGGAGCACCAGGACGACGGCCAGGGCGGCCACGCGGACCAGCAGGCACAGCATCATCGCGGTCGGGCCCAGATCGAGCGCATACAGCACCAGCGCGGAGATCGGGAGGAACCCGAGCCAGGACAGGGCGCAGCGCGCCCACATGCACCACGCGGTGTCGCCGGCGGCGCGCAGCGACTCGCCGTAGGCGCTGGCGATGGCCTCGAACACCTGCCAGCCGGCGCTGACGGCCAGCAGCGTGGAGCCGAGCGCGACCAGCCCTGCGCCGCCGGGGCCCGACCGGGCGAACGGCGCCATCAGGATCGACGGGGCCAGGAGGTACAGGAGCGCCACGACGCCGTGCCAGACGAGATTGACCCGGCAGGTCAGCCGGACGACGGCGCGCACGCGCGCGACCTCGCCGCGCCCGAGGGCCTGCCCGACCAGGATGGCCCCGGCCGACGCGAAGGCCAGCGCCGGCATGGTCGAGATCATGTTGAGCTGGACCACGACGTTCAGCGCCGCGAGCACGCCGGTCCCCATCCGCGCGACCAGGAGGTTCAGGAACACCGTGAAGGCCGAGACCTCGAGGAACCAGTTGACCCCGCTGGGCAGGCCGAAGCGCAGCATGCGCCACAGCTCGGCCGCGCGCAGGCCGGAGCTGCCGGGCTCGCGGCCGACCCGGGCGAACCGGAGCATCAGGTAGCCGAAGCCGAGGAAGTTGCCGATCGTGGTCGACAGCGCCGCGCCCGCCACGCCGAGCGCGGGCGCGCCGAGCTTCCCGTAGATCAGGACCCAGTTGAAGATCACGTTGGCGACCAGCGCCAGCAGGCTGGCCCGGAGCGCGGGGCGAGTGTCGCCCAGACCGCCGAACCAGTCGCCCAGCGCCTGCGCGCCGACCGCGGCGCCGAGCCCGACCAGGCGCCACACCATGTAGTCGGTCATCAGGCCGTGCACCGACGGCGAGTAGTCGAACAGCCCGAGCGCGGGCGCGACCAGCGGGATGGCGGCGATGGCCAGAACCCCCGCGAGCGCGGCGACGGCGAGCCCGTACCAGGCGTAGCGGCGAGCCGCCGCGCGATCGCCCCGGCCGCCGAGCTGGGCCGCGAAGCTCTGCACGATGAAGGCGACCCCCATGGGAAAGATCGCCAGCGTGAACGCGTTGGTCGCGCCGGTGGTGGTCGCGGCCAGCGCGTCCTCGCCGAGCGGGGCCGTCATGAGCGCGTCGATGAAACCCATGACGGCGTCGGTGGCGCGCGAGACGATCACCGGCCAGGCCAGCGCGACGAGGATCTTCAGCGTCGGCGGTCGGCCGTCACCGCCCGTGTGGCCTGCGCGCATTCCGGGCATCCTGCACGACGCCGCGCGCACCGATCAAGCCGCCTCGCGCGCGCGGGTGGAACACCGACGATCGGCTGCCCGTCACACCGGAGGTAACATGGCCGATGCATCGCACGCGCTGTTCATCCCCACGCACCGCCTCTTGCCCTCGCGACCGATGGACAGCGCGATCGCCGAGGCCCGCGTGGCCAGCGCGCTGGTGGGACGACCGGTCCCGCTGGTCATCGTCGACGACGCCCGCGAGGGCGCGATCCGCGCCGAGAACCGCGCCCGCTGCGCCGCCGCGGGCGCTGCGGCGCGCGCGCCGGTGTGGTTCGTGCCGAGGTCGTTCCAGGCCGAGCTGGCCGGCGCGATCGCGTCCGCCCTCGCGCTCGACGTCACGCTGCTCATCGGCGAGCCTCTCGCCTACGGGCGCGTCTTCAATCTCTTGTACCTGATCGGCCGCATCCTCGGCGTCGATCGCTTCCACCGCCGCGACAGCGACATGGCGGCGCTCGCCGGCGCGGCGCCGATCGCGGTCGAGGTCGAGCTGCTCGGCCGTCCGTTCGAGGGCGTCACCGTCGACGTCACCGGGGCGACCTGCCTTGGCGACCCCGACTTGCGCTTCGACGATTGCATGCGCAACGAGCGCTTCCTGCGCGCCGTCCTGAGGTCCTGGGGGGTGATGTCGGAGGGCTTCGAGGCGGCCGACCGCGACCCGCTCACCGAGATGTTTCGCGCGCGCACCGTGCAACCCGACCGCCGGGTCCGCGTCGGGCTCAGGTCGCCCGACTACGCGTCGCCCGGCAACGTCGCCTTCACCGACCCGGTCTATCGCTGCATCCCGAGCTCGCCGGTCGAGCTGCAGATCGGCACCGACTGCTGTCCGTTCAGCGGGGCGCAGGCCCGCGGCCTCGGCATGGTCGTGCACGGCCTCCACATCGACCACGACCAGGCCGGCGACCGCCTCGACCGCGAGGGGCTCGCCCGCTACTGGACCGCCATGATCGACAACGGCGACGCCGTCAACGTGTACTCGCGCGGCTGGCGGCGGCTCGAGGCCTGGTGCGCGGAGCACGCCGAGCCCGACGACGACAGCGTGCGCCGCGAGCTGGTCCGCTGTCTGCGCGAGGCCCACGAGACCGCCGCGCTGGACGAGCGGGCCGCGACCTTCGAGCCGCTGGTCGAGGCGCTCGACGCGACCGGCGTCGACGAGTACCGGCACGTGGCCGCGCGCTATCGCGCGACCGGCCCGCGCGCGGTGGTCGCCGCGACCGGCGCCAGCATCGAGCGCTATGCCGAGCTGCTGGCGCGCTGGGGTGACATCGCGGCGTGGGTGGCCGCGCGCGCCGAGCCGCTGCGGCGCCAGCTCGTCCGGGCCGGCGCCCTGGTGAGCTGCCATGTCTAGCCGGCCCACGAGCGAGTTCTCTCCCGGCCAGGGCCCAGCGACGGAGAAGGGTGGACCGATGACGACGACGACGACGATGAACACGACGACGAACGCGACGAACGCGACGAACGCGAAGATTGCGACCAGGAGGATGTTCGCCGGCATCGACCTCCTGGAGCTCCGCCAGACGCCGGTTCTGCTCCACAGCGCGCACGCCCTCGCCGAGCAGCACGCCGCGCTCCGCGGCGCCTTCCGCGCGATCGGCCGCGACGTGACGATCGCCTTCTCGTGGAAGACGGCGAGCCCGATCATCGGCGAGCACTACTTCGCGCGCCTCGAGGGCAACCTGCACATGACCTCGATGACGCACGTCGCCGAGGCCGACGCGGCGGGCTGCGGCGACGCGATCATCTACTATACCGAGCCCGGCCTCGAGGCGACGGCGCTGCCCCGCCTCCTCACCGGGCGGGTCCACCTCTCGATCGACTCGATGGTCCAGCTCGACCTCGTCGCGCACCACTGCGCCGAGCGGCGGCGCAGCGCGCGGATCGGGATCCGCCTAGACACCGAGCTCGCCCCGCGCGACAAGGACGGCAACCAGACCTTCTACTCGCCGCTGCGGAGCTGCAAGGGCTTCACGGTCGGCGAGGCGGCGGCGGCGCTCGCGCGCGTGCGCTCGAACCCGGCCGTCACGGTGAACGGACTGCACACCCACCTGGCCAGCCAGAACACCGATCTCGAGTCGTGGGCGCTGTGCGCCGGTCGCATGGTCGACTTCGCGATCGACCACGCGCTCGAGCTCGACTTCTTCGACCTCGGCGGCGGCTTTCCGATCCAGTACGCGAGCGCCGACGGCTTCCGGGTCCCCACCATCGACGAGATCGCGGCCGCCCTGCGACCCGCGCTCGATCGGCTCTTCGCCCGCTGGCCGGCCGTCCGCCTCGTGATCGAGCCCGGCCGCTTCCTGTGCGGCCCCGGCGGCCTCCTGGTCACCCGCGTCATGGCGCGCAAGGAGCGCGCCGGTCAGGAGGTCCTTGTGCTCGACGACTCGCGCTACTCGGCCTCGCGCGACATCATCGTCCCGTACTCGTTCCCGGTCTCGGTCGTCCACGTCGGCCGCTCGGCCGCCGCCGCGCACGCCGGCTCCCCCAAGCTGGTCGGCAAGAGCGCCTCCTCGAACGAGGTCCTGTGCGAGCGCGCCGACATCGCCGGCGCCAGCATCGGCGACCTCGTGCTGTTCGGGCAGACCGGCGCCTACACCACGGTCGGCGCCAGCAACTTCGCGGGCGCCAAGGGCGTCGTCGAGCACCTGATCGAGGACGGCGAGATCATCGCGACCGCGCGACCCCACGCCAGCAAGTGGACGAGCCGCCCCACCCGGGCGAAGAGGTCGGCCGCCACCCGCCCGAGGCATTCCGCGCGCCACTTCAGCGCCAAGAAGTGATCGGCGGTCGAGCCGGGCGCCGAGCCGGCCCGTGACCGTCCGGGGCGACCCTGCGCGGGCGGATGTCCAGGGGTCGTCATCGTCCTGTCTCGCGCGTACAGTGCGCCGGCGGACTGAGCCAGCAGGACGAGCGGCCCCGCCGATCCCAGCTTGCGCGATGAGCGCGTGGAGGTCGCCGGCAACCGCGTCGGCATCGGACGGCGAGGCGCGCGGCTCGCTGTAGCCGAGACCCGCGCGATCGTATGTGCACGTGCGCGTGACCCGCGCGAGCCCGGGCTGGACGAGCTGCCGCCGCGCCCAGTCATCCCCTCCTCATCGGTCCGGTCCGGTATTCTGGCGCGATGATCACGGCTGGCAGGACGATCGTCATCGTGGCCGCGACGGCGCTGGCGTGCGGCGGTGAGCCGGCGCCTCCGCCGGGCGCTCCGCCCGCATCCCGCGCCCGGCCGGCGCCCGCCGGTGCGCGGCCGCGGGCCCGGCTCGACATCGCGCTCGACTCCGACGCCACGTGGGTGGCGTTTCGCTCGCCGACCTCCCTCCTGGTCGGCAAGGATGAGCTGGGGAGCGCGCGCGGGATCGCCGAATACGACGCCGCGACCGGAAAGCTGCTGGGTCAGGTGGTCGCGGCGGGCGGCGGGCGCGCCGCCCTGGCGCCGCGGGCCGGGCTCCTGGCATACGCCGCCGATACGACCGTGACGGTGCTGCGCCTGGCCGATCGCTCCACCGTGCGCGCGTTTGGCGATCTCTGGGCGAGCTCGGTGGCGCTGTCGCCCGACGGGCGGCTCCTGGCCGTGAGCTATGCGCAGCCGGAGGACGCGCCCGACATCCAGCTCTTCGACATCGCCAGCGGCAAGCGCGTGGCGTCGATGGCGCCGCGCGGCGGCGACGCGCTGCCGTACGACTCCGGCTTCCGGCTGCAGGTCGCCTTCTCGAGCGACGGCCGGCGACTGGCCGCGCTGCTGGCCAACGACACGCCAGCCGAGGCCGAGCTGTCGGTGTGGTCGGTCCCCGGCGCGAAGCGGGAGGCCGCCTGGCCGCTGTCCCGGTCGGGCGAGGACGAGATCGGGTCCGCCCCGCGGCTTGGCGCCGCGCTCGCCATCGCACCGGATGGCAGCGCCGTGGCCGCAGGCGACATCGACTCCGCCGCGCACGTGTTTCCGATCCTCGGCGGCAAGGAGCGCCTGCTGCCCCGCCGCGGGCGTGCGATCACGGCGATCGCGTTCTCGCCGACCGGCTCGCTGGTGGCAGCGGCCGGCGAGAACGGGCCGCTCGCCCTGTGGTCGCTGCCCGACGGACGCGAGATCGCGATGCTGCCGGCGCCGGACAGGTGCAGCGCGCTGGCATTCTCCCCCGACGGCGCGCGCGTGGCGGCGGCATGCGCGCGCGCCGTCGCCATCTGGCAGGTCCCGCGCTGAGACACGACAGCTGCGGCATCGTGCGGTCAGCGCAGGAAGGGCTCGATCTCCTCGTCGGGGTGGCGCGGCTCGGCGCGACCGCCGAGGTGCTCGGCGAGGAACGCCTCGGCCTCGGCGTGGAACCGCAGCGCGTTGGCGGGGCGCATGAAGCCGTGGCCCTCGTCGTCGAATACGATGTAGCGGACCGGGATTCCATTGTCGCGCAGGCTGGCCACGAGCTGGTCGCTCTCCTGGCGCAGGACGCGCGGGTCGTTGGCGCCGTGGCCGATCAAGAGCGGTGCGCGGATCGCGGCGGCGCGCGGCAGCGGTGAGTGCGCCGCGAGCAGCTCGGGATCGTCGCCCATCCGGCGCGCAAACGTCGCGCGCAGCGTCTTCCAGTAGGGCGGGACCGACTGGAGCATCGTGGCGAGGTTCGATGGGCCGACGATGTCGACCCCGCAGCAGAAGGCGTCGGGTGTGAACGCCAGCGCGGTGAGGACGGCATAGCCGCCATAGCTGGCGCCCATGATCGCGAACCGCCTCGGGTCGGCGTAGCCGCTGGCGATCGCCCAGTCGCGTGCGTCGAGCAGATCGGTGCGCATGGCGCCTGCCCACTCGCGATCGCCGGCGTTGACGAACGCCTTGCCGTAGCCCGTCGAGCCGCGGAAGTTGACCTGGAGCACAGCGTAGCCGCGGTTGGCCAGCCACTGCACGTCCGGCTCGAGCCCCCACCGATCGCGGAACCACGGGCCGCCGTGCACGTACAGCACCGTCGGTAAATGCCGCGCGGGCAGACCAACCGGCAGCGTCAGGTACCCGGACAGGGCCAGCCCATCGCGCGCGGGCAGCTCGATCGGCTGCATCGGCGCCAGGGTGTGGTCCAGCAGCGCAGGCTGGATGTAGAACATCAGGTGGCCGCGGCGGGTCCGTCGATCGTAGGTGCAGTAGGCGATCGGGCGGACGTCGCTGAAGTAGTTCGCGATCAGCGTGGCGCCATCGGCCGACGCGCTGACGATCCCGAGGTCGCCTGGATGCAGCGCGCTCATCGCGGCCAGGTCGTCGGCGAATGCGGGATCGACCGCGGTCCACTCGAGGCGATCGCGCAGGATCGCGACGGCGAGGACCTCGCGCGTCGCCGGGTCGAGGTCGACGTACTTGACGTCGTGGCGCGGATCCGCGGCCACCAGGGTCGTCGCCCCGGTCGCGAGGTCGTAGCGGACCAGGCGCTCGGCCTCGGCCCCCTTGGCCGTGATCACGTAGATGCCGTCGCCGGCGGGCGACAGCGACACGAGCTGCGGAGCGCCGTCGTCGCCGTCGATCTCGTCGAGCACCCGCCACGGCGCGGCGTCGTCGTCGCGCACGAGAATGGTCGAGCCGCCGTCGTCGCGGCGCACCCGGGCCGCGCGCACGACCAGCCGATCATCGCTGAGCCACAGGTCGACCCCGCCGGGATTGAGGGTGTCGAGCTGCGATGTCCCGGCGGCGAGATCGATGCGGTGGACGTCGAACGCGCTCGGGTCGCGCTGGTTGGTCATCACCAGCACCTCGCCCGGCGATCGCGGCTCGACGACGACGTTCAGGACCGTGACCTGCTCGCCGGGCGTCAGATCGCGGGCCGGCTCGCCGTCGAGGCCGGCCTGGAACAGGTGATAGTGCTCGTCACCGAGGCGATCCTGCAAATACAGGACGCCGCAGCTGTCACCTTGCCAGCAGAACCACCGGATGCCGCGCGCGGGGTCATGCGCGATGACGCGATCGCCGGCGCGGTCGCCGGGCGCG
>Ga0126377_10000089_pt1 | contig 44267 bp, 38 predicted proteins | sample PanSoiMetPlot_22_FD_92647 | JGI IMG/M metagenome (GOLD analysis project Ga0126377, IMG submission 92647) | Tropical forest soil microbial communities from Panama - MetaG Plot_22 | ecosystem: Environmental > Terrestrial > Soil > Tropical forest > Bulk soil | place: Panama | collected 2016-02-17 | reverse complement strand
GGGACGAGCGGCCGGCGCGCGGGAGTGCGTAGGATACGGGCACGCGGGCGTGGCCCGGGCCCCTTCCCGGCTGCGCGGCCCGCACGATCGCATCGAGGTAGCAGCGCATGACCAGCCCCCGCACCCTGTTCGCCAAGCTCTGGGACCGCCACGTGGTCGCCGAGCACCCCGGCCACCCGAGCGTGCTGTACGTCGACCTGCACCTGGTCCACGAGGTCACCAGCCCGCAGGCGTTCGCGGACCTGGCCGCCCGCGGCCTCAAGGTCCGCCGGCCGGACCTCACCTTCGCCACGGTCGACCACTCGGTCCCCACGCACGACCGGTCGCTGCCGATCCTCGACGAGCTGGCCGCCTCGCAGATCCGCCGCCTGGAGGACAACTGCGCGCGCCACGGCGTCCCGCTGCACGGCATCGGCAGCCCCCACCAGGGGATCGTGCACGTGATCGGCCCGGAGCTGGGGCTCACGCAGCCGGGGATGACGATCGTCTGCGGCGACTCGCACACCGCCACCCACGGGGCGTTCGGGGCGCTGGCGTTCGGCATCGGCACCAGCGAGGTCGAGCACGTGCTGGCCACGCAGACGCTGCTCCAGCGGCGCCCGCGCACCTACGAGGTGCGGGTCGAGGGGGCGCTCGGCCCCGGCGTGGCCGCCAAGGACGTGATCCTTAAGCTGCTCGCCACGATCGGGGCCGGCGGCGGGACCGGCCACGTGTTCGAGTACACGGGCTCGGCGATCCGCGCGATGTCCATGGAGCAGCGCATGACGATCTGCAACATGTCGATCGAGGGCGGCGCGCGCGCGGGCATGGTCGCCCCGGACCAGACCACGTTCGCCTACCTCGCCGGGCGGCCGTTCGCGCCCCGCGGCGCGGCCTGGGAGGCGGCCGTGGCGGACTGGCGGACGCTCGCCGGCGACCCCGGCGCCGCCTACGACCGGACGGTCACGATCGACGCCGACCAGCTCGAGCCGATGATCACCTACGGCACCAACCCGGGGATGGGGCTGCCGATCACCGGCCGGGTCCCCGACCCGGACGCCGAGACCGACGAGCGCCGCCGCGGGGCGCTGGCCAAGGCACTGACGTACATGGACCTCGAGCCGGGCCGGCCGCTGCTGGGCCAGCCGATCGACGTGGTGTTCATCGGCTCGTGCACCAACTCGCGCATCTCCGACCTGCGGCAGGCGGCCGAGCTGCTGCGCGGCCGGCGGGTCGGGGCGGGCGTGCGGGTGCTGGTCGTCCCCGGCAGCCAGGACGTCAAGCGGCAGGCCGAGCGCGAGGGGTTGGCCGAGGTGTTCCAGGCCGCGGGCGCCGAGTGGCGCGAGGCGGGCTGCTCGATGTGCATCGCGATGAACGGCGACCAGCTCGACCCCGGCCAGTACGCGGTGTCCACGTCCAACCGCAACTTCGAGGGCCGCCAGGGCGCTGGCGGGCGGACGTTCCTCGCCAGCCCGCTGACCGCGGCCGCCTCGGCGCTCACCGGCCGGATCAGCGACGCGCGCGAGCTGCTCGGCGCCCGCGGCCCCGGAGGGGCGTGAGCGCCGTGGAGCCGGTCCGCTCGTTCACCGGCAAGGTCGTCCCGCTGCTGGCCGACAACGTCGACACCGACCAGATCATCCCGGCGCGGTTCCTGAAGACGACCGACAAGCAGGGGCTCGGCGAGGGCCTGTTCGCCGGCTGGCGCTACGACGCCGACGGCCGCCCGCGGCCGGGCTTCGTCCTCAACCAGCCGGGCATGCAGGGCCGCCCGCTGCTGCTCGCGGGCGACAACTTCGGCTCGGGATCCAGCCGCGAGCACGCCCCCTGGGCGCTGCTGGCCTACGGCTTCCGCGTGGTCCTGGCGCTGTCGTTCGCCGACATCTTCCGCGGCAACGCGCTCAAGAACGGGCTGCTGCCGGTCGCGCTCGCGCCGGACACGCACCGGCGGCTGGTCGAGCTGCTGGAGCGCGACGCCGACGCGGAGCTCACCGTCGACCTGGAGCAGCAGGCGGTCCAGCTCCCCGGCGAGCGGGCCGGCTTCGAGGTCGACCCGTTCGCGCGCTCGATGCTGCTGGCCGGCACCGACGAGCTGGGCTACCTGCTGGCCCGGGAGGACGCGGTCGCCGCCTTCGAGGCCGCCCACCCGGCACGGGTGGACACCACGCGCCCGCTCGCCTGACCCCGCCGCCGCCCGGGTCGTCGCGGAGCGCACCGCCTGGCCGGGCGGTCGGGACCGGGGACGCCGGCGCCGACCGCCCGGGTTCCTCCCGGATTCCTCCGTCCGGGCGGGTGCCCGCTCCGGCCCGCCGCCCAGGCTCAGCCCGGCCCGTAGCCGAGGTGGATGTGCTCGCGGTGACCCTCGTCGCTGAAGTAGGGGCGGTGGCCGAGGCGCCACGGGCTGCCGACCTCGGTAGGGCGCAGCGGCCCGTCCAGCCGGTCCAGCCACAGCACCAGGTCGCGGGCGGCCGGGTTGCGCCGGCTGACGGGGCGGCCGTCCACCCGGTCGACGTCGACCGCGCGCCACACCGTGTGGTTGGAGACCCGGTGGGTGCCCTTGACGTAGGTGGAGTGGCCGCTGCGGGCGCAGCTGACGCGGATGGTCCAGCGGTCGGCGAGGGCGGCCAGCAGCGACTGGACCCGCAGGTCCAGGCGGCCGGAGGCCAGGTCGGGCCGGGGGTCGCAGCCGTGGCTGCGGGTCACGCCGATGCGCGGGTCGGCCAGCAGGGCGCGCACGAACGGGTCGCTGCGGGCCGCGGCCGCGGCCTGGGTGGCCGGGAGGGTGTAGCGGCCGGCCAGCTCCACCACCTCGTGCACGTACCAGCAGGCGTTGTTGTAGCGCTTGAGCGCGCGGTGCTCGGCCGGCGAGCCGCGCACGGTCGGGCACGGGTCGCGCGCGTCGGTGGGGGCGGCGAGCCCGTTGGCGCACAGCTTGCGGGCGGCGGCGGGGATGGCGTCGGCGGGCTCGTACACCGAGTCGCCGGGCCGCTTGAACGCGTCCCAGGTGCTCGGCGGCCCGTCGGTGAGGTTGAACTGCATGGGCCCGGCGCAGCAGCCGTGGCGGTTGACCCCGGCGTGCACGCCCGGCGCGGGCGAGCGGCCGTGGTCGGACTCGACCTTGCCGATGCCCGCCAGGAGCTGCCAGCGCAGGCGGGGGCAGGTGGGCACGGCGGTCTGGGCGGCCTGGATGTAGTAGGCCAGGTACTCGCTCGGGATGTCGGCGAGCGCGAAGCTGCTGGCCGCCACGCCGCGCAGGTCGGCCACGGGCGGCAGGGCGGGGTGGGCGCGGCCCCCGAGTGCGCCGGCCAGCCGGGCGCCGATGGCGCCGGGCAGGCCCCGGATCGGGAACCCCGGCGAGGCGCCCCCGGCGAGCACCGCCAGCAGGCACAGCGCGACCACGGCCAGGGTGAGCTGCCAGCGGGCGCGGCGACTGAGCGCGCGCCAGGCGGGCGGCCGCACGGCGGCCGGACCGGCGACGCGCGGGCGCGCCGGCCGCCGCGGCGTGCGGCCGGTCACCGCTCGACCTCCCACCGCGCCCCGGTGCGCCGCAGCGTCACCAGCGCCGTGTCCAGGCGCTCGGGGCCGATCTCGGCCAGCACCAGCACGCGCACCTGGTCGGCGGACAGCCGCTCGGCCTGCAGGGCGCGGACGCGGCCGGTGGGCACCCGCAGCCGGCGCGCGTACCAGGCGACGGCGGCCTGGTCGGGCGTCAGGCGGCCGGCCGCCGGCCGCCGGGTCACCCACGGGGTGCGGGTCGCGGACGCGGCGGCGGGCGCGGCGGCCGCGGCCAGCCGGGCGGCGGGCAGCCCGCCGAGGTCGGCGTGCTCGTAGAGGACCCCGACGGTGGCGGCGAACAGGCTGGCCAGCAGCGCCACCGTGCTGAGCCGTCGGCCCAGCGGCGACCGCAGCGCCCGCAGCGGGACGGTCAGCACCTGCTGCGCGCCGGTCATCGCGACCCACCCCCCACCAGCGCCAGCCGCCGCGGCGCCGAGCCGTCGCGGCCGCTGTCGCTGTCGCCGGTGCTGCGGCGCAGCCGGCGCACGACCAGCACGACCACCGCGACCGGCACCGCCGAGCCGGCGAGCAGGGCGCCGACGTGCTCGTCCGCGCCGTGCAGGAGCGTGGCCGCGCGCAGCAGCACCAGCGACAGCAGCGAGGCGGCCGCGTACACCAGCAGCGCCCCGCCCAGCGGCGCCAGCCAGTAGCGGGCGACCGGCCGGCGCAGCCGCGGGTCGACGGTGAGCGGGAGCACCGCCAGCCCCCCGATCGCCAGCAGGAGCACCAGCGCCTGCGCGCAGGTGGCGAGCATCGCCAGGGCGCCGAGCACGACCGCGAACGGCAGTGCGTACAGCAGCGCGGTGGTGGCGATGAACGCCCGCTCCCAGCCGCGCCGCCCGACCGCCCAGCCGTCCACCGCGGCGATGCGCCGGCGCAGGGACTCGAGGATGCCCGGCTTGTCGGCCGGCGGCGCCTGGGTCAGGACCGTGGTGCCGGTCTGCATGCGCGACAGCGGGTCGGCGACGAACGAGGTCCAGTACTGGCCGAGCAGCTCGCGCTGGGCCCGCTCCAGCGTCGGCAGGCGGCCGGGCTCGTTGGCGGGGTCGGCGACCGCGAACCCCCGCACGGTGACCTCCCCCACCGCCCGGCCGGGCGCGCCGGCCAGCCGCACGGCCGTGCTCGACTTGGTCACCAGCACGGTCATACCGACCAGCAGCAGGATCAGCAGCAGCCAGGTACGGTTCGGCGGGCTGCGCAGCACGCCGTAGGCGACCAGCGCCAGGATCGCCAGCAGCGTGCCGCCCTCCAGGGCCAGCCGGTGACGCTGGCGCCAGTCGCCCAGGCCCGCCGCGGCAGGGTCGCCCACGAGCACCTGCAGCAGGTTGAGGCGGTGGACGTCGCGCTGCCGCTCGACCGCGGCGCGGCTGGTCCAGGCGGTCGCGCGCATCGCGTTGCGGGCGAGCACGTTGAGCGCCCCGCCGCCGTCGACCTGGACGCGCTCGCGCTGGTAGTCCCAGGCGGGGGTGCCGGGCTCCTCCGGCGGGCGGGGCGCGACCGCGAACACCACGCCGAGCAGGAGCAGGACGAGGGCGAGGTAGCGGGCGAGCAGGCCCGCGTGCCAGCGGGGACCGCGCGGCCCGCGGGGCGCGGCAAGGGCGAGCAGGGCGGTCGTGGTGGTCCGGCGCTCCATGACCATGCGGTGTCACCTCCAGGTGTCGGAGCCGTTCCGGGCAGGCCGGTCAGGCCGCCGGGATGCCGCCCGTGGCGGGGGTCGTGCGCGCCTGGGCAGGCGTCGCCACGGGCGAGCGCGGGGAAGGCGGACGTCGAGGGGAGCTGGTGAACGGGCGCACGCGCTGGTCGCGCGTGGTCCGGACGGCGCGGATGGACCTGTCAGGTCAGTGCGTGGACGGTCTCGTCAGCACAGCTTGGGTGGAGCGCCTCGGGGTGGTTCCGAACGATTGACTCGAACACATGATCGACCGGTTTCGCCGGTTTGTCAACAGGCACTTCGGTCGTCTCAGCAGAAGTCACCATTCCTCGCGCATGGTGTCAACCGGGACGAACGTCTGGAGCAGGGAAGACGCCCGCGCGGCCGAGGAGCGCCGGGAGCGGCCGCCCGAGCCGGTCCGCGAGCCACGACGACGTCGCGATCAGCCTGCCCACGTCCAGCCCGGTCGACACCCCCATCCGCTCGAGCATCCACACCAGGTCCTCGGTGGGGACGTTGCCGGTCGCCGCGGGCGCGAAGGGGCAGCCGCCGATCCCGCCGGTGCTGGCGTCCAGGGCCTGCACCCCGGCCAGCACCGCCGCGTACGCGTTGGCCAGGCCGGTGTTGCGGGTGTCGTGGAAGTGGCAGCGCAGCCTGACCCCGGGCGCGGCCGCGCGGACCGCGGCGACCAGCTCGCGCACCTGGGTGGGGACGCCCGCGCCGATGGTGTCGCCGAGCGCGATCTCGTCCGGGCCGGCGGCCGCCGCCTGCTCGACCAGCCCGGCGACGCGGGCGGGCTCGACCTCGCCGGTGTAGGGGCAGCCGAACGCCGCGGAGACGGTGAGCGTGGCGCGCACGCCCGCCGCCCGGCTCGCGGCGGCGACCTCTGCCCACACCGCCAGCGAGCCGGCGGTGTCGAAGCCCTGGTTGCGACGGCTGAACTCGTCGGTGGCGAAGAGGACGTAGTTGACCTCCGGCAGCCCGCTGGCGAGCGCGCGCTCCAGGCCGCGCCGGTTGAGCACCAGGCCGACGAAGGTGACTCCCTCGGCGGGGGGCAGCCCGGCGACGACGTCCTCGGCGTCCGCCAGCTGCGGGACCCGCGCGGGGTTGACGAAGCTGGCGACCTCGACGCGGCGGGCACCGGCCGCGACGCTGCGCCCGATCAGCTCCAGCTTGTCGGCGGTGGGCAGCACGGCGGCCTCGTTCTGCAGGCCGTCCCTCGGGGCGACCTCGACGATCTCCACCGCGTCCACCGCGATCCGACCTCCCGCCGGCCGACCGGCCGTCCCCGCCGCGAGCGGCCATCGTACCGGCGGCCGCCGAAACGTCTTACAAAGAGGTTCGGGATCGGCGAGGATAGTCGGTATGAGCGGTCGACCGCTGGACCGGACGTGAGCGCGGGTCACGCTGCGCCACCGGCAGGACCGCGTCCGGGGCGCCTCCCGGCGTCGCTGGAGGCCATCCTGCGCGGCGGGGTCGCCCGCGTGCGCGAGCGGCAGCACGACCGCCCCGCGGCGCCCCGCCGCGAGCGGCGCCCGCCCGCCAGCCGCGCCCGCGTGCGGCCGCCGGCGGTTCCACCCCGGTCGCGCCGCTGGCTGCGGCGCGCCGCCGGCGCGGGCGCCGGGACGGTCGGGCTGCTCGGGGCCGTGCTCGGCGCGGAGGTGATCGTGGCGCGCCGGCGGCCGTACATCCCCGAGACCGCCTACGACCGGGTGCTGCGCTTCCCGGAGCCCGGCGGTCCCGGCGCCGCGGCCACCCGCCCGCTCCGGCTCGCGGTGCTCGGCGACTCGACCACCACCGGCGTCGGGACCGAGCAGGTCGAGCAGACCTACGCGGCGATCGTCGGGCTGCAGCTGGCCGGGCGCGGACCGGTCGAGGTGCACGTGATCGGCCGGGCTTCGGCCCAGATCGCCGACGTGCTCGCCGAGCAGGTGCCGCTCGCCGAGACGCTCCGGCCCGACCTCGTCCTGCTGGTCGCCGGTGCCAACGACGTCACGCACGTGACGCCCTTCCGGCAGCTGCGCCGGTGCATGGAGGAGATCCTCGACCGGCTCGCGCCCGCCCCGCTGGTCCTGGGCGGGATCCCCGCGATCGACCTGGCCACCGTGCTGCTGCATCCCCTGCGCGACCTCGGCGCCTGGCGGGGGCGGCAGCTGAACCGGCTCCTGCGGCGCCTGGCGCACGACCGGGAGCACGTCAGCTTCGTGTCGCTGGAGATCCGGCCGACCCCCGAGACGGCCGAGCAGTGGCGCGGGTACCTCGCGCACGACCGCTTCCACCCGAGCGCGGTCGGCTACGCCCGCTGGGCGCTGGAGTTCGCGCCGGCCCTGCTCGCCGCCGACCCGCGCCGCCCGGACCAGACGCCCCTGCCGGAGCGGACCGTCAGCCTGGTGGAGCCGCCGGCGGACGCCCTGCGGCCTGCGGCGCCGCCCGCAGCTGGCGCTTGATCCGCGCCAGGATCGCGCCCATCCCGCGCAGGCGCAGCGGCGAGATCACCTCGGCCAGCCCCAGCCTGGTGGAGAAGTCGCCCGGGGTGTCCAGGACCTCCTGCACGCTGGCGCCGTCCAGCCCGGCGAGCAGGATCCCCGCGAAGCCGCGCGTGGTCGGCGCCTCCGGCGGCGCGTCGAAGTACAGCCGCACGGTGCCCTCGGCGGTGGGCTCGACCGCGACGAAGAACGGCGTCTGGCATTCGTGCACCCGCTCCAGCGCCTCCCGCGGCAGGTGCGGCGGTAGCGGCGGGACCCGCTCGGCGTAGTCGAGCAGCGCCTCCAGCCGCAGCTCGGCGGGGGTGTCGGAGAACTCCTCGACGACCGCCTCCAGGCCCGCCGGCAGCCCCACCCCGCTCACCCCGCCGCGGGCGTGGTCCGGGCGGGCTCGGCGCTGCGCTCGATCGGGACCCGCACGGCGTTGCCCCACTCGACCCAGGAGCCGTCGTAGTTGCGCACGCGCGGGAAGCCGAGCAGGTGGGTGAGCACGAACCAGGTGTGCGAGGAGCGCTCGCCGATCCGGCAGTAGGCGATCACGTCGTCGCCGGCGTCCAGCCCGAGCTGCTCGACGTAGATGCGGCGCAGCTCGTCGGCGGCCTTGAAGGTGCCGTCGTCGTTGGCGGCCTGCTTCCACGGCTTGTTGGCGGCGCCGGGGATGTGGCCCGCGCGGATCGCGCCCTCCTGCGGGTAGTCCGGCATCGCCAGCAGCTCGCCCGCGTACTCGGCCGGGCTGCGCACGTCGACCAGCCTCCCGCCGCCGCCGACGTGCACCAGCACGTCGTCCTTGAACGCGCGGATGCGGGCGTCGTCGCGCTCGACCACCGGGTAGTCCGCCGCGGGCCGCCGTGGCGCCTCGCGGGTGAGGGGACGCCCCTCCTCGATCCACTTGGCGCGGCCGCCGTCCAGCAGCCGCAGGTCCGTATGGCCGAACAGGCTGGCGACCCAGAGCGCGTACGCGGCCCACCAGTTGAAGTTGTCGCCGTAGAAGACGATCGTGCTGTCGCGCCCGATCCCCTTGGACGACATCACCCGGGCGAACCGCTCGCCGTCGACGTAGTCGCGCTGGACCGGGTCGTTCAGGTCCAGGTGCCAGTCGAGCTTGACCGCGCCGGGGATGTGCCCGGTCTCGTACAGCAGGACGTCCTCGTCGGACTCCGCCACGGCCACCCGCGGATCGTCGAGGTGGTCGGCGAGCCACGCGGTGGTGACCAGGCGCTCGGGGTGGGCGTAGGACTGCAGCTTGGGTGCGGCGTCACGCTCGACGCTGGTCGGCATCGGTCCTCCGGTTCACGGCGTGCGGGTGTCCGCGGCGGGCCGGCCTCCGGCGCGCGGCGGGCGGCCCCCGGGCGGCGTCCCGTCCCCGTCGACGGGACCCGGCGGTCCACGGTAGCGCGTCCGGCGGCCCGGGCGCGATCCGCGCGTCAGGGCCGGTAGAGTCGCCTGGGACGGGGCGCGGCGAGGAGGCGGGAGGGCGGGCGATGGCGCAGTCGCAGGCTGGGGTGGCGGTCGTGACCGGGGCGTCGAGCGGGATCGGGGAGGCCTGCGCCCGCCGGCTGGCCGCCGCCGGCTACACGGTGGTGGTGGGCGCGCGCCGGGCCGACCGGCTCGAGCGCCTCGCCGCGGCGGCCGGCGCGCAGGCCCACCCGCTGGACGTGACCGACCCGGCCTCGGTCGAGGCGTTCGCCCGCGCGGTCGCCGAGCGCCACGGCCGCTGCGAGGTGCTGGTCAACAACGCGGGCCTGGCGGCCGGGCTCGACCCGGTGGCGTCCTCGGACGAGGCGCACTGGCGGGCGATGCTGGACACCAACGTGCTCGGCCTGCTGCGGGTCACCAAGGCGTTCCTGCCGCTGCTGCGGCGCGCGGGGCGCGGCGCGCACATCGTCAACCTCGGCTCGATCGCCGGCTTCGAGGTCTACCCCGGCGGCGCCGGGTACACCGCGAGCAAGCACGCGGTGCGGGCGGTCACCCAGACGCTGCGGCTGGAGCTGAACGGCGAGCCGATCCGCATCACCGAGGTCGACCCCGGCATGGTCCGCACCGAGTTCTCGGCGGTCCGCTTCGAGGGCGACCAGCGGCGCGCGGACGCGGTCTACCAGGGCATGCAGCCGCTCACCGCCGACGACGTCGCCGACTGCGTGACCTGGGCGGTCACCCGCCCGGCGCACGTCGACGTCGACCTGATCGTGGTCCGCCCGGTCGCGCAGGCGACCGCGACCGTCGTCGCCCGGTCCGAGCCGGGCCGTTAGCTACTTGCCCCTGAAGAAGTCGGGGCTGCGGTAGCCCGTGGGCGGTTGCGCTATGGGCGTGCTCCCCGGGTGCCTTCCTGGTCGCCCCACATGACACCGACGGATGGGGCCATGCTGTCGGGCTCCAGGAAGCCGCGCTGCTCGGCGAGGACCTGGTCGATCGGCAGGACCGGGTCCAGGCCCAGCGCCTGCCGCTTGACCATCCGGTCGTACAGGACCAGGTACACCGCCGAGGCCAGGTTGACGCAGTGGCGGGTGGGGATGACCACGAACCGGTGGCAGCGCGACAGCTCGGCCGATCGCAGGCTGCCGTCCTCAGGGCCGAACACGTACAGCGCGTGCTCGGGATGCTCGAAGGCCGGCAGCAGCTCGGCGCCGGTGCGCAGCTCCACGGCGACCGGGACGGTCTGCCGGTCGAACGCGTCGAAGACACGGTCGTACCGGCGCAGCTGGACCTGCTGGTCGCCCTTCATGCGCTCTTCGCGGGGCAGCCGCTGGCGCTTGCCGGCGCTGAGGGAGACCCGGTCGCCGGCGTCGGACCCGACGGCCCGGTCCCGTTCCTGGACCTGTTCCAGGGCCGCGACGAGCTCGTGGTCTACCAGCGCATGTGGTACGACGGCGCGCCGCACCAGGGGCAGTGCGAGGGCTGCACCACCACGGCCTGGCACCTGAAGGACGCCGTCTACCTCAACGCCCGCGGCGTCTCGTTCGCCCTGCTGCGCCGCCGCCACGGCGGCCGCCGTGTGCGCATGCGCGGCCTGGTCCGCATCGTCAGGACTTCGAGCTGCTGGCCGCCGCGGAGGGCCGCACTACTGGGTCGCGACTGCACTCAGCGCGTTCACCAGTGCAGCCCCGTACTCGGGCAGATCAGGTGGCCTGCGGGCGGTAACGAGGTTGCCATCGACGACAACTGGCTCGTCAACATACGTTGCGCCCGCGTTGACGACGTCGTCTCGAATGCCAACTGTGCAGGTCATCGTGCGGCCCTTCAGTATCCCGGCGGACGCCGGCACCCAGCCGCCGTGGCAGATGACACCGAGCGTCTTGTCGGCGGCGTCGGCGTCACGGACCAGCTCGAGGACCTTCTCGGAGCGCCGCAGCTTGTCGGGGGCCCAGCCGCCGACGACCAGGATCCCGTCGAAGTCCGCCATGTCCAGGTCGTCGACGTGGGCGTCGGGCGTGGCCGGCAGGCCGTGCTTGCCGCGGTACTCCTGCTCGCCGAGCCCGGCGACCACGACCTCGGCGCCCTCCTCGCGCAGGCGGATCACCGGATACCACAGCTCCAGGTCCTCGTAGTCGGCTTCCACCAGGGCGATCAGCCGCTTGCCGCGCAGCCGCATCCGCATCGCCTTCCTTCGGGTGTCGCTTGCCGTCGGACTGCAGGCTCCCCAGCCTACGCCGCCCGAATCGGCGTAGAGTGCGCGTCGATGGCAACTGACGAGGAAGAACGCATCGCCCTGTTCATCGACCACGAGAACCTGGCGATCGGGGCCCGCGAGTCCGGCCGCAGGTTCGACGTCGGGCCGATCATGGACGCCCTGGCCGAGCGCGGGCGGATCGTCGCCCGGCGGGCGTACGCGGACTGGACGCTGTTCGCCGACGACCGCCGCGCGCTGGTGGACCACAACTGCGAGCTGATCGACATCCCGCAGCGGCTCGGCGCGGTGCGCAAGAACGCCGCCGACATCAAGCTGGCGGTCGACGCGATCCAGCTCGCCTTCGAGCGCGGCTTCGTGTCCACGTTCGTGATCGCCTCGGGGGACTCGGACTTCACCCCGCTGGTGTCCGCGCTGCGCGCCCTCGACCGGCGGGTGATCGGGATCGGCGCGCGCGGCTCCACCTCGGCGCTGCTGCCGCAGGCCTGCGACGAGTTCGTGTTCTACGACCGGCTGCCGGGCGTGCCGGAGGTCGAGCCGCGCACGCCGACCGCGGGCGGCCGCGATGGGCGGCCGCGGACCAGGCCCGCCGCCCGCCCCCGCGCCGCCAGGGCCGCGGGCGCGACCGGGGAGGCCGCCGAGCCCCGGGAGGCCGGCGCGCGCGACCGGGAACCCAGCAGCAGCGAGCGGGACCTGCACGAGGTGCAGCGGGTGCTGACCCAGACCCTCGCCGGTCTCAAGCAGAGCGGCGCCGAGCCCGTGTACGCCTCGACCCTGAAGCGCGCGGTGCTGCGCAAGGATCCGACCTTCTCCGAGCGCGACTACGGCTTCCGGGCGTTCGGCGAGATGCTCCGCCAGATCGAGCGGCACAACGTCGTGTCGCTGTCCGAGGGCATGGCCCCCGGCGACCCCGCGGTCGACTTCCCCGACCCGCAGGGCCACGAGGAGACCTTCCAGCTGCTGCGCGACACCGTGCGCGAGCTGCAGGGCGAGGACGACGTGCCCCTGTCGGGCCTCAAGGACCAGCTGCGCAAGCGGGCGCCGAACTGGTCGGAGAAGGACTTCGGCTACAGCGGGTTTCTGCAGTTCGCCAAGGCGGCGGCCGCCGGCGGCGCGGTCGTGATGGAGCGGGACGAGGAGGAGGGCGACTACTTCCTCTGGGTCCCCGAGTGACGCCGCCCTCGACGCCGCCTGACCGCGGGCGGACGCCCGCCGGGACGGCGTCGCGGACCGCTGCGGTGCGGCCGTCGGGCCCGGGGCAGCCCGCCGGTCACCCCTCCAGGCGCCAGCAGCCCGGCTCGTGGGGTGGGGGGAGGCGGCCGACGCTCTGCAGGAACGCCTCGACGACCTGCGGTGAGGCGAACTGGAACGTCTGCCGGTAGATGCGCTGCTGGTCGGCGAGATCGTCGGGCTGCGAGCGCACCCACTGCCCGAAGGCGCCATGCTCCTCGGCGAGCGCGAGCACCGTCTCGGCGTTCTTGATGGTCGCCCGCACCTTGGCGAGGTTTCGGACGATGCCCGGGTCGCGAAGGATCAGGCTGACGTCCTTGGGTGTGAAGGCGGCCACGATCTTCGGCTCGAAGTCGTGGAACGCGCGGCGGAACCCCTCACGCTTGGCGAGCACCGTGCGCCAGGACAGGCCTGCCTGGAACACCTCCAGCGACAACCGCTCGAACCAGTCGGCCTCGTCGAGCGGGGGCTCGCCCCACTCGAGGTCGTGATAGTCGGCGAGGATCGGATCGGTGGCTGCCCAGCGGCAACGGCGCTTGCCATCGAGGGCCGGAAGCACCATGCACGACCTCCATGGGGCGTGACGACGGCGGTCGGCCGAAAGCCGTCGTGAGCGGCTTCGCGACGAAGCGTACCGCTCCGGGCCGCTATCACGAAAACCCAGCAAGGCGGCGCGTCAGGGACGCACGCCGGCCGCCCAGCCGACCGCGAGCGCGAGGATCCCGGCGAGCAGCAGCAGGTAGGCTCGCCGCCGGTGGTCGGGCTGGCCGCGACCGGCGAGCGCTGCCGCGGCGCCGAGCGCGAGCGCGGCCCCGCCGCCGGCGAGCACCGGCACCCGCGAACCGGCGGCCAGCCCGGACGCGACCGCGAGCGCGACCGCCGCGACGTAGGCGGCCGCCGCCAGCAGGGCGGAGCGGCGGACCCCGAGCCGTGCCGGCAGCCCGCGCACCCCGGTCGCCCGGTCGGTCTCGACGTCGGGCAGCGCGTCGGCCAGGTGCACCGCGAACGCCCCGAGGAACCCGATCGGCCAGGCCCACCACAGCACCGGCGGGAACCGCCCGGCGGCCCCGTAGGCGCCCAGCGGCACCAGCGGCAGCGCGACCGCGAACGGCAGCACGCTCGCGGGGGTCCCCTTGAGCCACAGGTCGTAGGTCCAGGCGCAGGCGAGCGCGGCGACCGCGAGCGCGAAGGTCGCCAGGTTGAGCGCGAGCCCGAGCGCCAGCGAGACCACGCCGGCGGCGACCGCGAGCCGGCGGGCCGTGGCCGCGGAGATGCTGCCGGTGGGGATCGGCTTGGCGCGCCCCGCGGCGGCGTCGGCGGGGGCGTCGACGACGTCGTTGAGCGCGCCCGCCGCGTACTGGTTGGTGGCCAGCAGGCCGGCGAGCAGCGTCAGGCGCAGCAGGTCCAGGCGGCCGCGCGCGGCGACGAGCGCGAAGGCCATCCCGGCCGCGACGACCGTGAGCGCGGGCGCGGCGTGCAGCAGGGCGAGGTGGGTCGCGGGGTGCCAGGCACCTCGCGGGCTGGCGGCGGCGGGAGCGCTCGTCGGCGGCCTCCTGGGTCCGGCGGCCCGCCGCGGGTGCGGCGGGTCCGGCCGGAAGCGTAACGCGATCGGTCCGGGAGTTTCGCCGGGCGTGCCGGGCGTGATACGTGATAGGGACGGCAGACGCGACCGGGCGACCCGCCCGGGACGAGACCGCCGGCGTGCGCCCCGCCAGCGGGCGCGGCGCACGCGCCGACACGGGGAGGTGACGTGGGCCGGAAGGATCGGGCGCGGGCCCGCAGGCGGCACGCGATCGAGCGGGCCCGCCGCGCCCACGGGGAGCACCAGGCGGCGAAGGAGCCGGAGCAGGAGCCGGAGGCCAGGCGGCGGCCGCGGTCCAGGTCGCGGCCCGCATCGGGGCGGCAGCCCGGCCGGGCGCAGGGCCGGGGAGGCGCGCGGGGGTCGATCGGCCCGAGGCCGGTGAACCCGTTCGCGACCAAGGCCAAGGTCGGCGACCTCGACCCGCGCGGCCGGGTCCGCACCAGGGACATGCTCGTCCACCCGAGGATCACCACCAAGGTGGTGCTGTTCGCGTTCCTGCTGGCGCTGCCGGGCGCGATGCTGCCGCTGCTCACCCACAAGGAGCAGCCCGGCCTGCAGGCGCTGACGTTCGTCGCGTTCGCGGTGTGCTTCGTCGGCCTGGCGGATCTGGCGAGGACCCGTCGCTGGAGCGTCGTGATGCTCATGTCCGCGACCTTCTCGCTGGTCGTCGGCGTGTCCTCGCTGTTGGGGCGATGAGCCGGGCGGGTCGGGCGGCCGCGCGCCGGCGTGCCTCGGGCGGCGCGCCGCGGACCGCGCGCGCCGCCGGGCCGGCGCGATGACGGCGCCGGGCGGATCCGGGGGGGCGGGCGGCGGCTACCCGCGGCAGCAGGCGCGCACGCGCGGGTTCAGCCTCGGCCAGCCGCGCGCCTTCACCATCTCGGCCGACGGCGAGCGGGTGGCGTTCCTGCGCTCGGCCGCCGGGGACGACCCGGAGCTGAAGCTGTGGGTGCTGGACCTGTCGACCGGTGCGGAGCGGCTGGTCGCCGACCCCGCCGAGCTGGACGGCGGGGCGCTGCCGGCCGCCGACCGCCTGCTGCGCGAGCGGACCAGGGAGCGCTCCTCGGGGATCGTCGCGTACGCCGCCGACGAGGCCGGCGCCGTCGCGGCGCTGGCGTACGGCGGGCGCGCCTACCTGGCCGACCTGGTGGCCGGCGGGGTGCGGGAGCTGGCGGTGGCCGGGCCGGCGACCGACCCGCGGCCTGACCCGGCCGGCCGCCAGGTCGCCTACGTGACGGGCGGCGCGCTGCACGTCACCCCTATCGGTGGCGGGGGCGAGCCGCGGCGGCTGGCCGCCGGGGACCACCGGGACGTCACGGTCGGGCTGGCGGAGTTCATCGCGGCCGAGGAGATGGGGCGCCTGCACGGGTACTGGTGGGCGCCGGACGGCCGGCGTCTGGCCGCGGCGCGGGTCGACACCCGGCCCGTGTGCCGCTGGCACCTGGCCGACCCCTCCGACCCCGCCGCCCCGCCGGCCACGCTGCGCTACCCGGTCGCCGGGACGCCCAACGCCGACGTCGGCCTGCTCGTGGTCGACCTGGACGGCCGGGCGGTCGAGGTGGTGTGGGAGCGTGAGCTGCTGCCCTACCTGGCACAGGTGCGGTGGGACCCGGGCGCGCCGCTGACGCTGGTGGTGCAGTCGCGCGACCAGCGCGAGCTGCGGGTGCTGGCGGCCGACGACCGCACCGGGGCCACGCGCACGGTGTGGGCCGACCGCGACCCGGCATGGGTCGAGCTGGTCCCCGGCGTGCCGCGCTGGCTGCCCGACGGCGGGCTGCTCACCGCGGGCGACCGTGACGGCGCCCGCCGGCTGCTGGTGGACGGCGAGCCGGTGACCCCCGACGGCCTCCAGGTCCGCCGGGTGCTCGGCGTCGGCGACCCGGGGGGGATCGTGTTCGCCGCCTCCCGGGAGCCGACCGAGGTGCACCTGTTCCGCCTGCGGCTCCCCGGCGCGCCCGAGGCGCTCACCGACCGGCCGGGCGTGCACGACGGCGCCGTCCGTGGCGAGGTCCTGGTGGTGACGTCCGGCCGGCTGGACCGCGCGCCCGCGACCTGCGTGCAGCGCCCGGGCTGCGACCCGGTGCCGGTCGCCTCGCTGGCCGAGGCGCCGGTCGTCCGGCCCCGCCCGAGGCTGCTGCGCGCCGGCAGCAGGGCGCTGCGCTGCGCGCTGCTGCTGCCCTCGGACCCCCGGCACCCGAGGCCCCTGCCGGTGCTGCTGGACCCCTACGGCGGCCCGCACGGCCAGCGCGTGCTCGCGTCGGCCGCCGCGTACTGGACGCCGCAGTGGTTCGCCGACCAGGGGTTCGCGGTGCTGGTGGCCGACGGGCGCGGCACGCCCGGGCGGGGACCGGGGTGGGAGCGGTCGGTCCGCGGCGACCTCGCCGGGCCGGCGCTGGAGGACCAGGTGGCGGCGCTGGAGGCGGTCGCCGCCGAGCATCCGGAGCTGGACCTCGGCCGGGTCGCGATCCGGGGCTGGTCGTTCGGCGGGTACCTCGCGGCGCTGGCGGTGCTGCGCCGTGGGGACGTGTTCGCCGCGGCGATCGCCGGGGCGCCGGTGGCCGACTGGCGGCTGTACGACACCCACTACACCGAGCGCTACCTCGGGCACCCCGACCGCGACGCCGACGCCTACGAGCGCAGCTCGCTGCTGGCCGACGCGGCGAGCCTGCGCAGGCCGCTGCTGCTGATCCACGGGCTTGCCGACGACAACGTGGTCGCCGCGCACACGCTGCGGCTGTCCAGCGCGCTGTTCGCCGCCGGGCGCCCGCACGCGGTGCTGCCGCTGCCGGGGGTCACGCACGTCACCTCCCGGCAGGTCGTGGCGGAGAACCTGCTGGTGCTGCAGCTGGAGTTCCTGCGCACCGCGCTCGGCCCGCCCGGCGGGCCGGGCTGAGGGCGCCGCGGGACCCCCGGCCGGCTACGCGTCGGGCGCCTGCGAGGAGGTCCGCTCGAACCGCGCCGCCGCCTCGCCGGCCACCCCCGCCGTCTCCTGCCCGCCGCCGGTGACCGCCTGGGCGAACGTCGCGAACGCGCTGACGTAGCGGGCCACGTCCTCCTCGGTGTGCTGCACCGACAGCGTCCACTGCTCGTCGTAGCCGGGGGTCATGAACACCCCCTCGGTCACCTGGAACAGCCACGACAGGTACGACAGGTCCTGGTCGATCCCGGGCCTGCCGTCCGCGCCGGCGTAGTCGCGGTAGTCGCGCAGCCGGTCGGCGGCGTACATGACCGCCCCCTTGGCGCCCATCCCGGTGGTGTACATGGGCAGGTCGTAGGCGTCGATGACCCGCTGGCAGCCGGCGAGCTGCGCCTGGGTGAGCCGGTTCAGCTCCTCGTAGGCGTCCTTGGTGAGCACCTCGGTGAGGGCGACCAGGCCCGCCCGCGCCGACAGCGGGTTGCCGTTGAACGTGCCCAGCTGCGGCATGCGGTCGGCGGCGATCTCGGCCATGAGGTCGCCGCGGCCCCCGAACGCGCCCAGCGGCGTGCCGCCGCCGACGGCCTTGGCGAAGCACTTGAGGTCCGGCGCCACGCCGTAGACCTCCTCGGCGCCGCCGTGGGCGATGGTCGCGCCGGTCTTGACCTCGTCCCAGATGAGCACGACGTCGTGCCGGGTGCAGAGCTCGCGGACCGCCTCGAGGTAGCCCGGCTCGGGCTCGATGATGCCGACGTTCATCATCACCGGTTCCATGATGAGCCCGGCGACCTCGCCGGCGTGCGCGGCCAGCAGCCGGTCCAGCGTCCCGGCGTCGTTGTAGGGGACGATCAGGGTGAGGTCGGTGAGCGCGCGCGGCGCGCCCAGCCCGTAGGCGACGCTCGTGGGCGTGGCGCGCGGGCCGACGGCCGCCAGGTCGGGCTTGACCGAGACCATCACCGACTCGTGGTGGCCGTGGTAGGAGCCCTCGATCTTGACGATCCTGTCGCGGCCCTTGGCGGCGCGGGCGAGCCGCACGGCGTCCATCGTCGACTCGGTGCCGGAGTTGGTGAAGCGCACCTGGTCCAGCTGGAAGCGCTGGCACAGCTCCTCGGCCAGCAGGGTGGACTCGGCGACCGGCTGGGCGAAGTGGGTGCCGACGCCCAGGCGCTCGCGGCAGGCCTCGACGATCGCCGGGTGGGCGTGGCCGACCGCCATCACGCCGAAGCCGTTGTGGTAGTCGGAGTACTCGTTGCCGTCGACGTCCCACACGCGGCTGCCGCGGCCCCGCTCGAAGAAGATCGGGTAGGGAGGGGAGTCCTGGAACGAGGACGGGACGCCGAGCGGCAGCGACCTGAGCGCGCGCTCGCGCCATGCCCTGGACCTGGGCGTGCGCTCGTGGACCAGCTCGGTCCGGGCCGCCGTGAGGGCGTCGATGCGCTCCTGGGATGGCCGTGTGGGCATGGACGGTCACGCTCCTCGTCGCCGCGTCGCCGTGTCGTGGACCCCACCGGCCGGCCCTGGCGGGCAGGCCGACCCTTGTCAGGGTAATGCGGCTGGTCAAGGAGGCCTACACCGGGTCGCTCGCGGGCGCGCCGGAGAAGGCCGTGGGCTCGAGCCTAGGAGGCGCGCGCCGCGGGTCCGAGGCCGGGGTGCCTGGCGAGCGCGGCCTCGGTCTCCTCGACCAGCACGGCGCCCTGCTCATCCAGCGGCGCCAGCGGCAGCCGGAACTCGAAGCGGGTGCCGCTCGCGCCGGTCTCGGCGACCAGCACCTCGCCGCCCTGCCGGCGCGCGATCTGCCGCGCCAGGTACAGCCCGAGGCCGACCCCGGAGCGCATGCCCTCGTCGTCCTCGAGCTGGGTGAAGCGCTCGAAGACGCGCTGCTGGTCGGGGCAGGCGATCCCCGACCCGGCGTCGCGGACCGCCAGCACCGCCAGCTCGCCGCGCGAGGCCGCCGTGACCTGGACCGGCTCGCCGGGCGGCGAGTGCCGGCAGGCGTTGTCGATCAGGCTGGACAGCACCTGCCGCACGGCCTCGGGTTCGGCCCTGACGGGCAGGCGCTCGCCCGCGTCGACCTCGACCCGCCGCGTGGCATCGCGGCGCACCGCCTCGGCGACCGCTTCCAGCACCTGCTCCACCGCGTCCACGAGCGGACGCTCGGGCGCGCCGGGCGCCCCGATCACCGGCTCCTCGGGGTGCGCGGCCTGCAGCAGCTGCTCGATGAGCTGCTTGAGCCGCTCCCCCTGGCGCGTGCACATCTGGATGAGCGCCTGCCGGTCCTCGGGCTCCAGCCGCGCGTCGTGCGCGGCCACGGTGCCGAGCGCGCCCAGGATGGTGGTGAGCGGGCTGCGCAGCTCGTGCGAGACCCGCGCCAGCAGCTCCGACTTGATCCGGTCGGCCTCCTGCAGCTCGCGTACCAGCGCCTGCTCGGCGGAGGCCAGCCGGCCCTGCTCCACCGCCAGCCGCCGCGCGGCCTCGGCCGCCTGCTCCGCCTCCGCCCGCCGCTCGTTCGCCGCCGCCGCCGCCTTGGCCGCCAGGTACACCCCGGCGATCGGCGCGATGATGGTGAAGACCAGTAACACGCTGTGGTGAGCGAGGATGACGACCGCGGGTGCCATGCTGAGCAGGATTCCCGAGCTCCAGGCGTTGAGGACGAAGTCCCGGCGCACGCTCCCGAGGACGCTCGACCCCTCGGCCAGGGCGATCGCCACCTGCACCAAGGCGTAGTTGAGCAGGAACCACACCACCGCGGCCAGGAACGCGGGGACGAGGTGCGCTGTCACCGGCCCCTGACCGCCGCCAAACACCTCGTAGAGCGCACCGGCGGCGCTCAGCGACAGCGTGTACTGCCCCAGATTGAAGATCACCTTGTCGATCCGGACCCGCGCGACGAGATCGGAAAGCACCGACGCGGTAACCAGCGCGAGCACCGCAAGCGGCGTGCCCGCTTGAAGGACCAGCGCGAACGCGAACGTCGCTGTGATCGTCAGCGCATACGTCTCGGTGCGATGTGGCACGTTGATGGGAAAGAACTGGCTGACCAGAACGAACGCTACGAAAGAGACAACAATGCTTGGCGGGTCGAGTGCATCGCCCAGATCCAGGACGGCGATCTGGTATGCAAGAACCGCGAGACCGCTGACCGAGACGGCCTGCACGTAGCGTCGGAGCGACTCATGCCTGTCCACGAGTGATAGCGTGATCTATCATTCGCTCGAATGCAACCATGCCATGCCAAAGTCCGCCCCGAACAGGGGCGGACTTCTGGCGATTTAACTGATTGGCGTGTTAGCGCCAACTGCCGATGGCGAAGACAGGACCGGTCAGGGCCAGAAGAGTGGAAACACCCACAATGGCCATGACGAGCAGGCGGACCGTGAGTCGCCGCAAGGCGTGTGTCACCTCCTTCGGGATGGGCAGGCTGGCGCGCGCGGCTGAGATCAGGGTCCGGCGCTGACCAGGCGATTTGTGGTCCTGGAGGCGGGCGAGGGACAGGTGATCAGCAAGTCAGGCAATCTCTACGGCTCGTAGAGGAAACAGCCGTCCGGTAACGGGCGGCTAATGCGTCCATCCGCGCAGGTCGCGGGCGGTGCGCTCAGGTCGCCGGGCCGTAGATCGCCTGCGCGCGGGCGGCGATCTCCTCCGGCAGGCGCACGAGCACCCCGGTCGCCTCGACCGCCACGCCGCCGTCGGGCAGCAGCAGCCGCGCCCACGCCCGCAGGCGCTCGCCGCGGCCCTCGCCGAGTCCCGCGACCAGGCGCAGCGGGGCGTCGAGGGGGACCTGCGCGCGGTAGCGCACCTGCATCGTGGCGGTCGCCGCCCACATCCCGGCGATCAGGATCGCCGCGTACCCCATCACCTCGTCCAGCGCGGTGGCGGAGATGCCCCCGTGCAGCAGGCCCGGGTAGCTCTGGTACTCCGGGCGCGGCCGCAACGTCGCGTGGACCTCCTCGCCCTCGCGGCGGATGTCGTCCAGGTGCAGCCCGATGCGGTTGTCGTCGCCGCAGGCGAAGCACTGGCGCGCGCCGGCCGGCAGGACGTCGTCGCGGGTCTGGGGGCGAGGGTCGGTCGCACGGGACATCGGCGCTCCATCTGCGGTCTGCGGTCCGGGTGATCAGCGGCTAGGCTCTCGTGGCGGCCCGGGCGATCGCAAGGCACCGCCGCCTGACCGCGCCGCCGAGGAGGACCGATGGCCGCCGTGGACGCCGATGACCTGCGCCAGATCCCCAAGGCCGAGCTGCACCTGCACCTGGACGGGTCCCTGCGGCCGGCGACCATCGAGGAGCTGGCCCGGGCGCGCGGGCTGCTGCCCGCGGAGGCACCGCCGGGGGCGGCGGTCGAGCGGGTCCGCATCCGCGAGCGCACCGGCCTGCTCCGGGCGCTCGAGGGCTTCGCGGTCCTGCTGCCGCTGCTGCAGACCCGCGAGGACCTCGGCCGCGTCACCGGTGAGCTGGTCGAGGACCTCGCCGAGGACGGGGTGGTCTACGCCGAGCTGCGCCTGTGCCCGCTGCTGTGCACCGAGCGGGGCCTCGGCGTGGACGAGGTGCTGGCGACCGTCGGGCGGGCGGCCGCCGAGGCCGAGGCCCGCACCGGGACCCGGGTGCGCCTGATCGCCTGCATGATGGGCGGCCGCCCGCCGGAGTGGAACGAGACGGTCGTCGACGCCGCGATCCGCCGACAGGGCGACGGGGTCGTCGCCGTCGATCTGGCCGGCGACGTCGAGGGCCGCTCCCCCGGGTGGATCGACGCGATCGCCGCGCTGTTCGCCCGCGTCCGGGACGCGGGCCTGGCCGTCACGGTCCACGCGGGGGAGGCCGAGCCGCCGGGCGCGATCCGCACGGCCGTCGACCGCTACGGCGCCGAGCGGCTCGGCCATGCCACCAGCCTGGTGGAGGACCCCGACCTGCTCGCCGAGGTGGTCGAGCGCGGCCTGGTCCTGGAGACCTGCCCGCGGTCCAACTACTGGACCCGCAGCGAGGCCGAGCTGCCGACCCTCGCCGAGCACCCCCTCGGCCGGCTGCTCGGGGCCGGGGCGCGCGCCTGCGTCAACACCGACGACCGCTCCCTGTTCGGCAACGACCTGTCCGGGGAGCTGGCGGCGATCGCCGAGGCGCAGGGGCTCAGCGACGAGCAGATCGGCACGCTCGTCGCCAACGGATTCGAGGGCGCGTTCGACCGGACCGCGGCCCTCGGGGCGCTGCGGGCCGGACTCCCCCGCCGGCCATGACCTCGCGGGGGGCCGCCGAGGGGCACGCCTGGCCGCCGGGCCTGCACCCGCTGCCCGCGCGCGCGGCCGAGCGCGCCGCCCGGCTGGTGCTGGGGGAGGCCGGCTGACCGGCTCCTAGCGTGGCGCGCGCCGTCCGCGGCGCAGCGCGCGGACGGCGGCCTCGGCGCGGCGCACGCCGTCCAGCTCGTCCAGCACCTCGCCGACGAGCTGGTTGCGGTGCTCGAACTCCAGGTCACGGGTGGCCGCGGGCAGCCGGCGGGCGCGCGCCTCGGCGGCGGCCAGCGCCGCGGCCGCCGCCTCGGCCTCCGCGGACAGCGCGGGCAGCGCCCAGCCGGGCAGCTCGGCGCGGGCAGCCTCCAGGCCGGCGAGGAAGCCAGCGACGGCGGCCTGCACCGGGACGCCCTGCCGCCGGGCCGTCGGGACGCTGGCCAGCAGCGCCCGGCTGCCCTCGTCCAGCGCGCGGGCGAAGCGGGCGAAGTGCTCCCAGGCCGCCTGGACGTCCGCGTCGGGCGCCCGGCGCCGCGGCAGGCGCATCCGGTCAGGCCGTGGGGGCGGCGGTCACGCCGAGACGCTGTCGCGGTGGGGCGCGCGCGCCCGCCGGCGGCCGCCGGTGAGGCCCCACAGCGTGACGCGCCACAGCGCCTCGGCGACGATCCGGCGGTTCATCTTGGACACGCCCGCGGCGCGCTCGGTGAACACGATCGGGATCTCCACCACCCGGAAGCCCGCCTGCCAGGTCCGGTGCGCCATCTCGATCTGGAAGCAGTAGCCGCCCGACTGGATCCGGTCGAGCGCGAGCGCCTGCAGCACCTGCCGCCGGTAGGCGCGGTACCCGGCGGTCGCGTCCCGCACCGGCATCCCCAGCGCCAGGCGCACGTAGGCGTTGCCGCCGCGGCTGACCGCCTCGCGCAGCCGGCTCCAGTTGCGGGTCCCGCCGCCGGGCACGTAGCGGGAGCCGATCGCCAGGTCCGCGTCGTCGAGCGCGTCGAGCAGCGCGGGCAGGCGGTCGGGCGGGTGGGAGCGGTCCGCGTCCATCTCGACCAGCGCGTCGAAGCCGCGCGTCAGGCCCCAGGCGAAGCCCGCGCGGTAGGCGGCGCCCAGCCCCGCCTTGGCGTCGCGGCGCAGCAGGTGCAGCCGCGGCTGGCCCGCCCGGGCGAGGAGGTCCGCGGTGCCTGCGCCGCGGCGGGTCCCCCGGGCGATCAGGTCGGCGACCAGCTCGGCGGTCCCGTCGGGGCTGCCGTCGTCGACGACGAGCACCTCCGCGCGCGGCTCGACCGCGAGCACGTCGGCGACGACCCCGCCGATCGTCGCGGCCTCGTTGAAGGTGGGGACGATGACGAGTGCGTTCATCAGCTCCGGGTGTCGGGCGCCGGGGCGCGGCGGGCAGGGGGTCCGACGGTATCGCGTCCGGGCTCCTCGCGCTCGGCTGCCCGGCGGGCGGCCGGCGCGCGGCGGCGCCGCAGGGCCGGCAGCGCGACCAGCGCCGCCGTCGCCAGCCCGACGATCGCGGCCTCCACCAGGCGGCCCGCGCGCGCGTACGGGGTGAGGCCGGTGCGCGGCGTCACCTGCGCGCGGATCGTGGCCGCCTGGTACAGCCCGGTGCGCTGACCGGCGTAGCCGTCGGGGCCGACGACGGCGCTGATGCCGGAGATCGACGCGTGGACGACCGTGCGGCCCTCCTCCACCGCGCGCAGCTGGCTGGTGGCCAGGTGCTGGCGGCCCAGCGGGCCGCGCCCGAAGGAGGCGTTGTTGGTGAGCATCACCAGGAACCCCGCGCCCTGCCTGGCGAGCTGGCGGGCGTCCTCGGGGTAGGCGGTCTCGTAGCAGATCAGCACCCCGAAGCGCGTGCCGTCCAGCATCATCGGCTCCAGGCGGCGCCCGGGCACCTTGTCGTAGGGGAGCTGGCCGGTCGCGGGCACCAGACGCCGCATCACCGAGCCGAACGGGACGTACTCGCCGAAGGGCACCAGACGCCGCTTGACGTAGCGGTCGGCGAGCCGGCCGTCGGGCGTGAACAGCAGCGCCTCGGTCGCGTAGCGGCCGCCGCCGAGCGCGGTCGTCGTGCCGGCCAGCAGGGGCGCCCGCGCCGCACGCACGGCGCCGCGGACGGCCTGCAGCCGGGAGGGGTCGGCCAGCGGGTCGTCGTCCATCGAGCCCTCGGCCCAGACCACCAGGTCCGCAGGTGGGCCGCCGGCGAGCTGCTCGGTCATGCGCACGTGCGCGTCGAACACCGCCCTGGTCGTCAGGCCCCGGTTGGACCGGTCGAAGGGCACGTTGCCCTGGATCACGGCCAGCCGCAGCGGCGGGCCCGCCCCTGGCGGCGGCCCGGGGGCGGCGAGCCCGCTGAACGGCAGGGCCAGGGCCAGCGCCGCCCACGCGGCCGCGGCGCGCCGGCGGCCGCCGGCCACGGCCAGGAGCGCCTCGGCGAGCGCGAGGTTGCAGGCGACGATCACCAGCGACAGCCCGTACACCCCCAGCACCCGCGCGAGTGGCAGCAGCGGGCCGCCGCCGTGCTGGCTGAGCCCGAGCTGGCCCCAGGCGAACCCGCCCAGCGGCACGTGCCCGCGGGCCAGCTCGAGCCCGGCCCACAGGACCGCGAGCAGCGGCACCCGCCAGCCGCCCAGCGGCGCGGCCACCGGGACCAGCCAGGCGAAGGCGCCCAGGAACAGCGCCTGCACCGCGCACAGCGCGAGCCAGGCGAGCACCCCGGCGGGCCGGTCGGTGCCGATGGCGCTGATCCAGGTGACGTGGAGCCCGAAGAAGACCAGGCCCGCGAGCAGCCCCAGGGCCGCCGCCGCGGCGGGCCGGCGGCGGCCCGCGGCGATGAGCAGGGGGACCAGCGCCACGAACGCGACCGCGCCCAGGTCCGCCGCGGGGAACGACAGCACCAGCAGCAGCCCGGTCGCGACGGCGGCGGTCACGCCGCGCACCAGCGCGGGCGGCCCCGCCGGCCGCTGGAGGCTGGTCAGCGACGGCGCGGTCAGGCGCAGTCGCGGCACAGCTGGCGCGGCCGGTCGGCGAGCTGGCTGCGGTGCTTCACCAGGCGGCAGCGGTTGCACACGAACTCGTTGTGCTGCACCGGCAGCACCTTGGTGCTGAGCGGCTCGCGCGTCTCGTCGCGGTTGAGTGCGAGCAGGGTCTCGTCGTCGTCCTCGTCGGTGGGCGTCGGCCGCTCGGCCTTCTTCGCGATCAGCTCTTCGAGGGAGGCCTCGACCGAGGCTTCCTCTTCCTCTTCCTCAGTGCCAGCCACGGCGGTCCTTTCGGGTTCAGCTCCGTGCGGCGGCATGTGTACCACGGCCATGCCGATTCCACTTCGTCGGTGGATGCCCCCACAACGACAGGGCACGCCGCATTGTTCCCGACTGGCGTGGCAAGGTCACGGTAAACTTCCCGATCGCGTCGAGACGGGCTAAGCGGTGACGCGCGCGAACGAGCGGCGGCCGCCGGCCTTGCGGACCTCGATCGCCGCCGGGAGCAGGTCCTTGACCTCCTCGTCGTGGGTCACGAGCAGGACCTGGCGGAAGCGGCCCTGGAGCGCGGTGAGCGCGGCCAGCATGCGCTCGCGCCGCTCGCGGTCCAGCGAGCCGAGCACCTCGTCGAGGACGAGCAGGCCCAGCTCGCGGGCGCCCTCGGCGACGACCAGGCTGATCGCGACCCGCAGCGACAGGCTCGCCAGGTCGTTCTCCGAGCCCGAGAAGCGGGTCAGCTCGTGGGCGACGCCCGCGTCGACGATGCGGATGGAGTAGTCCTCGGGGTCGACCTCCAGGTCGGCGTACTCGTTGTCGGTCAGCTCGGCGAACAGCCGCGCCGCCTCGGCCGACAGGCGCGTCCCCAGCCGCGACACCAGGTGCAGGCGGAAGCCCTTGACCAGGTCGCTGGCGCGCTCCAGGTAGGCGGCGTCCTCCTCCAGGGCCGCGACCCGCTCGTGCGCGGCGCGGGCGTCGGCGACCGCGGCCGCCCGGTCGGCCTGGCGCCGCTCGGCGGCGGCCAGTGCGGCCGCGGCCCGCTCGCCGGCGCCGTGGGCGATGGTGGCCTCGCGCGCGGCGGCCTGCTCGGCGGCACGCGCCGCCTCCAGCTCCCGCTCCAGGCGGGGCAGGTCGCCGGCGCCGGCCTCCAGGTCGGCCGCCCGGCCCTCGGCCTGGTCGGCCCGGGCCAGGGCCTGCTTGGCCAGGGAGCGCTCCTCGTCGGCCCGGGCCGCCTGCGCGCGGTACCCGGCCAGCTCGGTCGCGGCCTGCTGCGCCTGCGCCAGCGCGGCCTGCGCGCGCTCGTGCTCGGCCTGGTCGTAGGCGGGGTCGGGCCGCTCGTCCAGGGCCGCCTGCCGCTCGGTCAGCTCGGCGGCCGCGACCGCACGGGCGGTCACCGCGCCCTCGGCCCGGGCCGCCGCCTTGGTGGCGCGCTGCTGCTCGGCGCGGAGCCGGTCGCGTGCCTCGGCCTGCCGCGCGCGCTCCGCGCGCCGCGCCGACCCCTCCCGCTCCAGCTCGGCCAGGGCCGTGCCGGCGCGCGCGACCGCGCCGCGCGCCGCCTCCAGTTCCTCGGCGCGGCGCGCCCGCACCGCCGCGAACGCGTCGCCGAGTGCCTGCCCGCAGGTCGGGCAGGGCGCGCTCGGGTCGAGCGCGGCGGCGGCCTCGGCGGCGTCGGCGGCCAGCTCGGCGTGCTGGCTGGCCGCGCGCAGGGAGCCCTGGGTCTCGGCGTGGCGCTCCCGGGCGGCGGCCAGCGCCGCCTCGGCCGCCTCGAGCGCCGCCTCGGCGGCGGCGAGGGCGTCGGTGAGCCGCTCGGCCTCCCCCGCCTGCCGGACGGCCTCGGTCAGCGCGCGCTCGGCGGTGTGCAGCCGCTCGGCCGCCGTGCGGACCTCCCGCTGTCGAGCGGCGCGCTCCGCCTGGGCCGCGCGGGCCGCGTCGTGGCGCTGCACCGCGGCCTGCGCCGCCGGCAGCGCGGCGGCGCGCTCCTCGGCGGCGCGCGCCAGGGGGAGCACACGGTCGGCGTCGGCGGCGCGCCGCTCGTGGCCGGCGGCCTGCTCGCGGTGCTGCGAGGCCTCGGCGCGCGCCAGGCGCGCGGCGGCGCGCAGCTCCTCCAGGGCCCGCGCGGCCGCGGCCGAGGCCGAGGCCGCCGCGCGCCGCTCCTCCAGGCGCACGTTGGCCGCCTCGGCCGCCGCGGCGGCGCGGCCGGCCGCCTCGGCCGCCGCGGCCAGCTCGCCGTCGGCCTCGGCCAGGGCCTCCTCCAGCCGGTCCAGGGGCACCAGCGCGTGCCGGGCGCCGCCGGCCTCGGCGCGGGCGGCGCGGGCCGACTCCCGGACCCGCGCGAGCGCCCGCTCGATCGGGCTCACCCCGAGCAGGTCCAGGACCAGCCTGCGCCGCTCGCCGGCCTGCATGGTCGCGAAGGTGGTCAGCTCCTTCTGCTGGGCGCAGACCGAGGCGAGGAACGCCTGCGAGGTCATCCCGATGACGTGCGTGAGGTACTGGTTGGCCTCGCGCACCGAGCTGACCGCGAGCTGGTCGTTGCAGAACACCCGCACCTCGGGGGTGAGGTTGGCGCCCTTCAGGCCGCGCCGGACCTCGTAGGCGTTGCCCTCGTGCTCGAAGCGCAGCGTGACCCGCAGGTCCTCGCGCACATCGCTGGAGCGCAGCTCGTCCTTGGGGGTCCGGGACTCGCCGTAGATCGCGTACCGGACACTTTCGACGAGCGTGCTCTTCCCGGCGCCGTTGGGCCCGTACACGCCCACCAGGCCGTCGGGGAACTCCAGGTCCAGCTCCCGGTAGACCCGGTAGTTGCGCAGGTGCAGCGAGGTCAGGTGCATGGCCCGGCGTTCCCCTCCGTGGCCGGCGGCAGGCGGCCGGCCGGGCCGGGCCCGGGACCCCGGGGCGGCAGCCGGCCGGCGGTCACCGCGTCTCCTCCTCGGCGCGCTCCAGGAACCCCCGACCCAGCGCCGCCAGGCGCTCGCGGTCGTACCCCTCGATCGGCACGCCGACGAGGTAGCGGTCCCACTCGGCGGCCAGGCTCGCGACCGGCTCGGGCGCGAGCTGCGCGGTGCCCTCCTCGCCGGAGGTCTCCACGTGCACCTGGACGTGCAGCGCGCCGGGGAACACGCCCGTGAGCACGCGCCGGTCCAGCAGGCGGCGGATCTCCGGGCGGGCCCGGTTGACGAACACGCGCACGACCGCGCCCGGCGTGCCGGCGTCCGCGCCGGCCTCGGCCTCGACCAGGCGGTAGACCTCCTCCAGGGTGCGGTCGAAGGCGTCCACCGCGTAGGTGCGCAGCGGGCGGCCGCCGGGGACGGGGTGGTGGCGGACGGCGCCGGTCGTGGTGTCCAGGACCGCGACGCCCTTGACCGGCGGCTCGTCGCCCTTGGGCAGGTCGCCGAAGTTGAAGGTCTCGGTCGCGCCCGGGTACCAGGCGTTGGGGGCGACCCTGGCGAAGTTGTGGAAGTGGCCGAGCAGGATGCGGTCGAAGCCGGCGTCCAGCGCGCCGAGGTCGACCTGCAGCTCGTTGACGTCGCCGTAGGTGTAGCGCCGGCTCAGCAGCGTCACCGCCGCGTGGGTCACCAGCAGGTTGAGGTGGCCGGTGGAGCGGCCGCGGGCGGCCTGGCCGATGGTCTCGCCCAGCTCGGCGTCGTCGCGGCACTGCGGCACCGCGTGGACGCGGACTCCGGGCACCAGGTCGACCGACTCCAGGGCGCCGCGGAACACGAACCGGAGGGCGCCGAACGCGTCGGCGAGCACCGCGTACGGCGAGCCGGACTCGCGCAGCCGCGGGGTGTCGTGGTTGCCGGAGATCGCCAGCACCGGCACGCCCGCGTCGGCCAGCGCCCGCAGCCCGCGGGCGCCCTCCCGGAACGCCCGGTAGCTCGGCCGCGGGGAGTCGAACAGGTCGCCCAGCACCAGCACCCCGTCCGGGTCCAGCGCCAGCGCCGCGGCGACCGCCCGGTGCCAGGCGGCGGCGACGTCCGCCTCGCGCTGGTTGATGCCCGCCTCGTCCACGGCGTGGTAGTGGCTGCGGCCGAGGTGGGCGTCGGAGATCGCGACGATCCGTGGCATCGCGGGCTCGAGGCTCCTTGCTGATCGGGTGGGGCTGGTCGGGTGGGGCTGGTCGGGTGGGGTCTCAGTCGTAGAAGCCGCGCAGCGAGTCCTCGGGCCAGGACTCGGGCGCGGGCGGCGGCGGCAGGGTGGCGAGCCACTCCTCGTACAGGTGCACCCTGGCCGGGAGCGCGAACGGGGCCTCCGGGTTGGTCACCAGGACCTCGCCGGGCATCAGCGTCTGGATCTCGGGCCCGAGGTCGGACAGGTCCTGCTTGGAGGAGGCGCGCAGGATCGACCGGTCGCGCTCGTCGGCGAGCCCGAGCACGAAGTAGGTGTTGAACTGGCTCAGCAGCTCGGCGTCGATCAGCTTGGGCTGCTGGGTGACCGCGCACAGGCCCACGTTGAACTTGCGGCCCTCGCGCGACAGCCGCGGGAACACGTTGAACTCGGCGTCGTCCAGGCGGGTGAGCACGCGCTGGGCCTCCTCCAGCGCGACCAGGGTGCGGGGCAGCCGGTCGAACCGCGCGCGGTCGCCGCGGTAGGCCTCGGCCCGCTCGGTCAGCAGCGCGCGCGCCAGGATCGAGGCGACCAGCGTCTCCTCCACCCCCTCCAGGCCGGACGTGTCGACCAGCACCACCTTGCCGGCGGCGAGGTCGTCGAGCACCTTGCCGGTGAGCGACTGGCTGGCGTCGCCGGTCATCAGCTCCAGCTGGACGATCCGCCGGGCGCGCCGGCACAGCACCTGGATGGTCGCGAGCGCGAAGCGGCCCAGCTCCTCCTCCTTGAGGACCTCGGGGTCGTCCTCGGCCAGGCGCTGCAGCCACTGGCCCTTGTCGCCCAGCGCGCTCGCCGCGGTCTCCAGCGCCTCGCTCTGCGGGGTGGTGAACTTCCAGGCGGTGCGCAGGTCGTCCACGGTCAGCTCGGCCAGCGACAGGCGCAGCAGGCTGGCCTGGCCGGCGCGGGGACTGGGGGAGTACACCCGCAGCCGCTGCTCGGCCCAGGGATGGTGGAGCAGGCCGCGGCGGCCGGTCCCGCCGGTGAGGTACTCGCCGTGAGGGTCGAAGATCAGCATCGCGTAGCGGCCGCCGGCCATGAGCAGCTGGCCGGCGAGGACCTTCATCAGGTTGGACTTGCCCATGCCGGTGGTGGCGAACACCCCGACGTGGCTGGGCAGCGTCTCGCCGCGGATCCCCACGGGCACGTCGATGGTGTCCTCGCCCGAGCGCAGCCGGCCGATCTCCACGTCGCCCATCCGCTCGCGCAGGAACGCCAGGTCCTCGGCGCTGGGCGCGGTCACCGGGCCGAACTGGCCCGGCAGGCTCTTGGGCTTGCGGAACGAGCCGTCGGGGCAGATGTAGCCGAGACTGGACACCTTGGCGAGCTTGTACAGCCGCCGCGACACGTCGCGCAGCGCCGCCGCCTCTCCCGCTTCGTCCATCGCCATCAGGCCGCCGGCGGTGCGCTCGGCCCAGCCCTCGTCGGCGGAGTCCGAGCCGTAGGCGACGTCGGTCACGCGGAACAGGTAGCGCCGGCCGCGCTCGGCGTCGACGCCGGTGAGCAGCTCCCCGAGGAACAGGTCCTCGTCGTTGAACGCCCGGAAGCGCACGTCCAGCACCGACCGGCCGAAGATCCGGCCCTTGTAGCTACGCATCTGGAGCTTCCCGGCTCGAACGAACGGTGCCGACGGGTCTCACCGTGGGAGCGTGGGTCATCTCGGGCCTCATGCGTTCAGGGTCTGGTGGAAGTCGCGCAGGAGCAGGTCGGCCTCGTCCTCGTCCAGGCCCTCGCGCAGGCAGTTCTCGCGCAGCTCGCGGCGCAGGTCGGCGAGCAGGTGGCCGGGGAGGGCGACGAGCTGGTGGACGCGGGCGAGCGGGTAGGGGTAGCCGAGGAACGCCGGGTCGTCGCTGGCACCGGCGAGCAGGGCGAACAGCTGTTCGGGGGTGCGCGAGCCGCGGACGGCGTCGACGCGGAAGGCGTACGCGCCGCGGGGGGCGAGACGCGCGACGTACACCTCCGAGGCGGTCTCGCCCAGCGCGGGGATGATCCGGCAGGACCAGCGCGCGCCGCCGAGGCCGCGCTCCTCCGCCAGCCGGCGGATCCGCAGCACCAGCGGGGCGTACCGGCCCCAGCGCAGCTTGGAGGCCTTGGTCACGCCCACCAGGTCCACGCCCCGGTCCAGCGCGGCCCGGTGGATCGGGCCGACGAAGCTCTCGGGCAGGAACGGCCCGGGGTGCAGGCCGCCGTCGACCAGCACCAGGTCGCCGGGGTCCGAGCGCTGGATCGCGTCGACGACCTTGCTCCACTCGGCCAGCTCCCGCAGGACGTTCACGACCCCGCCGAGGTCGCCCAGCTCGCGCTCGCGCACCACCCCGGCGCGCGCGAGCGCCTGCGCGTACGCGGCCTTGGCGTCGGTGACGGTGAGCGTGCGCAGGTCCAGCGGGTCGACGTGCTCGGCGACCGTGGAGCGGTCGCGGTGGCGGACCCAGCCGGCCCGGAACGCGATCACCCAGAACGAGCGGCCGTTCACCAGGCACGCCGACCCGCCGTCGACCGCGGTCATCGTCACGCCGGGCGCCGGGGCGAAGCCGACCGGCAGCAGGGTCACGTCGCCCAGCTCGACCGCCCCGGCGCCCGGCGGGCCGAGCGGCTCGTCCTCGGGGCTGTCGATCCGGTTGCCGGCGTCGCCGAGCAGGCGGGTGAGGTACCCGGCGGCGGTCCGCACGCGCTCGGCGTAGTCCTCGACGAGCAGGTCGTTCCCCCCTTCCCGACCGCCCCGCCCGCGCAGCGGCGCGGGGCCCGTCCGCCCGGCCCGGCGTCGGCACGGCGAACACCCGTTCTGGCCATGCCAGAGCGTAACCGATCCGGACCAGAGGGTGGGGGAAGCACGCCGCAGTGTACTCCGCCGCCCGCCGCCGCCCGGCGCCCGCGCGGCCGCGGTTGACCGGATCGCGAGGCGTGGCGCCTGCCCGCGGCGCCCGCCATACTCGGGGCACGTCGTGACGCGACGCCCGTCCTGGGACGCGCTCGGGAAAGGCGGCCGGCCGTGAGCAAGCTACGCCTCAAGTACACCCTCAGGCAGCTGCTGAAGGTCGCGATCGGCATCGCGGCCGTCTACGCCCTCGTCATGCCGGTGATGTACTTCCTGTACCGCAACAACCGCGGGCTGGACTGGTGGACGATCCTCGACGGCGACCCCAGGATCCCCGCGGACCTGCGCCCGTTCCTCATCCGCAACGGCTTCCCCCCGTTCGACCCGTGGAGGGTCACCCAGGCGCTGCCGCTGGCGCTGGTCGCGCCGCTGTTCGTGCTGCTGCCGCTGATCGTGGTCGTGGTCCTGCAGATCGCGCTGCTGTTCTGGGTGCTGGCGCGCGGGCGCGCGTACACGATCTACCCGGGCGAGTACGACGTCACCTTCGACGACGTCCGCGGCCAGGCCGAGATCGTCGCCTCCACCAAGGAGGCGCTGGCGTTGTTCCAGGGGTTCAAGAAGTTCCGCGACGCCGGCGGCTACCCGCCCCACGGCATCCTGTTCGAGGGCCCGCCGGGCACGGGCAAGACCCTGCTCGGCAAGGCGATCGCCGGCTCGGCGAAGGTACCGTTCGTGTACGCGTCGGGCTCCAGCTTCGTCAACATGTTCCTCGGCATCGGCAACCTGCGCGTCTGGCGGCTGTTCAACAAGGCGCGCAAGCTGTCGCGCAAGTACGGCGGCACGGTGATCTTCATCGACGAGCTGGACGCGATCGGCGGCAGCCGCGGCTCGATCTCCACCGCCCGCGCCCCCGGCGGCGCGCTCGGGCGGCTCTACCCGATCATCATGGGCAACCTGAACGGCGGCGCCGGCTCGATGCTCATCAACGAGCTGCTGGTCCAGATGGACGGCATCACCATGTCCAGGGGCGTGGTCCGGCACGCCCGCCGGCTGCTGCACCTCAAGCCGAAGGTCCCCCAGTACAACCTGATGGTGATCGGCGCGACCAACCAGGTCGCCACGCTGGACCCGGCGCTGCTGCGCCCCGGTCGGTTCGACCGCCAGCTGCACGTGGGCCTGCCGACCAGCGCGGGCCGCGAGGACATCATCCAGTACTACCTGGACAAGGTCCCTCACGACCCGATCGACGTCGCCAGGCTGGCCCGCGCGACGCACCGGTTCTCGCCCGCGCAGATCAAGAACCTCGTCAACGAGGCGCTGATCTTCGCGCTCATGGACGGCCGCGAGCGGCTCAACTTCTCCGACCTATGGTCGGCCAAGGTCACCGAGGAGATCGGGCTCAAGGACCCCACCGGCCTGGTCACCGACCGCGAGCGGCAGATGACGGCGTTCCACGAGTCCGGGCACGCGGTGGTCGCCTACGTGCTGCGGCTGGACGACCAGATCCAGATCGCCTCGATCGTCAAGCGCCAGAGCGTCCTCGGCCACGTCTACTCCACGCCCCTGGAGGAGCGGCAGTCGGAGCTGCGCGAGGACATCCGCCGCGACATCGTGGTGTCGATGGCCGGGCTGGCCGCCGAGGAGCTGTGGTACGGCGACACCACCGACGGGACCGCGAGCGACCTGCGCTCGGCCACCCACCGGGCCGCGCGGATGCTCGGCTTCTACGGGATGGGCGAGGACTACACCGCGTTCAGCGTGATCGACCGGACCATGACGGGCGGGCCGATCGAGGCGATCCTGGCCGACCCGGACCACCGCCGCGCCATCAGCAGGCTGCTCGGCGAGTGCAAGCAGGAGGCGACCGAGGTCCTGCGGCGCAACGAGCCCGCGGTGCGGGCGCTGGCCGAGCGGCTGCTGGAGAAGGAGGAGGTGCCCGGCGAGGAGGTCGAGGAGATCATGCGCCAGAAGGGGGTGGCGCGCGCCGTGCCCGCCTACCGGCCGGTGCTGGAGGCGACCCGCGCCGACTGGCACCCGCCGGCGCTGGTCGACACCCGGCAGCGCGAGCGGGGGCCGGACGCGACCTGGCCGTCGGAGCGTCCCGAGCCGCCCGACGGCCCGCCGCCGGAGGCCCGCGCCGCGCAGGCGGCCGACGGACGCCGGGCGGAGGGGTTCGAGCGCGGGTTCGAGTGGTGAGGGCCGCCTCAGCCGGCATCGCGGACGCCTTCGGTCAGATCTTGACGCGCAGCGCGGCGGGGAGCACGTCGACCTCGACCGGCGGGCCGCCCGCGACCGGCGTGCCGTCCAGCGCCAGCGGGACCGGCTCGGCGGTCTGCACGCGCACGGTCGGCGACTGGTACTCCCGGATCGCCGGGTCGGGCAGGTGCTCGCCGTAGTGGAGCTTGCCGGACCGGGCGTAGATCCCCACCGGCTCGCCCTCGAACCCGATCACCGACAGGCGGCCGTCGTCGGGCACCGCCCGCGGCGCGACCTTCATCCGGCCCATCGAGAACTGGCCGTTGGCGATCACCAGGCCCGCCAGGCGCAGGTCCACCCCGGCGTGCGCCAGCTCCAGGTGCGCCGGCGTGCTGCGGCTGGTCGCCAGCGCGCTCGCCGCGGCGACCAGCCGCCCCAGGCGGCCGGCGGGCTCGAGCCGCTGCCGGCGGGCCGACAGCACGGCCGGGTAGCCCAGCTCGGCGACGTTGACGAAGAGGCTGCGGCGCTCCGCGCCGTCCGGTCCCCGCCAGCGCACGCGCCCCACGTCGCAGGTGAACACGCCGCCGCCGAGCAGGTGGCGGGCCGCCTCCTCGGGCGCGTCGGGCAGCCCGAACGTGGCGGCGAGGTCCTGGCGGCCGAGCCCGGCCAGACCCAGCAGCGGCGCGTCCTGGCCGGCGCGCCCGGTGCCGGTGTGCGCCAGGACCGCGACCGCCAGCTCGTGGGCGAGCCGGTCGTCGCCGACCGCGACCAGCAGCCGGGTCCCGGCTGCGAGCGCCTGCTCGGCCAGCTTGCGGCCGCGCCCGGGCGCCCGCGCGACGGCGGCGTCGGCGACCACGCCCTCGCGCGCCAGCGCGCGCCGCAGCCCGTCCAGGCCGCGGCGCCCGGCGGCGGCGTCCCCGACCAGCAGGGGCATGCCGAAGGGGAGCGTGTCCCCGCCCGGGCGGGCGAGGCGCAGGGGGGTCGGGGGGGTTCCCCGCGGGTTCGGGGCGTCGGGCACTGGCAGGCTCCCCGCGGCTCGGGTCGGACGGTCCGGGCCGGACGGCGGCCCGGCGGCAGAGCGTCTCACACCAGGCTGGAGTAGGCGACCACGCCGCGCAGGCAGGCGTCGGCGGCGGCCCGGGCGGTGCCGGCGACCGGCGCGTCCCCGGCCACCGTCGCGATCTGGTGCAGCAGGTCCACGAGCTGCTTCACGATGCGCACGAAGTCGCCCGGCGACACCTCGCCGTCGTCGAGCACGTCCTCCAGCCGCTCGCCCCTGGCCCAGCGCCAGGTCCGCTCCACGAACTCCAGCTCCAGCGGCCGCACCAGCGACAGCCCCTGGCCGCGCTCGTGGGCCTGGACCTCGGCCTCCAGCCCGGCGAGCGCGTCGACCGCGCGCCGGATCCGCTCGCCGGGCAGCACCGGCGGCGCGGGCGCCTGCTCGCGCCCGCGCGGCTCGTAGACCAGCGTCGACACGACCCCGGCCAGCTCGGCGGCGTCCAGCTCGCGCCACAGGTCGCGGTGGATCGCCTCGGCGACGATCAGGTCGGCCTCGTTGTAGACGCGCCGCAGCGTCTCGCCCTTGGGCGTGAGCCGGAAGTCCTGGACGTACCCGAGCCCGCGCAGCACCGTCAGGACCTGGTCGAACGTGCGCACCAGCGATCCGGTGCGCCGGTGGACGCGCGCCTGCAGCGAGGCCGTGTCGCGCCGCAGCTGGTCGATGCGCTGCAGCCACTGCTCGTGGTCGGCGCGGTCGGGGCAGGCCTGCACCGGGTGGGCGCGCAGCTCGGCGCGCAGCCGCTCCAGGTCGGCGTCGTCGGGCCGGGCGCGCCCGCCGCGGCGGCGCCGCGCCGACGGCCGCTGCCGCGGCAGGTCGAGCTGGGCGAGCGCCTCGGCCACGCGCGCCTTGTAGCGCGGGCTCTTGGGGCTCAGGGTGCGCGGCAGCGTCACCCAGCCGAGCCGGCCGAGGGGGACGGGCGCCTCGGCGAAGTCACGTGCGGCGACCCGCCGCACCCGGCGGTCCTCGGTGAGCACCAGCACCCCGGTGGAGCCGTCGTGCCCGCCCGCCTGGCCGATCACCACACCGATGCCGCGGCCGCGGGCGCCCGGCACGTACACGACCGTCCCGGCGGTGAGCGCGCGCACCGCCTCGGCCGAGGCCGACAGCCGCGCGCGCCGGTCGGCGTCGGCCAGCTGGCTCTCGCGCGCGCCGACCGCGCGCCGCAGCGCCCACCACGCGGCGGCGTCGCCGCGGTCGCAGCGCGCCCGCTCCCGGTAGCCGGCGAGGAAGCGCTCGTTGCGCGCGAGCAGCTGCTCGGCCCCGTGGACCGTCCGGTCGGCCAGGAACTGCGCGAACGACGAGGCGAGCAGGTGCTCGGCCTCGGGCCTGGTGTAGTTGGCGACCAGGTTGACCGCCATGTTGTACGAGGGGCGGAAGGAGCTGGTGAGCGGGTAGGTACGGGTCGAGGCCAGCCCCGCCAGCCGGTCGAGCCCGACGAACGGCTGGTGGAGCACGACCGCCGCGCCGCGCTCGTCGATGCCCCGCCGCCCGGCCCGCCCGGTGAGCTGGGTGTACTCGCCGGGGGTGAGCATCTCGTGCCGCTCCCCCTGCCACTTCAGCAGCCGCTCGATCACCACGGTCCTGGCCGGCATGTTGATCCCGAGCGACAGCGTCTCGGTGGCGAAGACGACCTTGATGAGCCCGGCGGCGAACAGCTCCTCGACCGCCTCCTTGAACGCCGGCAGCATGCCGGCGTGGTGGGCGGCGAGCCCCCGCTCCATCGCCTCGGCGAGGTCGGCGTAGCCGAGCGCGTCCAGGTCGTCGGGGTCCAGCGCGCCCGCGCGCAGGTCGAGCACCTCGCGGATGCGCGCCCGCTCCTGCAGGGTGGTGAGCCGCAGGTTGGCCGCGCGGCACTGGGCGAGCGCCTGGTCGCAGCCGGCGCGGGAGAAGATGAAGACGATCGCGGGCAGCAGCTCGCGGTCCTCGAGCAGGTCGACGACCTCGATGCGCGAGGGCACCAGCCGGCGGTCGCGCCCGCCCCGCCCGCGGTCGCGCCAGGCCCGCCCGCCGACCCGGCCGAGCGCCGGGTTGGTGACCGGGCCGCCGTCGCGGGTCACGAACAGCGGGTACAGCTCGCGGCCGACCAGGTAGTAGTTGGTGAGCGGCACCGGCCGGGTCTCCTCGATGACGACCTCGGTCCGGCCGCGGGTCGACTCCAGCCACTCGCCGAACTCCTCGGCGTTGGACACCGTCGCCGACAGCGAGGCGACGCGCACGTCGACGGGGAGGTTGATGAGCACCTCCTCCCAGACCGCGCCGCGGACCCTGTCCTGCAGGTAGTGGACCTCGTCCATGACCGCGTAGCGCAGGCCCGTCAGCGTCGGCGAGCCCTCGTAGAGCATGTTGCGCAGCACCTCGGTGGTCATCACCACCACCTGCGCCTCGGGGTTGATGGAGTTGTCCCCGGTGAGCAGGCCGACGCGCTCGGGGCCGTGGGTGGCCACGAAGTCGCCGAACTTCTGGTTGGACAGGGCCTTCAGCGGGGTCGTGTAGAAGGCCTTGCCGCCCTGGCGCAGCGCCAGCCACGCCGCGAACTCCCCCACCACGGTCTTGCCCGCCCCGGTGGGCGCGGCGACCAGGGTGCCCCGGCCCTCGGCCAGCGCGAGGCAGCCGCGCCGCTGGAACCCGTCCAGGACGAACGGGTAGCGGCTCGCGAACTCCTCCACGAGCGCGGCGGGCTCAGCGCTGCTCGGCATGGGGACGGCGGTCGGCACGAGGGTGTGCAACGCCCCCGCGGCGGGTGCTGTTCCCCCGCCGCGGGGAGCCGGGTCCCCGCAGGCGGTCTATGGTCCGGGCGCCAGGCCGGACAGCTGCGGGGTGCCGCTGGTGCGCGCCGAGAACGAGTTGCCGGACTCGCCCGGCAGCTGCCGCTTGGCGTCCAGGTCGTAGCGGCCGAGCAGGATCGCCAGCTGCTCGGCGCCGGCGTCGATGGTGGTGCCGCCCCGCTGGACCAGCGCCTGTGACTGCTGCAGCAGGTCCTGCTGCGGCTTGCCCTTGGCCGCGCCGGCCATCGAGCCGAGCACCTGCGCGGCCTCCTCGTACACGGCGATCCCGGCGACGTAGGTGTCCTTGATCCCCGTCAGCATGCGCACGCGCCCGCCGACCTCGTTGACCGGGATGCCGTGCTCGGCGACCAGCTCGCTCTGGCCCACGGTGATCTGGTCCACCTCGTCGCGGACCTTGCTCAGCTCCGTCTGCCAGTTCTGCGCCCTGCGGGCCAGATCCTCCTTGGAGAGCTTGCCGCTGAGCAGGTCGGGCGCGGAGCCGAAGCCGGGCTTGCCGGGCGTCCCGGTGCCGGTGATCGCGCCCAGCTCGCGCATCGGCGCCTCCAGCGCGGCGGTGAACCGCTGCACGTCGTCGCGCTGCCAGGCCTCCTGCACGCGGACCGTTGCGGTCACCAGCGTCACCACGAGCGCGATCACCGCGAGGGTGACCAGGAACACCGGCTCCCGGTACCACGGCGGGCGGCGCTCCACGATCAGCGGTCGCGGGCCGGGGGTGACCCGCCGCGCCGGGTGGCCCTGGCTGCGCTTGGCCTTGCCCTTGATCGCCACGCTCGACCTATCCCTCCAGCTGTCTGGCCCGGCGCCGTTCCCGGCCGGGCTCGATCATGAACCGGGCCACGGCTGCGGCCCCGAAGTAGAACACCCACATCGGCAGCGCCATCGCGAACAGGGTCACCGGGTCGCCGCTCGGCGTGATGATCGCCGCGGCGAGCACGATCAGCGCGACCGCCGGGCGCCACGCGCGCAGCATCGTACGCGAGGACAGGATCCCGGTCATGGACAGGAACACCAGGACCACGGGGAACTCGAACGCGATCCCGAAGGCGACGCCCATGAACAGCACGAAGCGAAGGTAGCGGTCGGCGGTGTAGAAGCTGCCGAGCTGGTCGCCGCCGACGGTGACCAGGAACCCGACCGCGCGCGGGAGGCTCACGGTCGCGATCCACACGCCCAGCGCGAACAGCAGCGTGGTCGCGAGCGCGAACGGGATCGCGAAGCGCTTCTCCCTGGGCTTGAGGCCGGGGGTGACGAACCGCCACAGCTGGAACGCGATCACCGGCAGGGCGCAGATCAGGCCGAGCACCAGCGACACGCGGATCCGGATCGACAGTGGCTCGGTGGGGCTGAGCACCGCGAGCTGGCAGTGCCCGTCGGCCTGCAGCGGCCCGCGGACGTCGGCGGGGACGCCGCGGCAGTACAGGCTGGTGATGTAGTCCAGCGCCGGGGTGTAGAGCACGAACCAGGCGACCAGCGCCGAGACCGCCAGCGCGAGGAGGCTCTTGATCAGGCGGGAGCGCAGCTCGGCCAGGTGGTCCAGGATCGGCATCTCCGCGTTCGGGTTGCGCGGAGCGCGCCGCAGCCGCACGGCCCGATCACCCGTTCCTGTTGGACCGGGGGACCCGCAGGTGCTCAGGTCCCCCGGACCCCCTGGTCGACCGGGGGACCCGCAGGTGCTCAGGTCCCCCGGACCCCCGGGGGCGGGTCAGGGGTCGGGCGGCGTCAGTCGCGGTGGTCGGCGATGCGGTCGCTGGACGACCCGTCCTGGCTGACGGGGCCGCCAGGCTGTCCCTTGCCCCGCTTGTCATCCCTGGCATCGTTGATGCCCTTCTTGAACTCCTTGATCCCCTGACCCAGGTTGCGGCCGAGCAACGGCAACCGGCTGGCGCCGAAGATCACCGCGACGACGAGGATCACGATGATCCACTCGCTGCCACTAGGCATGATGGGGTCTCACCTCCGACGTGCCCGCGAACGCCTGGCACCTGGTCGAGGTCGCCGGTGTGGGCCGACGCGAACGGGTCGAGTGTAGTCGCGATCGGCGTCGCGATGTGCGACCGGTCCGCACCCGCTCACTCCGCCGCACCGCCGTCCGGGCGGCGGGCCTGGAGCCGGGCCGCCAGCTCCGCAGTGCGCTGGCTCTGGGCGGCCAGGTCCTCGAGCGCCGGGCCGAGCTGCTGGCTCATGGCCGTGACCGAGCGCAGCAGCGCCCGAAGGTTGGCCACCAGCCGCCAGGTCGCGAACGCGACGGCGACCAGCGTCCCGAGGACCAGCAGGCCGAGGATGATCGCGAGCGCTGTGGGCAGGAGGACCTCCTCGTGCTCCCGCGGGCGGCGCCGGAGGTTCGCGTGGTGGCCGCGAGGCGCCCGGACCGACGGGAAACGGCCCGGCGATCCTACCGCGCCCGGTCGGTCGGGGGCCGGACCGGTGCCTGGTCGGGGCGACAGGGGGCGCTCAGGCGTCCGGCGTGGCGCGCAGGCCCCCGATCGCCGCGCGTACCGCCTGGCGCAGGGCCGCGGGCGCCAGGGGCACCGCGGCCGGTGCCAGGCGCAGCACCAGCCGGCTGGACCAGTCCAGCTCGCGCGCGGTGAAGCGCACCGCGAGCCGGCCGTCCTCCAGCCGCGAGGCGCCGTCCAGCGGCAGCGTGGTCGCCAGCCACTCCGCGCCCGCGTCCAGCGCCAGCAGGCAGGCCACCCCCGGGCCGCGGGCGAAGTCCAGCGGCACGACCCGGTGGGCGGCGGGGTCGAAGTCCGGCGGCAGCGAGAACTCCTGGGTGGTGGGGGTCACCGACACGATCCGGTCCAGGCGGAACAGGCGCTCGCCGCCGGCGCGGTGGCAGTGCCCGCTCAGGTACCAGTGGCCCGAGGCGGGGAACAGCACCCACGGGTCGACGATGCGCCTGGTCAGCTCCGCGCGCGAGCCGGTGTAGTACTCCAGCTCGACCCGGCGGTGCTCGTCGGCGGCCTGGGTGAGCGTGGCGAGGTGGGCCTGCTCGACGGGATTGCCCTCCAGGTCGACCGAGACCCGGCCGACCAGCTCCTGGAGGCGCGGCAGCTGGCTGGTCGGCAGGCTCGCCTCGAGCCGCTTGAGCGCCCGCTCGAGCGCGTCCTGCTCCCCCAGCCCGGGCACGGCCGCCAGCGCCCGGCCGGCCAGGTACAGCCCGACCGCCTCGCGCCAGCTCAGCCGGGGAGCCCTGGAGAAGTAGTCGGCGAACCCGATGTGGATGCGGTCGCCCTCCACCCACGCCTCGATGAGGTCGCCGGGCCCGTACGGCGGCAGCCCCGACACGAACAGCAGGTCGAGGTCGGCCAGGAGCGTCGCCCGGTCGATGCCGAACCGGTCGCAGGCCTCCTGGACGGTCGTGCCCGGGTGGGCCAGCACCCAGGGGACCAGGGCCAGCAGCCGCTGGACGCGGCCGGCGGCCGTGCTCGGCTGGCGCGGCGCGGCGGCGCGCCCGGCGTCGGCGGCCTCGCGCCAGCCGCCGCCGGCGGCCTCGGCGGCACGCGCCCCGGTGGCCAGCGCCGCGACCTGCTCGTCGCCGTCGCCGCCGTCCATCCGGGCGACCAGCGCGTCCAGCCGCCGGGCGGCCTCCGCGCGCAGCTCGGGCGGCTCCAGGATCTCCGCCTCGTTGCCCAGCGCCCAGGCGAGGAAGCCTTCCTCGTCGTCCAGCGGCACGCGCGCGGTGGCGACGCCGCCCGCGGGCTCGCCGAGCAGCTGCCCGCCGCGCAGCACCGCCAGCCGCGCGGCCGGCTCGGACACCCGCGCGACCGCGTGCCGCCGGCGGCGCTCGCCCGCGGTGGGGAGCACCTGGCCGGGGTCGAACCCCGGCGGCACCTCGAACTCCGGGCCGCGCCCGCCGGGCCGCACCGGGCGGACCTCGGACTGGATGCGCGACAGCCGGAACGAGCGCAGCGCGTCGCGGTCGGGGTCCAGACCCACCACGTACCAGGTGCCCATGCGGTGCACCAGCGCGTACGGGTCCAGCCGCCGCCTGGCGGGCTCGCGCCCGGGCGGGCGGTAGGTGAAGGTGATCCGGCGGCGCTCGTGCAGGGCGTCCAGGATCGCGCCGACCAGCGGGCTGCCGCCCTGCAGGTCGGCCTGGAGCGGCCGGGCGGCGGCGCCGGGGTCCAGGTCGAGCTTTGCCAGCGCCGGCTGGCCCCCGCTGAACCCGCCCGACCACACCTGCAGCGCCAGCGCCAGCGCGGCCCGCTCGTCGGGCCCGAGCTCCAGCTGCGGCATCCCGTAGGCGCGCGGGTCGATGAAGTAGCCCTCGCCGCTGCCCCACGCGTCCACCGGTGCCCGCTCGATCGGGACACCCAGCCGGCGCAGCTCGTCCTTGTCGCGCTCGAACATCCGGCGCAGGCTCTCCCCCTGCGCGTCGTAGCCGGGCACGAGTTCGGCGACCTGGTCGAGTGTGAGCGGCCGGCGTGTGGCGAGCAGCAGCGCGATCAGGTTCACGAGACGCTCGGCCTTGGCCATAGTCGCATCGTAGCCGCTTTCCGGGCCCCGGCGACGAGCCGGATTGCCGCTCCCAGGCCCGCCCGGGTAGCCTCACTGCTGTCGTGGTCCCGTCCCGTCGGACAGCAGGTGCCCACCAGCGAATCTCTCTCGCCCGCCCGCCGAGCCGTCGTCGACCTGCTCAAACGCAATGGTCCCATGACGGCGGGCGAGCTTGGCGACACGCTGCGCGTCTCGGTCGTCGCCGTCCGGCGCCACCTCGACGCGCTCGAGCGCGACGGCCTGGTCCAGCAGGACGTCCGCGCCGCCGCCCGCGGTCGGCCGGCACACCTGTACGACCTCACCGAGGCCGCCGGCGAGCTGTTCCCGCGCAACTACCACCAGCTCGTCCTGCAGCTGCTGGACGCCGCGCTCGCCGAGTTCGGCCCCGACGCGGTGGAGCGGCTGCTCCGGGCGCGCCGGCGCCGGCTGGCCGACCGGCTGCGCGGTCGGGTCGGGGGGGAGTCGCCCGCCGAGATCGCGCGGGCGCTCGCCTCGATCCAGGACGAGCAGGGCTACATGGCCGACTGCGTCGCCGACGAGCCGGGCGGCTTCCTGGTGCGCGAGCACAACTGCGCGGTCCCGGCCCTGGCCGGCCGCCACCCCGCCGCGTGCCGGCTCGAGCTGGAGCTGCTCGACGAGCTGGCCGGCCCGCGGATCCAGGTCGAGCGGGTCGCCCACCTGCGCGCCGGCGACCGGATGTGCGCCTACCGGCTGTCCGCGGTCGAGCCTCCCGAGGCCGGGGAGGACTGACCCGGTGGGCTCCGTGACGAGCGTGCGCCTGCGCGTCGGGCGCGTCCTGTCGGTGTCCGCGCAGCGGCCGGGCGTGCGCGAGCTGCGGGTCTGGGTCGAGGGCGACGAGCAGGAGGCGGCGGCGCTCAGCTACGACGACCTCACGGGCCCGGCGGCGCCGGGCGACCGCGTGGTGCTGAACACCACCGCGGTCGCGCTCGGGCTCGGCACCGGCGGCTTCCACCTGGTCATGGCCCGTAGCCAGGACACGGAGCGCCCCGAGGCGCAGGAGGCCCCCGGGGGGGTCCGGGGGGGCGGAGCGCAGCGCCCCGAGGCGCAGGAGGCCCCCGGGGGGGTCCGGGGGGGCGGAGCGCAACGCAGCCCCCTCGGTCGATCCGGCCATGTGATGAAGGCACGCTACACGCCCTCGCAGGTGCGGGTGCTGGCGGCGGAGGAGGACGCGAGCCCGCACCGGGACGCCGTGGCGGGGGTGGAGGACCTCGGGGGGCTGCCGGTGGTGTGCGCCGAGCTGCACTCGATGGTGCCGGTCGTCGCCGCCGCGGCGCGGGCGGTCGACGCCGACCTGCGGGTGGTGTACGTGATGAGCGACGGCGCGGCGCTGCCGCTGGCGTTCTCGCGGCTGGCGGAGCGGATGCGGGCCGCCGGGCTGCTCGCCGGGACGATCACCGCCGGGCAGGCGTTCGGGGGCGACCTGGAGGCGATCACGGTCCACTCGGCGCTGGCCGCGGCGCGCGCGGTCCTGCACGCCGACGTGGCCGTGGTCGCGCAGGGCCCGGGGGGGATGGGGTCGGGCACCCGCTACGGGTTCTCGGGCGTGCAGGCGGCCGAGGCGCTCAACGCGGCCGCCGCGCTCGGCGGG
>Ga0126377_10000088_pt1 | contig 44273 bp, 70 predicted proteins | sample PanSoiMetPlot_22_FD_92647 | JGI IMG/M metagenome (GOLD analysis project Ga0126377, IMG submission 92647) | Tropical forest soil microbial communities from Panama - MetaG Plot_22 | ecosystem: Environmental > Terrestrial > Soil > Tropical forest > Bulk soil | place: Panama | collected 2016-02-17 | reverse complement strand
TGGGCGATCAGCAGTTGCGACCGATCGTGCTCCTGTGAAGTGCAGCGTGGTCGCAGAATACTCACGGGCTGTGCCGCCGGAGTGGGAGCGCTTGCTCCGGCAGCACGACCCGATCACCGGCATCCTCTCGCACTTGGAGTTCCGCTGGGTCTTCACGGCGGGCTTCAAGCGCGGGCAAATGACCGATCGATCGCGCTGGACGCTAGAACAGGTCCAGCCGAAGCACGCGATTCCGCCGGGCATTCGCGCCATGCTCGAAGATCGCCCGCCGTGGTCATTGCCGAATGGCCAGAAGCCCGGGCGATATGCGTTTGTGGATGACTATCAGTGGCGGTATTACCGGCAGCACGGTGGCTACACGCGACCCTTCTGGATCTTGCAGGGTCCACCGGGCGGTCACCCGGCAGCGTACAGCGACGTCGAGGCCGCGCAGTTCAAGGCGATGGGCGAGCCCACGGTGCCGCCGCCGGTCGGCGCGATGCGCTATCGCCCGTTCGACCTGCGCGTATTGCGGCGCATTCAGTCCCACGATTTGCTGCTCCAGGCGGGCGGCATGGTCGAGCGGCTCTTCGAGCGCTCCGCGATCGAGAAAGGCCTGCGCGATGAAGCGGACGCCGCCGATTACGAATTCCGTAAACATTTCCTCGACTGGTTCGACGGCGCGATCCAACCGTCGGGCGATTTTCTCACGTGGTTCTCGAAGCGTAGCGAAGCCGATCGGGTACTGCGGCCCGCCTCGAAGACTGAGGTGGCGGCGGCGCTCGATCTCAGGGACCACTTCCTTGCGACCGGCTACGCGCCTGCGTCGCATCCCGCGTTTTAACAACACTCATTATGCCCCCGCTCGAAATGCCAGGCCCCAAAGGGGTCCGCTTTCAGCCGCCCGTCGAAGGCTGGAATCAAAACAAACAGCGTGGACTCGGTCTCTTCTTCGATCAGCACCGGCACCCGACGAAGTTCCCCGACGGGCGCCCGTGGTGGTGCGTCACCGAGCGTCCCGCCGATGGCGCGGCGCTGCCGATGCCGGTCGGTGAGCTCATTCCCTATGGCGGCTGGACGGCGCCGTGGATCCCGGAAGCGAAATACATGCAGATGTCGATGGGCACGCTGCAGACGAATCGCTTCACGATCATGTATGAGCGCATGATCACCGACTATCGCCAGGCGTGGGATGAGTACTACCAGCGCGCCGCCGGGGAGGCCGCTGTGCTCAACCTGCCGATCCCCGATCACGGGGATGCGATCACCTGGAAACTCAAGGCGATCGTCGGGCAGCCGCCGCGCACGCCGCGTATCGCCGAGGCCGCGCTCGCCGGAGATCAATGGCTCTTGGGCTTCACCGACGAGAAGAACGAATACATCGAGCGCCTGCTGTACAGTGGCGACCTGCGCATCGGTCGCGCGGTCGAGATCCCGATCGAGCAGCTCATCAATCGGACGAAGATCCTGGCCGAAGACGAGGCCGATCTGCCACCGGCTCCGCCGCCGCGCCCAGGACGCAAGTCCGTTGCTGTGGGATAGCGCGTACCTGCTCGACCAGTTCAATCGCTACGCCGGTCGACCAGATGCGGACGCCATCACGCCCGCGACGAAGTACACCTACCTCTCCGAGGGGCAGGCCAAGGTCGTGGGCGAGATTCTCGCGCGACAGCCCGAAGTGCTCGTCCAGCCGCCGATGCAGATGGTCACGACCGACGGCGGCATGACGTTCAACTTCGGCACGGACGCGAACGGCTATCCGCTCTTCCCGATGGGCAAAGCGGGGATCTACCGGCGGCTCGAAGATATTCCCGACTTCCCGCTCAATGAGGGATGGGACTATCTGAATGAGGGAACGCAAATACGCATTCCCAACAATCGGAGCTTGCCGTATCCGCTCTACTGGCGCGGCGTCGTCCCGCCGCCCGAGATCAGCGCATCGATGCAGCCGGTGCTCATGCCAGAGATGGCACGCGAGCTAATCACGATCTACGCCGTGAAGGCCTTCGCGCAGGCCGGGAATCTCCACCCGGATCTCGCGATGCAGATGACCGAGGAGTGGGGGCGCGAATTCTCGCGCTGGATGCTCGTCTACCGGACGCAGTTCCGCTCGGGCGGTGCGATGTCGCCGCTCACGAGTTGGATGCCGGACACCGCGTTCCGCTTCGTCGCTTTCCTTCCAAGCATATAGAGAACGCTCATGGCTCTTGTCTATCGCGACCAGGGCAAGGTGTTCCATATCTCGCCCGCGCCGGGCGAGGGAATCAACACCTACATCCTGGGGGACGCGCATGATGGGAAGATCTCGACCATCACGCTGTGTGTGTGGGCGCAGGCGGGATTCACAGGCAGCATGTCGGTGCTCGCGCGCGCGCGGAACCCAGAGGCGGCCCAGCCAGTCACGCCGCCCATGCCCGTGCCGCCGATGCCGTTCCTGCCGATTCCGTATGTGCAGCTGAACAACGCGGGTGCCGCCGTCTCCCCACCCGTATGGTCCTCTGCGCCACTGACCGGGACGTGCATCATCGAGATCCCGGCGACCGGCCTCGCGATCGCGCTCGATGTCACCGCCGTCGCAGGCGATGCGTGGGTGTTCTGGACGCCCGTCGAGGGCCAGGCGATTACGACATAGGAGAACGCTCATGGCCGATGTCTCGATTGCCAATCTTCCAGCGCTCGTCGGAACCAACGCGCCGTTCGACCTCCTGGTGATGGTCGACATCAGTGATACGTCCGAATCGCCGCAAGGCACGACGAAGAAGGTCACGTTCAACCAGATGACCATCAACGCGATCAGCGGGAATCTGGATGTGAACGGCACGCTCACGGTGGGATCGCCCAACACGGATGACAGTCCGGTCCTCATCGTGGTGGACAATGCCGGAACGCCCAAGTGGGGCCTTATGCTCGTGAGCGGCACCGCGAATCTGAATTTCCGCGATTTCACCACGGGCACCTCGCCGATGTACATCGAGAGTGCGAACGGGGTGGTGCACACGTTCGCCGGGCTCGTCGTCGGGGCGGACCCGGCGAACGCGGGCGAGATCTTCCGCGTCGGTGGCTCCATCCGCGCGAAATCCATGGCATTGCAAGACAACACGGCGGAGATCGCCACGCTGCAAATCAACAATACCAATGCGCTGTCGCAGGGACTCAGCGTGAATGCCGGTGGCATCAGCGGGCGCTTCATCGCCCAATTCGCGAACTACAACACCGTCATCAAGTGCGTGGTGGATGACCCCGCCGGGCAGGCCGGGGCTATGGCCATTCTGGTGTTCTCGCAGGATGTGGGTTCACTCGTCCGCATTCGCAGTGGACCCGCCGGGTCAGGACCGGGTGGATCAGGACGAGCACTCTATATCTAGAGAACGCTCATGGCTCGCGTCGCTACGCCCCGCCGCACGACATTGCAGGCCGGGACGTGGAAAGGCGTGCGCGATACGGTCGAGCCGTTTGATGACACGCCCGACCTGTTTGTCGACGCGACAAATCTCTTCATCCCCGATCCGTTGGGTGGAAGCGCGGCGTTCTCGCGGCCTGGGTTCGGGCTGCTGCACAACAAGCAGCCGCTCCTCACCAGCGAGGTGCCGTTCCGGGGCCAACTCGTCTACACGCACATCGCGGTCGACGGCACGGCGTACAACTTCCTCGTTATGGCGGGGCGGTTATTCCGGGTCAGTAATGATCTGGCGACCTTCACCGACGTCACGCCTGCTGGGAGCCCGATCAGCGGCGCCGACGGCGTGCGGGTCAAAATGGTCTCGATGGCCGATGCGCTCATCGTCTCGGATGGCGTCAATCGTCCATGGATCGCGAGTAATCTCAGTGCGACGCCCATCACGGCGACGCCGATCGATTACAACGGCTCGGGCGTCTCGTGGGCGGCGCAGGACATCACGGTCTGGGGCGGTGCGCTCTTCGCCGTGCTCAAGCAAGTCGCGGGTGTGGCGCGCCAGTCGGATCTCTCGTGGAGTGAGCCGGGCACGCCAGCCACCGGCTGGCAGCAATTAAACTTTGATAATAACTGGACGCTGGAGCAGACGGGCGGTTCCCCGATCTATGCAATCGTCGGCACCAACGTCGCCTTGTATTATTTCCGCCAGCGATCAATCGGCGCCATCGCGGGCGCCGTGGGTCCCGATCTCCAGACGACCTCGACGCACGACGCCATCAGCTTCAACGTCGGCACGATTGCGCCGCAGTCGATCCAACTCTTCGGCAATTACATCTACTTCACCGACGCGATCGGTCGCCCGTGGCGGCTCGCGCTCGGGGGCGTGCCGGAGCCGATCTGGCTGAACATGCGCGCGCAAGTCGACGCTGCGCAGACGGGCTTCGGCAGTGCCACGCAGACGGTGACGACGAGTGCCTTCGAGCCCACACTCAATCTCTATCTCGTCGCGATCTGGTCGCCCGAGCCCGCGAGCGCCACGCCACCGACGCAGATGTATGCCTTCGACGCGCGCTCGGGGATCTATCTCGGGCGCTGGAACATCAAAGGCCCGAATGGCATCGGCATAGACGCGATGGGCACGTTCCTCGATTCGTTCGGCGGCGCGCGGCTCATCGTGCTGGGCACGAAGGACTCGGGTGGCCCTGGAGTGGCGAACGGCTATGTGTGGTCGTTCAACGCCGGACGCGGAACGTTCGCGAGCGCGCTCACCACGCAGGTCATCGCGCCGGTCACGTACATCACGACCGAAGGCAGCGCGCGCCGCATCATGACAGAGAGTGCGCCCGCCGTGTGGCTGGATGATGACCAACTGCCGGAGCTCACGGCGCGCACCCAACGGCTCGGCTATCAAGCCGATGTCGTCTGGCTGGTCGACCGCGCGACGGTGATCACCGGCAATCCCGCGCCGCTCGAAGTGTCGATGATTTCGAGTACGGTCTCGGGCGTCGTGCAAGGCACACCAACGCCCTCGCCGTCGGCGGATCGCACCTGGCGCCTCGTGTGCGGGTGTCGCGTCTTCGGGCGCGGCACCGAGGTCAAGGTGCGCGTGCTCGATGCGAACACGCAGTGGGCGCTCAATCGCATTCAGATCGTTGCCACGGCGAGCCAAGCGAGGCCGGAGGACGCCTAGTGGCACGCATCTGGGCTCGACCGCCGTACGCGAAGCGCGATGTACCGGATCTCTGGAACAGCGGGTGGTGGTCGACGGAGTTGGGCAACATCCAGCGGGCGATCCTACCGTCCCGAATCATTCACATCACCAGCGGACAATACACGGCGACGGTCCAGGACTCCGTGCTGCTCGTGAACGCGACGGCGGCGGTGACGATCAATCTGCCCGACCCCAGTCGCGTGCACGGCCTGGTGCTCACGATCAAGCGCGTCGATGCCAGCGCGAACACGGTGACGCTCATCGGCACGGTCGACGGCGTCGTGAATCCGACGATCGTCGGCCAATACCACGGCATGCAACTCTTCGCCGATGAATCCGGCTGGTTTCGAACCGCCACGTTCTGATATGAGGATACGCTCATGAGTTGGCTCTCCGATCGGCTGGGGATCCACATCAACTCGATCAATGACATCACGTCGGGGCGGGCGCTGAAGGAAACGGGGCACGCACTCGGGCGCGTGGCGACGAACCCGCTCGTGGATGCGGGGCTCGCGGGTGTGCTCGCGCTCACGGGCGTTGGCGCTCCGGCGGCAGCCGCGATCATGGCGGGAACGAAGGGCATCGGTGAGCTCATCTCTCCAGGTGGCAACATTGGCGATGCCGCGCGCGGCGCATTGACTGGCGGTGCCGAGGGCGCGCTCGCGAGCGGGCTCGCGGGCCTGCTGCGAGGTGGTGGCGGTACTGCCGCTGGCACGATTGCCGGGAATGTCGCGCCAGGAACGACGGGTATCGCGGGCCCGGGTGGGCTGCAGACTGCGACCGACATCATCAAGGGCGTGCCCGGCGGCGTCGAGCGCGTGGGCAACTACGTCGGCGATGCGCTCGGACTCGGCACGAGCGCCGGGGGCGCGGGCAGCGCGGGCAGTAAAAACATCCTCCAGCGCGCCCTGGGCTGGCTCACCGGCAATAGTGGCGCGAACGCGCTCGGGCTCGCACAAGCGCTCAACTCGATCTACCAGCAGAAGCAAGCGAGTGACGCCGCGAAGCGAGCGATTAAAGGACTGGAACAAAACTATGCGGAGCGCGCGCGCCTGCGGACGGCGGGGATCGAGGGCATGGTGAATCCAATCACGCCTGATATCAGCACGCTGCTCGTGAACGCGGGACCGTATGCGCAAGGACTGCCTGCGATCGCGCCTGCCGCCCGATACACCGGTGTCGGCTCGGCGACCGCGCCAGCGAGGGTGAGCTAATGGCTACGACGATTCAGCCCGCGTCGGCCTATCAGCCGAACATCGATCCGATGGCCTTCCAGCAGGCGCCGGGCAGTGGGCTCATGCCGGTGATGACGCCACTGGATCCGAAGAATGATCTGCGCGGTCAGCAGATCACGCCGGGGGCGTCGGTCGATCGCTTCAAGCTGGCGGGCCAGCAGTTCGGCACGTTCGCCAACTCGACGCAGTCCGCGTTTGATGCCGCGCTGCGCGACGCCAACCGCGCTGCCGCTGCGACGGGGCGCTTGGGCTCGGGCATGCTCCGCACGTCGTTCGGCGATCTCGCCAACCAGCGCAATCAGCAGCTGCAGACCTCGCGCGACACACTCTTCCAGAATGCGCTCCTGGGCAGCGTCCAGGATGCGCAACAGAACTTTAATAATCTCTTGGCCGAGCGGGCGTTCCAGGAAGGCGCGCAGAACCAAGCATTCAACCAGGCGATCACGGGGATCCAGACCCAGGACCAGCTCACGAACTCCGCGTTCAATCGCGCGTACCAGCAGAACATCGCGGGCCAGTCCGGGAATCCGTACGACGCGCAGTTGCTGCAGGCGCAGATCCTTGGCCAGCAGGGCGGCATTCAGAGTTTGCTTGACCTCATGAAGGCCCAGCAAGGGTTGAACGCGGCGCGGACGGGCACCCCTGCCACGCTGCCCGCCAATGTCCTGAACCCATCGCCGACGACCACCTTCGACTGGAGCAGCCTGTTCCCCACGTCGCCGTATAACTATCCCACGGGCGCGCGGCAGCCCGCCTATCCGAACACGAGCTTCTGATGGGACTCCTCGACTGGCTGAGCCCCGCGCTCAACGTGGGGACACAGGTGCTGGCAGCGCAGCGGCAAGGGCAAGCGGACACCATCCGGGAACAGCAGGCCGCTGCTGCCGCCGCCGCGAAAGCGTTTTTAGAGAAGCGGAAGACTGAAGCGGAGATCGCCTACAAGGCGGCGCAGACGGCGAACGAAGTGAATCAGCAAACGAACGAGCTCGCGCGGATCGCCGCGACGGGCCAGGCGACGACAACGTCGCAGACGGCGGTGGCAGCGGCGAAGGACCGCGCGCAAGGGATTAGAGATTTGCAGGGATTCGTCACCGCATTCCCGGGGGACCCGCGCGCAGTGCACGCGATGCAGGTCATCAAGGAACAGGGCGGCGACATCAACAAAGCGTACGATGTGCTTGGCGCTGGATATACGGCGACGCTGGGCCAGGCGACGGCGGCAGCGAAAGACACCGCAGATTTGGCACAGGAGCAACTCCGGCAGTCGGGCCAAAACACCAGAACGCGAGAGCAGATCGCCGCGACCGCGACGCAGGGAGATCTGAATCGGGCCAATGCACGGTGGCTCTTAGAGCATCGTCCTCCTACTGGCGTTGGTGGTGCAGGTGGCGCAGCGATCGCGCAGGCCAAAGCGATGCAGCCGGAGATCGAGCAAGCGGCGCTGGCGCTCGATGCCATCACTCCAGATCTCATGTCGCGGATGTTCAGCGATATCCCGCTCGTCGGCAACTATCTCAAGACGGAGCAGGGCCGCCAGTTCGAACAACAGGCGCGGCAGTTCATCACCAATGTCGTGTATGTGAAATCTGGAAAGGCGATCACGGACACAGAGTTCCAGCGCCTCTTCGGCGTCTACATTCCCGAACTGGGTGACGACCAAGGCACGCTCGCCCAGAAAGCGCGCGCGCGGCAACTCTTCCTGGCGGGACAGTTCCAACTCACCGGACGTGGTGCCGAGGCAGCAGAGATTCTCAGGAACTATGGCTTCAATCCTGAGGGGGCTGGTGGCGGAACGTCGCTCGCGCCGACGACGACCTCTCCGGCAGGGGTGCATCTCACTCCGGCTCCCGCTGGCGCCACGGGTCCCGATCCGGCGTTCCGTGCGCGCGCGAGTGCGCTCAAAGCATCGGGTGTCTCGGCGCAACAGATTCGCGCCACGCTGCAGGCGGAGGGCTGGGATCCGAGCACGGGACGGCGGCGATGACGGCACCGGTTCGTCCGCAGCGGCGAGACGCGCTTGATGAAATTCTGAACGAGCCCGCGCCCGGTGCACGCGGGGGCGATGCGCTCGACAACATTCTCAATGAGTCGAAGGGCTCGGCCTTCAGTGGTCCGGCACGCGGCACGAGCGGCTCGTGGGGTGACGACGAAGATGTCATCACGAAAGTCGGACGCCATGTCACGAATGCCGTGCAGGGTCTCCCTGGTGCGGAGAGTGCGCTCACCGCCTTGATGGTGGGCTCGAGTCGCCTGCCGGGTGCGGGCTTCGACAAACCGCTCACGTGGACCGAAGCCTATCAGCGACTGGAGGAGGATAAGAAGAAAATCTCGCCCGCCCTGCGCTTCGGCGAGCAGATCGCCGGTGCTGCGCTCCTCTTGCCGGAGGTGATCGGCGCGAAGGCGATTGCCGAGGTGCCCGCCGCCGCCAGGTTGCTTGGAAAGACTCCCGCTGCCGCGCGAGCTGCGTGGGCAGCGCTTTCGCCGCGCGCTCAGACCGCAGTCGCGGGAGCGGCGCTGAGTGCCGCCGATCCCTTGCTCAGCGCGGCGCCGAACAAGGGCATTAAAGAACGCGCAACCGAGGCAGCCATTGCCGCGCCGCTCGGTGGACTGCTCAGCGTCGGAGTCGGCGAGATCGGCGATTTCGCGAAGACGCTCGGCGCGACGGGGCGCGCGCTGCTCCCGGAAGCGCTGGGCGGGATACCCACGCTCGGGAAGCAGTATGCCACCATGCGCGCCCAGCAGAAGGCGGTGGGCCCGCTCTACGACCAAGCGCTGGCCACCGCTGCGCGCAACCGCGAAGTGTTCGGTGTGACACCGGAGCTCAAGGCGTTCTTGCGCGAGCCGGACATCGCGCAGCGTATCGCCGCGCTGCGCGAGAAGGGCTTCCAGGGAGTCGCAGCGGACAACCCGCGCATGCTCGATGCGCTGGTCAAGTCGATGGGTGACGACGCGCGGCAGTTGGAGAAGGGACTGGCGCAAGTCGAGCCATCGAAGGCGAACGTCGGTCGCTACGCCAAGCAGCACGTACTCGGTCGCCGCGCGCAGCTCATCAACTTGATGGAGTCGTCGGGCGTGAAGCCGCCGATCATGTTCGATGTGCCTGCGCAAGTGCACGTGACGGAGCCCGTCGTCAAAGATCCTGGGCGACGGGAGATGCTGGGTCCGATGCAAGGCGGGCAGCGCGGCCAAGTGTTGCCGGGGCGAGAGGAGACGATCGCTGGTCCCATTCGCCAGGAGCCGCTGTCGATGTACACGCAGGCGCCGCCGCCCTCGACGCGCGACTTGCTGCGTGCGTTCCCCGATGCGCCGCTCGGGATGCACGGCCCGGGTGGCCCGGGGTTTGTGCTGCGCGCTCAGCCGCCGGAGGTCGTGCGACCGGAGATCGCCGCGAAACCTGCGTTCGTGATGGCGGGGCGTCCCGCCGAGGTGATTCCTGGCTCACGGATCGAGACGCCAGCGATGCGCGTGCAGACGGCCCCGGCGGAAGTGGTCCCGTCATTGTTCTCCGGCCAGTACCGCCACGCCTTCGAGACGGCAGGAGAGGTCGCGGGTCTTCAGGCTGCCGCGAAGCGGGGCCGCGCGTTCGCCCGCGCAGCTGGGCGATCGCCGAGCGAGAAGGACTTGAAGGATCTCTCAATTGAGGCGATCACCGAATGGGCGCAGACGGCGACCCCGACGCAGACGGAGGCGTTGTTGAATGCCGCGCTCAAGGCGTCACCGGGCGCGGGCAGTCGAGCGGTGCGCGCGGGTGGGTTGTTGTCGCCGGGGCTCGGCTTCCTCACCGGCGGGAAAGTCGGCGCTGTCGTCGGAGCGCTGACGCCGTTGGTCACACCGGCAGCGCGCGTGCACGCGCTGAGAAAGGTGCTCGATCCGCTCTCGACGCCGTCGCTCCTGCGCTTCCTGGGCGGTGTGAATGCCGCCGCGAACGCCGCGCTCTCGGAGCGTGATCGGCTCCGGCAGCCGCGCTAGCTACCAGCGACGACTGTAGTCGCTCCAGCGATCGCGCTTTTCCTCGCGCTCCCGTTTGATGCGCGGGAGATCCCACAGCCCGGCATCTTTAATTGCCACGAGCACCGGGACTATCACGAAAACGATGAGGAAGAGTAACCATGCCATGCCGAAAGATAGCACGGGTCCCATGGGATGGCGATGGGGACGAATCGCTCCGCTAGGGCCGGGTTCCCATAGCACTGGGAAAATGGGAATCAATAGGGGGATCCCCGGGATCGTGTTGGACTTTAGGGTAACAAATGCCGGACTGATGTACGCACCGTGTGCACACTTGGGAAAATCCACGTCGTGACCGATCTCTAAATCTGATCGCGCCGCGATCATAGGCAAGTGGCATTGGTCGCGTTTTGGAACCCCTTAGAGATCTCTCAAGTGTCGCACCGGAGCGCGCAAGTTCTGCCTCGCTCCGGTGTGTCCGCGTGAATCGACGGCGCCGGATCTGGCCATTGACTTTGCTGCCCTGGAATTCGTACGATGTCGGCCTCTCGCTCACGATGCTGTCGCGAGGAGACGGCGAAGAACCGTGTGTTCATTCACCACGTTCTGCAGGCGCGCCGGGGCGCTCCACCACGATGCAGGGCATCACGAAGCAACAGCGCGGGATTCTCTTTCGCTGCGCGATTCTGCTCTCCGGTCATGAATCGATCGGCAACTGGGCGGCCAGTCATGGGCATAATAAATCTCACGTTTACCACGTCCTGGCGGGGCTAACGAGCGAGCGCGTCGAGCTCGAAATCGAAAAACTCATATCCACCTGGTTCGGTCATGGGCGCGATACGATCGCGCTTCTGGGCGCGCGCCTGGAGCGCGAGCAGGCCAGCCGAACCGAACGCGGAGGTGCACGATGAATCTCATCGTGAGTCCCGAATTCGCAGCGGCGTTCATCGCGCTCCAGAAGGCCCTGCGTCCGGTCATCAAGGATTCAAAGAATTCGCAATTCGGCAATCGGAAGTACGCGAGCCTGGATGCGATCTACGACACGGTGCGCGGGACGTGCGCGGATCACGACTGCGCGCTCACGCAGGACGCGGAGCCGAGCGAGGACGGGAGTGCGCTCTTCGTGCGGGCGCGTCTCATCTACAAGACCGGGGAATCGATGACGAGCACGGTCTACATCCCGCTCGCGAAACGGGATGCGCAGGGCGCGGGAGCGGCGTTGACCTACGGTCGGCGGTATTCGACGGCGGGCCTCCTTTGCATCGTGTGCGACGATGACGATGATGGGAACGCGGCGGTGCCGCCCAAGGCCGCGTCGGTGCGCGACCAGGTGAACGCGGCCTTCGATGACCCGTACGGCGCGCCGCCCTCGCCGTCGCCTGGTAAGAAGGCCAGCGCCGCGACGCAGCGGCACGGCTGGACCGGCACGCCAGCGGACCACCCGATGCCGTTCGGCGATTTCAAGGGCGTGCGCATCGGCGACCGCACGGCAGACGAACTTAAGAAATTACTCAAGTGGTGTCGCGACCCGAAGGATCCCGCGCGCGTGAAAAAGTTCGCCGACTTGGCGGAGGACATCGCGACCGTGTTGATGGATCAATCGCTCGGGACGACCGCGACGAAGAAACCAGCACGGACGGCGCTGCCGACGGCGGCGGAGCCGGACTTCAGTGACTATCCACCGGCGTTGAACGATGAAGACCAAAGCGACCTTCCGTTCTAAGAGCCGCGCCAAGAAGGCGCAGATATTCGTGCTTGACCCGAACGTGACCGCGCTGGGTCAGCGGCCACATCCTGAGCGGCCCCGGCGCTGGGCGACCACGGCGGAGGCGGCAGACTACTGCCACATGCACCGCTCCACCCTGGTCCGCGTAGCCGGGCACCTCCGGCACGGGGACAAAGGCGCCTATCGCTATGACCTGAATGAGCTTGATGACCTGCTCGCTGGAGGCGCGGGCGCGGCTGACTGAAACCCCTTGTCAGGACGAGTTCCAAGTAGTTCATTTACTGGATCTTAGCTCGTCCGTTTATTCAACCAGGGGGAGATCTATCGTGAAACTCTCATCACCGAAAGGCGCAGCAGGCAGTCTGTACGTCGTGTTCACCGTCGCCGAGGGCGCATCGATCGGGCTCGTCAGCGACAATGGCAATCGCATGTTCGGGCGGCTCGGCTGTACCGCTGCCGAAGAGAAGAAGACCAAGCTGGGCACGCGCCGCTTGCTGGAACTCGAAAAGCTGTTCGCGCTCGTTGCGCATCCGACGCGCGATGTGCGCGGCTTGCTTGCCGAGATGTTCGTGACGAAGACGATGACGGTCGAACGCTTCGAGGCGAAGATGGCGGAGTGCGAGAAGGTGCCGGATCCGATGAACCCGGGCCACACGAAGAACGCCTCGTGGGACGACCGATTGCAGCACGTGCTCAACACACGCGACGCGCGCCCGCTCGCCCAGCTCGCCGAGGAATGGGATGGCTCGGCGCCGGAGTCGAGTCCCGCGTACCACACGCGCCTCCTCAACAAGCGCATGCTCGCGCGCTTCATCAAGACGACCGGCGCGAAGACGACGCATGACTTCACGGTCGAGAACCTGCGCAGGCACTTGAACGAGTTGCTGCCCGAGGAGGGCTGCTCCTTCGGCACGCGCCGGAATCATCGCGGCGGGCTCTCGACGTTCGCAGAGTTCCTCATCGGCAAGAAGCTCCTCAGCACGAACATCGTGCTCACGGTGACGATCAAGACGCTCGACCCCGACGTGATGTACGCCCAGGCGAACGACCTCGTGGCGGGCGATGCGCTCACCGAGGAAGAGCAGATGCGCCATGTGAGCAAGGGCAAGGGGCCCGCCGAGCGCGCGGTGTTCGCGCTCATTCACGCGGCGTGCGTCGAGTTCAGCGCCATTCGCCACACCGGCAGCGTGACGGGACCGGACGGCAAGAAGCTCAAGGATCCGGTGCTCTTCAAGAAGGATTTCAAGGTCGACCCGAAGACGCACCGGTTCACGCGGTGGTTCTTCGCGCGCGGCCCGAAGGCGTCGCTCACGGCCAAGCGGAAGGGCACGTCGCCGCGCAACCGGTGGTGCGAGGTCAAGCGCGACTGGGCGTGGGATCTGTACATCGAGCCCTACCTGCGGTCGCTGCGCTGGGATGATGCGTTCGCCCCGAAGTCATACATGCACTACATCCGCGCGTGGGACCAGGCGCTCAAGGACGCGGGGCTCTGGCACAAGCGGAAGAAGGGGCACGCGATGCATCTGGGTCGGCACTCGTACCTGACGCAGGAGGCGGAGAGCGGGGTGCTGGACACCGAGGGCGGTCTGCGGGCCGCGCAGCAGCAGGCGGGCCATCGCGATGGCTCGCGCGTGACGTTCAACAAGTACGTGAAGGCACGGCAGTATCAGGGCGAGGGCGTGCTGATGGCGGAGGACCCAGGGCTCCCGAAGCTGAAGGCCATCTAGCGGGGGTTGCCGTTCCCCAGTTTGGCCTCCGACCCGTTTCGGCGTTCCCCAGTCTGTTCCCCAAATGCATGTGACAGGAACCGACAAGAACCGACAGGAACCGACAGCATCCGACATGGCTAACTTGTTACCAGACGGGGTGTTAGATGCCGAAATCGTTGTGGGGTCAGCAGTTGCGCCAGGTGGGCCAAATGTGTTTCACACCCATTGTCAGCGCGATCAGTACTCTCAAACAATGGGCGCAGCAATTCGCTGCGAGTGCAGAGCGTAACTCCCAGTACGAACTTGCGTTAGAAGGACAGGGCACCGCCCCCTCGACGTCGCACCTCCGCGTCGAGGGTGGCACCCCGGTCGGGGAACATTCCCCAGTCTATTCCCCAGCGGTCCTCGCCCGGCGCCGCCTCTTTTTCAAGCTCCTCTCTGAGGGCGCCTCGCTCGATATCGCCGCTGGTGTCTGCGGCTTCAGCGTGCGCGCCGCGAGACGCCTCGCCATTCGAGCGGGCTTCCACCTCCAATCGATCAAACGCTCGGGGGTGGCATCATGACCCTCGACGACGCGCTCGATCTCCGAGAGGGCGATTACGTCGTCGCGCACCACGCGAAGACGCCAGAGATCGCGAAGGCGCTGCCGGTGGAGTTCCAGCCAATTCGCGTGACCGCGATCTGGGTCAACAAGGCACGAACGATCGTGCGCGTGCGGCTCGCGGCGGTCGACCCGAATGCGTGGTTGGATGTCACCAACTACGAACTGCCGCCCAAGGGCAAGATCTGGGACCGCGCCTATCGCGACTGGTGCACGAAGGCGGAGTTCCGCGAGCGGCACTCGCCGGATCTCGCTCGGCGTAGTCGGGTGCGGGTTGTGGCCGAGGAGACGGGCGATGCGTGACAACCCGGAACTGAACAAGTATCGGGTGCGCGACGGGCGCCTCGCGTCGGACGATTCCTACGGCAACGTCGGCGCGTTCCGCATTCCCTACCGGCACGCCGTGCTGCAGGTCATCGCAGCGGACGGCTTGGACTGGGACCATGTGTCGGTGGTGCCGATCGATCGACACAATCTGCGCCCCGTATATCGCACGCCCAGCTGGGAAGAGATGTCGTTCATCAAGGGCGTGTTCTTCGGCCCCGACGAGTGCGTGGTGCAGTACCACCCACCGCGCGCGTCCTACGTCAACGCGCATGACTACTGCCTGCATCTCTGGCGTCCGCAGAAGCTTGAGCTGCCGATGCCGGACCCGATCATGGTGGGGCCGAAGTGATTCACTATCACGGGGGCCCCATCACGCCGCTCTCGGTGGCGGTCGACGTGTGGACGCGCCGTCATGCGTTCGTGTCCTTCGAGCGCCCTGATCAGGTCGCGCTCGCCGCCGAGGTGTGTCAGACCTTCGCGATCGATAACGGCGCGTACTCGGTGTGGCAGCGCGGCGCGACGTTCGACATCCACGCCTACCTCGACTTCGTGCAGCAGTGGGAACGGCACCCGGGCTTCGACTGGTGCATCCTGCCCGACGTCATCGATGGCGATGAAGCGGCCAATGAGCTCGCGCTCGCGACGTGGGGGAAGCTGGGCGGCAAGCTCCTGACGAACGTGCCGGTGTGGCATCTGCACGAATCGCTAGAGCGGCTCGGGCGCCTCTGTCGCGAATATCCGCGTGTCGCCTTCGGCAGTTCAGGCCAGTGGGCGGAGATCGGCACGCCGGGCTGGTGGGAGCGCATGGGCGCGGCGATGGATCACATCTGCGACGCCGAGGGGCGCCCGCCGTGCAAGCTCCACGGCCTGCGCATGCTCAACCCGACAGTCTTCTCGCAGTTGCCGTTTAGCTCCGCTGATTCGAGCAACGTCGCACAGAACCACGTCCGCGAGCGGCAGATGTATCACCTCACGGGCACGATGGGTGGCCTGGTGCTCATCGATCGCATCGAGCGCCACGCGAGCGCGCCGCGTTGGACACGGACGTTCGGGACGCAGTTCAACATGGATCTCGTGGGATGAGTCGCCTCGTGCTCGTCCCGGTCACGCTCCGCGAAGCGAATCGCTTCATCGGCGAGGAGCATCGGCATCACGGGACGACGCGCGGCTGTCGGTTCTGTCTCGGCGCGATGCAGGGCGACACGCTCGTCGGCGTGATTGTCGTCGGACGCACGGTTGCGCGTGGCGCCCACGCGCGTACGCACGCCGAGGTGACGCGCCTCGCGACCGATGGCACCAAGAACGCTTGCTCGTTTCTCTACGCTGCCGCGCGGCGGGTGTGTCAGACGATGGGCTATACCTCGCTGATCACGTACACGCTGGCGCGCGAGAGCGGCTCGAGTTTGCGCGCGCTCGGCCTGTCTCCCGAGGCGCGCGTGAAGGGTCGCAGCTGGGACTGTGAATCGCGACCGCGCATCGACACGCATCCCACGGAAGACAAACACCGGTGGCAGTTGATGCTGGAACTCTCATGACGAATCCGCGCCGCCAGTCCATCGATGACGTGTGGGCCACGCTCACCGACGAATACATCGAAACGCTGAAGGAAGACGATCCGCCGTCCTTCTGGTCGCGCCTCGCGCGCGACGGCTATTTCCCCGAGGGCGTCAACGGCGACGACCCGAGGATTCAGGAAATCCTCAAGCAGCGGTTCCCCAAATGATTGTCGGAACGATCAAGCGCTATGTCGCGCCGGAGTCCTACGGTGCGCTGGTCGATCAAGCGATCCGCGATCAGAACATCTACGAGCTCTCCCGGCTCGCGCGCGAGATGGCGATCAAACTCGCGAGCGCCGAAGCGCAGTGCGACTTCATCCTCAACGAACTGCGGCTCGCGCACCTGACGAAGAATCAACAACTGCAGGCAGTGCGCGATGAGTGACACGCTTCGGCCCTGCATGGGCCACTACCACCACATCTTCGGCGGCGGTCTGCTCTGCCTCGTGTGCGGCATGCCGAGCGATCCCCATCACCCGGTGTGGATCGCCCTCGAAGAGGAAGAGCAACGCCAGGCAGCGGCAGAGGCGGCGCGACAGAAGGCATTCTGGGCGGAGCGCGAGCGCACCTGGCGAGAAGAGGAGCGCGTGCGGGAGGCCCGGCGGCGGCAGGCCCCACCTCCGCCACCGCCGCCACCACGTCGTGCCAAGACGCGCGAGCAGCTCGCCGAGGAAGCGCGCGATCTGTTCTGGGCGGAGAAAACGCGCCGCCTCTTTGAGCCGCCGGAGGACGCGCCGCATCGGCGTCGCCTCTGGTCGTACGGCACCGCCGCGATGCCGGTCCTAGAAAACGATGATGAGGAGTTGCACGTGCGGGTGGGCCTGGACGGCCATGCGCACGCGAGACGGATCGAAGACGAAAGTGAGCAAAGCTGGGAATGGGCGATGTCGCTCAGTGAGACCGATCCCGGTTTCTGACACCGTCACCGGGTGAGCCTGAAGTCGCGCCACGCTCACGAACAACGGGAGGAAGCATCGAGGGGCGCATCAAACAAATCCAGGCAACGGCAACGGCTACGACCTGGTCCGTCACATCCCCTCGCTGTGGTAGGGCACTGCACGTCGCAGACACCAAAACTGAGGGCGCCATACCGGTGAGCTCCAATCGACTCCCCGGTTGCGGAAGGGGCGGTGAACGACGGACGCGCGATGTGAGGCAGGGACTGGTGGCCACACCCAGCGGTGACCCCTCTGTGACGGGAATGCCGGGAGTCAGGCAGGTAGTGAGAAAAAACTCTCAACCACGGTGTGTGCACGTGATGCGTACAGGAGCTTGCTATGAAACGATCCCCTCAACGCGCCTTATTGGAGCGCAACGCGACCGCATGTGAAACAGCGAGACATCCGACCTGCCACTGTGCGTGCGGCGGCGCACTGCACGGGCAACGTCACTCGGAGCTTTGGCGCGCCGAGATGTGGAGAAAGCTGAACCCGGAGCCGCTCGATCAGACGCAGCTCCTCCTCGACGGGATGATGACCGATGGGCACGAGCATCTGTCAGATCTGCGGCGCACGTGAGCAGATCCAGCAAACGATGAAGCCTGCTGTCGATGACCAGGGCGACACGATCTACGTCGAAGACCCGCTCACGCACGAGTGGATCCCGCAGCTGGTGCCGGGCCCGCAGCGCGTGTTCATGGTGCACGACCCGGTGAAGCATGGTATTAAGCGACACTAACGACGGCACGCATCGCGTCGAGGGCGCGCTCGCCGATCTGCGCGATCACTTCGTGACATGCGCGAAGCTCGATCACGCGAGCTCGTGGCTCCGCTGGGCGGGCATCCTCGACGAGGCGCTCACGGCCTGGCAGCGCGACCGGGAGCAGCGGTTGCTGTTGGAACTGGAGATGGGCCTCGCGATCAAGGCGCTGCGCGACGCGGCGGCGGTCGCGGACTGCGGGTGCCCGCATCCAGAGTTGTGCGTGCGCGCTGGATGCTATTGCAATCACCAGGAGGCGCTGGACCGGTGAGTCGCAAGTTTCGGGTGGACGTGCGCCGAGAGAAAGACGTCGAGGCAGCGGGCGATCGCTTCATGGCATCGCTCGGCTTCGAGTCGTGGCATCTCTCGCAAGCCCGCCCGACGCAGCAGACGCCGGGATTTCCCGATCGCCTGTACATGAACACGGCGCGGAACTGTGCGGTGTGGTGGGAAGCGAAGACGGAGGTTGGACGCGCGAGCGTGCACCAGGTGCGCTTCCGGCTGCAGTGGGAGGGATGCGGTGGACTCTATCTCATCGGCACCGACGAGGTGCTGCACCAGTTTGCGATCGATCGCGGCTGGGCGGAGCGCGTCGGGCCCGGCAACATGCGGATCTTCCGATGATTGATTTTGTCGAGGTGCAAGAGAAGCGCGCGCTCCCGATGGGCGAACCGGGGGAGTCGTTCGGGCGCTACTTCCAGCGCATCAGTTTCCAGGAGGCGGTGTACCTGACGGTCGTCGCGAAGAACATGGGGATCTTGCCCGCCTCGTTCTGGCAGTCGTATCTTCGAGTGCCGTGAAAGCTCTCGGGCCGATCGTGCTGGGTTATCTCTTTGCATAGATACCAACCCCAGCGCAGCAGTCTTTGTCTGAGGGCGAACGCCCCACCGTCGACGCGACCGGTGGGGCGTTTTGCGTGCCGTCAGGATTCTTCGTCGTGCACTACCACGTTCGCGACCTGCCCGTCGTGCACCACCGCCGCGACGTGCCCGATGACCTCGTCCTCCGCTTCCTCCTCCGTCGGTCGCGGACGGTCGACCCAGCCGCAGGTGCACTGCGCCACCCAAGCGGTCGTGTCGTGGCCGCGTCGGATTTTCACCACGCGGGCGGTGTGCCCAGATTCCACTTTGCTCATGGTTCTCCCGGGTTATGCGGCGGCCTGCTTCGCCGCGTATCGTTCCATCGCTCGCTTGCGACGGCGCAGTTTCTTGAGCGCGTTCTCTGCGCGGCGGAGCTTGGCCTCCCAGCGCGCGATGGAGGCATCGGTGCGTTCCAGCTTCACGGCGCGCGGATCGATCGGCGGAGGCTCCGGCTTCGGCTCGTCCTTGAGCTTCCCATCGAGCCATCCGCGCCGTACGACTTCTTTGATCATGCGCATCTCGGCTCGGGCGTGGGCCGCGTTGTGTCCGTGCTCTCCGTCGTGGGCCGTCCGTTCATGACAGTAGTGCGAGAGCAGGTGCACGAGATCGTGCCAGCCGTGCTCCGGGTTGACGACCAGCACGCGCTCCCAGGCGCCATTGACGCGGCGCGCGCGGACCCACGTGTTGCGGTTGCCGCTGGTGACGACCACGGGGCCGGTCCACGAGAAGCCCATGGCGAAGCGATAGAGCTTCTTGGCGGCGCGCACCGCCTCCTCTGCGGTGAGCGTGGGGACCGTCCCGGGCCAGGCGGCGTTGACGCGGCGGTACCATTCCTTGCGTGTGACTTTTCCCATATTACGAGAACCTCATGATGAAAGGGTGATATATGAAATCTAATCACCCCTACAAGTCCCCATTCGAGGGCCTCCCCGAACTCGAGTTTCGCGTTTTCTCATCACCCACGCTTCCACGCTTCGCCGTCGTCATCGTCGCGTCCCAGTGGTGGGGGCACGATGCCGCCGCGCTTCTCGTACTCGCGCAGGCGTCGTTCGATGCGATCGCGCATCTCGTGCATGCCGCTGCGCGCGAGTCCTTCCGTGGGGAAATCGCGGATCTCTTCGAAGTCCAGCCCGAACGGTTCGGGCGTCCACCATTTCGGGGCCAGGGCGAAGGAGATGTGGTCGGGCAACGAGGGATCGGGGCGTTCGGTGCTCGGAATGCACGCGCTGACCCGCCACACGAGTGGCGGATTGGCGCCGAGCGGGGCGCGCCCGTGGAAGGTGTACGAAAAGGCGATGGGGGCGTGCGGCAGGAAGAACACGACGCCGATCTCGTCGTCGCGGTTGTTCCAGTACATCCAGCGGCGCCAATGGCGCTTGCTCACCACGATCGGCTTGCGCCGATATTCATCGAGGATGTAATAGAGATCTCTCATCACTCGCCGTCCTTGGGGTAGTTTTGGATGAGATGCCACACGGCCCGCTTGCCGAGCCCTTGGGCGTGCTTCGCGGTCCAGCAGCCGCCACTCTTCACGTGCTCCGTCGTGTTGCAGTGATAACACTTCTTGAATTCCATCCCGGCATAGTCGCTCGGCAGCACATCCACCACGATGTTGTGCACAACGTCCGCGTCGTGGGCGATGAGGATGTTGCGGTCTTTGAAGCCGCCCTCCCAGGTCAGGCGCAGGGGGCGATGAATGCGCATCGGGATGCCGAGGAGTTCAGCTTCCTCTTCGGCGTAGATGTCGGCGCCTCCGAGATGGCACCCGCCGCTGACCATGAGCGTGATGTCCGGGTGTAGCAGGAGGCGCAGGATGACTGCGCGCGCCTGTTCCTCGCCTGCCTTCGTGAACTTCGCGCCCTCTGCGCCCACGATGCCGATGATCATCGGCGTTTCCCTTTGCCGTCGTAGTCGTAGGCAGCGGTGTGTGGGAACTCGCGCTCTTTCATCCATGCTTCGAGTGCTTCGCGTGGGTAAAAGACGCGCCGCCCCAGCTTCCGATATGCGGGTCCGTCGCCGTAGACACGCTTTGTGGCCAAAGTTTGCGGCGACAGATGCAACAGTTGCCCGGCCTGCTCTGGTGTCAGTAGCACCTCGTGCAGTGGAACTGCTGGCGCTGGTGGCGGCGCCGGTGCCGGAGCGCATCGCATGAGCATATCCTCAAGCCGCTCCATCCAGCGCGCTATGTCGACGTCATCAATCGTGATCGTGAGTTTCATGTGTTTCTCGCATCAGTCGCTCCAGGAGTCGAAGCTCCGCCTGTGTCTTCTCGCGAAGTCGTACGATGCGGCGTTGCATGTACACGGTGAGGCCGATGTTGAACGTGGCGAGGCCGAGGTTGAAGACCACGTACCCGTAGTGCCGCCGCGTGTACCAGTACACGGCGAAGATGAGCAAGACGGCGGGCACCACGATCGATAGCACATCGGTGATGCGCGTGATGATGCGAAGGTGCCGCACTGCGCGTGGCTCGTTCACCGGCATCATCCCTCCTCGAAGGTGGCGTGGAGTTGCGCGGCGGTGCGTCGGGCTTGGTCCTTGGGCATCCACGCCTCGTCGTTGAGGATTTTGTCATCGCGGTAGAAATAGACCTTGCCCCAGTTCTCGCCCTCGTCCTTCCACAGCACTTTCGTGTAGAACGGCTCGGTCGCCAGCACGGCTTTGAACCCACAGCCGTCTTGCTGGAGATTGGTGACGTGGCCGCACTCCTCGCAGTGGCCGCTGGTGTACAGGCTGTTGGGGACATCCATGTTCTGCCGCGCGCCACAGCCGCCGCAGGTGAATTTCTGAAAGACGATGTAGCCGCGCTCGATCGCGGTGTCCATCTCGCGCACGATCTCTGCGAACGTGCCGTCGTGTTCATTTCTCATAGCTTCGTTTCTCCTTGCCGCACTCGTGGTGAAAGACGAGGGCGATCGCGGTGTACGGTTTGTTGGCGAGCTGCTGGTCGCGGTCATGCGGCGTCGCCGCTGCCATGGGCACGAGCGTGGTGATGTCGCCCTCGTGGAAGACGTGTTCGCACCAAGGGCACGCGCGCTGCTCTTTGACAATCCAGTGATTCGCGGCGAGCGGAGCGGCTTCGCGCAACCCATCGCCGTTGATGGTGCGCAGGTAGATCACACCGTTGGGCATGAGCCGGATCTCCCCTCCTCGCAGGTTCGACGGAGGTCTCACGACACTTCATCCGTCGGTCGGAGCCTTGGCACATTCGCCACGATCCCGATGTCATCGAGGCACGCGACGACGGCATCCTCCACGTGTTGGAGGGTGGTGGGGCGCGGGTGTGGCGCCGTGCGCAGCACCGCCATGAGTCCGAGGAGATGGCCCGTGAGCAGGGTAATGGCGACGGCGCCTGGGGGCCGCAGGCCTGCGCGCATGCCGTCCAGTTCGACGTTCGACGCCTGCACGATGGCGTCGGACAGTCGGTCGGCGATCTCGATATCGAGCAGCAGCATCTAACTCAAACGCAAAAGCGTGAGGGCCCGGCCAACCCCGGGCCCCGGCGATTCTCAAATCCTACTTCGGATCGAAGAACTCGGCGAACCGTGGATCCAGCACGAGAGCGCCGCCGCGCCCGCCTTTCGAGTTCATGTAGTCTTGCATCACGGCGTGCAGTGCGGCGACCGGCAACGGTGGGGACCATTGCTGGCCTTCCATGATCGCCAGGTTGAGCGATGAGAGAATACTCCTGGCGGCCTGGCGCAGTTCGATCTCTTGCTTGCGCATCGCGTTGTACTTGCGCGGGTGATGGCCGTTGTTCTTCGGGTGACCATTCCCGTTGTGCTGATGCGTGTGCTCGCGCGACACGTGGACGACGGCCAGCACCTTCTCTTTGCGCTTCGCCTTCGGGCGCCCGATTGATAAGCCCGGGAGCTTGCACATCGCCTGCAGGCGCCGCAGCGGGATGTCGAGCGCATTGGCAATTTCGGGAAGCAAGGGATGACTGGGCGCACACTTGCCGGTCGCGATGGCCCACAGCGATCCGGCTTTCACGCCTAGCTCCTTTGCGAGATCTCCGAGCCTGAAGCCTTTCTCGGCGGCGATGCGCGTCAACTCGTGCTTCGTGTGTGGCTGGATCTCCACCGGCGCACGCCCCTTCGTTTTCTTCTTGCTCGCGTGCTTCGCATGGATCGCCTTGCCGAGCTTCTTGCCGCGCGGGATGGTGCCCCGTGCGAGTTGCGTCGAGATCTTCGAGAGCCATTTCTCGTTGAGGGGCGCGCCTTTGGCAAACTTCTGCACAGTGTCGAGCGGCACGCCGAGATACTTCGCGAGGCCGGGCAGCATGGGCGAGTTCGGCGCGACGCCTTCCGCCGAACGCTGGAGACGCAGGGCAATGTTGCGCACGGCGAGCGGTAGCCGCGTGGGCCCTGCTGGAATCTTGAGATCGTTTTGGAGGTAGTGCCCGAACGTGCCCGCGTCGTAGAGCTTCTGAGGGCGTGTGTGCATTAGACGCCTGCCAGCAATTCGCGCTCAGCGCGCTCTTTGAGCGCCTGAACGTTCTTGGCCAGCCGCCGCAACGCGGGATTGCCGCCATACGCATGGCCCCACCAATTGAGGGACCGCTGCAGGGAGCGCACGGCCTGTTCGATGACTTCCTGGCGTGTCGCTTGATTCGCCATCGCGCTGCGCGTGGTGAGTAGTACCTTCTTGCCATCGTGCGCCGGATGATGGACGAAGACGAATGCTTTGGTGCGTGTGGCCTTGCCGTTTTTCGCGACGACGAGGTGCTGTGTCAGTTGCCGCGCTTCTCTCTTGTTCCACTTGGCGGCAGCGACCTCCTGGTCCCAGGTGAACGCCCCGTGCATCGCGCTGTCTGACTTGCGGGCGCGCGCGATGATCTCGTCGTGCGTGACGTGCTCATTTTTGTCGGCGATGAGTTGCTCTAATTCTTCGCCGACGGCCTGGGCATCGAGTTCTAGCGACTCGTACATGCCCGCCATCTTGAACGCATAGCGCGTTTGTGCCATGAAACGACTCCTGCTGATCGGAAAGGTGAGGCCGCCCTGTTGCGCGCTTCCTCGCGCGTCCGCGATTGTTCGCCAGGACGGTCTAGCGTAATATCTGACGGTGGCGAGACTTATGCGCAAGGAGGCGAATGATGCTCACAGGTCCCAAGATTCCTCTGCCCGCACCCAGCGAGCTCTCGCGTCGGTTGATTCGTCCGCTCACGCGCACGGAGTTGCGTGTCACAATGCTCATCGGCGAGGGATTGAGCTATGCGCAGCTGGGCCATGCACTTGGCATCAGTCGTGACCGCGTGATTGTCCACGTGCAGGCGATTGCGGTGAAGCTGAGTGAGTCGCAGCTCGCGGCGGATGAGCTGCGTCCGATCGATCGGGTGCGGTTCTGGATCACGCAACTGCAGGCGCGGACGTTGTATGAGCGTTTACAGACACTCGAGCGCGAACTGGCGAAAGCACAACGGCACCCCAGCGATGGCCAGGGTGCCGTGTGTGTCGAGCGTCGCGCGTAGTTACGGCGCGCGGGGCCCGCGATAGCGCAGGATTGGCGTGATCGTGCGGCCCCGGTCGGGATGTTTGCCGGTGGCGACCGTAGGAATGTCGACCGTGTAGAAGGCTGAGCGCTCCGCGTCCGTCATGTCGACGGTGTCGGGCCCGGCGTGCGCGCACACGACGATCGGTCCCACGATCGGATAGCCGGGGATCGAATAGAGATCCTCCGAGAGCATCACGTTCGTGCGCAGGTTCTTGGCGAGGCCGTTGTCATCGCAGTAGCCAATGAGCTTCCGGTCGTTCTCTTGCCAGACGACGAACGCCGAGCAGAAGGTGTCGCCAATCAATTCGTTCAGGTGATCGATGCCGTGACGGAGATCGACCGGCGAGATCTCGCCGTCTCTGATGAGGAGTGCGCGCCACGTGTTGCTCATGCGTCGTCCTCCGTCGGCAGGTCCGGGTTGCCCCAGGTGTCGTTGAGGTTGTCGAGCGAGTTTTCGACGGCGCTGTCGACGGTGAACCGCGCGAGATCTTCGACGCTTTGCACGTCGTCGCCGATGGGCAGGCCGCCGTCCGTGAACTCATCGAACATGTTGCGCAGATCGGCCACGGCGAATGTGAACGTCTGGGTCACGGTGACCGGGGTGGTGATGTCCTTCTTGCTGAGAGGCACTGCTAGGCTCCTTTGGGTTGGCGGGTGCGGCGGGTATTGTGGTTGCGTTCGCGGCGAGGGAAGCGCGCGACGCGCGCGAGGAACATCTGCATTTCGTAATACCGTTCTTCGGGATCGGTCGCCATCAGTTCCAACAGGCGAAGCCGGACGGGCCCGGGCACCGGGTGGATGCCGTCGAGCCAGCCCTGGACGTTGCGCGCTTCGCGGACGATGAGCCGCGCGAGGAGGGGCACGGTGAGGCGCGTGGCGTCGAGCGCGTCCTGCACCAGCTTGACGTCTTGCACGCCGCCGTGCGTGTGTTTGTCTGGCGCGAGGTGTGTGTGTTTACTCATCGCCCGCTTCCCGGCGCCGTCGGCGGATGTCCTCGCGTTGGGCGGCGATGCCGCCGACGAGCCGAAACTGGAACTCGGCGTGCTCGATTGCGACGCGATAGGGCATTTCGTCGCCGTCAAACATGACGTCGACCATTTCCCATCCGCCATTGCCGTAGGCGCGTCCGTGCAGCAGCGAGACAATCGTGCCCTGCGTGCCTTTCTTGTATCGCCCGGCCAGGTCGCGCGTCGCTTCCACCCGCGCGCCTGGTTTGATGTCTTCGCGTTTCACGATGGGTCGCCCTCCTGCCAGGCGGTGAGTGTTTGCCGGAGCGCGTCGTCGGTCGGCAGCGTGGCCACCGCCATGCGTGGCGCCTCGCCTCCGCCCCAGGTGAATGCGATCGTCACGAAGTCGTCTGACTGATCGATCACGACGCCCACGACACCGGCGGGAATGGTTCCCTCCAGGTCGATCGGGTCCTGGTGGTCGTAGATCGGAACGCGTTCAATGGGCGCGATCGTCCGCACCCATCCGTTGATGGTGGGGAACATGCTCAGGCGCTCCGGCACGTGTCGCACCAACCGTGATACTGCGCCGGGCGCTCGTGGCACTGTGGGCAGAGGTCTTCCGCGCGCACGATGCGCGACTGCCAGGTGAACTGGACGCAATTGCATTGCGTGCACGCGCCGTGACCAAGCGCGATGGCGTTTGCGTGCTCGCTGTTCGGCCCGTCGCCGGTGTGGCCACAGCGACACATTGACTTGGGGCCCAGCGGACTGCCGCCCATGTTCTGGACGGCGCGCACGACAGGGTTGGTGGTTGAGCGTTTACGCATTCTTCGGGTGCTCCTCTGCGGTGGGCCGATCGTCGGACGACAGATCGGTGTTGTGATAGCGATCGTTCAACGCCATGAGCGCGTTATCGACCGTGTGGATGATGTACTCGCGCACGAGGTCCGCAGCGGGTTTCTCGTGGTCGTCCCATGCCTCGCGAATGTTCGCCACGTCGGCATCGGTGTAGGTCCAGCTGATTGCGATCTGTTGCGGCATTAGGCCGCCTCCTGGGATTCGGGTTCGCTCTCGTCGTACTCGGCGAGCGCGTCCAGCAGAATGCTGACTAACTCAAACGCCGACGGCGAGGGGATCGGCGCATCGTACCGCGCGACGCATTCCTGCGCCGCATGGTAGACCACGTTCGGACAGGCACAATCGTGTCCACAGGTCGCCTTGGGATCGATCGCCATCGCTCTACAACCTCGTGTATGGGCTCATCAGTGCTGGCAGATACCAGCAGACCGGCGACGCGCCGGTTTCGCCCTCAGATCGCTTCGGCGTACGGCGGTGTCATCGTGAATTCTGCCGGGTTGGCCAGGTACCGGTGGATGAGCGTATGCCAGTCCGAGAGCGGCGCCGGTGGCGCAAACGTGGCGATGTCCCACCACGTGCCACGGTCGTTGATGCGTGGCGCCTCGCGCCGGTAGTACGACGCGACCACACCGGCGGCGAAGCGCGCCAGGTCCACGGAAATCTCGCGGCGCGTGAACACATAGCGCGTTCCCGGTTGGTAGCGCACGCCGTCGACTGTGATGATGTGGTCACGGTCGTATTCGTACATGTCGACCATGCCGTTAAAGGTCCCTGCCACGAACACGTTCACGAGCGCGTCCACGTCGCGCGCCAACGGCCCGTCGGTCCAGCGAACGTCAACCGACGAAACACCGGCGCCGCGATTGGTTTTCACGGAGAATTTCACGCCAGGAAACGCGCGTTTGAGGATCCCGCGAATCACGACAGCGGTTTGCTTTGGCCAGAGATAGGGCAGGTTGGTTGTGTACGACATTCTTCGATGACTCCAGGTGTGTGTGTGTGTTGTGTAGTCGTTAGCGCGCGTCGCGTTCCGCTTGCTCTTCCGCTCTCGCTTCGCGCCAGTCCGGGTAGCAGGCGTCGCAGATTTCCCGATAGTCGACGTCGAGCGTAAACGGATAGGTCCACGAACGGCATTCGTGGCAGTAGTCTTCGCGCGCGCTCGTGATGACAAACGACTTCCGCGCGTCGGGATCGATCGCCCGCAATGCCACGAGCACATTGCCCGTGAAATAGCACTGGCGTCCACGCCAGGTCACCGCTTTGGGGTCGACGTGCCAGGCGTCGACTAGGCGCGTCGCTTCCGCTTCCGTGACGCGCGCCACGTTCTTTCCATCGTGGATGTAAACCATTTCCCGAATTCCCTTGTGTGTGATGCGTTAGGCGAGCACCGGCAAAATTCTGCCGGTGCTGACAATGAACTTGCTCGTTGACTTGATGGACCGACCTTTCGCGCGGAGACCGACAATCACGCCAGACCGATCCAGAAACCGCGCGTCGGTCTTATCCCCATCGATCACCGGCAACCCGGCAAACGTCGACGGCAAGGCACCATTCCGCTTCACACGAAACACAACCGATGCGTTCCGACCGTTCGCTAACGATTCGCCGAAGTTGTGCCAGTTGTCACCGCCAAACGAGAACGTCAACGAGTAGTTCGCCGGTAACTCGTCGCGCACAATGAATGGTGCCTTTGTGTAGTCGTAAAACACGACGTCGGCAAACTCCACAAACAATGTCGGATCAATCCGTTCCCACACGACGTCGCTTGTGCCGTTCAACCGCATGGCCAAACGCAACCCGCGTTTTTCGGCCCATTTGCGCGCGTTCCGAATCTCGCGACGCAACCGCACTAGGAATGCCGGACGATCCGAGAAAAACCAATCAGTCCGACGCAACCGCGCTAACTGAATCTTGTTCGTGTTGCGCGCGCGAATGTCGTCCATCGTTCCCGCGTTGATTCCGCCCCGTCCCTCTTTGCCCAAGCAATCCAAGGTGCACAGACCTGCCCAAGGGCAGACGTTCCGACCTGATAGGTCGTACTGCGCGAAATGCAACACAAACGTCGCATACCCAACCGACATCGACTTTTCCGCTTTGGGTTGTGCTGTCGGTTTCGTCAACAACTTGATGCCTTTCTTCATTGCGTAAACTCCGCTTTGAAAGGTGTCGAATGGTGCCGCTATTGGCACCTATGTGCCTATAAGACTAGCCAGGTGCCTATTAGGTCACAAGTGCCAACATCTATATAAGCGAAATTTCCTGCCCGCTCGCTTCCGCCAAACCGACGCTAGGACGCTCACAATCCCCCTAGGATCGATCGCTCAGCGCTGAAACGCCTTGGCGTGCACGTCGCCGTTCGCGCGCATTCTGCACAATTCCGCGATCGATTTTTGACAGCTCGGAATCGGATTTTCGCAGCTCGACGCGCGCGTTTGCGATTGGTGCACCATGGCGCGCGCACAGCGCCTAGCGACAAAAGGCATGCGACCCATTTACATGTCGCTGGATGTCTTTACATGGCAACGATTTAGCAATGTTTGCCGGGTTTGTTCCCCAGTCTGTTCCCCATTGTTAGAGATCTCTGATAACTGCGGGCGGTCGAGCCCGGTCGGCGATCGATACCCCCGGGGGTAGAGCGCGTCAGCTGCGCCCACAATCGAGGGGGTGGGGGGGAGGGGGTGGGTGGTTTGCCCGGCGCCCGGCGCGGGAGCCCGGAGCATTATTCCGGCTGGTGGTTGTTCGTGCGCGTGAGCGTGGGTTTGTATGCACTGGTCTCAAAAAACGCGGGTGAGTATCAGCGATTTGCATACAGGGGGCCGGAAGTGTGGTGTGGTGGGAAGCTGTTAGGGGGTGGGGGTATTGACGACCATTTGGGGTATGGTGGAGGAGTGTGTTCAGTGTCGGGAGCCGTGGGCGCGGGGGCTCTGTCGGAGGTGTGCGGAGCGTGATCGGTCGTTGATGCCGTTATTGGCGGTGAGCGTGCTGCGGTGGTGGATGGGATTGGCGTTGGTGGAGCAGCGGCGGTTGCAGGCGGCGGAGGCGAGTGCGGTAGCGAAGGCGAAGCGGCGGAACGAGCGGAAGCGAGCTCGGATGGCGGAACTGCGGGCGGTGCGATGAAGCGGTTGCCGCACAGGCCGTGGCCGGGGTCGCCGTTTCGGTTAGTGGGGTACACGGAGCGGGATCGGGAGCAGTTGCTGCGGTTGGTGGGAGGGGGGATGACGAAGACGCAGGCGTGTGCGGCGTTATCGATTCCGGTGGAGACGGTGAGTGTATGGATTCAGCGGGATGAGGGGTTTGCGGAGCGGTGGCGGGAGGCGCGAGTGGAGCAGGCGCACAGTTTGGCGGATGAAGCGATACGGATATCGAACGAGTCGATTGAGCCGGGGGACATGGCGGGGGTGCAGCGGAACCGGCTCCGGGTGGATACGCTGAAGTGGTTCACCTCGAAGGTGGCGCCGAAGTTGTATGGCGACCGGGTGATTCAGGAGCATCGGCATCATGTGGGGGTGGTGGTGTTGCCCGCGTTGGAGCCGGTGCGTGGGGCATTGCCGGGATCGACGGATCCGGTGTACGACGAGGAGGCTGAGGTGGAGATCGAGTAATGCACGCGATCGGGGACTGGCTGGCTAGCTTACTAGGGACAGCGAGTGTGCCCGCGCTGGTGGCAGCGATCGCGTGGAAGTATCGGGAGAAGATTTGGGCGATGATCGAGAGGGCGATTGCGGCGCGGCTCGACAAGGTGGTGATGTCGACGGAGTTCGGGCAGCGGGTGAAATCGATCGAGACCAAACTGGAGGAGTTGAGTGCGAGACGGATTCGATGAAGCGGAGGAGGAGCTACGGGCAGCTCACACGCCCGAGGCGGTGCAAGAGGCGGGAGCAGCGGAGCGTCGCGCGATGTTGAAGGAGCAAGCGAAGCTTGATCACGAGCGGCGGGAAGCGATGCGGCGGGGGGTGGCGCGGAAGCGGGGCAAGGCGTTTGAGAAGGGGAAGAAGACGCGGGCGAAGGGCCCTGGCTCATTCCGGCAGAAGGACACGCAGCGGAACTAGCAACGAAGCGTGGACGACAATCCAGAGCGGTACGAGCGCCCGGAGGAAGAACGGTGCGCCTCGTGCCGCTTTTTTGATTTTGAGGGGGATCATGACGAGCACGAGGGGCTGTGTCGGCGGTTAGCGCCGGAGCCGAGGTTGTTCACGTCGGACAACGGTGGGGACGTGCCGGAGGTGGCGTGGCCGCGTGTGTACGAGACGGACTGGTGCGGCGAGTGGCAGCGGATCGTGAAGAAACCGCCAGGTGCCACGTGACACAGATACGCCGTATGGATGTATCGTATCCACGAATGAGTACTTCCTCATAGGATGCCTGCGGTCTCACAGCGGCAGTACCGGGCCATGCGAGCGGCGGCGCATGGGGAGTCGCGCATTGGGATCCCGTCATCGGTCGGCAAGGAATTCGTGGCCGCCGGGCCGCCGAAAAAGGGGACCCGCATCGAGGATGAGGTAAAGGCGAAGCGACTGGGGCGTCTCCGGCGAGCGTTCGATCGACGGTGATGTACGAGCAGGGTGATCTCTTCGATGCGAGAGCGCACACCCGAAACTCCGATCCTGACACGTCGCACATCGCCGCCGCGCACGTCAACAAAAAAATCTCGGAAGCCTGCTTGCATGTCCTGGTCGCGATGCGCCTCCTGGGCCCCGCGTGTGACGAGGCGCTGCAGAACTTCTACGACGCGAACTGTGAACGCTACGGCTGGCCGCCGCAGCGGTGCGTGCGGAAGCGGCGGAAAGATCTCGTGGATCTCGGGCGCGCCGAATGGACGGGCAGAAAGGTGACGAATCCCGTCGGACTTCCCGTGCGCGAGTGGCGAGCGAAATAAGCGAAAAAAGCGAAAAATGTTGGCCGCATCACAGAAGGCGATCTGGACGGCGCACCCGGGACCACAATCGGCGTTTCTGGCATCGAGCGCGTACGAAGTGCTCTACGGCGGGCAGGCCGGGGGCGGCAAGTCCGATGCACTGCTCTTCGGCGCGCTCCGCCAGATCGATCACCCCGATTACAAAGCGCTCATCCTCCGCAGAACCTTTCCCGAACTCCGCGAGCTCGTGGACCGATCGCTCGCTGTCTTCCCCGAGACAGGCGCCACGTGGAACGAGCGGGATCACCGGTGGGCCTTCCCGAGCGGCGCGACCTACCAGTTCGGCTACTGCGGCACGTACGCCGAAGCGATGCAATACCAGGGACAGCAGTTCACGACGATCGCGTTCGATGAGCTGGGGCAACTCCCCGAAGAACGCATCTGGCTTTTTTTGATGTCAAGAAATCGGACCGCGTCGGCGGGCCTCGTGCGGATGATGCGCGCATCGGCCAATCCGGGCGGGCCGGGCCATGCGTGGATCAAACGTCGCTTCGTGTCGCGCTGCCCGAACGACGGACGTCCGGTCGAGATCGTGCCCGAGAACGGCGGCGCCGAGACCACCACGCGCGCCTTTGTGAAGGCAACGTTGCGCGACAATCCGACGCTCATGGTCGCCGACCCGGGCTACGAAGCGCGCCTCCGCATGTTGCCAGAACTCGAATACCGCTGGCTCGCCATGGGCGACTGGGATGCGGGCGTGGGCCTGGGGCTTGCCGATCTCTCGCGCGAGAAGCATCTCGTGTATGGGCTCGACCACGTGCCGCGACACTGGACCCTCTTCGCGGCCTTCGACTGGGGGTATCACCATCCCTTTTATTTCGGGGTATTCGCCTGTGACGAGGGCGGCACGGTCTATCTGCTGGACGCGATCACCGGTCGCCACCTCCAGCCGCCAGACATCGTCTTCCGCGTGCTGGATCGACTCAAAGCACTCGGGCTCTCTGCGTCGCATCTGCGTTACACCGCTGCCGGGCATGATTGCTGGGCAGATCATAAAGCGCGCGGCGAGCACGTCCCGACGATCGCTGAGCACTTCGCAACGCTCGGCCTGCCGCTGGTACGCGCAAATATCTCGCGCGTCGCGGGCGTCCAAAACATCCGGCGCTACCTGAACTGGAAGCTCCGCGACCAGCTCGGCGAACGCGAGATTCCCCCACGCTTCCAGATTTGTGACACGCTCACGAATCGGCGCGTGTACGACTGTTTGGAGTCGCGCGTGTCCGACCCCGACGATCCTGAGGATATCCTCAAGACCGACGCCGACGATCGCGGCGAGGGCGGCGACGATGCGTACGACATGGTGCGCTATGGCCTCGCCTCACGACCGCTGACTCCCGCGATGGCGGCGGAACCCGGTGGCTTCAAGGTGGGCGATCGCGCGCCGCATTTCGACATCGCGCAGCAGCGACTCGTCCGCGTCACTCCGGCGGCGGCGCTCAATGAGATCTTCCAGGAGTGGGGCCGTCCGAAGAACGCGGCGCCCTTCACGCATGCGGTGCCCACGTGGCGCCGCCCCGTCGGCCCGAGGTAACCATGGCCACGCGACACTACGAGCCCGTGCAGATCGCACGGCAGTTCAAGTACGTCCGCGAGCTCTCCGGCAATCGCGGCCAGCGGGTCGAGGCGATCCAGCACTGGGGCGGCGGCAAGCCCGGCGACTCCTGGTGCGCCTTTTTCGCCACGCTGGTGTTAGACATCTGTTATCAAGGCCAAGCGCCGATCCAACGCACCGGCAGCTGCGACGAGATCCTCCAGGTCGCCCAGGACGCGAATTGGGTCGTGACCGAGCCGCTGCCCAACGACCTCTACCTGCGCGTGAAGGGCGCGACCGATGCGCATCACGTCGGGTTCGTGTGCGCCGTGCAGCCCGATGGCCGCATCACCCAGATCTCCGGCAACACGTCGGCGGATGGCCTCTCGTCCAACGGCGACGGTGTGTATGAACGAGACATCCCGCATTCTTCTGACCTCGTCTTCGTGAGGATCCTCTAATGGCTCGTGCCCGCACCCCGACTCCGGTCGATGACCCAACGACCACGACCGTCGATGAATCGCAGGCCCCGTACGTCGATGAATACGCGCCCGCCGCTGGCATTCGCATGATCTGCCGGGTGTGCGGCTTCGCCCACACCCCCGAGCGGTGGCAAGAGAAGTGGGATGCCACGCCCGACTCGGTCGAGTACGTCCCGTGCGATCAGTGCGGGCGCACCCCGGTCACCGAGGAAGGCGATCCCAAGTACATCTGGCCCGCCGAACTGCCGAAGGAGGCGCCGGTCCTCAAGCGCGACTGGGATCCCGACGTCATGGTCTGCAACAACTGCGGGCATAAACATCTGCCTGTGGAGTGGGCCTCGCTCTGGTTGAATCGTCCGGTGGGCTCGACGGAGAAGCCGCGCTGCGCGAACTGCGGATCGCTCGACGTTGTTGGGGCAGCGACGGTTACGCCGCCCCCGACGCCGTGAAGAAACTGTAAAGACATCTATAGATAGGACGCATAACGGATATGCGGTGGCCGTGGGTGTCTCGCGCGACATTTGAGCGAGTGCGCGAACAGTCCGAGCGGGCGATGCAGCAGACATCTGCGGCCATCCGCATGGCCGAGCAGGCGCAGGAGCTATCGAAGGCCATTCTCGATAAGCTGGAGCGCATCGCCCTCCAGCCACCCCCGGTGCAACCGCGACAGCCGCAACAACCGCTACAACCTGTCGAGCGCAGCGACCTCGATATCGCGATCGAGCTGCAGGCGACGAACGATCCGTCCCTCTCGCGCCACCTGCACCATTGGGCCGCCGAGCGCAAGCTCGAAGGGATGGATGAGACGGAACTGATCAACCACATCCTCCACTGGCCCTCGTCGGAAGACGAGGCCTTCGAAGGGATCCGCTAGCCATTCCGACGAATACCAACGGCGCCTTCGGTCCCATGACCGGAGATGCCGCGCGCCTCGCCTCGCTTCCGATCTCCGATGCGCCGCGCGGCGGCGTCGACACCGGCTTCAACGGCGCCTTCGGACGCTCGACCCCGCAGGCCCCGATCGGCGAGGCGGCCCCGCAAGTTCAGAATTATCTCATCGGGCCGCTGCTCGAAGCCGACGACGAGACGGCCTACACGACGATCCACAATCTCGTCCTGCGACAGGAACGGCTCGCGCGCAATCGCCTCGCCCAAGACGCGCACTGGACGCGCATCCGCCAAGGCTTCTGGTCGCGATTAGAGAAAGTACAAGACCAAGATCTGTGGCGCGCGATCACGCCACCCGGCGCCGAACGATCGGCAGCTGCCGCTGTGCCGAACAAGGCGGCGGACCTCTGCAGCAAATTTGTCGAAACACTCATGGTCGATCCGCCGCAACCCGATCCCCGCGCGCTCGACCTGGGCGAAGTCGCGGAGCGCGGCGCCGAAATGGCTGAGCAGTTCTTGCTCTACGATGGCGGCGACACCGGCACAGCCGATGCAGAGAAGTTCTGGAACGCCCTCGACGCCGCGACCTGTCGCGCGTCAGGCTTCTTGCATTTGTGGGTCGACACGTCGGGCGGCGGCTACACGCCCCTCCAGATCAAAGCGCACCCCCACGCGACCGACCCACGTCGCCCCGACGTCGCGCAGGATCCGGTCACCGGCCAATTCCTCCCGACCGCAGACCCGATCCTGCGCTACGTGAGCGATGACGGTCAGGGCAATCCGGTCGCATTCGTTGAAAATCCTGCCGACGCGGGGCAGTCGTGGATCCCGAAAATTCGCATCGACGTCTTGGGCCGCGAGCATGTGCGCACCTATCCCGAGACTCTGAGTGTGCGCGATGCCGAAATGGTCATTGTCATTTGGTATTGCACGCTCGGCGATGCGAAGCGGCGCTGGCCGCGCGTCGCGAATCTCCCGCCCGATCAACTCGCGCAGTTGTGTGACTGGACGCCGCAACGCTTCCTCGTAATCCTGCCGCCGTCGCTGCGCGCCCGGTGGAAGCTCTCGACCGGCGCCGCCAACGACACGCCCGGCGGGTCGAACGATGAGCGGCTGATGTTCTACTACCTCTGTTATCGCCGCGCCACACCCCGCACGATCGGTCGCTACCAGGGCTATCCGTATGGCGCGATGGTCGCCGTGAGTGGCGCCTTCGGCGGCTTTGTGCTCGATCGGAGTAATCTCACCGCCGAAGTCGAGGTCCCGACGAATTCCGGCCAGCAGCTCACCGATCGGCGCTGCATGGAGATCCCGGTCGTCCAGATCACGCCGCGCATGGATCCCGACGATCGCGATCCGACCGGCATGGCGACGATGTCGCTCTTCGGCGGCGCGAGCGAAGCATCCCAGACATTGCTCACGGCGTACCTCCAGGCGCTCGATATCATTCTGCACCCCGCCAAGTTCATTCCCTCGACGTCGCCGATTCAGGGCTGGCAGATCGAGCAGTCGCGCGGCACCGGCACACCGGTGCCGGTCGTCTCGCGCGATGACTATCCGCATTACGAAGAACCACGCCCGTTGCCACCGGGGTTGGTCGAGACGGTGGCGTGGAACTACTCGCAGATGGAATCGGCGAGCGGCCTCACCAAGCCAGCGCTCGGCGCCAACGATCAGCAAGAGGTCAGTGGGATCGCGCGCAACATCGCCGTGCGCCAAGCGATGGTCGCGTTGAGCCGCGCCGCGCAGCAGACGATGAATGCGTGGACGCGCTACTGGCGGATCAAACTCGAGCTCGCGATGAAGTACTTCAAGGCGCCGCAGGCGATTCACTACGTCGGGGAAGACGGCGCCTACAAAGTCGAATGGTTTCGCGGCAACGATTTCGCCGTGATCGATCGTGTGAGTATTCAGGCGGGCACCGGCAGCATGATGCCCAGCGCCGAGAAGCAGCAGCACATCGCGTTCGGCCAGCAGATGCACTGGCTCACGCCCGACGAAGCCGCTGACGCGGCACGTCCCACGTTCTCGGATCCGATCGGTCTCGGCGAATCGTCGCACGCGCAGCGCATCGAGCGCCAAGTGTCGCTCTGGCTCAAAGGTCCACCGTCGCCGGAGTGGATCGCGCAGTGGCAGCAGTATCGCCAAATGAAGCAACAGTTCGACCTGGCGATGCAGCAATTCGAACAGGCGCAGCAACAGTACCAGTTCGCCGCGCAGATCGCCGCGATCGTGGAAGGCGGCCCACCGCCGCCAACGATCGGGCCGGAGAATCAGCAGGCGGCGGCGATGCAGATGTACCAGCGCGCCGTCATCGAGTCGCGCGTGCACCCCCTGCCGCCGATGCCGCCGCAACCGCCACAGATTCCGCCACCGCCAGAGCCGTGGACGCCGTTCCAGTACACGCTCCCCAACGACACCGAACCCGAGATCGCCGCCTTGAGAAAGCGGCGATTGTCGCGTCTGATGTCGACGGCGCGGTTTTCGGCCCAGCCGATCGAGTGGCAACAGCCGCTCTATGAGGAATATGTGAAGATGCGCCAGGCGTCCGCGATCGGCCTCCCGACCGCCGCTGCCGCGCAACAACTCCAGCAGGGCGGCAATCCCTTCGGCGCCGCTGGGGGCGCGACGGCGTTCCAGATGGGCGGCACGGCGCAAGCGAATAGCCCGGGCCCGGGCGGTGTGACGTCGGGGCCCGCGCAGCAACTCTCACCGGGCCGGAACGGCTCCCAGCCACAGGCGACCGCATGACACTCCTAGAGCTCGTCGTCGCGATCTGCATCATCCTGCTCGTGCTGTGGATCGTGAAGATGTACATGCCGCAACCGTGGCAAACGCCCACGCTCGTCATCGTCGTCATTCTCGCCGTGGTCTTCCTGCTCGCGCAGTTGTGGCCCGGCGCCGCGAATATGCGAGTCCGCTAATGCCTCCGACCTATCGCACGGTGGGTCGGGTCTTCGATCTCTCGACCAAGCCCAACGAAGGCACGGGCCTGTACACGATCGGCGATGCGTCGGACGGACTCGTGGGCACGTTCAGCGTGCACCTCGTGAATCGCGGGGCGCTCTCCGTGTCGGCGATCGTGAAAGCGCGCTCGCGCATTCCCCAAGCCGCGATCGATGACGTGACCTTCCGACCGATCCCGTACTTGAAACTCTTCCTGAACGGCGCGGTCGCCGACATGACCTACGACGTCGCGCCGATCACGACTGATTCGATCATTCTCATTCCCGCGACGGGATTAGAGATCGCGCTCGACATCACGTACACGAGCGGCACCGGGCGCATTTACTGGTCGCCGATGAAGGGTGCCGCCGCGTGAGCCCAGCCGCCAACGAGGTGCGCCCGCGTGTGGTCTGGCTCAGCTGGCCGTATGCGCGGCGCGCAGGGGGCGGTGCGCCTCCGCCGCCAGCGGACACCGGCATCACGACCGAAGATGAGCCGCCGATTCTGCTCACGACGGAAGATTCAACGCCGATCACGTTGATCGTGGAATCGCCATAATGGCCACTGTCTCGATTGCGAATCTCCCTGCGTTTGTTGGCGCAGGTGGAGACGTCGGCGACCTGCTCGTCATGGTCGACATTAGCGATCTCTCAGCGTCGCCGCGCGGCACGACGAAGAAGATCACGTTTTCGCAGGCGCTGTCGAACATCCCGGGCAATGTCACGGTCAGCGGGAATCTGATCGTCGGCGGCACGGTGAACTTCGCGACACCAGTCCCCCCGACATCGGGTGGCACCGGGCTCTCCGCCTATACGACCGGCGATCTCATTTACGCGAGCGCGACCAATGTGTTGGCGCGCCGCGCGGTCGGCACGACCGGCCAGGTGCTCACCGTTGTCGGTGGCGTGCCCGCGTGGCAGACGCCAGCGCCAGGTGGCGTGGTGTCGGTCAGCGGCACACCAGCTCGCATCGCGATTACGGGAACGCCGTCGGCGCCCGTGGTGGATATCGATGCGGCCTATGTCGGGCAGGGATCGATCACGACGCTCGGGACGATTGCGACCGGGACGTGGAACGGAACGGTGATCAACCCGCAGTGGGGCGGCACCGGCATCGCGCTCTATGCGGTGGGTGACCTGCTCTATGCGAGCGCGGTAAGCACGCTGGTGAAGCTCCCGATCGGTACGGCGAATCAAGTGCTCACGGTCGTCGGTGGTGTTCCCACGTGGCAAACGCCAGGCGCGCTGACGACGATTCCGGCGAACAACGTCACCAGCGGAACGTTCCCCGGCACATACACGTTTGCGACTGGGCTGACCGTGCAGGGCGGTCAATTGACCGCCCAAAACAATGGGCAGGCGCTCGGCGTCGTCAACACGGCGGCAGGGGGGTCATTTAACGCCCTCGCTGCCTTCGTACGAGGCGCGAATCCCGTCGCCTATATCATGGCCGATCCGTCGGACAATCTGGTCATAGCGCGTGGCGCTGACGGCGCCGTGGCATTGTCGATCAATCGTGTGAACAGTCTGATCACGGTGCCCTCCGGTGGCGCGATCGCCTTCGATGCGGCGATCGTGGGTGGCGAGGCTATTCGGTTCACGATGAACAACGTGTTGCGCTGGAAGATTCGGAAAAGCGGCAACACGGAGTCCACCGGTGATCTCGGCAACGACTTCGTGATCGAAGCGTTCAACGATGCGGGCACGGCGATCGATCAGCCGATCTTCATCTCACGCCGCTTGGTCGGGCCGATCTTCATCTCGCGCTCGACGGTGATCGGCCCCGATCCTGGGGGAACCGCCACACTGCGCGTCAATCCGAGCGCGTCCGTGAGATCGACATTGACGCTGGGGGAGGAGGTCCCCACAACCAACTCCGCGCTGGCATTCAACATCACGGGCTCCAACACGCAAGTAAACTGGCGCATCGGGTATCAGCAGACCATCGTCGGCGGATTAGAGTTTGCGCGATCTATCGGCGCAGGAGGCACCACATTCGCCCCGCCACTCCTGTCCCTTATGCCGGACAACACGGTGGTGATTGGCACTGATCCCGGTACCACCCGAAAGCTGCGCGTGGGCGGCGGCGCGATGTTCAACCAGCGCGTCAGCATCCAGGGAACCATCCCGGCGGATGTCGCCTTGGATGGCTCCAACACGGATTCCACTGGCTACGGAATGAATATCACGGGCGGCAGTGCCAGCAATTACTGCCTCCGTGTTGCGGACTACACCAACGCTGCATTGTTCCAAGTCTTCACCGGTCTCGTGCAAGCGTCCGCACAAGGCGCCCTCGCGTTGCTGTTGCACTCACCCGCCGCCAACCCGGCTGTGGCGCTGCAATACTCGGCCAGCGGCGCCGTGAAATGGCAAGTTGGTCTGAATATCGGCATTGGCGCGGATACTTTCGAGATCTATAACAGCAGCGCTTCCCTGAACGCACTCCGTATCAGTCCAACGAACAATGTCACCACCATCAATTCGAGCTTTACCGGAACGGGCAGTTGGCCCCTGACGGTCCAATGCACCGGGGCCGCTCCGACGGGCATCCGGTCTCTGTTCACGGCTGCCGCGCCGAACAACGCCACGCAGCAATTTCTCCAATGCCAAGACACTGCGGGGGTGAAGGCCCGCATCGACTCGAATGGTGGCCTCGCGAACTTCTCCGCGAACAACGTCAATCTCTCGGATGCCAGGCTGAAAAACGCGGGCACGATCGTCGCCGCCATGGACTGGTGGGATCGCCTCGCGGCACTCGAAATCCGCTCCTATCGGTATCTCGATCAGACCGACGACGTTGATCACATCGGTGTCTACGCCCAGCAAGTGAAGGCCGTCGCCGCCGCTCTCGTTGTGGATGATGCCTTCCCTGGCGACGAGGGACACCCCGCCTTCATGGGCGTGCGCATCACAGATCTCTTCCACGCGCACATCGCCGTCACGCAGGAACTGATGCGGCGCGTGCTCGCCATCGAAGCCCGGTTGCCAGCCTAATCCTTTACGAGACTTCTCTTATGGCTATCAGCACATCGCGGTTAGCGTCTCTGCTCGGGATTGACCCGACGTTTCAGGCCCGCGTTGCGACCATTCTCCTGGGCGAGGCCTCCACGGTGCTCGCCGAGACGCCATCACAACCGGCGCGCGTCGCCTATGCGCAGCGCGTGATCAACAATCCCGCGTTCACGGCGGCCACCGCCGCGCCGTTCCTGGCCCAAACGACCAACGTCGTCGGCACGATCACGATGGAGGATACCGGCGTCGTCACCTCCGTCACCGACGCGGCGCTCTTGGCACAAATCTCTGCGAGCTGGGACGATCTCGCAGGCATCCCCGCTGGAACCTGACATGAGACGAGTATCTATGGACGAGACCATTCGCGTTCCCATCACCGCCGCGCAGCACAAGCGGTTGCAAACACTCATGGCGAATGCCAACGCTGCCGCCCAAGTCCGCGACAACGTGCTCTCCGCGCTCGTGGAATCCACGGTCGATCGCGAGCTAGTCGGCTACAACATCCAGATCACCGAGACGGAGATCGTGCTCACAGCGCCCGCGTCCGCGCCAGCGGGGAACGGTGCCAACCTCGTGGAGAGTATGCCATGAGCCTCATGTCCGACATCGCCACGATGCGCGTGCGGCGCGTGCCGCGCGGCCTGCGTGGCCCCAAGGGCCGGAAGAATCAACTGAAGGGCACCGGCCACACCGACGAAGACATCCATCAGCATTTGACGAATGCGATGAATGGGCGGAACACTGATGAGACGCGCGGCCACGTGTTCCGCGCGCTCAACGCGGTCAACAAGCGCCGCCGTGCCGAGCACAAGGCGAAAGCAGAACAGGCGCGTCCCGCATCGGCGGCTGGCGATCCGAATGCGCCGGTCCAGCGCGCGGAGGATACGGCCAACGACAACGAGCCGTTCGCCGATAAGCGCGATTAGCACATGGCAATGCGAAGCTTGACCGCTGCGATCCAGTCGATGCGCGGCGGCACGCGCTCGCCCGTCAACCTCTTTGGCTTCCCAGCGGCGCGTCCTGCCCCTGCCTTACCGCTCGGCGTGCCTGCCGCGACGCCCGCACCACCGCAGGCAAACGCCGCCACCTCGCTCGCGGCGCTGCTCGGACAGGGCGGCGGCATCGCGGCGCCGATCTCCACCGCCCCAATGAGTGAAGCACCGACGGCGCTCACGATGACGCGCGCCGGAAATTTTCTCGGCCAGGGAAACACCCCGGTCTACTGACATGACGGAGCAGCAGGCCCTCGACTTCGCGACCGATCTCTGGACGCGAGCCGAGACCCTGCGCGTCGACCTGTGGAACATCTTCGGGGATCCCGGTCCACATGAGGTCGCGGACGAGCTTCAGCGAAGACTCAAGACGATTCTCGAATTCTACAAAACGCAGGTGCCGGAGCCCACACCCCATGTGCCTCCGCCACCGGCGCTGCCGCCGTTTGTCCTACCGATGGAGCCTGTCCCATGAGTACCAGCATCGCTCCCGACGCCACGCAAGCTGCTGATCCTACCCTAGCCGAAGCGTTCGGCGAGCTCGCCAACGCCATCGTGGAGGGGGAAGAAGACAGCGAGCAGGAGACGACCTCTCCGGCGCCCAGCGATTCCCCCGCGCCTGCCCCGGCAGAAGAGCCGAAGGCAGCGCCGCCTGCGCCTGAAGCGCCCAAGCCCGACGCTGCGACCCAGCCGACGGAAGAAGCGAAGCCAGACGCGCCAGCACCGGACGCACCCAAGGAACCCACGCCTGCTGAGCTGCTCGCGACTCAGCAACCGCTCACGTACGTCGTTGACGGCGCGACCCGCACGTTCGACGGCGCCTTCGTGATTCCCGGTCGAGGGGCCATCATTCCGAACGAGGTGCTTCCCCGGTTACAGGACCGCTTGAACCAGGCAGACCGCCTCGTTGCACAGAACGAGTCGCTCTACCAAACCGCCCAGGAATACCAGAAGCTCGGTGGTCGTGATGGCATCACCGAAATGATGACGCAGCGCGCGCTGCTCGACAAAGTCGGCGCGCTCCTCATCAATACGCTCAATAATCCCGACGTCCTCATGCGTCTCGCGACGGATCCGCGCGAGCGTGAGCAGCTGCTTCGGGATGTCAACCTCACGGCGCGGGAAGCGCAGTACACCGCGCAGAACGAATTCCGTGAGCAGTTCGCGCGCGACGCGACCGCGCACCAGACCGTGATCGATCAGCAGCAGGTGGCGCATACGGCCATCAACAACGCCGTCGCGCTGCTGGCGACGCAGCACGTCCCCGGCATGACGCCGGAGGATATCGCCGCCGTCCGCACCAATGCGCTGGCGGTGGCGAATGCGATCGTGCATCCCGCCAACCCGGAGGAGGCGCGCATCGCCGGAGTGCAACCGGGCGAGATGGTCATCAACTCGCCGGTGATCCTGCAGTGGCTCACGGAACGGCACCAGATGCGCCAAGCCCTTCAGGCATCGGCGCAAGCGCAAGCGAAGCTCCAAGCAGAAAACGCCGCACGGCTCGCCGCTGCGGCGCCGACCCCTGCCGCCGCTCCCGCTGCCGCACGACCTGTGGTGGCGAAGCCCGCGCCTCCCGCGCCGAAGAAGCTCGATGACATGAGCTACGGCGAGCTCACGCGCGCCATGCGCTCGGGTCGGATCTTCGACCTCATTCCCGATCCCGATGAATCGGATGAATGAGCACTCTCTCATGACATCCGCCGCGCGGTTCTAGCGCGCAAGCGAGACATACAGTGGCAACGAACACGGGGCCGACCTATACCACCGTCGCCTCGATGGCGGAGCTATACAAAAAGACGAATACCGCCGTCAAAGTGGCGTTGAAAAGAAAAACCGAGGAGTACGATTGGTTCGATGATTTCCCTGAAGAACTGATCACGCCGTCGGGTAACGAGATGCGCATCGTGCTGGACGTGCAGTACCAGCCCGACACCGCCGCGATGATCCCCGACGGCGGATGGGAAGCCGTCTTGACGACGGCCCCGGCGCAGCACGGGCTGTTCACGTTTGTGCAGGCGAACTTCCGCTACTCGTTCACGACGTTGGAGCAGGCATTCGATCGTCGTGGCCGCGCGGGCCAGATCCAGGCGCAGACGCTCTACGCCTCGATCAAGGCCGTCGAGAATTTCGCGCGCAAGATCGGCAAGCAAACGTACGGATTCAGCACGGGCACGGTCGCCATGGTCGCGCAGACCGCTGGCGCAGCGGGCACAGTGCAGAATGGCGTGCGCCTCAAGAATGGCTACGGCTCGACGCTGATCCCGGGCGGCACGCTCGCCTACAGCACGTATCTGTCGAACCTCTTCCGTGGTGCCCTAGCGCCATCGCTCGGCGATCCGATCGCGCTCATTCGCGGCGGCGTCTTGATTGAGTTCGGCAACGTCGTGACCTCGCCGTCCACAGGCTCGGGCGTCGGGTTCATCGACACCGTCTGGAACAGTTCCATCACGCCGACGGTGGACGATCTCATCGTTCCGGCAGCGGCAGTGACGGATGCGGCGCTCACGGCGACGGACCAGAACCGCTGGCCGGTGGGATTGCTCGACGGCATGACCTCCGCGTCGGTGCACGGCTTCAGCGGTGCGAACTGGTTCGCCGGATATTCGAACACCGCAGGCGGGCGCCTCTCGTACCAACTGCAAGAGGCGATGATCAACGGCCTGTGGAACAACGGGGGCGTGCGCATGAATCGCGCGATCATGTCGCAAGGCATCCGCCGCGATGTCATCGCGGGTGAGCGCGCGGCGCTCCGCTACGACAACACGCGCTTCAACCTGAACGGCGAAATCTCGAGCGATGGGATTCGGTACTACACGTCCGTGCTCGCGCCGCCAGGGCTGTTCATGGGCTGGAACTCGGACTGCATCACCAAGCGCGTGCTCTCGGACAAGCCGGATTACGAAGGCGGCCCGAGCATGTTCGAACTTGATAAAGTCCAGGATCGTGGCGCATACGCGGCCAGTTACAACTTCGTGTATGCGAGAATTTGGACGAACCGTGGTGGCACCGGCTACGCCTCCAATCTCACGGAGTCGCCGTAATGCCCGCCGTCGTCCGACCGTTGCCTGATCAGCTTCCGCGTGCATCGGCCATCCGCGCAGTCTGCGCGATGGCCAATGCCATCGCGTCGGCAACGCTCAACCGTGCAACCACGGCAGGCGGAGTGGCCATTGGCACGACACCGTCGAAGGTCAGCTCGACGGCGACGATTAACTACACCGTCGGCGGCGCCCCGGCCACGAAGGCGGCGACGGCGGATCTGTGGACCCCAGCTGGGGCGACCGTGGGATTCAACATGTGGCAGAAGTATTTGCTCATGCTGGACTCAGCGGGCGCCGCATCGGTGCAGGAGGGCATCCCGTCGAACGTGAGCGCCGCGCTCGTGGCGTTCCCGGGCGACAACTTCGGGTGGTCAGCGATCGTGAACGCGGCGAATGCCACGCCCGGGAAAACGATCGTC